>Ga0210120_1000056_pt1 | contig 30265 bp, 19 predicted proteins | sample Goodyear_PhragA__FD_184868 | JGI IMG/M metagenome (GOLD analysis project Ga0210120, IMG submission 184868) | Wetland microbial communities from San Francisco Bay, California, USA, that impact long-term carbon sequestration - Goodyear_PhragA_D2... | ecosystem: Environmental > Aquatic > Marine >... | reverse complement strand
ATGGCGCGTTGGTAGGCAACGCGCTCTGCAAACGTCAGCGTTCTCGTGGAAACCTTCGTTGGCGTTTCGGAACGCCAGAACGCCGGTAGCGTTCCTGTCACTATCAGACAGGCGGCTGCGCAGAGAAGCAGAGCGACCAAGGTGCGACGGGTAAGGAAACCGGAATCGGGAGCAGATTTTTTTTGCATTGGACTGGGGGGGGAGTTTGAGCCGCCGCTTCTAGCAGGATATTTAGACTCGTGTCAATGTTTTTCTCCTTTATTTGAGTTTTTTGTCGTGTCAGCACGCGTATGGAGACCGCGCTTCTTGCAACAATCCGCGGATAGAAATAACAAGCGCCAGCGAGTGATTTGTGAATTCGGGAGGAAGCAGCCGAAGTTGGCATGACCACTTCGCCGATGGTATTTAAGTCGTGTCAATTGTTGCTTTTCGAGATAATCTACGAAGCCATGTCATTTAATCGTTTCGGACTTTCGCCCGAAGTTGTCCGTGGAACGCAGGCTATGGGATTCGCGGAGCCAACCCCCATCCAACTCCGCGCGTTTCCGATTGTTCTTGCGGGAAAGGATTTGATAGGAACAGCCCAAACCGGCACAGGCAAAACCGCGGCGTTCGCCTTACCCATTCTGACGTTGCTGGCGAAGCACGGCGGCTTCCGTTGTCTTGTGCTCGAGCCGACGCGCGAGCTGGCCGCGCAGGTGGAAACGGCATTTCGTGATTACGGGCGCTTCACGGATTTGCGAGTTGCGCTTGTGCATGGGGGTGTCGGTTACGGGAAACAACGGGAAGAACTCAAGCGCGGCGTTGATATTCTCGTGGCTACACCTGGACGCCTGCTCGACTTACTGGAGCAGCGGACCATGAGTCTCAAAGAAATAAAAATTCTTGTACTCGACGAAGTGGACCGGATGTTGGATATGGGTTTTCTGCCGGACGTGCGCCGGATCGTTGAGAAAACCTCAACAAAGCGGCAAACTTTGCTGTTTTCAGCCACGTTGCCTCCAGAGATCGAACGGCTGGCGGCGTGGGTGCTGCGCGATCCTGAGTTAGTGGAAATTGGCGTACGCCGTTCGCCTGCGGAAACAGTCACCCACGCGGTCTATCCCGTCGCCGCCGAACAAAAATTCGATCTGCTAATGGCTTTGCTCGAGCGAACGAATTTCGATAGCGCGCTGATTTTCTGCAGAACCAAGTACGGCGCTGACCGCATCGCGCACCAATTAAAGCAGGGCAAGCACGCGGTCGCGGTGTTGCATTCCAATCGGACACAGCGCGAACGGATCGAAGCGCTCGAAGGCTTCAAAAGTGGCAAATACGAGGTGATGGTAGCCACCGATATCGCATCGCGGGGACTCGACATCGCAGGGGTGAGTCACGTGATCAATTACGATGTGCCCGAGCACCCCGAAGATTACGTACATCGCATTGGACGCACGGGGCGGGCGCAAAATGTCGGGGACGCCTTCACGCTGCTGAGCGGCCAGGAATTGCCCGCGTTGCAAGCGATCGAACATTTCATCGGCCAGAAAATTCCACGACTGAAGTTGGAGAATTTCTCCTACTTATACACGGCACTCTTCGAGTCGGAATCGGAAAAAGGCGGCCGGCGCGCGATAGGCGGCGGAAGAACTCATCGCGGCTATTCATTCGGACGCAGGCGCTAAAGCCACATGCTCGATGGTGGATCGCCTTCTCGAAGACGATGGCAGGAGAATCGCCGAAGGCGCAAGTGTCAGCAAAGCCTCATCCCCTTGCCAACGCGTTGAGGAGTCGCCGCGGCGACCGTTCCACCTTGCGCTTAACGCATTTGTTCGCGACTACTTTCGGAATTCGAAAAGATGAATTCATCCATGCCTGCCTCACAAACCGAATTTGATCAGTTGCAGAAGAAACTGGTGCCATTGTGGAAATCGATTAACCGATTCAACCAGGACCCGCAAACAATCGTGGTCGTACCGTCGATGTCGATCGACTTTATCGACTCAGGCGCGGTGATGCAGGCGTACGAGGAACGATTTCTGTTCCTTCTCTTGTTATTGCGCCAGCCGCGGGCCCGACTCATTTACGTGACCTCGCAAACGATTCTGCCAAGCATCATCGATTATTATCTCGATCTCCTTCCTGGGGTCATCCCAAGTCATGCGCGGCAGCGGCTTTTTCTCCTTTCACCCATGGATGGGTCGGTGCGTCCACTCAGCGACAAACTCCTGGAGCGGCCACGACTGATCGAGCGGATCCGCTCGCTAATCATGGATCCCAATCGGGCGCACCTTGTTCCCTTTAACACAACGAACCGCGAAAAGGAACTAGCCTTGCGGCTCGGCATCCCAATGTACGGCGCGGATCCAAAATTTTTCCCGCTGGGAACAAAGAGCGGTTGCCGGAGAATTTTTATCGAAGAAAATGTCCTGCACCCGTTAGGCCTCGAGGACATTGGCAGCGAGGGAGAGCTGATTGACGCGATCCAGGAAATGCGGGCAACCAAGCCTTCCATAAAGCAAGTGATGGTAAAACTGAACGAAGGCGTATCGGGTGAAGGCAATGCCGTCGTCGATTTGAGTGGCCTGGGCCCTGTAGCCGGGGGCGGTGACCCCGGCAGTCAAAGAGCCATACTGAAAGAGCGTCTTTGTGCGATGAAATTCGAGTCACCGGGAGTTACCTATGAGCGCTACATGAAGATGCTGCAGCAACGCGGGGCCGTGGTAGAAGAACGGATCATGGGGCAAGAGTTCAGAAGCCCCAGCGTGCAGCTTCGCGTCACGCCCCTGGGCGAGGTTGAGTTGTTGTCGACGCATGACCAGCTCTTGGGCGGCCCGTCAGGGCAAAGCTATCTCGGCTGCGTTTTCCCAGCTGACACAGCCTATGCTGGTCTGATCAGCCAGGAGGCCGCAAAGGTAGGCAAGCGGTTGGCCAAAGAGGGAGTTATCGGTCGATTCGCCATCGATTTTGTAGTGGTGCGTTCAAAGAGCGGAAAGTGGGAGCCGTACGCAATTGAGATTAATTTGAGAAAAGGAGGTACGACTCATCCGTTTTTGACGCTGCAATTTCTCACCGACGGCACCTACAATCCTGAGACTGGCATCTTCACGGCTCCTAATGGCGAGCACAAATTTTTTGTTGCCAGCGATCATGTCGAGTCGCCTCGCTATCGGGCGCTGACGCCGGACGATTTGTTCGACATCGTGGTGCGGCACAACCTGCATTTCGATCAAACCCGCCAGACTGGCGTCGTGTTTCACATGATGAGCGCTTTGGGCGAACTGGGGAGAACAGGTCTGACCGCGGTAGCAAACTCCCATGAGGACGCGAAGGCCACATACGAGCGCGCGGTGACGGTGCTCGACCAGGAAACTGGAGAAAGTTTGTCGTAATAAGGTAAATACCCGGCTGGCAAAATAACTCGGGGAATTTACCTTAGTAACCCGTAGTCACCCCGTTTTCGAAAAAAAGCATTGACACGTTCGCGGGCATTCACCTAAAAGCGCGGCTCAACCGTAATTGTCTGAACCCCGACCAGAACGAATCAAACCTTTCCGAGCGGCTCGCTGCACTTCATACCCCAGCAGTTGCCAGCAGGGCCGCGTCGCTGCGAAAACCTAACCAATACGGGCTCCTGCTCGTGCTCCACTTATGAAAAACACGTCCACTTCGCGATCAGCATTCTTTAATTTCCGAGTTCTACTCAGTTTCACCCTCGGTTTCCTTGGAATAGCCCTGGCAATTCTTGCAGCCAGAGACAGTACTCTGCGCAATCTGCCAGGCTCGACCCGGACTGCCGTTGCCGCGGTGCGTTCCGACGAACCTGCTCTTTACATGCCCGTGCCGGGCCGGAATTCACGTGAAGAGGCTAATGGTTTGGCACGCTTGGAACAATACTGGAATGATCGGCTGACGTTTCCCACCGGCCGGTTTAACCCGGCCTGGGTGCGCGCGGCAGCAAGGGAACACGCGCGCATGCCGCATGGAGTTCCATTTGGACAGCGTTTGAAGCTTAATTTAACTAATCCAAACGCCCTTAGTACTACGAGTTTTACCGCGCTCGGGCCTCAACCGGAGCGTATGACGGGGTGCTCCGGTTGCTTTAACTACACTACGACTCAGGGCCGGGTGAACGCAATCGTTGTCGATCCAACTACAACCACCAACGGCAGCATCGTTGCTTATCTGGCAACGATTGGTGGCGGCGTATGGAAAACGACCAACTGCTGTAGCGACATGACAACTTGGACCGTGCTAACGGATGATCCCTTGATTGGAACGACTGCCATCGACGCGCTCGAGATGGACCCCAATAATCATAACACCATCTACGCAGGAACCGGCGATCTCAATTACGGATCCTTCTCGATGGGTAGCCAGGGCATTTTGAAGTCGACTAATGCTGGCGCAACCTGGACTGTGCTCGGAGCAGACATCTTCGGCCCATACTATGAGCAGCCCCCGGGGGAGTTTCCGCAATATAACGCGGTGGGCAAGGTGCGAGTGGACCCGAACAACAGCAACAACGTTGTCGCCGGGACCAAAAAAGGTCTCTACTTTTCGTATGACGGCGGGACCAATTGGACTGGTCCTTGTACAACCAACAGCTTCAGTGCTCAGCGTCAGGATATAACCGGTTTGGAATTAACAAATATGGGTGGCGGCGTTACCCGTATCATTGCAGCGGTGGGAACACGCGGATTTGCGACGCCGGTGCAGGCTGACCTCGGACTGCAAGGAGCCAACGGCATTTACAGAGGCACAATGCCAATGAGCGGGTGCCCCGCCGACTTTACCTTGATCAGCCGTAACGATAATGGCTTTGTGTTTGGCACTGCGGTGACCGGCAGCGCGTACGCGACAGGGGCGCCGATGAATGCCGGCAGTGGCGATCCTTACGTCAACGTCTCAACTGGCAACCAGCTCAGTCGCATCGACCTTGGCATTGCGCCCAGTAACCCGAACTACATTTATGCGCAGGTGGGCTCTATTGCTGCAAACAGTAACAGCGGCTGCGGCAATACCAGCGGCTGCCAGCTCGGCGTTTGGGCGAGCACCGACGGCGGCGATAGTTGGACCTTCATGGCCGGGTCTGCCGGCGGCTCTCTTAGGAACTGCACCAATGGCCAGGGCGACTATCCGCAGAACTGGTACGACCAGGCAGTCGCTGTTGATCCGAACAATCCCGATCGCCTTTTTATAAGCACCTTTGACGTCTGGTTCGCGACGCGCACCGGAACCTCTTTTAACGATACTACCTGTGGCTATTCTTATAGCGGAAGCGCTGGTCCGGTGCATGTGGACCAGCACGCTCTCGCGTTCCTGCCCGGCTCATCAAGCATACTGTTAATCGGAAATGACGGCGGCACGCATGGGACCACAAACGCGGACATGGTAACTTCCCTGGTTGATCCGACCTGGTTCAATATGGACACGGGCCTTAACACCATCGAGTTTTACTCAGGCGATATCAGCGGCAACTTTGCCAACTCCCCATCGCCTATGGCAGTTGGAGGTGCTCAGGATAATGGACCCAGTTCTGTAACTTTTGCCGGTACTCCGACTGGCCCTGTGCTCTGGCAGCTGGGACTTGGTGGAGACGGGTTCTCCGGGCAAATCGACCCGAGGGGGACCTCGTGCACGCAGGCGCAGGGCACGATCAGCGTGTCTGGCGCGGGAACGGCTGGCCAACAATTTGTCGTTGGCACACAGACATTCACCTGGGTGGCGAGTCGGAGTGGCATGGGCGAGGTTTCTGTCGGCACCAGCACGACCAGCGCAGCCAACAATATCGTGACAGCAGTCAATGCTGATATTTCTTCTACTGCGACGGCTGTGCGGTCTGGTTCGAGCGTTATTGTCACCGCCGTTGATTGCAGCAGCGCCGGAAATTCGATTCCTTTTTCCAATATCGACAGCGGAAACTTGACGTTCGACGGATCCGGCACTCTTGGCGGTACTACGCTGGGTGACGATGTTGGAAGCCTCCGTGTCTGGGAAGGCAACAATAGCGGGGGACTCCGCCGGTGCACCTCTCATTGCACAGATCCAGGTTCCAGTTGGGCAAATGCCAGAGGTAGTTGGACTGGCGACACGCAGTCGTTCATCCTGCCGATTAACATGTTCCATGGCGGTATACCCGGTGGCGACGACTGCGATCCTGCCGGCCCCCTGACCGGGTGCGGCCATCTCATTGCCGGTACTACCAGGGTCTGGGAAACCATTCGCGGAGCGGAGGCGAGCGTGCCTACATCCGCCTGGTATGTGACCAACAATCCCACCAATCAAAACATGACCAAGCAGTCGTTGGGCAACCGGTCCGTCATCAATCAGGTCAAGTATTCGCCAAAATATCAGAGTGTTGCCATCGTGGGCACAAACGATGCCAATGTCTGGATCGGTTTCAACCTTGGCACAGGCGCTGCCGCGCAGGCAAACTGGGTTGACGTGACCGGGAGTAACATTGTGTTACCTCTTCGTCCCGTGCTCGGCGTTGCGCTCGATCCCAGAGTGCCCGCTGTAGATGTGCCTGTGGGTTACGCTGCGGTTGGCGGCTTTAACGCGAACACACCGACACAGCCGGGCCACATTTTCCAGGTCAGCTGTGCGTCTAACTGCGGTTCGTTCACCTGGGCGGATAAAACCGGCAACCTGCCGGATATCCCGGTGGACTCGGTCATTGTAAACCCGAATATCCCGCAGCAGGTCTTTGCAGGCACTGACTTCGGTCTCTACTACACCAACGACATCACTGTTGCGTATCCGATTTGGAACCGTTTTGAGAACGGAATGCCACATGTGATGATTTGGGACATGTCCATCGATCGCGGGGGGACGACGCTCTCAGTCTGGACACGCGGCCGCGGTGCATACGCTTATCCGTTGTCGGGCCCGAGCTTTGTGATTGGCGACCTTAACGCGGTGGTAGGGCAGCATGTGACGTTCTGGGGAGCAAAATGGGCAAAATCCAACGCGTTGAGCGGCGGCTCCGCGCCTGCGGCCTTCAAGGGTTTTGCAGCGAATACTACTCCGAATCCACCTTACTGCGGAGGAAACTGGACCACCGGTACGGGCATTACTTCTAATCCACCGGCGACGCTCCCGTCGACGATCAGAGTGATCGTGTCCAGTTCAATAACGAAATCAGGACCGGTTATGTCCGGTAATATCCCGCAAATGGCTGTTATTAATGTCGATCCGGGCTACCAACCGGACCCCGATCATCCCGGGACCGGCACAGTGATATCAGTGGACTGCCCTAATTAACTGGCCACTTTTAGAATCGATGCGCTCCGTTTGCGCGGAGCGCATCGACTGATGTTGGAATGTCAATCGGCTCGACCTCATGGCATCTTAAGCCGGCGAAGGAATATTCTGAGGAACGGTCTGCAATGATCTTGCGAAGGCGTTAAACCGCCTTCGCCAAGCTACGGCACGCCCGGAGGCAACCCGTTCCGTCGGCTACCGGACGACAAATCTTGACCCTTCCGATCTGCATCGATACTTTGCTGTCGGAAAGGAGCTTTGTTCGGTGAAAACCGAGGTATCAATCGAATACTGCGTCGTTTGAAACTACACGCCGAAGGCCGTCAGTTTGGCGACCAAAATACTTGAACTCGGCGAGCGCATTAAGTCGCTGACGCTAATGCCTTCCAGCGGCGGCGCCTTCGAAATTCGCGCCAATGGCACACTGCTCCATTCCAAACTCGACACCGGCGAATGGCCGGATTTCGACGAGATCGTTAAGGCAGTCAAGAAAGCAAAATAGCGCGGCGACTGCATTTTTTGCAGCGCTCAGCCTAACGAAAGCGATCGAGACGCAGACGTTAAGCCTTTTCAACGCCCAACGCCCAACGCCCAACACCCAGCGCTCAATTCAGACAATTCGGCGTTGGATGTTGGGCGTTGGGCGTTGGGCGTTTTCTGCTTCTGGGAGAGTGAAGGGTGCCTGGTGGCCCTCGCGGTCTTCAAAACCGTCGTCGTCGCGCAAGTGGCGAGGTAGGTTCGATTCCTATCCTCTCCGCCTCGACTTTTCAACGCCCAAGGCCCAACGCTCAACGCTCCACATTCAATTGAAACAGTTGGACGTTGGACGTTGGACGTTGAGCGTTGGGCGTTTTCTTTTTTCTCAATTGGAAAGGAGGTGAACTCAATGTCCCGTGAGCAAATCCGCAAACTGACCTCGCTTTCATCTTGTGCGGGGTGAGCTTCCAAATTGAGCCAACAGGCCCTGCGACAAGTTTTGCCGCAGCTTCCAATTTCGTTGACTCGTAATGTGCTGGTCAGTTCGAATACGTTTGACGACGCCGGTGTTTATCGTCTGGACCGCGATCGCGCCCTGGTCCAGACGGTTGATTTCTTCACCCCCATCGTGGACGACCCATTTTCGTACGGCCAGATCGCGGCTGCAAATTCGTTATCCGATATTTTCGCCATGGGAGGACGTCCATTAACTGCGCTTAACATCGTCGGATTTCCGGCTGACCTCGTTAGGCCAAGCGCGATTTCTTCGATTTTGCGCGGTGGCCTTTCCAAAGCGGCTGAAGTTGGTTGCGTGATCATAGGCGGCCATTCAATCCGAAATCCGGAACCGATTTACGGGCTCGCAGTTACAGGGCTGGTTGATGTCCGGCGCATCACCACGAACGCAAATGCGCGTCCCGGCGATTTGCTGGTACTGACAAAGCCGCTGGGAACCGGTATCGCCACAACGGCGATAAAACGTGGAATAGCTTCGCGCGCCCTGCAGCGAAAGGTGGTGGCCATGATGTCGCAGATCAACAAGGTCGGAGCCGAACTTGCGGAGTTGGAACTGGTGCAAGCAGCCACCGATGTCACGGGCTATGGTCTACTCGGGCATTTGATCTCGCTATGCCGGGCCAGCGGCGTATCCGCCGCGGTTGATCCAGCCGCTGTGCCAATGATCAGCGACGAGATCGTCGAACTAATCGACCAAGGCTGCGTTCCGCAAGGGAGCCGGGACAATCTCAATGCGACCACCGTGCTTGTTGATTGGGCAGGGACGGATAAGAACCGCAAAATTCTTTTAACGGATGCGCAAACCAGCGGCGGATTGCTGCTGTGCGTTCCGGAAACGAATCTCAAAAACGTGCTGGCAGTTTTGGGAAAGGCCGGGACGTCGTCTGCCGCGGTAATCGGAAAAATCGTATCGAGACGCCGCCGGCGCTCACTGATATGCATGCCCGGATGAAGCCAGGAACGCGGCGGCAAATTCCGGCTGTGTCGAGAATGCTCGATGCGCTCGGCGAATGTGATTTGCCGCGACCTTTCCTTGTCGAGTTTGTCCGCCGGAAACTGTCACAGATTCGGGCGAACAGCCATATTCCCTCCTTGAAGTCGATTGTCGCTGACGTTCGTTGTTCGCTTGATCAACTTCGCGCCACCAGAATTCAACTGGTCATCAACGGAACTGGAATCGTCATTCACACAAATTTCGGACGCTCCCCGCTTCCAAGCGAAGCTATTCGCGCACTGAACGAAGTCGGCTCAGCTTATTCGAATCTAGAATACGATGTTATAACAGGTGAACGCGGAAAGCGGGGGGGGTATGTCGAAAATGCGCTGGCGCTGCTGTGCGAAGCCGAAGCGGCAACAGTGGTGAACAATTGCGCAGCGGCACTGGTCCTCATCGCTACACACTTTACAAATCGGAACATCGGACGGCGATCCTCCAACAAAGAGGATCGAACCGAGATTATCATTTCACGGGGGGAACTGGTGCAGATCGGCGGCGGGTTTCGCATCGGCGAAATCCTCCAAGCGAGCGGTGCACAATTGCGCGAAATCGGCGCAACCAACAAGACAACGCTCAAGGATTATGCGAACGCCATCGGACCACAGACTGCGATGATTCTCAAAGTGCATCGCAGCAATTTTTCCATGAGCGGTTTTGTCGCATCGCCCTCTTCGAGGGAAATCAGTGCGCTGACGAAGAAAAAGCGGGTTGCATTTGTCGAGGATCTCGGCACCGGCGCCACCGAGGGCACTGAATTATTAGGGATTGTCCAGCACGAGCCGACGGCAACTGAAGTGTTAAAAGCAGGGGCTGACCTCGTTTGCTTCAGCGGCGATAAACTATTCGGCGGTCCCCAAGCCGGAATCATCGTCGGAAAAAAAAGATTCGTTACGGCGCTGAAACGCGAACCGCTGTTTCGGGCGCTCCGCTGCGACAAGCTCTGTCTCGCGGCGCTAGAGAAGACCGCCGATCTTCATCTCCATCAGAAGACCGACCACATACCGGCGCTCGCGGTTCTGAAAATTTCCGAAGATGCATTGCGCGCTCGTGCAATGGCGATTTGTTCGGGTTTGCAAGGATTGCCAGCCACCATTGCAATGGGCTCCGGCAGAGCGAAGGCAGGAGGTGGCACTTTGCCGAATTCAACCGTGCCTTCTGTAACGATCGATCTTGTGCCGGCGAATTCGTCGCTGGCCGAGTTTGCAGAGAGTCTGCGCACATCCGTTCCGCCGGTGATCGGGTACATTGAAGACGGGCGGTTCAAACTCGATCTGCGCACGATTTTTCCTCAGCAGGACGATCTGGTGATCAAAGCGATTCGCGACGCGTGTACGCAGTGACAACGCGTCATCTCATCATAGCGACAGCGGGTCATGTCGATCATGGCAAAAGCGCGTTGGTCAAAGCATTGACCGGAACCGATCCCGATCGTCTGCCGGAGGAAAGAAAAAGACAGATCACAATCGATCTCGGTTTCGCTGAACTAAATCTCACCGCTCCAGACGGCGACAGAATCCACGCCGGCGTGGTTGACGTCCCCGGACATGAAGATTTCGTGAGGAACATGATCGCGGGCATTGGCTCGATCGATTTGGCGCTTTTTGTCGTTGCCGCAGACGACGGCTGGATGCCGCAAACCGAAGAGCATTTACAAATCCTCAGTTACCTGGGTGTGCAACGCGCTGTGATTGCTGTCACTAAAAGCGATCTGGGCCAAGTCGAGTTCGTCACGAATGAAATTCGCAGCCAGTTGCATGGCACGGCATTTGCAAATTCGCCGATTGTTCCCACTTCGGTCCGTACGGGAACAGGCGTTGAACGCCTGACAGCGGCCCTGGCTACGGAACTCAGTTCGGCGAAGCCGCATCGCAACATCAGCAAGCCACGGTTGTTCATCGACCGGGTGTTCACACTGCGCGGGGTCGGGACGATTGTGACCGGCACACTGACCGGCGGAGTATTGCGACGAGGCCAGCAGATCATTATTTATCCGGTCAATCTGAAAACTCGAATTCGTTCAATTCAAAGCCACGGCATTGAGCTGGAAGTCGCACAGCCGGGAACGCGCACCGCCATCAATCTGCCTGATCTCCCCGTCGATCAGATCAAACGCGGCGACGTCGTGACGGTTGCGAGCCTTGGCGAACCAGGTTCCACTCCTGTTGTTCTTTTGGAGAAATCTTCGCGCCTTGATCGCGAAGATCGCGTTCCAGGACGTCCTCTCAAAAACCGCTCCGTCGTATATGTTCACCACGGAACATCCCGGGTTGCAGCCAAAATTGCGCTGCGCGAAGGCGGCCCGCTTGAAGCCGGTCAAAAAAAAGTTGCTCAACTGAAGCTTGGTTCGCCGATATTTGCGTTTATCGGTGATCGTTTTGTCATTCGCGACTCATCAGAGCAGCACACTCTCGCGGGTGGAGTCGTGCTCGAACCGGATGGCAACGGGAAATCACTCACTTCCGGTTTCCGTATGGATGATGTCCATTCGTTAGTGCGCCTAACGATTAAACGGAGAGGATTTGCGCACCGAGAAAATCTTTTGAGCAAATCACAGTTCAGCGCCGACGAAATTTCTGAGGCCCTGATACGTTTGCAAGCAAGGGGAGAGATTATCGTGCGCCAGCGGATCGTCGTGGATCATGAATTGTGGCGAAAACTAAACATACAGGCGGCCCGATTGATCGATGAAGCGCACAATCAAAATCCCCAGCGCGCAGGGGTTGATTTGAATGAGATGCGCTCGGCGTTAGGCATTAAAAACCCGCAGATGCTAGAAGCACTAATAGTGGATTTGTGCAGGCGCGATTTCACGCGCAAGGGATCGATGGTCGCGCGGACCGCCCATCGGCCGACGCTGCCAACGCATATTCAACCGGTCGAGAAAAAAATCCGTGAAGCTCTTGGTAAACAGCCGTTTGATCCTCCATCGCGCAAGGCGATCGAGCCAGATCCGCAAGCGCGACAGGTTGTGCGTTTCCTGATCGAGAGCGGCGAAGTCATAGAAATCGCTTCTGATGTCGTGCTATTACGCGAGAGTTTTGAGCATATGAAGTCACGAGTAACCGAATTCGTTTCGAAAAACGGACCGGCTACGGTAAGTCAGTTGCGCCAGGCGTTGGGAAGTTCGCGGCGCGTGATGGTGCCGCTGCTGGAGCGGCTTGATCGCGAGGGATTCACGCGACGGCTGGGTGACAAACGCTGCTTGCGATAAATGGCACAGCGGGCGAAACAGATGAAATCGCGCCCATAAGTCTCATTCGTCCCATGCCCGTCTCTCTCTACCTGATGAGCTCCCTGGAAGACGCGTGGGAGAACGTAGCACGGCCCTGGTTCGAAAAGATCGCCAGTCGCGGCTTGCAGAACCAACCTGCCATTGTCGTAACAGCATCTCGCAGCCAGGGCTATTTTTTCAGGAGCCGACTGCTCGCCGAAGGCAAATCCCTGCTTGGCGTGAAGTTTCTCTCGCCACCGCAGTTGCGGGAGGTCTTGCTCCGAGGCTGTGACCTGCACGTGCCGCTGCGTGAACATCTTCGTCTGCTCTTGGCTGTCACCGCCGAAAAATTTGCGAATAGCAACCGCGAAGGCGAAACACTGCTTACTGCGAAATCCATCGCTCGGGATCCCGATCGTTTTCTCCGCGCGCTCGACGAATTGCGCGGTGCCGGCTGGAGCCTTGATGAGATCGACTCCATTGGGTTGCGCGAAATTGCCGCGCGATTCGAACAACAAGTGCGCGAATGCGGCTTCACTTTCATCCATGCCGCCGATCGCGCCGTGCTCGCCTGCGCCCAGAACTCTCAGCCGCTGTTCAGCGACTTGTTGTTGTTCGGATTTGATGCTGCGCACTGGCCGCTGTGGCGCTTGCTTCAATCCGCGACAATTTCCGCCGCCGAAGCAAGCGTTCTGTTGAGCGATCCGCGCGACGAAGCGCGAGACCTCGATGAGACGTGGGTCGGCACATGGGAGGAAACGTTCGGACCGGCAGAAGTGATTTCAGCGGCAAAAACAACATTGCGAGTATTGCTGCCAGAATCTTCGTCCATCCCCGCTGGCGATGTCCATTTCGCGATCGGCCGTGACACAACGCAGCAGGCACGCGCGATCGTCGCTCTCACGGCAAAATTTGTGGCCGATCAGCGGTGCAAACGGCTCGGGATTTTGTTCTCACGTCCGGGCGCGCTGCCACGGCTGGTGGCGACCTTTCTTGAATCAGCCGGAATCGCGCACAACGACGGCATCGCGCATCTCGCGCCGAGCGCTTTCGACGACGGCGCATGGCGCGCCTGGCTCGAATTGCAACGAGCGCCACAATTAAAACCGCTGTTTCGATTTATTCGTGCCACCGAACGGCAGATCTTTGATGGAATCTCGGTGTCGCAGTTAGAGGACACTCTGCGACGCGCTTACAACAATGTGCTCATCGACGACGTTGGGCTGCTGACCGATTATTGCGCGAGTAGCCCGGAGCTGCGGCACGGCAACATGGCCGCGCGTGAGTTGGAAAAAATTCGGTTATTACCCGAGAGCGCGTCACTCACTGAGTTTCTTTCGCAAACGGGAACCGCCTTGTTGACGCTGGGTTGGAAACAACGCTGGAATGAACTCCAGCGGCTCAGCCGCAACTGGAAAGATCGGCTGGCACCGAAGTTTTCGAAAAGTTTCTATTTGCGCTGGCTCCAGGAACTTCTCGGAGCGCCGTCACTACAACGAGACGATCTCGGCGTGCACCCTTATGCACGCGTGCATCTTCTCACGTACTCCGACGCACAGAATCAGCCGTGGTCGCATCTGATTTTTGCCGGATTGAATGATGAAACAGAGCCGGGATTTGACACCGAGCCTGGCTTTTTTCGCGATGAACAGATCGAGGCGCTCAACCGCCAAACCAGGACCTTGAACCGGCGCGCATCGAAGCGAGGTCGGCAAGGCGAAGGACATTGGAGCGTTCGTGAAGGTAAGACGCTGCTTCTGAGGCCTAACGAACAACGACAGATCCGTAGGCGACAAATGTTCAATCTCGTCGAATCTGTCACTGCAGCCATTGGGGCAACCGCATCCCTTTATTCCGAAGCAACGCCGAGTCGAATCGCCAACCCGAGCGAATTTTTCTCCTGGCTTTATTTTAAAGTACGTGGCCGTGGTGTTTCGCAGGAAACACTTCATATACTTGAAGAACAAACTCACTCCTGGTTGAAAGAGTGGTCACCAGTCGATGCACAGAAAGTCGATTCGATTAGCGTTGGCCGGACCCACTATGCCTTTGCTGCGCGCCGACTATTGCGCCCGGCAGGCGAATATGAATTCGCCCTTCGGCGCGCGCCCGATCAGGAAATCTCGCTGAGCGTCACCGACTGGGAGCGAGCGCTGCGCTCACCGGCCATCGTTTGGATGAAAGTCTTTCTCGGCGTTGAAGCTGACAGCGACGAGATTGATGCCTGGGCACTCGCGACGGGACAATGGGTCCATCGCTGGCTGGCTGAGAGTGTCCGCGATGGCGACGAGCGAAAATTCATCGACGTAAACTGCGCCAATGAGATACGTGAACGCATTCGGATGCAGGCTCGCGAGTCTCGCGAATGCATCGCTGCACTTTGCGCCCGCCGTGGCAGAGTTCTTCCAGATTGGTGGCGTTCCGGTTGGAGTAATGCGCTTTACATCGCTGATTGCCTGGCAGCGAAAGTTTCTGATCTCCGCGACTGGTCGGAAATGGCCGTCGAATGGTCACTGGACAATCCCACCCGGATCCCAGTCAGCCAGACTGCGATACTGCGACTCCGCGGCCGGATTGATCTGATCCTCGCGCGACGAAAATCTGAGCAATCACGAATCGGCTACGAAGAACTGTGGGTCGTGGATTACAAAACAGGACGGCAACGCGGTTTTAGGTTGAAAGAACTGCGAAAGAAGGACACACCAAAGCGAAAATTCCGAAGGCAGTTGATTGAAGGCCGAGGTGTGCAATTGGCGCTGTATGCACTCGCGGTGCATGCGCTCGGCGCCCGGAGAGTTCAACTCACGCTCCTTTCTCCGGCCGAAGAACTCGCACCGCAGTTCGATCTGGACGCTGTGCTCGCACAAAAAGATTTCTGGATGGAGCTGCACCGAATGCAGGAAACCGGCCTTTTCGGGATGCTCGGGCCCGTTCATGCCGATTTCGGATTCGTTGCACAGTACCCGCTGGCGACGCTCCCGATTGAGCTCGATCTGCTCGAAGAGAAATGGGCGCTGACGCATCCCGCTTTCATGCCCCAAAAGGAGGAGAAAACGAATTGACCGCCATGGCAGACGAAGCTGCGCGGCAGCGATTCGCTCACGAGTTGGATCGCAATTTCTCGGCGGTCGCTTCCGCAGGGTCTGGCAAAACCCGCGCGATCACTGACAGGATCGTCGAGATCGCGAAAAATGCTCAACATGCGCGGGAATGGCTGCCGCAATTGGTGGTTGTGACCTACACCAACCGCGCCGCGGATGAAATGCAGCAGCGGACACGCCAGAGGATTCTCGAAGCCGGGCTGCCGCTGGAGATCGTAGAAGCATTTGGTCGCGCGTTTTTCGGAACGATCCACGCGTTTTGCATGAAGCTGCTCACCACATATGGGCATCGCCTCGGTCTGCCGGCGCGGCTCGAAACGATCACGGACGATGACGATTTATGGAATGAATTCGTACAACAACAAACCGAGATCGGTCATTCGTTAGGCCAGGAGAATCGCCGCCTGTTATTGCGATTAATGCAAGCCCGGCAATTGATGGAGCTCGCCCGAAAGCAGGACCACAATTTCGTCCCGCCGCAATGCATCGGAGAATGCCCGGAATGCGATTTCAGCAAAGTTGAAGCGGCAGTTGAAAACGCCCAGGCGAGGAACATTCCGAAAGCGAAAGCGCAGCTCCGCGAATGGCTGCGGCGCTGGCGCGAAACCGATGAGTTCGCTCCATGGCCACCGTGTGCCACCACTGCGAAAGAATTTACCGCATGCTGGCGCGAAGCGTTTCGGCCGCTGCGCGAATGGGCCAGCGCGTGCGCGTCGTGTGTGGCGGCAGAAGTGCAACGCGATTATGGGGAATTCCGTCTGGAACATGGCGCGATCACGTACCCGGATCAGGTGGCACTCGCAGCCGAACTGTTGCGTCTGCCGGAGGTGGCGAGGCAAATCCGTGGCAAGAACTATCGTGTCCTTCTCGACGAAGCTCAGGATACAGATCCGCAGCAGTTCTTTGTTTTGCTCGAGATCACGCGACCGGTTGACGCGCACGGCGAATGGCTTCAAACCAAACACGATCCACCGCGCCCGGGGGACTTCTGCATGGTCGGCGATTTTCAGCAGTCGATCTATCGCGACCCAGATGACCTGAATCATTATCGCGCGCTTCATCGTGCGCTCGTCAAAACCGGCGCGGCCGAGCAACTGAAATTTTCCGTGACGTTCCGGCTCGACCGGGCGCAGCTCGAATTCTTGAACGACACGTTTGCGAAAATTTTGAACAACACTGAAGGCCAGGTTGAGTTTGTCGAGCTTAGTCCCCGCCCCGAAATCCTGCCGGGGCAAGTAATCCGATTCGAGCTGGGCGATGACATTGACCTGTCGCTGACGGAGACGCAGCGCGCGCACGCCGAAGCTGAGCGTTTGGCGCAATGGATCCGTGAGACAGGTTTGGGAAAATTGCGTGCGCGATGTTGGCGTGAAGTTGCTATTCTGTGCCCGCGCAAAACGTGGTTAGGCGCGCTGCGCCGTTCACTGCTCAAAGAACAGATACCGGTAGAGGTCCAATCGGAAAGTGATCGAGAGGGGGAGCATCCGGCCTATGCCTGGCTCACCGCGCTGCTCGCGATCATGGTCGATTCAAGCGCCAGCTACGAAATTGCCGGTGTCCTGAGAGAAGTGTTTGGATTGTCGGACGACGAGTTGGCGCGATTTGCTCAAGGAGCCGGTTATAAGTTTCAGATCGAGCATAAAATCTCCGGACGCGGAGCTGTTGCCGGCACATTGAATCTGCTGAGGCGCCTCCGTGAGGTTTTGCCGCATCAGTCGCTGTTTAGCGCAGTGCGCGAGATTGCGCGAATGACGCAATTGCGCGAGCGATTGCGCGACCTACCGCGCGAACAGTTCGGAGATTCGGTGAATGAGCTGGAAAAACTCCTCGCAGCAGCAGCAGCCGCAGAAGCGCGGAAGGAGTCGCTCGGCGATTTTGCGCTGACGCTGCGCCGCAATTTTGACAAGATTCGCGAGACCGAGCCGGCGGAAGCCGATGCCGTTCAGCTCATCACCGCACACAAGGCAAAGGGATCGGAATGGGATGCAGTGATTGTGCCATTTCTCGCCCGCGAAGCCCGCCTCGGCGTTAATATTCGTTACCCGCTCGTCATTCCGGGCGAACAACCCTTCATCGCGTTCGACAGGAGCGATCGCGCGGATCTGGAAGATGAAATGAAAAAGGTCCAGCGCCAGGAAATGGAACGCCTGCTTTACGTCGCACTCACACGCGCACGCCACACCCTCGTGATGGCACTCGATGCCAAGTTCTTCCGTGGCAAACGCGGCGTCCACAGCGATACGCAACTAAAATGGCTACAAGCCGACACGAACGAGCCTAACGAAAAGGTCGTTTCAAGTCTTCCAGAGCAACCGGCAGCTTGCGAGAAAACGGCTGCACGTCACAAGCAACGTACGCCTGAAGCGGTCGCTGACAGTTTACGCGCGCTTCACCTTGAGACTGGCTGGATCGATATCGCCCGCCAACGAGCCGGCTCAATCATTGAGACGATTACTCCCAGCCAGTTCGCGCCGGAAGAAGAAGCCGGCGAAAGACCGCAGATGGATGAATGGATCGAGACAGAACCGGAGCTGCGTCCGCCGCAAATTGAGAATCCCGCGACGCGATATGGGGTTTGGTGGCATGAGTTTGCTCAAAATATCCCGTGGCGCGCGAATGCGGACGCGTGGGAAACCGCTTTTGATGCGAAGCTTTCGGACTCCCCCGAGCCAGCGCGCTCAAAACGCGAATGGAAACTGCTAGCTAAATATGCATCCGAGCATCCAGAATTTTTCGCCGGCAACGTTTTCGCTGAGATGCCGTTCTTCTGGAGAATGGACGAGCAAAAATCTTTGGAAGGATTCATCGATCTCGCGCTCTTTCAGCCGGCTGAAAAGAAATGGTTCGTTCTGGATTGGAAAACGAATCGGATTGAGCGAGATCAGATCGATCAATTGCGCATCACCTACCGGCGGCAAATTGCGGCATATTGGAAAGCCGTCACGGAAATCACGAACCGGCCGGTTAACGCCGGGATTTATTCGACGGCGACGGGGGAGCTGCTCGTCTATGACGCAAAGGAACTCGCCCACGAGTGGCAGCGGCTCGTCTCGCTCAACCTGTCATTCTGAGCGGTGGAAGCCCACCGAAACAAAGTCGAATAATCCGGGTGAATGAGGGTTAATGGTGAATCCACGGGATCCCTCGGTTTCGCTCGGGATGACGCGTCCTTTTTGACGCGTTGCGCCGCTCGGCTTAGCTCTGCCTGTCGCCGCGGATGAATTGTTCAACGCAGCGGTAGGCTTCGTCGTCGGTCATTTGCACCGGCGGATGCTTCGAGAAGTAAGCGGAGGGAGAATGCAGAACGCCGCCGATCCCGCGGTCGAGTGCCAGCTTGCAGCAGCGGATCGCGTCGATCGCTACGCCGGCTGAGTTCGGCGAATCTTCCACCGAAAGCTTCACGTCGATTTCCATCGGCACATCCCCGAACAGACGGCCTTCCACGCGGATAAACGCAATCTTGTTGTCGAGTTGCCATGGCACGTAATCGCTGGGTCCGATATGAATGTTCTCGTCTGCGAGGCGATCGGCGAGCACAGACTGCACGGCTTCTGTCTTAGACGTCTTCTTCGACGCCAGCCGGGTGCGATTCAGCATGTTCAAAAAGTCGGTGTTGCCGCCGGTATTCAACTGATAGGTGCGCACGACTTTGACGCCGCGCTTCCGAAAGAGATCGACGAGGGTGCGATGAACGATGGTGGCCCCCACCTGGGCCTTAATATCGTCGCCGATGACAGGCAAATTCTTATCGGCAAAACGCTTCGCCCAGGCGGGATCGCTCGCGATGAAAACCGGGATGTTGTTGACAAAACCCAGGCCTGCTTCGAGTGCGCAGCCGGCATAAAAACGTGTAGCCTGCTCCGAACCGACCGGGAGATAATTAATCATCAGCTCGGCCGAGGAATTCTTCAGTTCAGCGACAATCTCTTCGCGACTCGATTCCTTTTCAAGCGGGAGGAATGAACGCAGGGGATCCTGATCGGCCATGTGCGCCGCATATCCGTCCATCACGCAGCCCATTTTCACGATCGCGCCACTGAGCTTGAGCTGATCGCAAAAGACCTTCGTGCAGTTCGGTGGCGAGAAGATGGCTTTGCTGACGTCCAACCCGACCTTGCGTCGGTCAATATCAAAAGCGGCCACAATCTCAATATCACCAGGGCGATAGCCGCCAATCTGGCGGTGCATCAGGCCGATGCCGGTCCCGTTGACGGCGGAGCCGTCATAAAAGTTGATTCCCTGGACAAGAGAGCTGGCACAGTTGCCGACGCCGACAATGGCGATTCTTATTTTTCTCATTTCAAAATCGTTAACACTAAGAAACTACTCAAATTGAATCATTCGGAGCAAGCCACAAGTTAGGCCGTTTCAATCGCAATAATCGTGCCTGCCTATAGCCAGAACCAGTTCGCGATTGCAAGCCGCGAATTTGTATTATATCGCGCCCTCTTGCAAGAACTGATATAAGGGCAAAAGTCACGGCCAATCCCCGGTGTAGGGGGGGCCTTTTTAAGGAGACCAGACTAAATGCCTTTGAAGTTCGCGGTCATCAGCATCCCGATCGCCTTTGCTTTGTCTGCTCCTTGGACCACGCTTCAGTCGGCGCCCGTTTACGGCATCGACCAGGCGGTGGCCCTGGCCCAGGAGCACAACCCGGATATTCTCATCGCGCGCAAGAGAGTGATCGCTGCGCGCGGCGGTTTCATTGAGGCGCGTTCGGGCTACCTTCCATGGCTGTCCTCCAGCGGGCTATACGATAAGCGACAGACTCAGAGCGAGACGAATCTGCGGCAGGAAGACTACAACGCAATCGTGAGGCTTGAACAGAATATCTATACCGGCGGAGCGGTGGGCAGCCAGGTAGCGATCGCGCAGTTGAACATCGCCAAGGCAAATTATGACCTACAGGAAACGGTCAGCCGCATCGTGATGGAGGTGCGAATTGCATTCAATGAACTGCTGCTGAACCGGGCGAAAATTCGGGTGCGCGAAGATTCCGTGCGAGTGCTGGACGAGGAACTGAAAAGCCAGCAGCAAAGTTTTACGGCTGGTATCGTAGGCAAACTTAACGTGCAGCGGGCCGAGGTAGCCCTCGCGAATGAACGGCCAGAACTGTTTGACGCGCAAACCGAGTTGAAAAATTCCTATCTGCACCTGGCCGAACTTCTCGGTGTCGATATCCATCCGGAAGCGGAGAGTCCGCCGTTTGAGGTTTCGGGCGAACTACAGTACCGGCCCAACCATCCAGACCTCAACGATTGCCTGGGACGAGCTGACGCAAATCGGCCGGTCATTAAAGCGCGGGAGAAAGATATCGCCATCGAAGACCGCCAGTACGTTCTCGACCGAAGCGCCACGCGTCCACACGTTCGCGCTTTCTCGGGATATGAAGTTTACAGTGAGCGAGACCCGGATGTCGGTCCTGAATTCAACTACGGCGGGGTCGTTGGGATAAACGCGACCTGGAACATCTTCGACGGATTCGCGACCAGAGGACGAATGCAAGCGACACGAGCCCGGCGCGACGGAGCAGTCCAGGCTCTGGCAGCAGCGCGACGCAGCGTTGCCTCGGAGGTGCGCGGCGCATTTTTCGACCTTCAACAAGCCGAACGCGTGCTGGAAAATGAAACACGCAACGTGCAGACCGCGGATGAAGCGCTCAGTATGGCCAAAGGCAACTTTGCTGCGGGGTTGGGAACACAGCTCGACGTTCTGCAAGCGGCATCGGATGTAACCCGAACGCGCACGACAAGACTGAGTGCGATCTATCTGCACAATGTGGCTCTCGCTCGCCTTGCGCATGCCTGCGCCAGTACAGCGGAAGCGCTGAACTTCGGATCGGATTTCAAAGACGTGAGGACTCGAGACCGCAACGCTGCGCGTGCTGCCGATATAGCGAAGCCGCCGCAAAAAATTACCAAGCAATGAAAGTGGGATGGCTCTCTATCGCAATTTTCGCGACCTGCCTGATGGGCTCTGCACGCGGAGTGACTCTGCAAGAAGTGCTGGATAGAACTCTGGAAAAGAACCCCGCCATCCAGGAAGCCAAGGCTGGTCTGGAGCAAGCGGCTGGAAAAAGGCTGGTTTTTCGCTCCATCGTTCTGCCTGATTTTCGGGTGAGTGTGCCGGCTGGCGTTCAGGCGGGTCACCGTTCTGGTGAAAGCGGAGTAAAAGGGTTTGGGATCGGGCGCGCATGGCTCGACCAGACTTTGTTCGACATGGCGGTGCCCCCGTCGCTTAGACGCGGAGACATTGAAGTGTTAATCGCCGAACAGCAATTGAATGTCGCCGTTGTGGAGCAGTTGCACGCGGCGCGATTGGCATTTTACGCGGCACTTTATAATCGTGCGCTGGAATCCATTCGAGACGAACAACGACAGAAGCTGGAGGAGAACGTCGCTACCCAAAAGAATCGTTTCGAAGCGGGGTTGGCCGATAAGAGCGCCTTTACCAGCGCAACTGTCGACGCCAACGACCTGGTCAGGCAAATTGAAAACGCGCATCGCGCCTATCGAGATGCGCAATTGAAACTGGCGGATGCCATGGGAGTCGATCCTGCGCAATCGGCATTGCCCGAGCCGGAAGGCGAATTGGAGTTTGTTCCGATGCATGTTGATGTCTCGTCGGAAACAGCGGCGGCTTTACACCGAAGAGCCGACCTCAAACTCGCACGTTTGTTCGTGAACGCTGCCAACCAGGATCAACGGATCATTGCCGCCGGCTATTATCCTGCGGCGGGCGGAAGCATTCGTGGCGAGTATGTCCCCGTGAAAGGCATTCATCGTCAGGAATCAACCAGCAAGACACAGGATTTCATAGGGTCGGAGATTATGGAAAGGGCAACCTATACGTGGCGGGTGATTGATAACGGCCAGGTAGGCGGCGCGGTACTAAAGGCGCGTGCGGCGCGCGAGGAAAACGAACTGACGTGCAAAAAGCTGGAAGCCAATGTGAGCCGCGAACTCTCGCGGATCGCGAACGATCTTCAAGCAATCGATGCTCGTAAAACATCGCTTGCAGACGCCTCCATCGCCGCCGAGGACGGTGCCCGCACAGTCCGGGAAAATGTCGCCAGCGGCCTGATCTCACCGCTTGAATATCGCATTACTCAAAATGCCTTCTTGAAAACCAGAAGCGGTCTACTGGATGCTATTTATCAGCACAATCTCGCACTCGCGGAGTGGGACCGCGCTGCTGGCCGTTATTTTCAATTTTCAGACGAATCTCAGGCGTCGCGCCCTCAGGGCAAGTGATTCGCTGATATTGAACGTCACATCAGCTCCGCGCGAACGCTTTACGATCGGATTCTGCCGTAAAGCGCGATTTTGAACCAGTTTGAATTCCGGGAGGGATCGTTCGAGGGTCGAACAGAATCTCGTTTGCGGTGTCTTGCCAATAATGCCTTCGAACATCTACGAACCACTGGAAAGGACGACGACTACGGCCGGCCACGAGATTATTGCAAAGAAGAGCCGTGAACAGCACACTAGTTCTTCAAAATTGAAATCGCCAAAATCGAAAGCAATCTGGTTACTCGTCGGAGTGTCGCTCCTGCTCCTTTTCGCCGTTGCATATTTTTTTCTGATGCCGGTGGCTGAAGTGGCAACGGTGCAGCGTGGCACGGCCATCTCCGCAGTTTATGGTACCGTGAGAATCGAGCCGGCATTTGTGGTGCGTGTGCGTGCGCAAAATGCTGGTTTCATCCGCCTGGCAGATGCTTTCTCCGCCGGTCGCGGCGCCATCGGAAAGAACGTCGAAAAAGGACAACTGTTGGCGACAATCGCGGACCAGGAAACTTCACGGCAATTGAAGCAGGCGCGGGCCGATTTGCAGGCCGCGATCGACCGAGCGGCGCTTCCGCTGCCCTCTTCGGAGTTGCTCAAGGCAGCGGAGGACAACCTGCAACGACTCGAAAAGGTAGTGGGTTCGGGCAATGTGCCGGCAGTGGAATACCAGAAAGCGAAAAGCGAGGCCAACCGATTGCGTGGCGCGGTGGAAACTGAGCGGATCGAGCGGGATCGAAATCTCAATTCGCTGGAGGCAACAACGAAAAAATTGGAAGCCCAGATGAAGAACGCCGAGGTGCGCGCGCCGATCGACGGAATTCTAACAAACGTCCAGACGATCGACGGTGAACTGGTTTCCGACGGCAATGAGCTGTTCACCGTTTCTTCGCGCAAAACTTACGTGCGAGGAGAAGTTAACGAGGAAGACGTGGGCGAGGTGAAACCCGGGATGAAAGCCAAAGTGCAATTGTACGCGTACCGCACACGGACGTTTACGGCGCACGTCACTTCGGTTCAGCCAGCGGCCGATCCAACCACTCAGCGCTACACCGTCGTGCTGGAGATGAATGACCCTCCTGACAATTTGATGGTCGGAATGACAGGTGAAATGAACATCATCACCGGCGTCCACGAAAATGCCTTGCTATTACCAACGCGCGCGCTGCTTGTGGATCAAGCTTTGGTGGTAAACGGCGGAATTGTGCAGCCACGGACGGTCAACGTGGGCTTTCGCACCTTGGATTTTTCTGAAGCACTCAACGGCCTGGCGGAAGGCGATCATGTAATCCTTTCCGATCAGGATAAGTTTCACTCCGGTCAGCCAGTTCGCCAGCGCGTGATTACTCTGCCGCCTCCGCCGAAGGCGCCATGACCCCTCCGCTTTATATTGCCCTGCGTTTCTTGACGCATCGCAAGCGGGCTCTGCTTCTAAGCCTTAGCGGTGTCGTCTTCGGGGTGGCCATCTTTGTTTGTACCCAGGCGCAGACCCAGGGTTTCGCCCGCTATTTTATCGACTCTAATATCGGGGCTAACGGCGCATTGGTCCTCCGATCGCGTTTCCGGCCCCGCTACGAACCGCTGATGGTGGCAGCGAAAGGCTCCAAGGAACCCACGGGCCACCGTCTCTACTTTGAAGGCATCACTAATCCTAATGAAATCATGCGCGTTAGCAGGCAATTCCCGGATGTGGTTTCCTGTTCACCCGTTCTGCGCGGAACGGTCAGCGCGCGCGCGGGATTTGAGAACGCGACTGTCGATCTTTACGGCATCGACCCAGCTCTACACGCGCGAACCACCGATATTCTTCACCAGTTGATTGACGGCAACTTCGATGACTTTCGAAATAACACCGGCTCAATCATTATCGGTTCGCGGCTGGCGGACCTGCTCCAAGCAGGCGTCGGGGATACGGTGCAATTGCTGGCGCCTAACGGTGAGTACTGGCGATTCACGATTGCGGCGATCGCTCGCGCAGGAATCGGCTCAATTGATTCAACCCGTGTTTATGCGCATGCCAAGGTCGCCCAGGCGTTACTTCAACAACCTTCGGGAGCATCGATGATCATATACAGGCTGCGCGACCGGGATCGCGCGCCAGAGTTAGCCAGTCGATTCGAAACACTCTTTCAACACAGTGCCCTAAGCTGGCAGCAACGCGAGGAAAGCACGCTGCAACTGTTTCTGACCTTGAGAATGTCCGTCGCAATCACCGTTTCGCTGATCATTCTGCTGGCAGGCTTCGGTATTTTCAATGTGCTGACGATGTCGGTGCTGGCGAAAATCAAGGAGATCGCCATTTTGCGTTCGATGGGTTATCGGCGCATCGATATTTCGGCAATTTTCCTGTGGCAAGGAGCGATGATCGCTGCGGCCGGATCATTACTCGGCTGTGCACTCGGCGCGTTGATGACATGGGGCGTGTCGCACATTCCCATTCGGCTCCGCGGTTTGCTGTACACAAATTACTTTTTGGTGACATGGGACTGGCGCCACTACGTCTTCGCGACCTTACTCGCGCTCCTGGCCGTTTTCATCGCCAGTTATGTCCCCGCGCGTCGCGCAGCTGAATTGCCGCCCGTTGTCACTATTCGAGGGTCAAGATGATTGCCGAAACCTGCCTCAGTTGCGAGGGAATCGAACGATATTTGGGCGAAGAAGAGGAACGCGTGCACGCGCTCCGCGGCGTGTCGCTGGAAATCGAAAGCGGAAGCGTCCACGCGGTTGTGGGACCGTCCGGCTGCGGCAAAAGCTCATTACTCTACGTTCTCGGGCTGCTCGATGTACCGGATGCCGGCTCCGTCTCAATCGAATCGGAGTCGATGTCGCATCTGAGCGATGACGAGTTGGCAGCGAAAAGGAGTCAATTCATCGGCTTCATCTTCCAGTTCCATTTTTTGATGGAAGACTTTACCGCGGAGGAAAACGTGATGATCCCGATGCGCAAGCTCGGTCAACTTTCCGATGGACAGATGCATGAACGCGCGGACGAGCTTCTGGAAGGTGTGGGCTTGGGGGATAAACTGCGCAGGCCAAGCCGCCATCTTTCTGGCGGCGAACAACAACGCGTAGCCATAGCGCGTGCGCTCGCCAACGATCCAAAAGTCATTCTGGCTGACGAGCCCACAGGCAACCTCGATACTGCAAACTCCGACCGCGCCTTCGACTTGCTGCGAAATCTGGTGCACGAACGCGGGAAAGCCCTTCTGCTGGCCACGCACAATCCGGCGATCGCAGAAGCGTGTGATTGGATCCACGAAATGAAAGACGGCAGCATCATTTCCAGCCAACGGGGCGCCGCGCGCAGGTCGATCTTTTGAGCGCCTCCTGCTGAATAAGCGCGACGCGAAGGGAGACCGACGAGTCGCTGAAAGTTGGCATGGAGCGGCCGCATCGTTAATCTCCACAGGATGGAGAACATCCTGCCAATCCTAATCGCGGATGCTCCGGGAGCCTTGACCGAACTGTGCGGCGTCAACTTACTGGAACGTTCGCTTCGCATCCTACAGCGACTGGGATTTCGACGAGCCATCGTTTTTTCCAGCACGCCGGAAAGCGTGGAAGCTGCCTTGACCAAGCGCTCATGGGCGCGGGAGGAATTGACTGTCCAGTTTATGTCGAGCGCTTCGAAACCTCTTACTGCTCAACTGCTCCTGGAACAAACGGGAGACCGCTTCTTAATCGTGCCGGCAAACACGTATTGTGACGCTCGGCTGCTCGCCGCCCTGTGTGCTAAAAGTTCATCCGCCGCACTTGTTGACTCAAATCCCCCGAAGTTCGCGCAAAAATTGGTTCGAAATCCATGCGGCCCGGCATTAATCACAAGGGAGCTTGTTTCGGCTCTTCCGCCCGCGGTACCCTTCGTAAGCGAGCTCACAAAGAACATCGATCACGCCAAGATTGATGTGGTGGATGCCGCCAGGCAAGATGACTACATCGTGGCGATGCGCCGGCATGTGCGACCATATTGTTTTTTTGCGCCTCTGGAGCAGGACCGCCGCCTTGCTGAACGCATCATTCTCGATTCCGCGCAAAAGGGCACGCTCGATTTGCCGGCTTACGTCCACGCGCCGATAGAAACCGCGCTGGTTTCGCTCCTTTGCAAAACGCCCATCACGCCAAACCAAATTACAATTGCCGGATTAATCTTCGGATGCAGCGCTACCGTCGCCTTCGTGACGGGCCACATTGGCCTGGGAATTCTTGTGGCTCTTATCTTTGGGATCGTGGACGGACTGGATGGGAAACAGGCCCGCGTGAAAATCGAAACGACCGAGCGCGGCGAGTGGGAGCATCATTTGGATTATCTGATCGAAAACTCCTGGTGGGCGGCGATCGCTTTTTATTTGTGGCAAAGCGGCCAGTTTTCGAACGCATTCTACTTTCTCGGTTTGCTCATCGCATCGCATCTGCTGGATGAATCCGCAAAGCGTTGGGCAAAGATGGTCACAGGCCGTTTGCTGGATGACCTTACGCCGTTTGACCGGGTTTTTAGGCTGATCGCAGCCCGCAGAAATATCTACGTTTGGATACTGGCGTGTGGGTTTCTGCTAAACGCCTTCCCGCAAAGTTACGCCATAATCTGCGGATGGGCCTGCTTCAGTGCTGCCGTTCACCTCCTGCGCGCCGTCTGGATTTGTAACATCCGCGGGAACCGGGTTATTGATTCGCGGGCCTGAAGAAAGGCCTAACAACGAAGGGACACGTCTGGTCCGCGCCAGCACTTCCCTGCCGAGGACAGGAACCGGTTTTTGCACAAGGAGTGAGGCACTCACGGCACAGTAAACGCCGCAGCCCTCCTGGCACGACTTCTTGCGGTAGTTCGCGTAGAGATCGTCCAGCGTCACATCCATGATGTGCTTTTCTGTGTGCACCATGCTGCAAATCCAAAATTTTCCCTGTGCGGAGACGAAGAATAATTTATAGCCAGCCACACAGGTCCACTCCACATGCTCGCCGCGGAGGAGACTGCGTTGGTAATTAAGGATCGCCTCACTGCTGTGAATCTTTTCCCCGCGCCGTTTTCGTTCGATCATCGAATCGATGAAACGTTCAAGCTCTTCACGTTGACCGCGATCGACTCGAAACCGTTTCAAAGGATCAGCGTGCACCAGGCGAACCTCAGTTGGAATTCCACGGGACAAACCAGTCTCAAGCACCGCTTGTGCTTCGGGCAGCGTATCGGCGCAAATCACGCCGGTGATATGAAGACTGATTTTTGAATCCAAAAAATAATCGAGCTTCGGCAAAACCGTCTTGAACGATTTTTTGGTGATCGCGCTGGGTGTCATCCGATCAACGCTGATCTGCATGACCTGTAATCCGGCCTCTTCCAGTTGGGTGACGAGGTTGCGCGTGAGAAGAAAACCGTTTGTTGTCAGACTGGTTGCAAAGCCAAGCTCGCGGCAATAGCGAACGAGTTCGACAATATCAGGGTGCGTCAGCGGCTCGCCTCCAACGAGAGCAATGCGCATGGTCCCAAGCTCGCGAATCTTCCGCACCCATTTTTTCAAATCATCGATGCCGGGATGCGCCCGGCTATTATCGTATTCGGTGCAATAGGCACAATCAAGATTACAACGATCCGTCACATAAAGGCTGCATTGCAGCGGTTTGCGATCGAAAAGACGCTTTCCGGATTCCAAAATGTTATAGCCGGAAAATTCACGGCCAATTTTGTCGAGAAGGTTCACGTGGTTGAGCGGAAAGATCTAGTTTAGGGGCTACTCCCCCGCGACGCAATTCGTTAGGAGCTTAAGTTGTTTTAAGCCCCGAAAGTCCGCAGGAACGAGGTCAGTACGATCCCATTTTCCTTTAGAAGTACCCGCGTCTCGGGCGCCGTGAGAGCCTCTAGCTCCTCACCCCATCGATAACCCCAATGGCTGTATCGCGTCCGCGTTTCCGCGTCGTCTTCGCCGGGATGGCAAATCAATTCATACAGACCATCGGGAATGTTCTGGAATATTTGTTGTAGAGCGCGGCGAGTTAAGCATCCGCTGCATTCGAATCCGTACATACCATCCGGCATTTGCGGCACGCGCGAGCCCTGCAAGGATCGCGCCGACAAACTGGTCAGATTCAAGCCAAATTGCTGTACCCACCGTCCCATCCGGACACCGGGCGATTTTCCCCATGGGCCAGCAGGATTGCGAATCCAAACATTATCCATCTCGCGGGTAAGCCGATTAACAATTTCGAATACAGGCGGAAACATGTGGAGATGTTGGTGACTATCAAGATGGGAAAGTCGCAGTCCCGTCTTCTGAAAACGGGAGATCTGCGCCGCGATCTCGCACTCGACCTCACTCCAGTTGATGCGTCCAAGGAAGACACGTTTGAAAAATTCACCACTCGTGCGTGGAAACCGGCCCGTCCCATCAACCAGAGTCGGCAACACCTCGCGCCCAAGGACGGCTTGCTCTTCCACCAGCGTTAGATGCAGGCCAATATCCAGGTCCGGGTTCTGCTGAGCCAGCGCGACCGCCTCCTCGAATGCACTCCCCGTCACAAGCAACGAGGCACTCGTTACGATTCCCTCTTGAAATGCCCGCAGGATTCCTCGGTTAACTCCCGGTGTCAGTCCCAGGTCATCGGCATTAACAATCAGCTGTTTCAATGCTCTGAGACCCGGGCGACTCGGATTTCGTGTCGCATCTTCATGCGAAATGCAACCAGTTCTCGAATCATTTTAAGGATCACGTCCGGACTGGCCAGGGTGGAAGTGCCGCGATTTCGGGGAAAATAATCGACGCCGAACTGCACGATCTTGAATCCGTGCAACTTCCCCTTGATTAGCAGTTCCGCGTCGATGAACGAACCCTCCGCCTCCAGCGCAATCTTATCCAACACCTCACGCTTAAACAATTTGAAGGAGAAATTGACGTCCTTCACCCGCAACGGAAACAGGAAACGGATAAGCAAATTGTAGCACACCGAATACAGGGTGCGGACGGGTCCTTCCGCGGTGCGGTCAAAGCGAAAGGCCGAAATAATGTCGGAGTTTGTAAACTCCATAATGTGCACCGCGCGGACTAACTCCGTGAGATCGACCGGCAAATCCGAGTCGCAGTAGAAGACAAGTTCTTTCGTTGCCTTGCCAAAACCGGTGCGAAGGGCGCCTCCAAGTTTCAAATTTCGCTGGTGGTGAAATACCTTCACACAAGGGTTTGAGCGAGCCAATGCTTCAGCGATCTCCGCTGATCGGTCGGTGCTGGCATCGTTGACGATGAGGATCTCGTAGTCGGACGTCATGTCGGTCAGGACGGCCTCCGCGAAGTGGACCGCGCGCTCAATGTTCTCTTCTTCATTGAACATTGGATAAACAACCGAGATACTTGGCCGCTTTGTCGTCATACACGCTGTTTCGATTCCGGCGTCAAAGGCGACGATAAATGGTTTCGCCATCGATCACGGTCTCAACTCGATATCGCCCAAG
>Ga0210120_1000054_pt1 | contig 30750 bp, 26 predicted proteins | sample Goodyear_PhragA__FD_184868 | JGI IMG/M metagenome (GOLD analysis project Ga0210120, IMG submission 184868) | Wetland microbial communities from San Francisco Bay, California, USA, that impact long-term carbon sequestration - Goodyear_PhragA_D2... | ecosystem: Environmental > Aquatic > Marine >... | reverse complement strand
CAGCATCGCGGCCACCACGCCCGACGAGGCCAGCAGCGACCCGTACCCCACATACGCGGGCCATTCGCGCGGCCCGACCGAGCGGTCGGCTGGGATCGGCCCGCCGTGCACGAGCACGACTGCGCCGGCCCGGTCGCCCCCGGTCGGCAGGTAGTAGTCGACACCGTCCAGCGTCTCGGTGACCACGTGGTCGTGGGGCAGGACGAACGGTCGCAGGAACGGCGGGAGCTGGGCTTCGTGGGTCATGGTGGCTTGCGACCTCCGCCGCGCGCCATGTGACGGTATCCGCCCGCCCGGATCGCCGGGGTGAATCGCAGGAGACGCGACGGACATGCAGAAGCAGCAAGCCCATGGCCACGAGGAAGAAGCGACCGGCCCGGCCGCGGAAGCCGCGGTCGCCGGCGCGCGTGCGCAAGCGCGCGAAGAAGACCCGCGGACACCATCACCCGGAGCTCTGGGGGCTCGGCCTCGTCGCGGCCGGGCTCGTGCTCGTGACCGTCCTCTGGCTCGGCTGGGACGGCGGGCCCGTGGGCTCCCGCGTGGCCGACTGGCTCGACGCGGGGCTCGGCGCCGCGGCACCGCTCGTCCCGGTCGCGTTTCTCGGAATCGGCGGCCTCATGCTCGTCCGGAGCGCCCTCGTCGACCTCCGCCCGTTCAGGACGGGGCTCGCGGTCGGCGTGCTCGGGCTCATGGTCGCGCTCGGTGACGAGCACGGCGGCCGCGTCGGCTCCGCGCTCGGCGGAGGGCTCGCACGCATCGTTGGCGACGCGGGGGCGCTGATCGTCGGCTGCGCGCTCGTGCTCGCAGGGACGCTGCTCGTAACGGGCGCCTCGGCGGGTGCGCTGCTGCGCCGGTCGGGCACGGTCGTCCGCCGCGCGGGCAGCGTCGCGCGCCGCTCGCTCGAGAGCCTCGAGTGGGCGGACTGGGGCGATGCCGACACGGCCTCCGGCTCCGAACGGGCGGCGCCGCTGCCCGCGTCGGTGGGGCGCGAGGCTCCGGTCGACGGGGTCGAGGCGTTCCCGGACGTGGTCGCGCCGGGCCCACTCTCCGCCGAGCCGCCTCAGCTGCTCCCGCCCGAGCCGGAGGCGACCACGGGGGAGGACGAGCTCGTGTTCGACACGTCGGCCGGCGGAGCCGAGTATCGGCTCCCCGATCGTGCTGCGCTGCGGGCGAGCCCGCCGGCGCGCGGAGACGCGGCGGACGTGAGCGAGCGGACGGCACGGCTGCTCGTGGAGACGCTTGCGAACTTCGGCGTCGAGGCGACGATCGTCGGGACGATCGCGGGCCCGCGGGTCGTGCGCTACGAGCTCCAGCTCGCACCCGGGACGAAAGTCTCCAAGGTGGCGGGGCTCAAGGACGACCTGTCCTACGCGCTGGCCACGACCGAGATCCGGATCCTCGCGCCGATCCCCGGCAAGCAGGCGGTGGGCGTGGAGGTGCCGAACCTCGCGCCGCGGATGGTCACCCTCGGGGACATCTTCGACGACCTCCCCGGCTCGGCCAGCCCGCTCTCGGTCTGGCTCGGGAAGGACATCTCCGGGAACGCCGTCTGGACCGATCTCGCGCGTATGCCGCACCTCTTGATCGCCGGCACGACCGGGTCGGGGAAGTCGGGCTGCATCAACACGCTGCTGACCTCGATCCTCCTGCGGGCGACGCCCGACGACGTGCGGATGATCCTGATCGACCCGAAGCGCATCGAGCTGAACTTCTACGAGTCGATCCCGCACCTGCTGACGCCGGTCGTCTCGAGCCCGAAGGAGGCCTCCGCGGTGCTCCACAACGTCGTCGCGGAGATGGAGCGGCGGTACGAGCGCCTCTCGCTCGTGCGCGCCCGCAACCTGCCCGAGGCCAACCGCGCCTTCCGGGCGCGAGGCGAGGATGCGCTCCCGTACCTGCTCGTCGTGATCGACGAGCTGGCCGACCTGATGATGGTCTCGCCGCAGGCGGTCGAGGACGCGATCATCCGGCTCGCGCAGAAGTCGCGCGCGGTCGGCATCCACCTCGTGCTCGCCACGCAGCGCCCGTCGGTCGACGTGATCACGGGGATGATCAAGGCGAACGTGCCGAGCCGGATCGCGTTCGCGGTCTCCAGCCAGACCGACTCGCGGGTGATCCTCGACGGCTCCGGGGCGGAGAGCCTGCTCGGCCAGGGCGACATGCTGTTCAAGCCGCTCGGCACGTCACGCCTGCAACGGGTGCAGGGCGCCTTCGTGACCGAGGAGGAGATCGCGCTGATCGTCGAGCAGTGCCGGGCGCAACGCGGGCAGGAGCTGGACGAGACGCTGCTCGAGGTGCCCGAGGGCGCGTTCGAGGACGACGGCGGCGGGGAGGGCGAGTTCGACCCGGACGAGGACCCGCTGCTCGACCGGGCGATCGAGATCGTCGTCCAGACCCAGACGGCCTCGGTGTCGCTTCTCCAGCGCCGCCTGCGGGTCGGGTACACCCGCGCCGGGCGGCTCGTCGACATGCTCGAGCGGCGGGGGATCGTGAGCCCGTACGAGGGCTCGAAGCCGCGCAGGGTGCTCGTCGAGGAGCACCAGCTGGCGACGCTGATCGCCCCCCGGGCGTAGGGCAGCTCGGCAAAGCCCTAACAACTTCCGGCAGCGCGACCGTTTACGATTCCGCCGTTGCCGCCGGGGTCCAACTTCGTGTTGAATCCCGCGTCACAGTGCGGGAGCCCCGTCAATCAGCACCACCAAGGAGGGAATGTGGCGATTCGCAAATGGACGGTCGTGGCGTCGCTCGCGCTCTGCGCGGCGCTCGCGCTGACCGTCGCCTCGGTCGGCTCGGCCCAGCCGGCGCAGGCGCACCAGGCGCAGGCGATGTCCGGCATCAAGGTCGCGCTCGTGACCGACATCGGCGGCCTGAACGACAAGAGCTTCAATGCTCTTGCGTACAAGGGTCTGAAGAACGCCGAGAAGAAGCTTCACATCGACGGCCGCGTCTTCATCTCGAAGAGCTCCGCCGACTACATCCCGAACCTCTCGACCGGGGCGCGCAGCTATGACCTCGTGATCGGCGTCGGCTTCCTGATGGCCGACCAGCTGGCCGCGGTCGCGAAGCGGTTCCCGGATACGAAGTTCGCCATCGTCGACTACCCGGCGGCCGCCCTCAAGGGCGCGCCCAAGAACGCCCGCGGCATCCTCTTCGCCGAGCAGGAGGCGGGCTGCCTCGCGGGTGTCGCTGCGACGACGGTCTCGAAGACGAAGGTGATCAGCTCGGTCGGCGGCCAGAAGATCCCGCCGGTCGACGCGTACATCGCCGGCTACCAGTACTGCGCGAAGAAGCTCAACAAGAAGGTCAAGACCCTCAACGGGTACTCGCAGGACTTCGTCGCACAGGACAAGTGCAAGGAGATCGCGCTGAACCAGATCGGCGAGGACTCCGACGTGGTGTTCCAGGTGGCCGGTGGGTGCGGCCTCGGTGCGCTGCAGGCGGCGAAGGACAACAAGGACTGGGGCATCGGCGTCGACGCCGACCAGGGCTACCTCGGCAAGCACATCCTGACGAGCGCCCAGAAGAAGGTCGACGTGGGCGTCTTCACCACGATCGCCCTCGCGGGCGGCAACAAGTGGAAGGGCGGGGTCGACGGCCTCTTCAACGCGAAGAACAACGGCGTCGGCTTCGGCAAGGTGAGCAAGGCGGCACCGCACCGCGTCGCGCTCATCAACCTGCTGGGCAAGTGGAAGAAGATGCTCGCGTCCGGCAAGGTCAAGCCTCCGCGCACGGTCAAGGGCTAACGGCCCGACCAGCACGGTGATTCGCCGGTGGGCGGGCTCTCGAGCCCGCCCACCGCGTTTCCACGACGACGGCGCGGGGTATCCCAATCCCAATGGCCCGCCGCCTGCCGCAGCTCGCCGCAATCGCGCTCCTTGCGCTGCTCGCAGCCTCCTGCGGCGGCGGGGGGAGCGGCGAGGCCGGCGGAGGGGAGAGCTCCGCCGTCCGCGTGGCGCTCGTCACGGACATCGGCGGCCTGAACGACCGCGGCTTCAACGCGCTCGCCAACAAGGGTCTCGAGCGGGCGCAGGACCAGCTCGGAATCGAGGGCCGTGTCTTCATCTCGCACTCGGCCAGCGACTACGTGCCGAACCTCTCACAGGCGGCGCGCGGGGGCTACGACCTCGTCGTCGGCGTCGGCTTCCTGATGGGCGACGCGCTCGCGAGCGTCGCGCAGCAGTTCCCGGACACGAAGTTCGCGATCGTCGACTACCCGTGGTCCGCACTCGGCGGCAAGCCGCAGAACGCCCGTGGCCTCGTCTTCGCCGAGCAGGAGGCGGGCTACCTCGTGGGCGTCGCCGCCGCGACCGTCGCCAAGGGCGGGACGGTGAGCGCCATCGGCGGGCAGGCGGTCCCCGCCGTGGTGGCGTTCCTGGCCGGGTACCGCGCCGGGGCGAAGGCGACGGATTCCTCGGTGAAGGTCCTGCAGGGCTACTCCCAGGACTTCGTCGACCAGGCGAAGTGCACCGAGCTGGCGCTGAACCAGATCGCGCGGGGCTCCAAGGTCGTGTTCGCCGCGGCCGGCGGCTGCGGGCTGGGAGCCCTCCAGGCAGCGAAGGAGCGTGGCATCTGGGGCATCGGCGTCGACAACGACCAGTCGTTCCTCGGCCCGCACATCCTCACGAGCGCGACGAAGAAGGTCGACGTGGCGGTCTTCGACGCGATCGGCACGGTGCAGAAGGGGACGTTCGAGGGTGGCGGCGACGCACTGTACGACGTCGCGAACGGCGGCGTGGGCTACGGCAAGGTGAGCCCCGACGCGCCGAACCGCGCCGCGCTGCTCGCGAAGCTGGAGGACGTCTCGCAGCAGATCGCCGGCGGGGACGTCGAGATCCCCCGCAGCTGACGCCTCCAGGCTTGCCGGGCCGGCTCCATCGTCGCCGCCGCGCGGCTTAGAATCCCGCGGATGCCGGAGCGCGCCCAGGTCCTCGAGATGCGGCACGTCACGAAGCGCTTCCCCGGGATCGTGGCGAACGACGACATCGGGTTCGACCTCCTGGAGGGCGAGGTGCACGCGCTGCTCGGCGAGAACGGCGCGGGCAAGTCCACGCTCATGAACATCCTCTACGGGCTCTACCACCCGGACGAGGGCGAGATCCTGATCCGCGGCAAGCCGGTACGCCTCGGCTCGCCGAACGCCGCGATCGACGCCGGGGTGGGCATGGTCCACCAGCACTTCATGCTGATCCCGGTGATGACCGTCACCGAGAACATCGTGCTCGCGCAGGAGCCGACCACGGGCGGCATCGTGCTCGACAGGCGCGAGGCCGAGCGCCGGGTCCAGGAGCTCTCCGATCGGTACGGGCTCGCCGTCGACCCGCATGCCCGGATCGAGGAGATCTCGGTCGGCCAGCAGCAGCGCGTCGAGATCCTGAAGGCGCTCTACCGCGAGGCCGACATCCTCGTGCTCGACGAGCCGACCGCGGTGCTGACTCCGCAGGAGGCGAACGAGCTGTTCCAGGTGATCAGGAGCCTCACCCAGCGGGGCAAGTCGATCGTGTTCATCTCGCACAAGCTGAACGAGGTGCTCGCGGTCGCGGACCGGATCACGGTGCTCCGGCGGGGGAAGCTCGTGGAGACGCTGCCCGCCGCGGGCGCGACCGAGGAGAGCCTCGCCCGGCTGATGGTCGGCAGGGAGGTGCTGCTGCGCGTCGCCAAGACACCGGCGCATCCCGGCGAGCCGCTGGTGGAGGTCGAGGATCTGCACGTCGTGGACGACCGCGGGATCGAGAAGGTCCGCGGGATGTCGTTCGAGGTGCATGCGGGCGAGATCGTCGCGATCGCCGGGATCGACGGGAACGGTCAGACCGAGCTGATCGACGCCATGACCGGGCTCCACCCGGTCGCCTCCGGCACGGTCCGCGTGGGCGGGAAGGATGTCACCGGAGCCTCCGCTCGCGGGCACCTGGAGGCCGGTCTCGGCCACATCCCCCAGGACCGGCAGCGGCGAGGGCTCGTGCTCGAGTACTCGATCGCGGAGAACGTCGCGCTACACGACTTCCGCTCACGGCCGGCGTCCCGCTTCGGCTGGCTGTTCCCGCGTCGCCTCGTCGAGCGGGCGCGGGGGCTGATCCGCGAGTTCGACGTCCGCGGCGGGGGGCCGACGACCCGTGCCGGCGGGCTGTCGGGGGGAAACCAGCAGAAGGTCGTGCTCGCCCGCGAGATCGACCGGGACCCGAAGGTCCTGATCGCCGCGCAGCCGACCCGCGGGCTCGACGTCGGCGCGATCGAGTTCGTCCACCGCCGGCTGATCGAGGAGCGCGACGAGGGCCGCGCGATCCTCCTGGTCTCGCTCGAGCTCGACGAGGTGCTCTCGCTCTCCGACCGCGTGCTCGTGATGTACGAGGGCGAGGTCGCGGGCGAGTTCCCGCCGACGGCGACCGAGGAAGAGCTCGGCATCGCGATGACCGGGGGTCGCCGCGGCGGGGTCGCCGCGTGACACGGGCGTCGGCCGGGCGGGGACGCGGATGAGCGTCACGCCCCCGGGCGGCGTTCCGCCCGCCCAGCCGTACGGGCAGCCGGATCAGGTTCCGCCGGAGCCGGACGAGAGCTTCGGGCAGCGCCTGGCGATCGCGCAGCGGGCCGGCGGCGTCGTCGCGCCACTGCTCACGGTCCTGATCGCGTTCGTGATGGGCGGGCTGGTCGTGCTCGTCACGACGGGCAAGAACCCGATCAAGACGTACCAGGCGATCTTCGAGGGCGCGGGGCTCAACTGGTTCTTCCAGCTCCCGTGGGACTTCGACTCGATCGCCGCCTTCAACCTCCAGCAGACGCTGATCCAGACCACGACGTTCATCCTGGTCGGGCTCGCGGTCGCGTTCGCGTTCCGCTGCGGCCTGTTCAACATCGGCGGCCAGGGCCAGTACCTGGCGGGGGCGATCCTCGCCGTGTGGATCGGCTCGTCCTTCCAGGGCCTGAACCCGTACCTCCACGTGGGGCTGGCGATGGTGATCGGCACGCTGGCCGGCGCGCTGATCGCGGGCATCGCCGGCTTCCTCAAGGCGACCGTCGGGGCGCACGAGGTGATCTCGACGATCATGCTCAACTGGATCGTCCTCTGGGTCGGGGTCTATTTCTTCGGGCTCGGGGGGCCGCTCCAGAACGACACACAGCAGTCCGTGCCGGTCTCGAACGACATCGCCGAGGGCGCGAAGCTGCACGTCTTCTGGGGTGACCCGCTGCTCCAGGGCCTCCACATCGGGATCTTCTTCGCGCTCGGCGCGCTCGTCGTGTACTCGCTGATCCTCAACCGCACGACGCTCGGGTACAGCGTGAAGGCCGTCGGGTTCAACCCGGAGGCGGCGCGCTACGGCGGGATCAGCGTCGCGCGGAACTACTTCCTCGCGATGGCGATCTCGGGCGCGTTCGCCGGGCTCGCAGGCGCGATCGACATCCTCGGCTGGCAGTTCCGGCTCTCGACGGGCGACGTGCAGACCTCGGTGGTCGGCTTCACGGGCATCGCGGTCGCGCTCCTCGGGCGCAACACCGCAATCGGGACCGGCCTTGCCGCCCTGCTGTTCGGCGCGCTCTTCACGGGCACCTCGACGCGGAACCTCGACCCGGACGTGTTCCAGCCGGAGCTCGCCTCGAACCTCACGCTTCTGATCCAGGGCCTCGTCGTGCTGTTCGTCGGGGTCGACGTCCTCGTGCTCTGGGTGCTCGGGCGCTTCCGCAGGAGGCCGGCCGCCGCATGACGAGCCTCGCGGTCGCTGGCCGCCGGATCCAGAACCCGCTGCGGGCGCTCGCCTGGGCCGGGATCGTGCTCGGGCTCCTCGCGGCGTTCGTCGCGCTCCCGCCGATCACCGCCCGATCCTGGGTCTGGAGCCTCCTGATCGGCCTCCTCGCCGCGCTCGCGGGGGTGTGGGCGATCACGCGGGGCGAGCGACGGTTCGGCTGGTACGCGATCGTGGCCGCGGTGCTCGGCTTCGGGCTCGCGTACCTCGCCACGCGCTCCGAGGTCGGGAAGCTCGAGACCGTCGTCGTCTGGTCGGCGCTCTTCGCGGCGATGCTCCGCTACGCGACACCCCTGATCTTCGCCGCGCTCGGCGGGATGTTCTCCGAGCGCTCCGGGGTCGTGAACGTCGGTCTCGAGGGGATGATGCTGATGGGCGCCTTCTTCGGGATCATGGCGGCGGACAAGCTCGACTCGTGGCTGCTCGGCCTGCTCGTGGGGGTCGCCTCCGGCGGGGCAGCGGCGCTCCTCCACGCGATCTGGGCAGTCCACCTCCGCGTCGACCAGATCATCAGCGGCTTCGCGATCAACTTCCTCGCGCTCGGCCTGACCGGCTACCTCTTCATCGACGTCTACGGCCAGGAGGGGACGCCGACCGACATCCCGAGCATCCCCAACGTCCGGCTCTCGTTCCTCGACGGCGTGCCGTTCCTCGGGGACATCTTCGGGAACCTCAACCTCATGATCTGGATCGCACTGATCCTGGTCCCCACCTCCTGGTTCGTGCTCTTCAAGACGCCGCTCGGGCTCAGGATCCGCGCGGTCGGCGAGCATCCGCGCGCCGCGGACACGGTCGGGATCGACGTCTACCGGATCCGGTACGGCGCAGTGATCGCCTCGGGGATGCTCGCCGCGGCCGGCGGGGCGTTCCTCTCGATCGGATTCGTGAACTCTTTCAACGAGAACATGACGGCGGGTCGCGGGTTCATCGCGCTCGCCGCGGTGATCTTCGGCAACTGGCGACCGTTCGGCGCGGCCGCCGCCTGCTTCCTGTTCGGCTTCTCGAGCGCGCTCGCGCAGCGTCTGCCCGAGTACTCGGAGTCTGCCGCGGTCCTCTTCCAGGCGCTGCCGTACGTCCTCACGCTCATCGCGGTCGCGGGGGTGATCGGACGGTCGATCCCACCGGCGGCCGACGGCCGGCCCTACCAGAAGCAGTAGTGGCGGCGTCCGGGGCGACGCGTTCCTCGGGGAACGGCCGGGCGGCTGCGGCCGTCGGCGCCGGCCTCCTGTCCGCGGCGACCCTGCCCGTGGCGATCCTCGCGACGCGCTACTCGGCGTCGTACGAGCTGCTGCACGCCGGGTTCGCAATTCCCGTCGCGGTCGCGCTCGGAGCCCTCGCCATCTGGCTGGGCCGCACCGCGCTGCGCCACGACGACGCACGACTCGGGCGGGCCGGCGGACGCCGGACGGCACGTCTGGGGCGCGCGCTCGGCGTGCTCGGGATCGCGCTCGCCGCGACCGCGCTCGTCGCGCTGTGCGTCTACGGGCTGCTGACGTACCTCGGCGAGCGGTAGCGATCGCCCGCTCCGGATCGCGTCTAGACTGGCCCCTCCATGTTCAACATCGGCTCGAGCCTCCACGAGGCGCGGACGCGCCAGAACCTCGACTTCGACGAGATGGAGCAGCGCACGAAGGTGCGCGCGAAGTACCTCCGCCTCCTCGAGGAGGAGCGCTTCGACCAGCTTCCGGGGCACGCGTACACGAAGGGGTTTCTCCAGGCCTACGCCAGCGCGCTCGGCCTGGACGGCCGCCTGTACGTCGAGGAGTACAACTCCCGCTACGTCACGGGCGAGGACGACGCCTCGCCCCGGCTCCCCCGGGGGCCCGCGCGGTCGCCGCGGCGGCGCCGCGACCGGCGGGAGACGCGTACGGTCGCCATCGCGCTGGCCGCGATCCTGCTCGTCACCGCCTTCGTGATCGCCGCGTGGCGCTTCGGCGGCCACGACACGCCGCAGGTCGAGGGCGTGCCGCCGGCGCGTGCGGCGACGTCCACCCGTTCGGCGCAGCAGCGCGTCACGGTGACCGTTACCGCGCTGCGGCCGTCGTTCATGGAGGTTCGCGCGATGGCCGAGGACGGCACTCCGCTCTACACCGGAACGCTCGAGAAGGGCCAGATGCAGCGCTTCACGAAGAAGGGGCTGTTCCTCTCCGTCGCGCGACCGCGGAACGTGGTCGTGAAGGTCGACGGGCGGCGGATCCCGCTCGGCCCGAGCGGGCGACTGACCGTCTCCGGGGCCACCGTCACCGGGTGAGCCGCCCGCGCGCGGCGATCGTCGTCACGGGCAGCGAGCTCGTGCGCGGGGAGCGCACGGACCGCAACGGCCCGTTCTACGCCCACGAGGCGCTCTCGCTCGGACTGGTGCCCGACCGGATCCTGATCGTCGGCGACGACCCTGCAGACCTCGAGGGGGCCCTGCGCTCGGCGAGCGAGGCGGACGTCTGCCTGGTCTCGGGTGGGCTGGGGCCGACCCACGACGACCGGACGGTCGAGCTCGTGGCGCGTGTCGCCGGTGCCGCCCTCCGCGTCGATCACGGGCTCGAGGAGGAGATCGGGCGCATCTCGCGGACCGTCGCGGAGCGACTCGGGCGGCCCTACGCGGACTTCGCGCCCGGCGTGACCAAGCAGGCGACGGTGCCCGAGGGCGCGGAGGTGATCGGGATCGCCGGCACGGCACCGGGGCTGGTCCTCCGCGGCGGCGACTGCGTCTTCGTCGTGCTTCCAGGACCGCCGGGCGAGCTCCGCCGGCTCTGGCCGTCGGCGGTGGCGAGCGAGGCCCTCGGCTCGGTCCTCCGGCACGCCGTGCCGCCGGGCCGGCATGTGTTGCGGTTCTTCGGCGCGAGCGAGTCCGCGGTCGCGCGCGCGCTCGCGGAGGCGGGCGGCGACGGCGACGGCGTCGAGGCGACGATCTGCGCGCGCGACTTCGAGATCCACGTCGACCTCGTCGTCGAGGCCGGGGCGGAGGACCGGGCGAAGGCGCTTGGCGACGCGTTGCGCGCCCCTCTCGCCCGGTACCTCTTCGCCGAGGACGAGCGACCGATCGCGGAGATCGTGCTCGACCTCTGCCGCGCCCGAGGGCTACGGCTCGGTACCGCGGAGTCGTGCACGGGCGGGCTCGTCGCCGCCCGCCTCTCGGACGTCCCGGGCGCAAGCGACGTTCTCGCCGGAGGCGTGGTCGCCTACGCGAACGACGTCAAGACGTCCGAGCTCGACGTGCCCGCCCAGCTGATCGCGGAGCACGGCGCGGTGTCGGCGGAGGTCGCCGCGGCGATGGCGGCGGGCGTTCGGGCACGCCTGCGGGTCGACGTCGGGATCGCGGTCACCGGCGTCGCGGGCCCGGGTGGGGGGACCGACGAGAAGCCTGTCGGGCTCGTCCACTACCACGTCAGCACGCCCGAGGCCGAGGAGGGTCGCGAGCTCTCCCTCCCGAGCGACCGGGCGACGATCCGCTCGCGCGCCACCGTCGCCTCGCTCCACCACGCACGGCGAGTCCTGACACGGAGTCGGCACGAAGACGGATGACCGCGGGCGCTACCGTCGAGGGAGATGACCGTCTGCGGCTCTTCCTGGCGCTCCAGCTCCCAGCGGAGACGCTGGACGTCCTCGAGCGCTGGCGCGACGAGCACCTCGCAGACGGCCGGGCGCTTGACCGGGCGAGCCTTCACGTCACGCTCGCCTTCCTCGGCTCCCGCCCTGCCGGCGACCTGCCCGCGATCGTGGGCGCGCTCCGCGACGCGGCTGCCGCGACGGAGCCACCGCCCCTCGAGCCCGACCGCTGGCGCGAGACGCGGAGCGTGGGGATGATCGTGCTGCGCGACCCGACCGGGGAGGCGACCGGCCTGGCCACGCGGCTGCACGGGCGGCTCTCCCGGCTGGGGGTCTATCGGCCCGAGGCTCGCCCGTGGCTGCCGCACCTCACGGTGCTGCGGTTCCGCAGCCGCCCGAGGCTCCGGCCGCCGCTGCCGGAGACGGGAACATTCGTTCCGTCCGGTGCGGCTGCTTACCTATCCCGACTGCACCCGTCCGGCGCCCGGTACGAGGTGCTCGAACGTGTCTCGCTGAACGCAGGAGGATGAACCGATGAACCGAGAGGAAGCGCTCGACCTCGCGCTCGGCCAGATCGAGCGGCAGTTCGGCAAGGGCTCCGTGATGCGGATGACCGACGCCGCCCACGTCTCCGTCGGCGCCGTCTCGACGGGCTCCCTCTCGCTCGACCTCGCGCTGGGCATCGGCGGTCTCCCGCGGGGCCGCATCGTCGAGGTCTTCGGGCCCGAGTCGTCCGGGAAGACGACGCTCGTCTACCACGTGATCGCCGAGGCGCAGCGTCGCGGCGGGATCTGCGCCTTCATCGATGCCGAGCATGCGATGGACCCGACCTATGCGCGCCGGATCGGGGTGAACATCGACGACCTGCTCGTCTCCCAGCCCGACACGGGAGAGCAGGCGCTCGAGATCGCCGAGCTCCTGATCCGCTCAGGGGCCGTGGACGTGGTCGCGATCGACTCGGTCGCGGCGCTCACCCCGAAGGCGGAGATCGAGGGGGAGATGGGCGACAGCCACGTCGGCCTCCAGGCGCGGCTGATGAGCCAGGCGCTGCGCAAGCTCGCCGGCACGTTGAACCGCACGGACACGATCTGCCTGTTCACGAACCAGCTGCGCGAGAAGATCGGGGTCATGTTCGGCTCGCCGGAGACGACCCCGGGGGGCCGGGCGCTGAAGTTCTACTCCTCGGTGCGCCTCGACATCCGCCGCATCGAGACGCTCAAGGAGGGCACGGAGGCGATCGGCAACCGTGTTCGCGTGAAGGTGGTCAAGAACAAGGTCGCGCCGCCGTTCAAGCAGGCGGAGTTCGACGTGATCTACGGCCAGGGGATCTCGTGGGAGGGGACGGTGCTCGACGTCGGTCTCGAGCGCAAGATCGTCTCGAAGTCGGGCTCGTACTTCTCCTTCGGGGACGAGCGGCTCGGCCAGGGTCGGCAGAACGCCACGGCGTTTCTCCAGGAGAATCCCGATCTCGTGCAGGCGATCCTCGCGCGGATCCAGGCGGAGGCGGGACCGGAGCAGATCGTGTCCGCGAGGCTGCTGCCGCGGGCCGCGGACGCGGTGCCCGAGGCGATGCCCGCCGAGGAGGAGGTCGCCACCGGCGTGTAGCGCCGTCGGGCGGAGGTGCGATGGCCACGGTGACCGGGTTGCGCGAGCGCGGCGACAGGGTCGCGGTCGAGCTTGACGGCGCCCCGTGGCGGACGCTGCCCGTCGTCGCCGTCGCCGAGGCGGGACTCGCGGTCGGCCTCGCGCTCGACCGCGAGCGGGCACGGGTGCTCGCCCAGGCGCTCCGCCGGGAACGCGCGACCGGGGTTCTCGTCCGCGCCGTCGCCCGGCGGGACCGCTCGCGCGCCGAGCTGGAGGCGCGTCTCGCACGAGCCGGGGTGGGAGAGCACGAGCGGCGCGAGGCGCTCGAGCGAGGCTCCAGAGCGGGGCTCGTGGACGACTTCCGGTTCGCCGCGACGCGGGCTCGCACGCTGGTCGACCGCGGCGCCGGTGACCTTCTCGTGCTCGACGATCTGGGTCGGCACGGGCTAGCCGAGGAGGTCGCCCGGAGCGCGCTCTCCGAGCTCGAGCCCGAGCCGGCCCGGGCCGCCCGGATCGTCGCTGCCCGCGGACGATCGGCACGGACGCTCCGCTACCTCGCGGCGAGGGGGTACACGCCGGAGAGCCTCGACGGCCTGATTGCGGAGGTCGAGAGCGGGGCGCTACCATGAGTGAGCTTCATCCGAGGTAGTTCCTGCAACCAGCGTAGTTCCGAAACCGTTGAGCCTGTGACCCTCGTGTCGAACACCGACCTCGCGAGCGAGCGGGCGCGCGTTGCGCGCACGCAGGAGGCCGCACCGGCCTAGAGCCACACAACGCAGCGGACCGGGACCCCGCCTGGGTGGGGGAGGTGCCGGATGTGAGCTGTCGCGGCGCTCGTCGTGACAAACAGGGTCAACTCCGGGAGGAGTCGGGATGCTCACGGTGATCGCTGCGCTCGTCGGATTGGGGATCGGTGCGGTCGCCGCAGCCGTCTGGCTGCGCTCGTCGAGCAACTCGGCCGTTCGCCGGAGCGAGGAGGAGCGGCGCAGGGCGGTCGCCGACGCGGAGCGCGAGGCCGAGACGATCCGCCGCGAGGCGCAGGTCGAGGCGCGTGAGCTCGCAGTCAGGCTGCGGGCACAGGTCGACGGCGAGGTGCAGGACCGCCGGGTGGAGATCGCGAAGGTCGAGGAGCGCGTCGCCCAGAGGGAGATCGAGCTCGAGCAGAAGCTCGACGAGGTCGTGCGGCGCGAGCAGGGCATCGGCGACCGCGAGGTGCACCTGAAGCAGCTGCAGGAAGAGTTGAAGGGCGCGCGCGACAGCGCGCTCACCGAGCTCCAGCGCACCTCGGGGATGACCCTCGGGGAGGCGAAGGCTGTGGTGCTCGAGCGCTCCCTCGACCTGGTCAGGCACGAGCTGGCGCGGTCGGTGCGCCAGATGGAGGAGGAGGCGCGCGCCGAGTCACGCCGCCGCGCCCGTGCGCTCGTCGCCGATGCGCTCCAGCGTGTCGCCGCGAGCCACACGGCCGAGACCACCGTGACCGTCGTCGAGCTCGCGAGCGACGACATGAAGGGCAGGATCATCGGCCGGGAGGGCAGGAACATCCGCGCGCTCGAGCACCTCACGGGCGTCGACTTCATCGTCGACGACACACCCCACGCGGTCGTCCTCTCGTCCTTCGACGGCATCCGCCGCGAGATCGCGAAGCTGACGCTCGAGAAGCTGATCGACGACGGGCGCATCCACCCCGCCCGGATCGAGGAGATGTACTACCAGTCGAAGGCCGAGCTCGAGGAGCAGATTCACCAGGCCGGGGCGCAGGCGGTCTTCGAGGCGAACTGCGGCGAGCTGAGCGAGGAGCTGGTCACGATCCTGGGCAGGCTGCGGTTCCGCACGAGCTACGGCCAGAACGTCCTCAAGCACACGCTCGAGGTCGTCCATCTGGCGGGAATCATGGCCGCCGAGCTCGGCGCCGGCGTGAAGACCGCGAAGCGGGCCGCGCTGCTGCACGACCTGGGCAAGGCGATGACGCACGAGGTCGACGGCTCGCACGCACTCGTCTCCGCCCAGCTCGCGCGGCGCCACGGCGAGTCGGACGGCGTCGTGCACGCGATCGAGGCCCACCACTACGAGGTGCAGCCGCAGACCGTCGAGGCGGTCCTGCTGATCGCGGCCGACGCGATTTCGGCGTCACGACCTGGAGCGCGCGGCGAGAGCCTCGAGCACTACATCAAGCGTCTCGCAGCGCTCGAGGAGATCGCGAGCTCGAAGCCGGGCGTCTCGAAGGCCTATGCGCTCCAGGCCGGCCGCGAGATCCGCGTGATCGTGGAGCCGTCGGAGGTCGACGACGACGGGACCGCGCTGCTCTCGTACGAGATCGCCCGCCAGATCGAGGATCAGCTCGAGTACCCCGGGCAGGTCAAGGTGACCGTGATCCGGGAGTCGCGGGCCGTCGAGGTCGCGAAGTAGACGGTGGGGCGGCCCGACCTCGGGCCGCTCGCGGCGACCGCCCACGAGGTCGCCGCGGAGTGGGGGGTCGAGCTCGGCCCGTCGTTCGTGCTCGCCCGCTACTCGTTCGTCGCCCCGGCGGGGCGCGACGCGGTGCTCAAGGTGACGCCCGTCGAGGACGACGAGGCAGACGAGGAGGCGGACGCGCTCGCACGGTGGGCGGGCGACGGCGCGGCCCGGCTGCTGCGCCGCGACGTACCTCGCCGGGCGATGCTCCTCGAACGGGCGCGACCGGGCACCGACCTCGCCGGCGTGGAGGAGGACGAGGCCCTCGCGATCGCCGTGGACGTCGGGCGCCGTCTGTGGCGGCCCGCGTCGGAGCCCTTCCGCTGGATCGGCGACCACGTGCCTCGCTGGCTCGACAACGCCGCCAGACGCGGCGCACCACTCGCGCAGCTCGCGCGGTCCCTCTACGACGGGCTGGACGTCGGGCGCAGCACCCTGGTGCACGGCGACTTCCACCACCACAATCTCCTCGCGGACGGCGAGCACTACCTCGCGATCGACCCGAAGCCGATGCTCGGGGAGCCCGAGTACGACGTGTACTCGTTCCTCGTGAACCCGCTGAGCTCCCGGTTGCGGCGGGACGTGACGGAGCGCCGGTTGTCCGCGTTCGCCGCCGCCGGCCTCGACGAGGGACGGATGCGGACGTGGGCGGTGATCCGTGGCGCGTACCTGTCCGGTGACGAACACGTCGAGGTGCTCCGCGCGCTGCTGTAGCCGCGCGACCACGCCGGTACCATCGACATCCGTGCGCCGCTACCACGTCACGACGTTCGGGTGCCAGATGAACGCCCACGACTCGGAGCGCATCAAGGGCATGCTCGAGTCGCTCGGGTTGGGGGAGGCCGTCGAGCAGTCGGAGGCGGACGTGCTCGTGTTCAACACGTGCACGATCCGCGAGAAGCCCGACACCAAGCTCGCCGCGTACCTCGGCGAGGCCGCCGCGCGCAAGCGCCGGCGCCCCGACCTCGTCGTCGCGGTCGGCGGCTGCTACGCCGAGGCCCAGCGCGAGCGCATCTTCGAGCGCTACCCGTTCGTCGACGTCGCGTTCGGCCCGGGCTCGATCCCGCACCTCGGCGACTGGATCGAGGCGGGCGGCAACGCCGTGCCGCGCGGGCGGTTCGGCACACACGATACGTTCGCGGCGACGCTCCCGATGCATCGCGAGCGCCGGCACTCGGCCTGGGTGCAGGTCTCGATGGGATGCAACTCGGTCTGCTCGTACTGCATCGTCCCTGCGGTACGCGGGCGCGAGCAGAGCCGACGGCCGGGCGAGATCGTGGCCGAGGTCGAGGCGCTCGCGCGCGAGGGTGTCAAGGAGATCACGCTCCTCGGCCAGAACGTCAACTCGTGGGGGCGCGACCTTGCGCCGGCGGTCCGGACGGACTTCGGCGAGCTGCTCCGCGCCTGCGACGCCGTCGCGGGAATCGAGCGCATCAGGTTCACGAGCCCTCACCCGAAGGACTTCCGCGCTCCGGTCGTCGCCGCGATCGCCGAGTGCGACGCGGTGTGCGAGCACGTCCACCTGCCGCTCCAGTCAGGCTCGACGAGGGTCCTCAAGGCGATGCGCCGCACGTATACACGCGAGAGCTACCTGGCGCTCGTACAGCGGTTGCGCGCCGAGATCCCCGACCTCGCGCTCGGCACGGACATCATCGTCGGCTTCCCGGGCGAGACCGAAGACGACTTCCGCGAGACGCTCGAAGTGGTCGACGAGGTCGGATACGACAGCGCGTTCACATTCGTCTACTCGCCCAGGGCGGGGACGGAAGCGGCGGCGTTGCCCGACCAGGTGCCCGACGACGTGAAGCGCGAACGGATGGAGCGGCTCGTGGAGCTCGTCCAGCTGGGCGCCGCCGTACGGAACGGGGCACGCGTCGGGCTCGTGGAAGAGGTGCTGGCCGATGGGCCCAGCCGGACGGATCCCACGTTGCTCCGCGGCCGCACGCGGCGGAACACGACGGTCAACTTCGCCGGCGAGGCGGAGCCCGGCGACCTCGTGCCGGTGCTGATCGAGGCCGCGACGTCGACGACGCTCCGCGGCCGGACGGCGGCGCTCGTCGCGGCCTGACCGCCGCCGCGCGGTGTGGAGCGATCGGCGCACATTCGGAACGAAGCGGGCACCCATCCGTCTGTGGTTCGGCGTTAGGCTCGTCGCGTGGGGAGGAGGTCGGTGGCCCGACGACGGGCCGCCCGGACATGTCCGGTAAGCACGTGTCCGCCCGGGACGAGCACCCGCCGGCCGAGGTGATCGCCATCTTCGGCCCGACGGCGTCCGGCAAGAGCGTCGTCTCGGAGGCGACCGCGGCGCGGCTCGAGACCGAGGTCGTCTCGGTGGACGCGCTCCAGGTCTACCGCGGGCTCCCGATCCTCACGAACCAGCCGGCAGGCACCACGCGACTCGTCGGCATTCGCTCACCGACGGAGCAGATGACGGTGGGGGAGTTCGCTCCGCTCGCGCACGCGGAGATCGACGCGCTCGTTGCGCAGCGCGGCGTCGCGGTCGTCACGGGTGGCACGGGCCTCTATCTCCGAGCGGCGTTGGCGGAGCTCGACGTCCCGCCGGTCGTCGACGACACGACCATGGATCGAATCGAGCGGGAGATCGACCGCGACCCGGGCGTGGCGCACGCGCGGCTCGCCGAGCTCGATCCGGCTGCCGCGCTCGCGGTGCATCCGAACGACCGTCAACGGCTCAGCCGCGCACTCGCGCTGGCGGAGTCGGGCGCGTCGCTCGCCCGTGCGGACGACCGGCTCTGGGGCGTCGAGACACGAAGGCCGACGCTCGTCGTCGGTCTCGTACTCCCTGCAGAGGAGCTCGACCGGAGGATCCGCGCGCGGGCGCAGCGGATGTTCGACGCGGGGGTCGTGGAGGAGGTCCGGGCGGCGCTCGAGCAACCGTTGTCACGCACCGTGGAGAAGGCGCTCGGGCTGCGAGAGATCGCCACGCTCGACGCGACCGAGGCGCTCGAGCGGCTGGTCACGCGCACGAGGCGCTACGCGCGTTATCAGCAGAAGTGGATGCGGCGCATCCCGGGCATAGTCCTGGTGGACGGCGGCCGACGCGTTTCGGCGATCGCAGACGAGATCGTCGATGTCGCGCGCAAGTCCTGCACGGGCGACGAGAACACCGTCTCGACCGGAGGGTGATCCAGCTCACCGGAGCGTCCACGCTCGAGCGCAGGCGAGCGCGTCACCCGAGCCGGGAGGGTGCTCCTTCAACTCGGAGCAGACGGCCTGCCTGGAGCGCACAGACCCGTGCCGAGACCTCGTCCGTCGCGACGAATCGCCGAGGCGCCGGCTGCGTCCGAGGACGAACGCCATTGGCTGTCGGGGCGCGGACAGCGGCTCGCTTCCCGCGCCGACTCCTCGACGTGGACGTGCTCGAGCCCGAAAAGCACGAGGCCGATCATGGCACGTGCTGTCTCCCACGCCTCTCGTGCGGCGGCGACGCTCGGTGTCTCGCCGGGGTGGATGTAGCCTCACCGCGATGCGGTTCGAGAAGTGGCACGCGCTCGGCAATGCGTACGTCCTCGTCGAGCAATCGGACGCGGGAGAAATCACCGCGGAGCGGGTTCGCCGTGTCTGCGATTCGCGCAGGGGGATCGGGAGCGACGGCGTGCTCGAGATCCTCGCCCGGACGGGCACGCACGCGGAGCTGCGCATCTGGAACCCCGACGGGTCGACCGCGGAGATGTCGGGGAACGGCACCCGGATCGCCGCGGCGTGGCTGCTCCGTGAGACGGGGGCGCGCGAGGTCGCCGTCGAGACCGCCGGGCGGCTCGTCCGCTCGGCCGCCGCCGCGGGCGGCCTCGTCCGCCAGGACATCGGTACCGTGGCGGTGGCGGCGGACGAGGAGCTCGACGTCGCCGGCGAGCGCATCTCGCTGATCCCCGTCGACGTGGGCAACCCGCACGCGGTGTTGCTGCGCGACGTGCTCTCGCGGGACGACCTCCTTCGCCTGGGTCCCGCGCTCGAGACGCACCCGCGCTTTCCGGCGCGCACCAACGTCCAGCTCGCCCGGCCGGAGTCCCGAGACACGGTGCGGGCCCTCCTGTGGGAGCGGGGCGCCGGCGAGACGCCCGCGTCGGGCTCCTCTGCGGTCGCCGTGGGCGCCGCCGGGGTGGCGCGTGGCTGGTGCGACAGCCCGGTGCGGATCGCCATGCCCGGTGGCGACCTCCTCGTCGCGGTCTCGGAAGAGGGCGTCGTGCTCACGGGGCCGGCCGAACCGATTTGCACCGGGAGGACGCCGCTCTGAGACGCGTGGCGCGGCTCAGACGGCGATCTCGAACTCGCGCAGCACGTCGTTGAGCGACGTCTTCAGGTCGGTCGACGCGCTGCGCTCGCCGACGATCAGCGCGCATTGGAGCCCGAAGCTGCCGGCCGGGTACTCCTTCTGGCGGACACCGGGGAGCACGACCTTGCGGGGAGGCACCTCGCCGCGGTGCTCGACTGGCTCCGAGCCGGTGACGTCGATGATCGGCACGCTCGCCGACAGCACGACGTTCGGCCCGATCACGGCGCCGGCGCCGATGCGGACGCCCTCGACGATCACTGCGCGTGAGCCGACGAACGCGCCGTCCTCCACGATCACGGGCGCCGCCTGCGGCGGCTCGAGCACGCCGCCGATGCCGACGCCCCCGGCGAGATGGACGTCGGCCCCGATCTGCGCGCACGACCCCACGGTGGCCCAGGTGTCGACCATCGTCCGCGGCCCGACCCAGGCGCCGATGTTGACGAACCCGGGCATCAACACGACCCCTTCGCCGAGGAACGCGCCGCGCCGCGCGAGCCCAGGGGGTACGACACGGACGCCCTGCGCGGGGTCGACCCGCTTCACCGGGATCTTGTCCAGGTAGCGCAGCCCGCCGACCTCCATCGGCTCGACCTTTCGCAGCCGGAAGTAGAGGAGGATCGCCCTCTTCACCCATTCGTTCACGGTCCAGCCCTCGGCGCCGGGCTCCGCCACCCGGAGCTCTCCGCGGTCGAGCAGCTCGATCGTCTCCTCGATCGGCGCCGGGTCGAGCTCACCGCGTTCCCAGAGCTCGTCTATCCGCGCGCGGAGCTCCATCAGAGCGCATCCTCCAGGATCTCCACCGCGCGGGCGCACTCGTCCTCGGTCGGGACGAGCGCGTAGCGCACGAAGCCCTCGCCCGAGGCGCCGAGGTACGAGCCGGGCGCGACGACCACACCGTGCTCCAGAAGCCGCGACGCATGCTGCTCTGACGTCTCCCCGCCCGGCACCGCGACCCAGAGGTACATCGACGCGGGACCGCCCGCGTTGCGCACGCCCTTCCGACGGAGGACGTCCAGCAGGAGCGCACGCTTTCGGCCGTACGTGGCGCGTGTGCGGACGACGTGCTCCTCGTCGTTCCAGGCGACGATCGACGCGCGCTGGACGAACTCCTGCGGCGCAGTGCCGACGTTCGGCCGGAACCGGCGCAGCGCGGCGACGAGCTCCGGGTCGCCCGCGGCGAAACCGCTCCGGAACCCGGTCATCGACGAGCGCTTGGACAGCGTGTTGAACACGAGCACGTTCGTCCAGTCGGCGAGCTGGAGCGCGGAGGGGGGCGGCTCGTCGAACCAGAGCTCGCTGTAGGCCTCGTCCGAGGCCAGCACGAACCCGTGCTCGCGCGCGAGCTGCGCGAGCCGCTCGAGGAGCTCGAGCGGCGCCACCGCGCCAGTCGGGTTGTTGGGCGAGTTGAGCCAGACGAGCGAGGCGCTGCGCCAGACGTCGTCCCCGACGGCGTTGAGATCCGGAAGGAACGACTGTCGCTCCAGCAGCGGCAGCTCGAGGACCTGCGCGCCGGCGAACGCGGCGCCGCGGGCCGGAACCGGGTACCCCGGCTCGGTGACGATCACCGTGTCGCGGCCGGCCGGGCCGTCGAGCACGACCTGCGCGAACGAGTAGATCGCCTCCTTCGAGCCGAGCGTCGGGATCACGTGGAGGTCCGGGTCGAGGTTCGATCCGTACCGACGGGCGGCCCAGGCCGCGATCGCCTCCCGCAGCTCGGGCAGGCCGGGGGCCGCGGGATAGCCCATCCGCTCGCGCACGCCGTCCCGGAGCGCCTGGAGGATGGCCGGGTCGGTCGGCTCGCGAGGGTCGCCCATCCCGAAGTCGATCACCTCGAGACCCGCGGAGCGGCGGCGCGCCGCGGCGTCGTTGAGCCGCACGAACGGGTAGGTCGCCTGCGCGCGGAGCGTGGGGGAGAGCGGCACGCCCGGACGTTAGACGACGCCGGTCCCGCCGAGGGCGACGCTGCGGAGGACGAGGTAGGCGCGCTCGAGCGACGTGATCTCGACGAGCTCGTCGCGCCGGTGGGCGTAGCGCGTGGCCCCGGGACCGAAGTTGAGCGCCGGGATCCCGCGCGACGTGAAGTCGGCGACGTTCGTCCAGGCCTGCTTCGCCTCGACCGGAAAGCGGCCGGCCGCCTGCAGCGCGCGTGCGAGAGGCGAATCGAGCGTGACGGCACCGGGCGGCGAGTTGCCCGCGACCTCGATCGTCGCATCGGTCGGGACGAGCATGCGCAGGAGCTCCTCGGCCTCCTCCGGCGTGCGGTCGGGCGGGTACCTGAGGTTGACCGTCGCGACGGCGCTGTCCGGCACGACGTTGTCGGCGACGCCTGCCTCGAGACGAGTGACCGACGCGACCTCGTAGAACGCGAGGCCGTCCTGGACGACCTCGCGCCGCTCGAGCGTGGCGATGCGTGCGAGGCCCTCGATCGCCGCATGGAGGGCGTTGCTCGACAGCCACGGGCGAGCGGAGTGACCGCTCACGCCGTGGAAGGTGACGCGCGCCGTGAGCGTGCCCACGCACCCAGCCTGGATGGCGAGATCAGTGGGCTCGAGGAGCACCGCGAGGTCCGCCGCCCGGACGAGGGGACACGCCTCGAACAGGGCCGGCAGCGGATCGTGCTCCGGCGGCAGCTCCTCGCGACCGAACAGCAGCAGGCCGACGTCCACGGGGCCGGGGGCCGCGCTCGCGAGCTCCCGGACGAGCTCCAGGGCGACCGCGACACCGCCCTTCATGTCGCTCGCGCCGCAGCCGTGCACGGCTCCGTCGCCGATCCGTCCCGGAACGTTGTCCTGCTGCGGGATGGTGTCGTAGTGGCCTGCCAGCACGAGCAGCGGAACCTCCGGTCGGCGCTCGCGGGCCCAGAGGAACGCCTCGTCGGCCTCGCAGACCGGTACGAACTCCGGCGGCACGAGCCCGCGCAGGTGCTCACGGATCGCCGCTTCGTGGAGGCTCTCCGACGCGATGTCGACGAGCTCGAGCGTGCGGCGGGCGAGACGTTCGGCGAGGGCGCTCACGCGCCGCGAGCCTACCGGCGACGGAGGCGCGGCATACTTCCCGCGATGCCGGTGGCCGACCCCGAGCGCGCGCTCGAGCCAGAGCGCGGCCTACTGCTCGCCGTCCTGCCGCACGGGGCCGACGAGGAGGGCGAGCTGGCAGAGCTGGCAGAGCTCGCGCGCGCGGCCGGCGTCGCCCCGGTGGGCCAGATCGTGCAGCATCGAGCCCGGCCGGATCCACGCACGTTCGTCGGCAAGGGGAAGCTCGACGAGCTGAAGGCGACGTACGGTACGGCACGAGCCGAGGTGCTGCTCGTCGACGAGGAGCTGCGGCCGACGCAGCAGCGGGCGCTGGAGGACGCGCTCTCCGCCCGAGTCGTCGACCGCACGCAGCTGATCCTCGACATCTTCGCCCAGCACGCCGTGTCGGCCGAGGGAAAGCTCCAGGTCGAGCTGGCCCAGCTCGAGTACAACCTGCCGCGCATGCGTGGCATGTGGAAGCACCTCGAGCGCCTCGCGGGCGGCGGAGGCACCGCCCAGGTCGGTGGCGGCGTCGGCACCCGCGGCCCCGGCGAGTCGCAGCTCGAGACCGATCGCCGGCTCGCGAACCGCCGGATCACGCTGCTGCGCCGGCGGCTGCGCGAGGTCGGAGCCCATCGCGCGACCCGCCGCAAGGCGCGCCGCCGCTCGGAGACGCCGACCGTGGCGCTCGCCGGCTACACGAACGTCGGCAAGTCGACGCTCCTGAACGCGCTCACGGGCGCCGAGGTGCCGGTCGAGGACCGGCTCTTCGAGACGCTCGACCCCACGACGAGAAGCTTCGAGCACGCCGGGAAGCGCTACCTGGTGACCGACACGGTCGGGTTCATCCGGCGGCTGCCGACGCAGCTCGTCGAGGGTTTCGCGTCGACGCTCGAGGAGACGCTCGTGGCAGACCTCGTCCTCCACGTCGTCGACGCGTCGCTTCCCGACGACGTGCTCGGCGAGCAGGTGCACGCGGTCGAGACCGTGCTCGCGGAGATCGGGGCGGGAGACGTCCCGGTCGAGGTCGTCGTGAACAAGGTCGACCTGCTCGACCCGCTCGGCCGGCGGCGCGTCGCGAACCGCTTCCCCGACGCGATCCAGGTCTCCGCGTCCGACGGCAGCGGGATCGACGAGCTCAAGACGCGCATCTCCGAGCGCTTCGCCGGAAGGTACGAGGAGGTGCGCCTGCTCGTTCCGTACGACAAGGGCAAGGTCCTCGCCGACCTGTACGCGCTCGGCGCGCCGATCGACGAGCGGACCGACACGGACGCCGGCGTCGTCGTGCGCGCGCGGCTCCCGCACCGTGACGTCCGGCGATTCGCGCAGTACCTCGTCGCCGGGCTCGATCTGGAGGGCCTGGGACAGGGGTGACGGCCGTCCAGGTCACGCGGCTTCGTCCCGACGCACGGCTGCCGGCACAGGCATATGCGGGCGACGCCGGCCTCGACCTCACCGCGTGCGAGCGCGTCGAGCTGGCGCCCGGCGCCCGGGCGGTCGTGGGCACCGGAATCGCGGTCGCGATCCCACCGGGACATGCGGGGCTTGTCGTGCCGCGCTCCGGGCTCGCCGCGAGACATGGGCTCGGCAAGGTCAACGCCCCGGGCCTGATCGACGAGGGGTACCGCGGGGAGGTGAAGGTCATCCTGATCAACACCGACCGTCGGGAGCCTTTCGTCGTCGAGCCGGGCATGCGCATCGCCCAGCTCGTGATCGTCGAGCTGCCGCGGGTGCAGCTCGTCGAGGTCGACGAGCTGCCACCCTCCGATCGCGGGGCCGCGGGTCTCGGCTCGTCGGGCCACTGATGCGCCCCGAGCCGCGGATCCGGGTCTCGGCCCTCCTCCGCTGGCGCGGTGCGATCCTTCTCTGCAGGCACGAGAAGCGGGGTCGCGAGCACTGGCTGCTTCCGGGGGGAGGGGTCCGCAGCGGCGAGACGCTGGTGGAGGCGCTCCAGCGGGAGCTGGCCGAGGAGACGGGGCTCGTCCGCGAGCATGAGGTGCTCCCGGTGGAGGGACCGGTCGCGATCGTCGAGTCGATCTCGCCCGAGCGCAGCCTGTGGTCGAAGCACGTCGTCCACGTTGTCTTCGCCGGGGAGCTTGACGGCTCGCTGACCGACGTGGCCTCCACGGACGAGGCGGTGCGCGGCCACCGCCTGTTCGAGCTCGACGAGCTCGACGCGATCACGATCCACCCGCCGATCGCGCGGTTTCTGCGGCGCTACGAGCCGGGCGACGCGTGCGTCTACCTCGGCGCCCGCTGGGCGGAATGACGGTCGGGCCGCGGCTTCTCGGCGGGGAGATACCAACCTCCGGACTCGGAGTCGCGCGGGCCGATCCGAGAATCGTCTCCAGCGCCCGCGACAGCGTGGATAGCTCTCTCTTCCGCGCCCTGCCCGGCAGGCCCACCGCCCACCGCGAGACGTGTGTGGATGATTCTGCAGTGCTCGACCCGGTGCTCGCGTCACTGCTCCGGAGGCACGCGGCGAAGCCCCAGGTCGCGTCGCTGTGCGACCGGAGGATCAGCCGAGAGCCCGCAGCCGAGCCGAGCAAGTTACAACGTGTAACTTGCGGCGCCCGCTCTGCGCCGGCGTCTCCACCGGTCGGCTCAGGCGGGGCGGCCGCCCCGGTCGCGCGCCCGCGCGGCGGCCACGGCGTGCGCAGCATCTTCGAGCGAATCGTCGAGCGGGGCGAGAGGCTCGGGCTCCGCACCGGTCGCGTGCGCGAGCGCCCACGAGAGGAGCAGGTCTGCGAGCCACGGGTTGCGGGGGAGCAACGGACCGTGGAGGTAGGTCCCGAGCGCGGTGCCGAGCCGGCAGCCCTCGGCGCCCGATGAGCCGTCGTTCCCGTAGCCGGCGACCACCCGGCCGAGGGGCCGCGCCCCCGGATCGAGCAGCGTCCGGCCGGCGTGGTTCTCGAATCCGGCGATCGTGCGGCCGGGAGCCTCGGGCAACATGCTCTCGAGCAGGACGTCGCCGATCATGCGCGTGTCGCCGGCGACAGTCTCGTGCGGGAAGAGCCCTGCGCCCGCCATCCACGACCCGTCGCGGCCGCGATACCCGCGGCCGAGCAGCTGATACCCGCCGCAGACCGCGAGCAGCGCCGAGCCGCCTGCGACCGCGGCGCGCACGTCGTCGCCGTGCGATGCGAGGTCGGGGGCGATCATCGCCTGCTCGCGGTCCTGGCCCCCGCCGACGTACAGCAGATCGTGGTTTCCGGGGACGAGCGCGTCTCCGACCGTGACGGGATCGATGTCGAGCTCGTGGCCGCGCGCGGCCGCGCGTCGCTCGAGCACGGCGATGTTGCCGCGGTCGGCGTAGATGTTCAGGTACTCCGGGTACAGATGTCCGAGCCTGATCCTCAGGACGTGCTCTCCCAGTAGGGCTGCGCGAGGCCGCGCTCGGCGGCGATCGCGCGCAGGGACAGCATGGCCGTGTACGTCGGCAGCACCGCGAGCTCGTCTCCCGGGGCCGTCAGCGCGAGCCCCCGGTCGAGCGCCTCGTCGAGCGCCGGCACGACGTCGAGGCGATCACGCGGGAAGCCGCCGTATGCGAGTCGGAGAGCGAGCTCGGTCGCCCGCTCCCCGCTCACGACGATGCGACGGGCGTGCTCGAGCAGCGGCTCGAAGTCGACGTCCCAGATCCAGGAGACGTCGCGCCCGTCGGCGATCCGGTCGTTGAGCGCCACGACGACGATCGCGGGGACGCCACCCTCCTCGAGGGTCCGGATCGCCTCGTTCGCGCCGGCGGGGTTCTTCACGAGCAGCAGGAGGACCCTGCGGTCGCCGGCCTCGAAGCGCTCGAACCGGCCGAACGCGGCGCGGAACCGCTCCAACCCGGCCGCGACGTCCTCGAGCGCGACCCCGAGCGCGAGCGCGAGCGAGGCGGCGGCGAGCGCGTTGTACACGTTGTAGAGGCCCGGCAGCGCAAGGCGCACGCGGGCGCTGCCGCCCGGGGTCTCGAGCGAGAAGGAGACGCCGTCGAGCCCGTGGGGAGCGATGTGGCGGGCGGCGACGTCGAGCGGCGGCCGTACGTGCCCGCACACCGCGCAGCGGTAGGCGCCGAGGTGGCCGACGTACGCCTCGTCGTAGTGGTAGAGGGCGCCGCAGCGCACGCAGTACTTCGAGTCGGACGCGTGCTGGAGGGCGGACCGGGCGCGGGCCGGGTCGTCGACGCCGAAGCGGAGCACGCGGCCGCGACCTTCCGCGAGCGAGGCGACGAGCGGGTCGTCGGCGCCGACCACGAGCGTCGTCGACCCGGGGAGCGCCGCGACCGCGGCGCGCCAGCGCTCTGCGACGTGCTCGAGCTCCCCGTAGCGGTCGAGCTGGTCGCGGAACAGGTTGCCGAGCGACACGACTCGGGGCCGTGTGCGACGCATGACCTCCGGCAGCACGAACTCGTCGACCTCGAGCAGCCCGAGCTCGGCGCCTCGCGCCGCGAGCAGGGTCGACGTCACGCCGGACGCGAGGTTCGCGCCGGAGTGGTTCCAGGCCAGGCGCTGGAGGGGGGAGAGGATGGAGCTCGCCATCGCCGTGGTGGTCGTCTTCCCGTTCGTGGCGGAGACGAGGGCGAGGCCGGCGGGGAGGCGCGCGGCGAGCGCGTCGAGCGCGCCCGGGTCGAGCCTCCAGACGAGCTTGCCCGGGAGGGTGGTGCCGCCGCCACGACCGGTCGCACGAGAGAGGCGCCCGACGAGGCGGGCGGCGGAGCTCTCGATCGCGAGGCGCGCGGACATGCGCGCGAGCCTAGCGCCCGCGCACCGCTCTGCTGAGCTTGCAGTTGGTCGAAAATGCTCTACCATGATTGCATGGCTCGCCCCCAGCGGCGTCATCCCGCCCTCGAGGGCATCGACGAGGGCGCGCTCGAGGCGTTCCGCGCCGGCCTCCGCAGGCGCTACACGGACGACGAGATCCTCGCGGAGCTGCGGGCCTCGGCGGCGCGCCTGGGCCGTTCCCCGACCATGCGCGAGTTCGCGGCCGATTCCGGCGCCGCCGTCCACCCTCAGACCGTGATCGAGCACTTCGGCACGTGGAACGCCGCGAAGCGAGCCGCCGGGTTGACGCCGCGCAGGTTCATCAGCCGCGAGGAGCTGCTCGGTCAGCTGCGCGAGGTGGGGGAGGAGATCGGCAGGGTGCCGACGGTGCGCGACATCGAGGAGCGCCGGGGTCGGATCGCCTCCAAGTCCCTGATCTGGCACACGTTCGGCTCGCTCGCCGCCGCACTTCGGGAGGCGGGCTTCGACGTCCCGGTCGGCGAGGAGCGGCTCGAGCGCGCGGTCGCGGACGGCGCGGCGCTCGCGCGCGAGCTCGGACGGCTGCCGAAGATGGCCGACTGGAAGGCGGCGCGCACCCGGGACGCCACGCTCCTCTCCGAGTGGCAGGTCTATCGGATGGTCGACGTGCACCCGGGCGCCTGGTCGGCGTTCCAGTTCCTCGTGCGCGAACGGCTGCTCGAGGAGGGAGTCGACGTCCGGCCGGACGGCACGGTGGCGGGTCCCTGAGGTGGCCGGTCGCCGGGAGCGGGGACGGTGAGCGTGACCTGCACATCGTGCGGGAGCGAGCAACCCGCGGGCGGGCGCTTCTGCAGCGCGTGCGGCGCGGCCCTCGTCCGCATCTGCCCCGCCTGTGGCACGGAGGCGCCGTCGGACGCGGCCTTCTGCTCGTCCTGCGGGGCCGCGCTGCGCGACGGAGTCGGCCGTGCCTCGGGGGTGGCGGAGCACGAGGAGCGGCGTGTCGTCACCGTGCTGTTCGCGGATCTCGCCGGATCGACCGCACTCGGTGCCCGCATCGACCCGGAGGAGCTCCGCACGCTCCAGGGTGAGCTGTTCGAGCTGGTCAACCGGGAGGTCGAGCGGTTCGGCGGGATCAGCGAGAAGTTCGTCGGCGACGCGGTCCTGGCCGTCTTCGGCGTGCCGCTGGCGCACGACGACGACGCGGAGCGAGGGGTGCGCGCGGCCCTCGCCGTCCGGGAGCGGTTCCCCGGGTTCGCGGGGGACGTCATGGAGCGGCACGGGATCGACGTCGGACTGCGCATCGGCGTCAACACCGGCGAGGTCGTCGCCGGACGCGAGGCTGCCGCCCGGGGAGAGCTGATGGTCACCGGCGACGCCGTCAACGTCGCCGCCCGGCTGCAGCAGCGGGCGCAGCCGGGGCAGGTGCTGGTCGGCGAGCGCACTCGGGCGGCCACACGCCGCTCGGTCAGGTACACGAGCCTCGGCGCTGCGCCGGCGAAGGGGAAGGACGTCCCCGTTCCCGCGTGGGAGGCCACGGCAGTCGTCTCGCTCCCAGGCCGGCGTGGCGTCGAGGGGCTCTCGGCCGAGATGATCGGGCGCGAGGAGGAGCTGGTCGTCCTCCAGGCCCTCACGACACGCGTCGAGCGTGAGCGAGCCCCACAGCTGGTGACGATCTACGGACACGCGGGCGTAGGAAAGAGCCGCCTCCTGACGGAGTTCGTCGACCGGCTTCCGGATGCGCACCTGCTGCAGGGCCGGTGCCTCCCGTACGGCGAGGGGATCACGTACTGGCCGCTCGGCGAGGCCGCGAAGGGGTACGCCGGGATCCTCGACAGCGACCCGGTCGATGCCGCCCTCGGGAAGCTCGAAGCGGCAATCGCGGCTCACGTACCGCCCGAGAGCGTCGCCGGCGTCGTCGAGGCGGTCGCGTGGACGATCGGCCTGACGCTCCCGGAGGACGACGACCGGGACATCCGGGGCCTCCTCAGCGAGAGCTGGCGGCGGTTCCTCAGCGGGCTCGGGGGCGAGCGGCTCACGGTGCTCGTGGTCGAGGACGTCCACTGGGCGTCGGAGCCGTTTCTCGAGCTCCTCGAGCGCCTCACGGACGCGCTCGTCGACACCGCCGTACTGATCGTCTGCACGGCGCGGCCCGAGTTCTTCGACGCGCGTGCGGCGTGGGGCGGGGGGCTGCGGGATTCGACCTCGATCCGGCTCTCACCCCTGCCCGAGCACGAGTCTCTCCAGCTCGTCGAGGCGCTCGTGGGGGCGGGCGGCCTGCCGACCGAGCTCACCCGGAGGATCGTCGAGCGGGCGGAGGGGAACCCGTTCTACGTGGAGGAGATCCTGCAGATGCTGATCGACCGCGACGCGATCGCGCGCGAGAACGGCGGCTGGTCGGTTCGCGAGCGGGTCGACGAGGTGGAGCTGCCGGACTCGATCCACGGAGTTATCGCCTCCCGCGTCGACCTGCTCGACGCGGCGTCCCGGGAGGCGCTGCGACGGTGCTCGGTGATGGGCCGAGTGTTCTGGCCGAGCGCCGTCGGGGTCGACGACGAGGTGATCGCTGCGCTGGAGCGCAAAGCGCTCGTCGGGGAGCACTCGGAGTCGACCGTGGCGGGGATGCGCGAGTTCGCGTTCAAGCACGCCCTCACGCAGGACGTCACCTACTCGACGCTGCCGCGAGCGGAGCGCCGCGATCTGCACCGGCGGGTCGGCCTCTGGGTCGAGGACGTGGCCCCCGGCAGGGAGGCGGAGATGGCGGAGGTCGCCGCCTACCACCTCGATCGCTCGCTCGCGTACGGCGAGCACGACCCGGATGTGCGGGCGCGCTGTTGCGAGCTGCTCCTCGTCGGGGGCGAGGCGGCCCTCGTGCGCGTCGCGGTCGACTCGGCGGCCAGGCTGCTGGCTCGGGCGGTCGAGCTCGCCGAAGACCCGCGGCAGCGGATCCGCGGGCTCGTCGGCGTCGGACGGGCGAACCTCATGTCGGCGCACCTGGAGCAGTCGCACGCACGCTTCGCGGAGGCGCGGCGGGAAGCCGAGGCGCTCGGGGATCGCCGCCTGCTCGCGGATGCGCTCAGCTGGCTGTCGCGCGCGAGCTGGATCACCGGCCGCTGGCAGGATGCCCTGCCAGAGGCGACCTCGGCGGTCGAGGCACTGGCCGGGCTCGAGGAGACCCCGCAACTCGCGCGGGCGCTTGCGCGGCTCTCCCAGCTCGAGATGCTCAACGGACTGCCGCGTGCGGAGGAGCGGGCACACGAGGCGATCGCGGTGGCCCGCAAGGTGGGTGACCTGCACGCCGAGCTGAACGCGCGCTCGAACCTGCTCGTCACGATCGTGAATCGCGGCGTCCCGCTCGACATCGAGGAGTCGCGGTCGATCATCTCCCGCGCCGTCGCCAGCGGCGACGC
>Ga0210120_1000053_pt1 | contig 30935 bp, 33 predicted proteins | sample Goodyear_PhragA__FD_184868 | JGI IMG/M metagenome (GOLD analysis project Ga0210120, IMG submission 184868) | Wetland microbial communities from San Francisco Bay, California, USA, that impact long-term carbon sequestration - Goodyear_PhragA_D2... | ecosystem: Environmental > Aquatic > Marine >... | reverse complement strand
AGCTGTCACGCAAGTACCGCGGGCGCGACTACGACGAGGCGAGCATCAGCTCGGAGCGGGTCCTCCTGCGGATCGCACCCGACCGGCAGCAGGTGCGCGGACCCCGCCGGAGCGACGCCACGGCTCCACGCTGACAGACCGCGACCTCGACCCGCGCTCCTCCGAGGCGAGCATCTTCCGCGGCCGTGCGGCCGACACCGGTCGGCGCCTCGTCGGCCGCCGCCCTCTCTAGAGCCCGAGACGCTCGAGCGTCTTGCGGTCGCGTCGCCACCTCGGCCGCACCTTGACCACGAGCTCGAGGAACACCCGATGCCCGACCAGCGCCTCCACCTCGGGACGTGCGCGCGTCCCGATCTCGCGGATCATCGCCCCGCGCTTCCCCACGAGGATTCCCTTCTGCGACTCGGTCTCCACGACGACGAATGCACGCACCGACGTGTCGGACAGCTCCTCGACCTCGACCGTCAGCGCGTGCGGCACCTCGTCGCGCGTCAGGTGCAGAGCCTTCTCGCGGATCACCTCCCCGACGCGCTCGACCGTCGTGAGGTCGGTCTGCTGGTCGCGCGGGAAGAGCGCCGGGCCGTCGGGGAGCAGGAAGACGAGGTCGTCGCGGAGCTCCGCGATTCCGTCGCGTACCTTCGCGCTCACCGGATGGAGCGCGTGGAAGTCGCCCAGCGTCGCTGCCTCCTTCATCTGCGAGGCGACGTGGCCGTGCTTGAGCCGGTCGATCTTGTTGAGCGCGATCACGACCGGCACGCCGAGCGCGAACACGCGCCGTGCGACGAACCGGTCGCCCGCCCCGATCCGGTCGCGCGCGGAGAGGACGAGCAGCACGGCGTCGACGTCCTCGAACGACCCGTCGACCGTCTCCTGCATCCGCTCCGTGAGGGCGTCGATCGGCCGCTGGAAACCGGGCAGGTCGACCAGCACGAGCTGCCAGTCGGGGCCGTTCGCGACGCCGAAGATGCGGCGCCTCGTGGTGTTCGGGACGGTGGAGGTGATCGCCACCTTCTCGCCCGCGAGCGCGTTGACGAGGGTCGACTTGCCGACGTTGGGGCGACCGGCGACCGCGACGACCCCGCACTTCACGGGCAGGACCGCCGGCTCCTACAGACGCTGCTCATCCGGGCCCAGCTCCCGGGTACATGCCGGTCCGGGACGCGTGCCCGCCGGCCATGTCCACCCGGCCGACCGCCCGTTTCGCGGGCCCCCGACCTCCTCCCCACGGTCCCAGCCTATCGACGAAATACGGACCAATGGGTGCCACGAATGCGTCGGGGGCGTGCCGATCGCTCCACCGCCGAGCGCGCCGCCGGCGAGCGCGCCGCCGGCGAGCGCCTCCCGCGCTCACGGCTCCGCGCTCACAGCTCGAACTGTTCCGGCAGGAGCTCGTCCGGGGTCATCTCGACGACGCGGCCACCGTTGCGGAACACGACCCGCTCGACCTTCATCTCGGCGAGCCACTGACGGCAGCCGCCGCAGGGCGAGGCGGTGATCGCCGCGACGACGAAGTCGCCGGGCCGGTGGCCCTCCGCGATCGCACGCGAGAAGGTCGTGCGCTCGGCACAGACGCCGAGCGGGTACGCGGCGTTCTCGACGTTGACCCCCTCGACCACGCGACCGTCGCGACACAGCACGGCGCAGCCGACGTGGAAGTCCGAGTACGGCGCGTAGGCACGCTCGGCGACGGCGTCGGCGGCGGCGAGCAGCTCCGCATCGGTCATGCCGAGAACCCCTGGAAGATCGCGAGCGTGACCAGTGCGCCGAGCAGCCCGCCCGACGCCACCTCGAGCGTCGTGTGGACACCCGCCTCGATCCTCGTCTGCGCCACGAGCAGGGCCATGATCAGCGTCAACGAGGATACGAGGAAGCGGTGGTCGGTGTCCCCCAGCACGAGCGTGACCGCCATCCAGGCCGCGAACGCGACCGCCGAGTGGCCCGAAGGCCAGCCGCCGCGGAGCGGAGAGCCGCGCCCGCCGAACGCCTTCATCGCGATCACGAGCGAGATCGTCAGCACGAGCGCGACGAGCGTCAGCTCCGCCGGCGCCTCGGACAGCCGGTCGAGCAGGCGCGAGCTCTCGTCGGCGACCTGACCGGAGAAGACCAGGTACCCCACGGCGATCGCGTTGATGGCCGCGATCAGCACGGCGCCGGCGCCGATGTCCTTCGCGAGCTTCGCCATCGGGTCGAACGTCGTCGAGGCGACGTCCACGGCGGCCTCGATCGCCGTGTTGAACATCTCCGCGATCAGGACGAACGCGATCGCGATCAGCAGCGCGATCAGCTCGAGCCTGGTGACGTCCGAGACGAGCGCGGCGACGAGCACGACCAGCGCGACCACGAAGTGGATCCGCATGTTCCGCTGGGTGCGGAGCACGTGGATGATCCCCTCGATCGCGAAGTTGAAGCTCTCGAGGATCGAGGGGGTGCGGCGCGGGGCGATCACGGGAGGTGCACGCGCTCGCGCGCCTCCATCGCAGCTCCGTGCTCGTGACCGAGCAGGTGGAGGAGCCCGTGGACGAGCGGCCACCGCCAGTCGTCGCCGACGACGTCGGGGCAGAGCACGACGTCTCCGAGCGCGCGCGGCTCTCCCGCGGGCAGCTCGTCGCGGCCGTCGATCGGAAACGAGAGGACGTCGGTCGGCTCGTCCACGCCGAGGTGCGAGCGCTTCAGGCCGCGCATCTCGTCCGCCGAGACGAAGGCGATGCCGAGCTCGCCGTCGGCGACGCCCTCCGCCGTCAGCACCCGCTGCGCCAGCGCCGCCGCGCCCTCCGCGTCGACCCGCGCACCGCTCCGGTTGGCGACCTCGACCTCGAGCATCACCGCCGCCGCGCGGACCCGGTCTCCTCGGCGTGCTGCTTGTAGGCCTCGACGATCCGCTGCACGAGCTTGTGGCGGACGACGTCGGCATGACCGAACTCGACGAACCCGATGCCGTCGAGCGAGCGGAGGATGTCGCGCACCTGGATCAGGCCCGAGGCCTGCTCGCGCGGCAGATCGACCTGGGTCACGTCCCCGGTGACGACCATCTTCGAGCCGAACCCGAGACGGGTGAGGAACATCTGCATCTGCTCGGGCGTCGTGTTCTGGGCCTCGTCGAGGATCACGAAGGAGTCGTTCAGGGTGCGGCCGCGCATGAACGCGAGCGGCGCGACCTCGATCGTGCCGCGGTCGATGTAGGCGTTCAGGCGCTCGGGGTCCATCGTGTCGTAGAGCGCGTCGAACAGCGGACGCATGTACGGATCGACCTTCGCGAGCACGTCGCCCGGGAGGAAGCCGAGCCGCTCGCCCGCCTCCACCGCCGGGCGCGTGAGGATGATCCGACCCACCTCGCGCTCGGACAGCGCCTTCACCGCGAGCGCGATCGCGAGGTAGGTCTTCCCCGTCCCGGCCGGGCCGATCGCGAACGTGACGGTCTGGCCCCGGATCGAGTCCACGTACCGCTTCTGGGTGACGGTCTTCGGCGCGATCTTTTTCCCCCGGTGCCGCCACACCACGTCGTCGAACACGTCGCGGATGTCCTCCGCCTGGTCGAGCGCCGCGACCACCGCGCCCACGGTGTCCGGGCCGATCGCGTGCCCGCCCTCGACGAGCTCCACGAGCTCGTCCACGACCGCGCGCGCCTCGACCACCCGCTCGTCGTCGCCGTCGAGCGTCAGGCGGTTGCCCCGCAGCGAGATCGTGCACCCCAGCCGCTCGCGCAGCGTGTCGAGCACGCCGTCGCCGACGCCGGCCAGCTCCGCCGCAACCTCGTTCGGCACCGTGAGGACGTCCTGCATGCGTCGAAGTGTAGGAACACGTGGGTACGGTGCCCATATGGGGCAGCTGACCCTGCTGTACGACGACGGCTGCGCGCTGTGCGTTCGGCTCACCGCTCCGCTCGGCCGGGTCGACGGGGTCTCGCTCGTCCCTATCGGGTCGGAGCGTGGCCTCCGCCTGCTCGGCGACCTGTCGCCCGCGCAGCGCGATGCATCGCTGCACGTCGTCGACGAGCGCGGCGGGCGATGGTCGGGCGCCGCCGCGCTGCCGCTCGTGCTCCGGAGGATCAGGGGCGGAGGTGCCGCCGCACGAGTCGTCGAGCGGTTCCCGCGTGCTGCCGCGCACGCGTACTCGCTCGTCGCACGGAACAGGACGTGGCTCTCGCGGCCGTTCCGTCCCCGTCAGGCGCGCTCGGTGTCGCGCCGGTAGGCGCGAGCGGCGAGCACGGTCATCGCGACCGTCCACGCGCCGACCACGAGCCAGCCGGTGCGGCCCCACGCCGCGCCGCCGAGCCCGACGTGGCTCGCCTGCACGAGCCAGTACGACGGCAGGAGCTTCGCGATCGTCGCGAACACGCCGTCTCCGGTGATCGGAAACCACGTCCCGCCGAGGAATGCGAGCACCGCGGTCGTCCCGCCCATCGCCGGGCCGATCGAGTCCACGGGCACGAGGTGGCCCATCGCGATCGCGCCCGCCGCGAACGGGACGAGCCCGAGGAGGATCAGGCCCGTCATCTCGACCCAGTTGCGCGCCGGGAGGCTGACGCCGAGCGTCGCCCCGGCGACGTACATGACGGCGATCGTGGCGCAGGCCGCGGCGTAGCCGGTCAGGACCTTCGTCCGGAAGTAGTCGCGGGTCGTCAACGGCGTGATGCGCAGCTGGCGGTTCCAGCCCGTGGAGCGCTCCGCGGAGATCCGCGCGCCGGACGAGAGCACCGCGGTCATGGCGCCGAACGCGACCAGCCCGACCATGTAGTACACCGGCGCCGAGATCCCCGACCCGCCGAGGTCGTCGTTCGTCCGGTTCGGGCCGGCGATCAGGTAGTAGAGAACGATCGGAAAGCCGAGCGAGAAGACGAAGAACCGGCGGTTCCGGAACATCCTCACGAGCTCGAGACGGAGGTAGGTGGAGCTCATGCCGCCTCCGCCGCGTGCTCTTCGTGCGTCAGCTGCACGAACGCGTCCTCGAGCGCTGCGCCCGTCACCTCGATGTCGCGGACGTCGGGGCTCGCGTCGAGCAGCGCACGGAGCGCCGCGTCGCTGTCCGAGCAGGTCAGCGTGATGCCGTCGCCGCGGAGCTCGACGTCCGTCACGCCGGGCAGCGACGCGAGCATGGCCCGGTCCGCGCCGGACAGCGTCGCGCGGATCCTGCGCGAGCCGACCATCGCCTTGATCTCGGTCGGCGGGCCGTCGGCGACGATGGCGCCTGTCGCCATCAGGACGACGCGGTCCGCGTACGCGTCCGCCTCGTCGAGGTAGTGCGTCGCGAAGATCAGGGTCTTCTCCCGCGCGACGAAGGCGCGCATCGCCGCCCAGAAGGCGCGTCGGCTCTCGACGTCCATCGCGACCGTCGGCTCGTCGAGCACGAGCAGCTCGGGGTCGGCGACGATCGCGACGGCGAAGCGGACCCGCTGGGTCTCGCCTCCCGACAGCTTCTGGGTGCGCCGGCCGGCCAGCGGGCCGATCCCGGCGAGCTCCAGCGCCTCGTCCACCGGGAGCGGCTCGGGGTACAGGGACGCGATCATCGTCACGAGCTCGCGCACGGACAGGTCCCGTATCAGGGAGCCGGTCTGCAGCATCGCGCCGACGGTGCCCGCGTCGACGGCCCTGTCAGGGGGGAGGCCGAAGACCGAGACCGTGCCGGCGTCGGGCCGCGTGAGCCCCAGCAGCATCTCGATCGTGCTCGACTTCCCCGCGCCGTTCGGCCCGAGCAGCGCGACGGTCTCGCCGGGCGCGACGTCGAGGTCGATCCCCGCGACCGCGCGGACGGGGCCCTGCGGGGAGCGGAACGTCTTCGCGAGTCCGGCGAGGCGAATCCCCCCGACCGTCTGCGGGGCTGGTGCGACTGGTGCTACCGCGGTTCGCACACCGATCCACTATGCCGACAGGCGGCGCGGCCCCGCGTCGATACGGGGCTCTACGCGAGCTTCTCGCGGACGAGCTGGCTCACGGTCGAGCCGTCGGCACGACCGGAGACCTGCGGCATCACGTCGGCCATCACGCGCCCGAGGTCGCGAAGCGAGGTCGCCCCGACCTCGGCGATCACGTTGTCCACGATCTCCTCGAGGTCGTCCTCCGAGAGCGGGTCCGGCATGAACTCCTCGATCACGTCGAGCTCGAACTCCTCCCGGTCCGCCTGCTCCTCGCGACCGGCGGCGTCGTAGGCCTCCATCGCCTCGGCGCGCTTCTTCCGCTCTCGCTGGAGCACCTGCAGCGACTCGTCCTCGGACAGCTCGCGCCGCAGCTCCTTCTGGGCCGAGCGGAGCGCGTTGAGGAGGAGAGCCAGCGCGTCGCGCCGCTCCACGTCGCGCGCGAGCCGCGCGGCCTTCAACTCGCTCTCGATGTCGGCGATGAGCGTCATTCGAATCCGGGCAGGCTAACGCCCCCGAGGACGTGCCAGTGCAGGTGGAAGACAGTCTGCCCGCCACCGGGGCCGACGTTGACGATCACGCGGTAGTCCGCGAGCCCTGCGTCCGCGGCAACCTGCGCGACGAACTCGAGCATCCGCTTCGCCTCGTCGGGCGGGAACGCAGCCACGTCGCGAAACGTGTCGACGTGCCGCTCGGGCAGCACGAGCAGGTGCGTCGCCGCCTTGGGCGCGATGTCCCGGATCGCGACGAACCCGTCGGCCGCGTGCACGTGGTCGCCCTCGTGCACCAGCCGGCAGAAGAGGCAGTCGGGCTCAGGCTGCAACCGCCACCACTCCCTCGTCGGCGACGCCGACAGCACGGGCCGTCACGAGCGCACCGACCTCCGCGTCCACGAGCCACGGGGTGTAGTCGTCCGCGTAGCCGCGTCCGGGCCGGTCGACGAGCACCCGGTCGGTGCTTCCCACGCGCGCCGCCCAGCGCCGCCGCGAGAGCGCGTCCGAGAGCGCGCGCAGGCGCCGGCCGCGCTCGCGCTTCACGTCGACGGGCACCGCGTCGTCGTCCGCCGTCCGCGTACCCGGGCGGGGCGAGTAGGGAAACACGTGCACCTTCGTCATCCCGAGGCGCTCCACGAGCGCGAGCGTGCGCCCGAAGGCGGTCTCGTCCTCGGCGGGGAATCCGACGATCACGTCGGTCGTCAGGTTGAGGTCGCGCAGCGGCGCGAGCCGTCGCTCGAACTGCGCCGCGGTGTAGCGCCGGCCCATGGCGCGCAGCACGCGGTCGTCGCCCGACTGGAGCGGCACGTGCAGATGCGGAGAGACGGTCGGCGTCCCTGTCAGCACGCCGACGAGGTCGTCCGTGACGTGGTTCACCTCGATCGACGAGAGCCGCAGCCGCTCGAGCCCCGGCGTCGCGCCGGCCTCGCGCACGAGCCGCGCGAGCGTGTACCCCGCCTCCCTGTCGCGGAAGCAGCCGAGGTTCACACCCGTGAGGACGACCTCGCGGTGCCCCTGCGCGACCCTCCGGCGGATCTCGCCCAGCACCGCGACTGCGGTGCGGCTGCGCGTCGCGCCCCGCACGAGGGGGATCACGCAGAACCCGCACGAGAACGAGCAGCCGTCCTGGATCCTCACGAACGCACGCACCCGGTCGAGCCGGTGGGTCGCGTCCACGCATCCGATCGCGCCGACGTCCCCGGCGACGAACGCGGCCGCCTCGTCGCCGGTGCGACCGCTGACGACCACGTTCTCCGGGGCGTCCGCGAACGCGCCCTCGAGGTTCGAGGCGCACCCGGTGACGTAGACGGTGCGGGCGGAGCGCGACGCCCGAGACGCCGCCTGCCGCGACTTCGACACGGCCTCGTGCGTCACGCAGCAGGTGTTGACGACCTGGATCTCGCCCGCCTCGCCGACCTCGACGTGGCCGTCGCGAAGCAGCCGCTCGCGGATCGCCTGGGCGTCGGCGAACGAGACCTTGCACCCGAGAAATCGCGTCGAGAACGTCGCCATGCGGGTTCAAGAGCTTAGACGCTCGTCGACGGCGAACGGCCGTCGCGCCCCGCTGGCCGCCTGTTCAGCTCGCCGGCTCTGCGACCGCCGCTCGGGACGGGGCCGTCGCCCCGGGAGCCGGGCTCAGCCGGGTAGCGGCGTACGCCGCCGCCGAGAAGAGCGCCAGGGCGTTGATCGCGTGCAACACAGCGAGCTCAGGGACTGCGAGCGTGGCGAAGCCCAACGCCGCCTGGAGCACCATCAGCCCGAGCACGATCCCGGCCCACCGCAGACCGTGGTCAACTGTCCGACGTGTAGCGATCGCCACGATCAGGAAGCCGAGCGCGAGCAGCGGCAGCCACAGTGCGCCGAGCTCGCCGTGCAGGTCGAAGCCGGCCTTGCCACCGTAGTCGACGTTGCTGCCCTCCTCGAACGTCGCCCGGGTCGCCGTGTTGCGCTCGTCGTAGATCCAATGGCCGAGAGCGGCGATCCCGTAGGCGATCAGCGCCGCCTGCACGACCACGCCGAGAACGACGAGCGACGCGAATACGCGATAGATCCTCACGAAATCTCCCTTCGGATGGGCGGACGGCCGGGGTCGCGCTCGCACGCCATGAACACGGCCGCACAGCCGACGAGGACGAGCGCCCACGCGACAGCGGTCGACAGGGGGTACGCCGGTGAATCGAGCGGCGCCAGGGACACCAAGGCATGCAGCGGCTCGATCGCGACCACGATGACGACCAGCCCGAAGGTGAGCGCGCCTGCGAGGTCGCCGGGCGCGAAACGGCCCGTACGGCGCAGCCCCGACGCGAGCCCGATCCCGGCAGCCACGCTTCCGGCCACGACCGGCGCGAGCCTGTTCCATCCGGTTGCCCCCCCGACGTCGTCCAGCAAGAGCACGGCTCCTGAGCCCACGCCGAAGGGCAGCAGCGCGATGGGGAGTCGCCAGCCCACCCGGGCGCGACGTCCCGTGGGTGTGGCGTCCTCTACCTCGGCGGAGTCCTCGTCGAGGACGTACGCCGCGGTGGCGCCGCACGCTCCCAGGCCGAGCAGGGACAGCGGCAGGAACATGCCGCCGTGGCGCGCGGCGGCCGCGATCCCGAACAGCACGGCGGCGGCGGCGCAGCCGCCGAGCAGCACCGGCCACGGGGCCGCCCGCAGGACAGACCGTCCGACGACGACGCTCACGGCTGTGGAGGCAGCGGCGTCCTGGAGTCGGCCACCACGGTGCCCTCACTCGAGCTGTCGTGGGGGACGGAGTAGCCCGTGACGACCGCGAGCGTCAACGAGGTCAGGGCGACGGCGCCGGCACCCCAGCTCGCCCGGAGCACGGCCTGTCGCACACGCCCTTCGGCGCCGTGCAGCAGCGCGGCGCACGCGGCCAGCGCACAGAGCGCGAGCGTCCACGCCGCGAACCACGCCGGCGACCCTGTCAGCGACCGCACGACCGTGGGCACCCATGTGGCGCCGCTCCCGGAGTTGCTGTCGACCCACGCCGTGTAGGGCGTCAGCATGTGCAGGGTCCGGGCCGGCCAGGTGCTCGCGTCCATGCCCTGGGAGGGCAGGTAGCCGGCGAGCATGCCCCAGAGGATCAGCGCCACCGCGACGAGCAGCGCCGCGCCCGGGAACCGCAGCCAGCGCCCGACCGCCACCCCGAGCAAGGGCGCCCCCAAGCACGCGATCACGGGCAGGATCAGCAGGATGAGGTAGCGCTCGCCGGTCGTGAACACCCCGTACACGTACGCAGGACGAGGGTCGTGGAGGGCCAGCGCGAGCTGGTAGACGACCACGACGACGAGCGCGGCCGCGACGGGCACCAGGCACGCCGCGCACAGCGCGGCCGTGCGGGTCGTCTCGGAGACCGGGGCCGCGTCCACGACCGCCTCGCACCGCCGCGTCGAGGCGGTGAGGCGCGCGGCCACGACCAGCCCGAAGATGCCGACGAAGAACGCCGGCACGAACCCGTGATCGAGCTCCACCGGGCCGTACTCGCCGCCGCTCGCGAGCAGCGCGAGCGCGAAGCCGGCCAGGAAGAGAGGGTGCCGGGCGAACCGCTTCGCCTCGATCCAGACGAGCGGTGTCAGCACCGGCCGAGCCGCGGACGTCGACAGGGCAATCCTCGCCGTGCTCATGCCGCTTCCCGCTCGACCTCGGACCCGGCGGCGCCGCGGAGCAGGAGGTAGGCGTCCTCGAGCGTGGGCTCCACCAGGTCGGCTCCCGGCGGAGGGACGCCCAGGTTGCGGTAGCGGCCCGTGGCGGTGCGCCAGGAGACCTGGGCACGCGGATCGGGGGCGTCGGCGAGCCAGACCCTGCCCTGCGCCTCGGCGACGAGCGCGGAGACGGTGCCCTGGAAGCTCACCGAGCCCCTGTCGAGCACGATCACGTGCTCGCACAGCGCGGCGACGTCCTCGGTCTGGTGCGTGGCGATGATCACCGTCGACGCGCGACCGCGCTCGGCCAGGACGGTGCGGAGCGACACCCGTTGCTCGGGGTCGAGCCCGGTCGTGGGCTCGTCGAGCACGAGCAGCTCCGGCGAGCCCAGCAGCGCTTGCGCCAGTCCGACGCGGCGCCGCTGGCCGCCCGAAAGGGTACGGATGGACTTCGCAGCGCGATCGGCGAGATCGACGTCCTCGAGCACGCGACGCACCTCGGCTCGACGGACCGTCGGATCCTCGATCTCCTTGAGGACCGCCATGTAGTCGACGAAGCGGTACGCCGTGAAGCCGCGGGGATACCCGAGCTCCTGCGGGAGATAACCGAGCCGCCGGCGGATCTCCGTGCGCTCGGCTGCGTCCTCGGGGTCGCGTCCGAGGATGCGCACGCTGCCGCCGTCGGTGCCCAGAACGGTGGCGAGGATGCGGAGCAGCGTCGTCTTGCCCGCCCCGTTTGGCCCGAGCAGCCCGACGACGCCGGGCATCACCTCGAGCTGGAGGTCGTCGAGCACCGTGGCTCCCCGGAACCGCCGCGAGACTCCTTGCAGCTCTATCACCGGTGTTGTCATGTTCGTTCCCTCCCGGGTTGCATGGGTGCCCATTGCCCGTCGAGCCGCCAGGCGGGCGTGCCGAGCGCGATAAGGAGAGCTCCGGCGACGATGAGGACGACGTAGCCGACGACGGCGGACGGCGCCAGGACGGCGAGGACGTCGCCGAGGCGTGCGCTCACCGCGACGGCGGTGACCCACCCGGCGCCGACGGTAACGGCAGCCGCCCACGGGTCGACCCACGATCCGGCCCCCAGCACGAGGACCGTGAACGCCAGCGCCGGCAGCACCCACGCGACGCCGGTGGCGCCGTCGAGCGGCAGCAGGAGCCCGGCGGCGACCGTGATCGGCACGGCCGCGAGCAGCACCGCCGCGCTGCGGAGCAGAACCAACCTGATCATGCGGTACGGCGCGGCGAGCCCGAGCTCGTAGCTCGGATCCGCGGACGGCCCGTACGCGGCGGCCACGCCGGCGACCGGCATGAGCGGTGCGAGCGCGAGAAACAGCGCCTGGCCGTGGTCGTCCCCGACCATCGACGCGACGAGGATGAAGCCCAGCACCGCGGCGAGGCCGGCGGACCACGCGATCCGGAGCACCGGCGCGGCGCCGACCACGACCGCGTCCCCTGCCCGCAGGCCGAGGCGGACCAACACGCGCTCGACGAGCCCTGCGCCGCCGGAGACCTCTGCGAGGACGTCGTCCCAGCTGCCGGGGACGTCCTCGATCCGCACGAGGCCGGCGACGGCAGCACGACACTGCGCGCACTGCACGAGGTGCTGCTCGATCGAGGCGCTGGCGATGGGCCCCGACGTGCCCTCGACCCACGCGCCGAGCGTCGACGCATCGACGTGCCAGGTGTTCATAGTGGTACCTCCACGAGCTCACGCCGCAACTGCGCCTTCGCGCGGAACAGTCGCGTCTTCACGGTGTTGGTCGGGATCCCCAACAGGCGAGCGGCCTCGCGGGCCGTGAGCCCGTCGAGCACGGTCGCCTGCACGACCGCCCGCATCTCGGGGGACAGCCGCGCGAGCGCGCTGCCGAGATCGCCGTACTCCACCCCCTCGAGCACCTGTTCCTCCACGCTTGCCTCGAGCCCGTCGCGCACGTCCTCGAACGGCACCTCGGCTCGGCCCGCTCGGCGCCGCAGCCGCGAGACGAGCCTCCGTACGGCGACGCCCCAGAGCCAGCCCGCGACCTCCGCCTCGCCGCGATACGAGCCGGCCCCGCGCCAGACGGCGACGAACGTGTCCTGCAGCACGTCGGCCACCACGCCGTCGTCGTTGCAGCGGCGGGTCAGGCGAATCGACAGCCACGGCGCGTGCCGCTGGTAGAGCTCTGCGAGCGCGACCGTGTCGCCGTCTGCAACGGCCTTCAGCAGCTCGCTGTCCGGAGGCTGCATACGTCGGTCCACGACCACCCTGTCGCCCTGCGGGCGGCAAATGGTTCCCACCTCGGACGGATCATGTCGCAGGTCGAGGCTGCCGGCGGAGCCGGTCGGCCGCCCACCCGTCGAGCTCCATCGTCTCGACATGGGTCCAACCCGGGTGTACGGGCCGCTCGCCCGCCCGGTATCCGGACGTGATCGCCTCGCCCGCGTCGAGGCGCGCAAGGATCCTCCCGACAGGCTCGAGAAGGACGTTCACCACCGCGACGTCGGCCATGGGAAGCGGCTCATGCAGCGCATCGGTGACGCGTGCCGTCACGTCCACGGCGTTCGCGACCGCGTTCTCCCGAGTCGTGGCGACCGCGACCGGGTCGGAGTCCAGCGCGACGACGGGTCGAAAGCCGAGTCGCGCGCCCGCGATCGCGAGCACGCCGGAGCCACAACCGACGTCGAGCAGCGATCCGCGGCTCTCGGTCCGGGCGAGGAGCTCGACGCAGAGCCGCGTCGTCGGGTGCGCGCCCGTGCCGAACGCGCGACCCGGGTCGATCACCACCGCGCGTGAAGGATCGGGCGGCGTCTCCCAGGGAGGCCCGAGCCAGAGCCCCGCGACCTCGACCGGGTTGTGGAACGCGCGCCACGCCTCTTCCCACCCGTCCTCGACCGGATCGACAGCCGCCCCGGACAGGTGCGCGCGGAACGCCTCGAGCACGTCGGCACCTGCGTAGAGCGCGAGCTCGATGCCGCCCTCGACGTCACGCTCCTCGAACCCCTGCGGCGCCAGGTCGACGAATCGCGCGCGCAGCGCCTCTGCGTCCTCGGCCCCGACCCGTACCGCGACGCGCCAGACGGACGTCAAGCCGGCCCTCCGGACGGGAACGCCGCGGGCGCCACCCACGCGCCGACGAGGGCCGACCGCCGGGCGGCGGCGCTCACCGGAAGGCGCTCTTGAGCTTCCCGATGAAGCCGTCGTCGCCGTGCCCGTACGCGTCGTCGCCGAGCTCGCCCTCCAGCCTGAGGAGCTCGGCGCGCTGCTGCGCGCTCAGGCGCGTCGGGACGCGCACGTCGACGAGGACGAGCAGGTCGCCGCGGCGACCGGTCTCGAGGGACGGCAGCCCACGACCGGAGACGACGTGCACCGAGCCGGGCTGCACGCCGGGTGCGAGCTCGACCTCGAACGGGCCTTCCGGCGTCGGCACCGAGACGGTCGTCCCCAACGCGGCGCCGGTGATCGTCACGGTCGTCCGCGCGACGAGATTGTCGCCGTCCCGCTCCACGCCCGCGAGGGGGTGCACATGGACGGTCACGTAGACGTCGCCCGGCGGGCCACCCAGCACCCCGGCATGGCCCTCGCCGCGGACGCGGATCCGCTGGCCGTCGTGGATGCCCGGCGGGACTTCGAGCTCGATCGGGACGTCCTCGATCGTGCGGCCGTCGCCGCCGCAACGCTCACAGGGCGTCTCCACGATCGTGCCCGCCCCGTCGCAGCGCGGGCACGGGCCGGAGCGCACCATCTGCCCGAGGATCGTGCGCGAGACCTGCTGGACGCGGCCGGCGCCGCCGCACGCTGGGCATCTCAGCGGGGCGGTGCCCGGCGCCGCGCCGGTTCCGTCGCACGGTTCGCAGGTGCGCGCGGCATGCACCCGGAGGTCGACCGTCGTGCCGGTGACGACGTCGGCGAGGTCGATCTCGACCTGTGCGGCGAGATCGGGCCCGCGGGACGGTCGAGCAGCCGCGTCGCCCTGGCTGCCGAACAGCGTCTCGCCGAAGAAGGCGGCGAAGACGTCCGAGAGGCTGCCGAAGTCCGCGCCCATCGGGGCGAAGCCCCCGCGCCGCAACCCGGCGTGCCCGAAGCGGTCGTAGAGCTGCCGGCGCTCGGGGTCGGAGAGGACCTCGTAGGCCTCGGTGATCGAGCGGAACCGCGGGGCGGCGTCCGGATCGTCGCTCACGTCCGGGTGGAGCTCCCGCGCGAGACGCCGGAACGCCTGCTTGATCTGGGCGTGGCTCGCGTCGCGGGCCACGCCGAGGAGCTCGTAGTAGTCCTGCTCGGCCGTCGCCATCACTGGCCCCCGTAGAGGTCGTCGGCGAGCCGCGACAGCTCGAACGCGGCGGCGCGCACCGAGCGGATCGCCTTCTCGTAGTCCATGCGCAGGGGGCCGAGCAGCCCCACCGCGCCGAGTGAGCGGTTGGCGAGACCGTATGTGGCACCGACGTAGGAGGCGCCGTGAAGCTCCTCCCCCTCGAGCTCGGGCCCGACGCGGACGACGGCCCGCTTCGGATCGAGCGCGTCCTGCAGCAGCCCCAGCACCGCGGCGCGACGCTCGAGCACCTCGAGCAGGCGCTGGCACGCCTCGAGCTCGGCGCCGTGTGCGTCGCCCAGGAGCCCGGCGGCACCACCGACGTAGAGGTCGGTCGCCTCGGCGACGAGGTCGTCGAACGCGGGACGCACCGTCTGGAGGAACACGCGCTCGCGCCTGGAGAGCGCGGGATCCTCGAACGCGCGGCGCAGCACGGCGAGGCTGGGTCGCCTCCCCACCACGGTCTCGTCGAGATACGACGCGACCCATTCCACCAGCCCCGGGTCGACCTGCTCCTCGAGCTCGAAGACGCGCTTGGAGACGCTGCCCGACGCCGTGATCACCACGATGATCACGACGCGTGGCTGCAGCTGGAGCACCTCGACGTGGCGAACGGCCGCCGCTTCGAGCGACGGGGCGGACACGACCGCCAGCAGGTGCGTCGCCTCCGAGAGCGCGTCGGTCGTCCGCTGCAGCGCCTCTTCGAGCTCGTTCCGCATCGCACGCAGGTCGACGCTGAACGGGCCCGGGCGGCCCTCGATCGCGACCACCAGCTCATCGGTGTACACGCGGTAGCCGTGCTCGGTCGGCACCCTCCCGGCCGACGTGTGCGGGTGCGTGAGCAGTCCGATCGCCTCGAGCTCGGAGAGCTCGCTGCGGACGGTCGACGAGGAGACGCCGAGCCCCGACCGCTCGACGAGCACGCGCGATCCGACCGGTTGACCGGTCGCGACGTACTCCTCCACCACCCGTCGCAGGATCTCGCGCTTGCGCGCCGTCAGCTCCATTGCGCTCATCGTACGACCGTCCCCCGCGAGCGCCCCGCCGTGCTCCCGCTCAGCGCTCCTCGAGACCACGCAGCTGCGCGCGAAACGCGACGTAGAAGAGCGCGTACCCCATGCACCAGGCGAGCGCGAACGAGACCGAGAGCGCGAGCGGGCGTCCGTGCGCGAGCGGGTCGAGCGCGGCAGACGCGAGGCGGCCGGCCACCTTCGTCGGCTCCGTGAAGACGTCCCATGAGTTCCAGCGCTGGAAGCGGCCGAGGTAGACGCCGACCCCGCTCGCGGCGAGCGCGCCGAAGGCCAGCGTCCAGCCCGCGAGCCGCCCGGCCGTGCGCATGACCACCGCCTGCACGAGGTAGAGGGAGAGGAACCCGAGCACGAGCCCGATCGCCGCCGCGCCCCCGATCAGCACGGGGTCGAACCAGTGGGTGCCGCTGTCGTAGTGACCGAGCCACTTGAGGTCGGTGACGATGTACGGCGCGTTCGGCAGGAACAGGAGCCACACGAGACCGACCGCGGCCAGCGCTCCCGTCGGGGCGCCGCGGCGGGCGCCGTCGTAGACCACGAGCGCGAGCACGAGCGGGACCCACGCGAGAAAGAGGTTCCAGACGAGGTTCGTCGTCTCGAGGCTGTGCGTGTACCCGACCCGGGCGGCGACGCCCACGGTGACCGCCACGCTCGCCGCGAGCAGCGCCTTCAGGAGCAGCAGCCGTCGTCGACTCGCTCCGTCGCGTGCCCTCAACGCTGCGACCATAGGACCGATGGTACCGGCGGCCGCTCGCGTCACCCGTGGGGGCACACGGCGCCGCGCGGGTCAGGCGAGGAGGTCGGCCGTGACCGCTCCCCCCAGCAGCCGACCGCGGGGCGTCAACCGGATTCCGCTGCCGACCCGCTCGACCAGGCTCCGCTCCAGCAGACGGCGGAGCGAGCCCCGATCGACGACCGACTCGACCGCCTCGAGCGCGACCGCCCCGATCGACGACCGACTCTACCGCCGCGAGCGCGACCGGCTCGTCGAGCCGGAGCCCGAGCATCAGCGTCTCGACCGCCCGGGTCTCGCGGTCGAGCGTCTCGACCTCGCGCGGCGGGTCGTCCCCCGCCCTCAGCGACGCGACGTAGCGCCCCAGAGACGGCGGGTTGCGCCGCCGCTCGCCGCCGAGCGTCGACACCGCGCCCACGCCGACCCCGAGGTAGTCGTGCCCGCGCCAGATGCCTAGGTTGTGCCGGGCGCGGAGCTCGCGGCCGCCATCGTCGCGGCAGAAGTTCGCCGTCTCGTACCAGCGGAAGCCGGCACCCGTCAGCGTCTCCACGACGAGCTCGAAGTAGCCCTCCATCGCCTCGGCCTGGCGCTGGAGCTCCTCCCCGTGCGCATGCGTGAACCGGGTGCCGGGCTTCGCCTCGAGCTCGTAGCAGGACAGGTGCTCGGGCTCGAGCGCGAGGGCGTCCGCGAGGTCCGCCTCGAGGTCGGCGGGGCTCTGGCCCGGTATGCCGTACACGAGATCGAGCGAGATGTTGTCGAAACCGGCATCACGCAGAGTGTGCACCGCACGCCGGACGTCGTCCGGCCCGGCAACGCGCTCGAGCACCTCGAGTAGACGCGGCTGGAAGGACTGCGCTCCGAGCGACACCCGATTCACGCCGTGCTTGCGCAGGAGCACGGCCAGCTCGCCCGTGACCGTCTCGGGATTCGCCTCGACCGTCAACTCCTCCACCACCGGCAGCGCCTCGAGCACGCGCTCGAGCGCGCCGGGCTCGGTGAACGTCGGCGTCCCGCCGCCGAGGAACGCGGTCTGCACGTCGGGTGCGAGCCGCCACCGCTCGCGCCCGAGCTCGACGACCAGCGCCTTGGCGTACACGTCGTGCTCGCCGCGCCGGCCGACGGCCGTCACGAAGTCGCAATACCCGCAGCGATGCGCGCAGAACGGCAGGTGCACGTAGAGGTGTCGCACGTCGCGGTCACCACGGCGCCCGAGGGATACGGCGGGGTCGGGGTGGCGTTGGTCTGGGGCGACGCTCACACGTGCCTCTCGACCACCAACTCCGCAACAGCACGCACCCTCCGGAGGAGCATCTGGGGGGTGAATGTCCAGCCCAGCTGGTGCCCGACCGGAGAGCGAGCCCACTCGAACTCTCGAAAGAGCTCTCGGCTGGCGCCGAATTCTCCCGGAGGGTCAACGAGCTCGACGTGGAGCTCGTCCTGCAAGCGGCGCTCATCCGTAGGCTCCACGGCCGGATACTCGACGGTCAGCCACCAGACGCGACGAACATCCTCACGAGCCTCGATCGTCGCCTCGCACATTTCCCGCACGGCGGGCGCGCAAGGCGTACGCGGCGCATGGAAGATCGTCGGTGTCACCGCCGCTTCTCCCCGTCGAGGTTGAGCACGGCGAGGAAGGCCTCCTGCGGCACCTCGACGCCGGCGACCTGCTTCATCCGCTTCTTGCCCTTCTTCTGCTTCTCGAGCAGCTTCCGCTTGCGCGTGATGTCGCCGCCGTAGCACTTCGCGAGCACGTCCTTGCGCTTCGCCTTCACGGTCTCGCGCGCGATCACGCGCGAGCCGATCGCGGCCTGGATCGGCACGTCGAACATCTGGCGCGGGATCTCCTCCCGCAGCCGCTCGACGAGGAGCTTGCCCCGCTCGTAGGCGGCGTCGCGGTGGACGATGAGCGAGAGCGCGTCGACCTGCTCCCCGGCGACGAGCACGTCCACGCGTGCGACGTCGCCCGCGCGGAAGCCGGCGAGGTCGTAGTCGAAGCTCGCGTAGCCACGCGTCCGCGACTTGAGCTGGTCGTAGAAGTCGAGCACGATCTCGCCGAGCGGCAGGTCGTAGGTGAGCAGCACGCGGGTCTCGGAGAGGTACTCCATGTGGTCGAAGCGGCCGCGCCGGTCGGTGCAGAGCTCCATCACCGAGCCGACGTAGTCCTTCGGCACGATCACCTGCGCGCGGACGTACGGCTCCTGCACCTCCTCCACCTCGCGCGGCATCTCCGCCGGGTTGTGCACCTCGAGCCAGTCGCCGTTCCGCTGCTTGACGGTGTACGCGACGTTCGGCGCGGTCACGATCAGGTCGAGGTCGAACTCGCGCTCGAGCCGCTCGCGGACGATCTCCATGTGGAGGAGCCCGAGGAAGCCGCAGCGGAATCCGAACCCGAGCGCCTGCGACGTCTCGGGCTCGTAGAAGAGCGCTCCGTCGTTGAGCTTCAGCTTCTCGAGCGCGTCGCGCAGCTCGGGGTAGTCGTCCGAGTCCGACGGGAACAGCCCGGCGAACACCATCGGCTTGACGTCCTTGTACCCGGGCAGCGGCGCCGTCGCGCCACCCTTGCGCAGCGTGAGCGTGTCGCCGACGCGGAGCCGGGAGACGTCCTTGAGGCCCGTGACGACGTAGCCGACCTCCCCGGCCTCGAGCGTGTCCACCGGGACTCGCCCCGGCGCCATGAAGCCGAGCTCCTCCGCCTCGAAGTCCGTGCCCGTCGCCATCGCCCGGAGCGCGGCGCCCGTCGGCAGCGACCCGTCCACGACGCGCACGAACGCGATCACGCCGCGGTACTGGTCGTAGGACGAGTCGAAGACGAGCGCCCGTGGCGGCGCACCGACCGTGCCCGCGGGCGGCGGGATCCGCTCGACGATCGCGTCGAGCACGTGCTCCACGTTCGTCCCGGTCTTCGCGGAGATCCGCACGACGGCATCGGGCGAGCCCCCGAGCAGCTCGCACACCTCGGCCGCGGTCGCGTCGGGATCCGCGGACGGGAGGTCGATCTTGTTCACGACGGGGACGATCTCGAGGTCGTTCTCGATCGCGAGGTACGCGTTCGCGAGGGTCTGCGCCTCGATCCCCTGCGCCGCGTCGACGACGAGGACCGCACCTTCGCACGCCTGCAGAGAGCGCGAGACCTCGTACGTGAAGTCGACGTGGCCCGGCGTGTCGATCAGGTTGAGCTCGTGCCCCTTCCACTGGACTCGGACGGCCTGGGCCTTGATCGTGATCCCCCGCTCGCGCTCCAGCTCCATCGAGTCGAGCAGCTGGTCGCGCATCTCGCGCTCGGAGACCGTCTCGGTCAGCTGCAGGATCCGGTCGGCGAGCGTCGACTTGCCGTGGTCGATGTGCGCGATGATCGAGAAGTTGCGGATCCGGCTCTGGTCCATGGCTGATCGGCGTCGATCGTAGCCGTGGCACGGATTTCCCTGGTCTCGGGCGATTCCGGCACGCCGCCGTCGCGCGGCTCCGCGCGGGTGACTCGCGTCCCACGGCGCGCCACACCGGTGCCCCTGGCTCGTCCTACATCGAGTTGACGTCGACCGGCGAGCCGCGATATTCATGCCGGCTCTGCGATGACCGATTTCGAGCGACCGCGCTACTTCACCGGCAAGCTGCTCACGGCCGAGGACCTCGAGCTGGAGCAGCGTTACCACCTCGAGAGGCGTCACCTCCTGAACCGGATGCTCCACGGCGCCGGGATCGTCTCCGGCCTCGATGTGACTGCGGACGATGACAGCGTGACCGTCGCTCCCGGCTTTGCGCTCGACCCCGAAGGTCGGGAGATCCTGATCTGCGAACCACGGCAGCTCGCGATCCCCGAGTGCGACGAAGCCGTTTCGATCTGCGTGCGCTACGCCGAGCTGGAGACCGAGCGCGGAACGATCCGTGAGACGTACGAGCTCGTGGCGACGACCGCACCGGTCCCCGAGAACGCCGTCGTGCTCGCCGTCCTCGAACGAGGCGCCGCGGCGAGCTGAGACCTCAGTCGATGTGAACCGGAGACCCCGGTCCGAGCGGGATCCCGAGCAGGTACCACGCGACGAAGAACAGCGTCCAGCCGACCGACAGCACGACGACGTACGGCAGCATCATGGAGACGACGGTGCCGATTCCCGCGTCCTTCCTGTAGCGCTGGGCGAACACGACGATCAGGGGGAAGTAGGCCATCAGCGGGGTGATCACGTTCGTCGGCGAGTCGCCGACCCGGTAGGCCGCGAGCACGGTCTGCGGCGCCACGCCGAGACGCAGGAAGAGCGGGATGAAGATCGGCGCAAGCAGTGCCCACTTGCCGATCGCCTGGGGGAGGATCAGGTTGACGACGATCGTGACGATCACGAGGCCGATCAGCAGCCAGACCGCACCGATGTCCATCGACTCGAGCACGTCGCCGAGCTTGACGGCGAGCACCTCGGCGATGTTCGAGAAGTTGAAGTACGCGATGAACTGTGCGATCAGCAGGAACAGGAACAGGAGGCTCGCGAGGCCCGCCCACGACTTCGTGATCGTCTCGATCACGTCGTCGCTCGACTCGATCGTGCCCGCGCCGCGGCCGTAGAGGTACCCGGCGACGAAGAAGAACAGCATGATGATCAGGATCAGGCTGTCCATGAACGGCGAGTCGCCGATGATGTCGCCGGTCTCCGGGTTGCGCAGCGGCGCGCCCGGGATCACGGTCAGGAGCGTGATCGCGACGAGCACCCCGAGCGACCCGAGCCCCGCCAGACGAAGCCCTCGCGCGTCGGCCTCGGGGGAGATCTCCGCCTCCTCCTCGTCCATCGCCCAGCCCTCGCCGTGGTCGGCGGGGTCCCACTCGCCGAGGCTCTTCTCGACGACGCGCGTGGTGAGGAACGTGAGCAGGAGGCAGACGAAGATCGTCGAGCCGATACCGAAGTAGAGGTTCGCGGCGAGGTCGATGTGCGCGCCGTCGTTCCCGGCGGGAATCGAGTCGTTCGTAACCTCGGTGAGGACGCCGTCGAGCGGCGTGATGAGGACGTTCACGCCGAACCCGGCGGCGACCCCCGCGAAGGCGGCCGCCATGCCCGCGAGCGGATTTCGCCCGACGCTCTTGAAGGCGGCTGCGCCCAGTGGGATCAGGACGAGGTAGCCGGCGTCGGACGCGACGCTCGAGAGGATCCCGAGCAAGACGATCACGAACGTCAAGGTGCCGCGGGACGAGACGGCCACGAGCTTGCGGATCAGCGAGGCGATGAGGCCGGCCGCCTCGGCGAGCCCCACGCCGATCATCACGATGAGGATGATCGCGACCGCGGCGAAGTTCCGGAAGTTCGAGACGAACGACGTGAACAGGTAGCGCACGCCGTCGACCGTGAGGAGCCCCTGCACCCGGGCGGTCTCCGTCACGAGCCGATAGTCCTCCGCGGGGACGTGCTCGGACGGGCCGACGTCGACGGGCACGCTGGAGCCGCCGTAGTACACCTCCTCGGTCGGGACCGGAGGCGGCTTGACGACCTCGTAGGTCGCCTTCACGTCGAACCAGTAGAGGATCTGCGAGAGCACGATCACCCCGACCGCGAGCCACAGGAAGAGGATCGCCGGGTGCGGCATCTTGTTCCCGCCACGCTCGACCGCGTCCAGCATCCGCTCGAGGAACGTCCGCGTCCCCGCGTCGGGTGTCGGCTGGGCCACGGGCTCGCTCACGCCGACCGTCCCTTCCACGCCGATGCGAACGTCGCGAAGAACGCCGCCTCCACCGCGACCGACCGCTCGAACTCGTCCAGGAGGACGCGCTCGTTGGGAGCGTGGATGTTCGCGTAGCCGTCCGTCGCCCCGAGGAGCAGGATCTCGGCCTCGGGCACGGCGGCGTGCAGCGCATTCACGAGCGGGATGGAGCCGCCGGTCGCGGCGAACGACGGCTCGGCGCCCCAGGCCGCGTCGATCGCGGCCGTCGCAGCCACGTACGCGGGGCCCGACGTGTCGGCCGAGAACCCGTTGCCGATCGCGCCCGGGCGCACCTGGAGCTCGATGCCGAACGGGCGCACCGTCTCGAGGTGGCGGATCAGCGCCGCTTGGGCCTCGGCTGCGTCCTGCTCCGGGTGGATTCGCAGGTTGAGGCTCGCGCGCGATCGCGGCGCGACCGCGTTGAGCGCGTTGTCGACGGTGGGCACGTCGATGCCCGTGACCGTGATCGCGGGCCCCGACCAGACCCTCGAGCCGAGCCCGCCGCTCCCGACGAGCGGCACACCCGGCAGTACCTCCGCGAGCTCCCGGAACTCGTCCTCGCTGTAGCCCGCGCCCGTCCACTCCTCGCGGCGGAGCCCCTCGACCGCGACGTCGCCGTGCTCGTCGTGGAGCGAGGCGAGCGCGTGGAGCAGGACGATCAGCGCGTCGGGGGCGGCGCCTCCGTACTGACCGGAGTGCTTCGGACCGACGAGGGTCTCCACCTCCACCGTCGGCATCGCGGTGCCGCGGAGCGCGACCGTGAGCGTGGGCAGCCCGGGCCGCACGCTGCCCATGTCGGCGATCAGCATCGCGTCCGCGCGAAACACGTCCGGATGGGTCTGCGGGTAGGTGTTGAGGGCGCTCCCGACCTCCTCCTGCCCTTCGATCACGAGCTTGACGCCGACCGGCGGGCGGCCCTCCCACGCCCGGAGCGCTCCCACGTGTGCGAGCACGTTCGCCTTCGAGTCGGCCGAGCCGCGACCGAACATCGCTCCGTCCCGCACCGTCGGCTCGAAGGCCGGCGTCGTCCACTTCGACTCGTCGCCCGCCGGAACGACGTCGTAGTGCCCGTAGAGCAGCACGGTCGGCGCCCCGTCCGGGGCAGGGATCTCTCCGGTGATGAACGGCGCCGTGTCGGGCAGCCGATGCGAGTCGAGCTCGGCGACGCCGGCGTCCTGGAGGAGGTCGAGCACGAGCTCGTGTGCCTCGAGCAGTGCCGGCCTCGTCTCCCCCGGATAGTCGACCGCCGAGACGGACGGGATCGCCACGAGCCGTCCGAGCTCCTCCTCCAGCCGAGGCATCAGCGACGCGACGGTCTGCGGCAACGATTGCTCCATGGGCGGCATCCCGGGCGCTCATCGGTGATCGATGGCTCCTGGCGCCGCGGGATCATCGCACGCCGCCCGCGCGCTCAACAAGGGCCGTCCGGCGCTACTCGAGGTCCTTCGCCGGCAGCAGCACCGACGGAACGGGCTCCGCGGCAGGATCCTTGTCGCGCACCACGATGTCGATCAGCGTCACGAGGATGCTCGCGAGCGGCACCGCGAGGATCACGGCGAAGCCGCCGAGGACGATCCCGACCGACGTCACTGCGACGAGGACGACGAGCGGCGACAGTCCCACCGAGTGGCCCAGCACGCGCGGCACGACGACGTAGTCCTCGAGCAGGCGCACACCGATCACGACGAGCGCCGCCAGGACCGCGAGGTGGACCGACTGGGAGAGCCCCACGCCGACGGCCACCACGCCGGCGGCGAGCGGGCCGATCACGGGGACGATCTCCACCACCCCCGCGAACACGCCGACGAGCAGCCAGTAGGGCAGCCCGATCGCCCAGAAGCACGCGGAGAGCGCCAGCGCGACCACCGCGACGAGCAGGGCCTGGCCGCGGACGAAGGCGCCGAGACGAAGCTCCATGAGGTTCCAGGCGTCCCGCACCGTCTTGCGCTTCGGCCGCGGGAGCACCGAGCAGACGACGTCGACGGCGCGCTCGCGCTCGATGATCCAGTACGCCGACGCGGCGAGCACGAAGAACAGCCCGACGACGACCTCGAACGCCTTGCGCCCGTACTCGACCGCCGGGTCGAGGAGGCTCGAGCCCGACGGCAGGTCGCTCAGCTTCCGGTCGATCGCGAGGAGGATGTCGTGCTTGATGCCGGTCGACTCGCGGGCCGCCTGGCGGAGCTCGTGCTGGTTCCCGAGGGCCGCCTCGACCTGGTCGCTCGCGGCCGGCACGACGAGCCACAGCCCGACGCCGAGGATCGCGACGAGGACGGCGTAGTGCGCCACGACGCCGACGCCGCGCGGAACGCCCCGGCCGGCGAGCCAATCGACGCCGGGCCGGAGCGCCGCGGCGAGGATGATCGCGGTGAAGAGGAGCGCGACGACGAGACGGGCCGTCCACAGGACGAGGACGCCCACGAGGATCCCTGCGGCGACGAGCGTCGCCACGGCGATCCGGCCCGCGAAGCGCGAGAGGTCGTCCCCTTTCGGCTCCTCCAGGTCGGCATCCGGCGGGCGTTCCTCGAGCTCGAGCTTTCCCGCCGTCACCGAGCGGTCGTACCCCCTCGCGGGCGGTCCGACACTGTCCGCCCGGCGTGGTGCCGACGCGTGTGACCCCGCGTGCGTATGGTCTCCGCATGGACGACGCCGGCATCCACCAGAGCATCGAGGAGCTCGTCGCGGAGGAGCACGAGCTCTGGGACCGCGAGTCCGCAGGTTCGGCGACCGACGCCGACCGGAGCCGCCTCGAGGAGGTCAAGGTCTCGCTCGACCGTTGCTGGGACCTCCTGCGCCAGCGGAGAGCGCTCGAGGAGTTCGGTCTCGACCCCGACGCCGCGCGGGAGCGCTCGGACGAGGTCGTCGAAGGCTACGAGCAGTAGCGGCTCCTTTGCCGGCGCCGGCGCTTCCCGCCTCTACCAGCGCCTCACCCCCGTGCAGCGGTCGGCGAGGCTCTGGCTCTGCGCTGCCGACTCGACCGCGTCACCATGTTGCCCTGCGGCACCCAGGCAGCAGCCCCGTTGCCGTCGCCCTGAGCGGTCCCGGTCGAGGTCGGCGCGCCACGGCCACCGGGGTTGCCGCAGCCACCTTCTGTCGGCTTCCCGCACCGAACCTCAGACTCCGCGCCGCAGCGCGAACAGCGATCCGATCTCGCGGACGCCGAGCAGCCTTCCCGCCCCGAGGTATGCGCCCGTGCCGACTACGAGCGCGAGGCCGACCGACACGATCTGCGCGCCGGTCGAGCGGCCGAGCGCGGCGTCGATCCCCCACCAGACCAGGACTGCGGCTCCGGCGGCCACGACGCCGGCGAGCACGATGCGTGCCAGCGCCAGGAGCGTCGCGGCGGTGTCGATGCCACCGACCCGCCGCCACATGAGCACGGCGAGCGCCGCCGCCCCGGCGAGATTCGAGAGCGAGACCGCGAGCGGCAGGCCCCAGACCCCGACCGGATAGAGCGCAGCGAACAGCACGACGTTGAGCGCGAGGTTTCCCAGCGCGACGAGCGTCGGGATCCAGTTGTGCTGGAGCCCGTAGAACGCACGGTTCAGCAGCAGCATCCACCCGTTGAAGACGAGCCCGACCGAGAACGCGGCAAGCGCGCCGGCGACGACCGGCGTCTGCGCCGGGGTGAACTCGCCGCGCTGGTAGAGGAGGCGGGTGATCGGCTCGGCGAGGACGGCGGCGACGAGCCCCGCGGGGATCAGCAGGAAGCCGATCTGCCGCAGGCCGGTGTCCACCGTCCGTCCGAACCCGGCCATGTCGCCGCGCGCGGCGAGGCGGGAGAGCGTCGGGAAGAGCACGGTTGCGACGGCGACCGAGAAGATGCCCTGCGGCAGCATGTACAGGCGGAACGCGAGGTCGATCGCGCGCGGGGCGAGGTCGGGGTCGATCAGGCGTGAGGCGAACAGCGTCCCGATCAGCGTGGAGACGTTGATCAGACCGAGCGTCAGCGTCACCGGGAGCAGCAGCACGAAGAACCGCCGCACCGCGGGATCGCGCCAGTCCAGCGCGATCCGCAGCCTCCCGTCGAGCCCCCGGAGCCAAGGAACGGGCAGGAGCAGCTGCACGAGCGTCGCGAGCACGATCGTCCCCGCGTACACGTACAGCTCGGCGTTCTCGCCGCCGGCGGCGGGCACGCCGAGCACGAGCCCGAAAATGATCACGAGGTTCCACGCGACGGGCGTCAGCGCCGGCACCGTGAACTGGTCGTACGCGTTCAGGATCCCGACGACGATCCCGGAGAGACCAAGCAGGATGACGATCGGGAACAGCACGCGAGAGAGCCCGACGGCGAGGTCGGCGTCACCGCCGGGTGTGCCGAAGAGCGCCACGACCAGCGGCGCGGCGAGCACGAACACCGCCGTCAGAGCGGTCGTGAACAGGAGCACGAGCCAGAAGATCGTCGAGGCGACCCGCCAGGCGCGCGCCCGCTCGCCCTTCTCGAGCAGCTCGCTGAAGACCGGGACGAACGCCCCCGAGAGCGCGGTGTCCGCGACGAGCGCGCGGACGAGATTCGGGATCTGGAACGCGACCGTGAACGCGTTGATCTTCCCGGCGGCGCCGAACGTCGAGGCCGCGATGATCTCCCGGACGAGCCCGAGCACGCGCGAGATCCCCGTCGCCGCGCCGAAGACCGCGGTGGAGCGCGCGAGACGCCGCCGGTGGGCGCGCTCCTCCGCCAGGGCGGGATCGAGCGTCGGGTCCAGGTCGCTCATCGACGGGAGTTTCGTGGAATCGTCGGAAGCCCCTCTGGTACCATCACGCGGCCCGACGGCCGAAACGGCCGGGGCACCCTTCCGAATGGCGAACATCAAGCAGCAGAAGAAGCGCGTCGAGACCGCATCCCGCGAGCGGCTCCAGAACCTGCGCTACCGCTCCACGATCAAGACGCTCGCGAAGCGGCTCGAGCGCGCCGTGGAGGACGGCGACGCCGACCTCGTCGCGGCGGAGCAGCGCGAGCTCGTCCGGACGATCGACCGGGCGGTCGCCCGCGGTGCGCTCCACCGCAACGCCGCCGCCCGCAAGAAGTCGCAGGCAGCCCGCCTCGTCGCGGGCGCGTAGCGCTCCTCGCCCCTCGTTGCTACCGACGCTCGCGCGCGAGGTCGGCCACCGCGAGCTGCAGCTCGAGGTCCGGGTTGAGCCGGCTGCCGCCCTTGAGCGCGTGGTCGAGCCCGGCGAGGCGCACCGTGGCGTCGTCGAGCTCCTCGGGCGAGAAGCCCTCGGCCTGGCGGGCGAGCTTCTCGGCGCGGAACGGATGCAGCTTGAGCCTGCCGGCCGCCTCCTTGGGCCCGAGCCCCTCCCGGGCCAGGTGCTCGAGCTGGCGGATCCGCGCGAGATGGGCCGCGAGCGATCCTGCGAGCAGCGCCGCCTGGGCCCGCCGCGGCATCGCGTTGCGGTCGAGCTTCTCCTCGACGACCGCGAGCGCCGCCGCCACGTCGTGCTCCCCCCACGCGTCCGTGAGGTCCCAGGGCGGACGGTCGGCGGCGGCGACCGCGAGCCGGCCGACCTCTTCGGTCCCGATCGGCTCGCCACCTGCCCAGGTGGCGAGCTTGTCGACCTCGAGTGCGAGCGCGAGCTTGTCGTCGCCCACGATCTGCACGAGCTCGTGGCAGGCCGCGCGCTCGACCTTGACGCCCCGCTTGCGGAACTCCTCCGCTACCCACTGGTCGAGGCGCCCTTTCGCCACCTCCCACTCCAGCACCGCCCCGGCCCGCGTACAGGCCTTGCCGAGCGGGGAGTCCTTCTTCAGCGCCTGGCCGACCAGGCAGAGGACCGTGCCCGGAGCGGGCGCCTCGAGGTACGAGACGACTGCGTCCACGTCGCCCTTCTTCCACCCGCCCACGAGGCGGCCACGGTCGTCCGGGCGTCCGTCGACCTCACTGACGACCACGAGCCGGCTGTCGCCGAGCAGCGATCCCGCGTTGCAGGCGGCCACCACGTCCTCCCCGCTCGCGCCGTCGGGCCCCGTAGCCGTGAAACGCTCGATCGCCGCGGACTCGAAGTGGCCGCGGAGGCGCGCGAGGGTCCTGTCGACCTTCGGCCGATCCGAGCCGGTGACGAGGTAGACGGACTCCTCGGGGGCGGCCATCGGCTGCAGGCTACCGCTGTGAGCGAACGGTGATCGTGCGGCCGTCGGACTCGACGACGACGCGGCCGTTCTCGTCGGTGCGAAGCGTCTCGAGCCCCGGCGCCGCCGCCAGCGCGGCGAGCGTCTCGGGGCGGGGGTGGCCGTAGTCGTTCCCCTTCCCGACCGAGATCACGGCGAGGCGCGGGCGGAGCACGCGGAGCAGGTCGGGCAACCCGGTGTCCTCGGAGCCGTGGTGCGCGACCTTGAGCACCTCGACGGGCCGGAGCGGGAGCCGGGCCGTGACGTCGCTCTCCGCGTCGGCCGTGAGGAGCACGTCGGTCGCGCCGAAGCTCGCCAGCGCTACCACCGCATGCTGGTTCGGGTCCTCGCTCGGCAGGCCCGGCCCGTCCGGCCAGAGGATTTGAAACCGGAGGCGACCGAGGCGGAAGTCGTCGCCCTCGCGCACGATCACGATCGGCACCCGGCGTCTCCGTGCGGCCGAGACGGCGGCATCGTGATCCGGTGAGGGCGCCTCGATCCCCGGATCGGCCACCTCACCGACGCGGAGGCGGTCCAGGACGGCGGCGGCGCCCCCGATGTGGTCACGCTGGGGATGCGTGAGCACGATGGCTGTGAGCGAGCGCAGCCCCAGCCTGCGCAGCTGGCCCGCCACGTCCGCCTCCGGCGGGCCCTCGTCGACGAGCACGGCGCCCTCTGGCACCTCGATCAGGGTCGCGTCGCCCTGGCCGACGTCGAGGAACGTGACGCGGAGGCCGCTCGGCGGGTCCCAGGACGGGACCGGCCTGAGCGCCCAGGCGGCCGAGACACACGCGAGAGCGACCGAGACCACGCACGCCGCCGCGGTGCGGCGTCGGTAACGGGGCAGGCGCCGGACGAGCAGGCTCGCGGCTGTGACGGCGAACGCGGCTACGAGCGCGAGAGGCGAGCGGATCTGGGCGGACGGCCACGTGCTGACGATCCGCGCGACCAGGGCGATCCAGGCGGCACACCCACCCGCAAGCCACGCGAGCGCGGTCGCGGCGTCGGGAAGAATCGGCTCGATCGCAGACGCCGCGAGCGACAACGCGATCAACGGCGGCATCGCCGGCTCTGCCGCGACGTTGGCCGGGACGGTCCACAACGCGACGGCGCCGAAGTGGAGCCACACGATCGGCGCGGTGACGAGCCCGCACGCGAACGCGACCACGAGCACGTCCCACAGCCCTCTCGGCACCGGGTATGCGTCGGGCACGCCAGAGACCCGGGGGAGGACGACGAAGATCGCGGCGACCGCGGCGAACGAGAGCTGGAACCCCGGCTCCAGCGCGGCGGACGGCGTCCACGCGAGGAGCACGAGCGCTCCGGTCGCGAGCGCGTGCCAGCGGTCGCGTGGACGGGCCGTGATCCAGCCGAGCGACGCGAGGATGCCCGCGACCGCGGCACGGACGACCGATGGCTGCCAGCCGACCGCCAGCGCGTAGGCGAGCACGACGACGATCGCGACGCCTTCACCGGCGAGTCGCCCGATCCCGGCGATCCGCGCGGCGGTCACCACCCCGACCGCGGTGATGGCGATGTTCTGTCCCGAGACCGCGAGTAGATGGGTCAACCCGCTCGCCTGGAACGCGTCTCTCAGCGACCGGTCGATCCCGTCGTCCTCGCCGAGCACGATCCCGGTCAGGACCGTGCGGCGCTCTCCCGCCGTCCCACGGGCGAGCGTCTGCTCGACGTGCGCGTGCAGCCGGTCGGCGACGCCACCGATCCCGCCCCGCCGGCCGACGACGCGCGGGTCGTCTCCGCGCAGCACGACGTGGATGCCCTGCCGCGCGAGCCATGCGCGCTCGTCGAAGCCGGTCTCGGGCCCTCGCGGCCCGACCGGCCGCGCACGCAGCTCGAGCACGGCTCCCTGCGGCGGAGCCCGCTCGGGCGGCAACTCGAGCAGCACCCGCTCACGCAGACGCGTCTCGCCGAAGCGCACGACCTGCGCCGGGGCGCGGAGCGCGAACGGCGTCCTGCGCACGGGGCCGGTCACGACCACGCGCGCGGCAGCGCGTTCGCCGATGTGGCCCGCGAGCGCGCTCCTGTCGAGCGCATCGGTGCGCAGCGCGCCCCACCAGAGGCCGACGAGCGCCAGCGCCGCGCCGGCGAGCGCGACCCTCCGTGCGTCCCGGCTCACCAGCGCGCCGCCGGCGAGGACGCAGACCGCAGGGAGGAGCAGGGCGGCAGGCAGCGTCAGCCACACGGAGAGGGTCAGCCCGGTGCAGGCCGCTCCGGCGAGCAGCGCGGGCCAGTTCGTCCCGACGAGGCGCTTCACGGCGTCACCAGGTCGCGCAGCTGCTCGACCCTCGCCGGGCCGATGCCGGGGACGTCGTCGAGGTCCTCGACCGAGCCGAAAGGCCCGTGCGCAGCTCGCCAGTCGACGATCTTCTGGGCGGTCACGGGACCGATCCCGGGAAGCTCGTCCAGCTGCTCGACGGTCGCGACTGCGAGGCTGACCTTCGTCCCGGAGACGGGCGCGCCCGCCGTTTCCGCGCTCCCGGGAGGGGCTCTGCGCGGCACCACGACCTGCTGCCCGTCAGCGAGCGGCGCCGCGAGGTTGACGGCCGCGAGGTCTGCGTGCCGGGTTGGGCCCCCGGCGCGCGCGACCGCGTCGGCGACCCGCGACCCGTCCGGAAGTCGAAAGAGGCCGGCGCGCCGGACGGCGCCGACGACGTGGACCACGAGCCGCGGGGTCGCCGCCGCGCCGGTTCGGCCCTCGACGCGCGCGAGCGGCGCGACGCTCGCCGGGCCCTGGCTGGCGCCGACGCCGGCGAGTCTCGACCCCGCGACCGTGAGCAGCACGACCAGCGGGACGAGCACGAGCGCGAGCTGCGTGCGCGAAAACGTGATCACCCTTCCAGGGTCGCGTGCGAGCCGTGACCGAAGTGCGCCGACTTCGTGCCGGATGTGTGACGGCTCGGCGGCCGAGGCGGCCGCGCTAGACGACCAGGTTCACGAGCCGATCGGGGACCACGATCGACTTCTGCGGCCCGTCGCGCACATGCGCTCGAACGCGCTCCGAGGCGAGCGCGAGCGCGACGAGCTCGTCGTCCGGCGTGCCCGGCCGCACGTGCAGCCGGTCACGCAGTCGTCCGTTGACCTGGACGACGACCTCGA
>Ga0210120_1000052_pt1 | contig 31066 bp, 29 predicted proteins | sample Goodyear_PhragA__FD_184868 | JGI IMG/M metagenome (GOLD analysis project Ga0210120, IMG submission 184868) | Wetland microbial communities from San Francisco Bay, California, USA, that impact long-term carbon sequestration - Goodyear_PhragA_D2... | ecosystem: Environmental > Aquatic > Marine >... | reverse complement strand
ACGCTCTCCCAGAGCGTCACCGAGCCCGTGGGCGTCGGGATGCTCGTCGAGCAGGAGCACCAGCACGTGATCTCCGGGCTCCGCGCTCATGCCCGGTCGGCGAGCCCTCGCACGCCGGGCAGCTCCGCGCAGTGGGCGCAGCAGAAGATCGAGTCCCCCGACTCCACGCCGTGCCCGATCACACGCGATCCGCAGTGCCCGCACACGGGCGCCAGCGCGTGGATCGCGCACTCGAAGCTGTCGAATGTGTACGTGCCGCCGAGATACGTGATCTCGAGCGGCTTGTCGTAGTCGTTCCCGCACACGTCGCAGACCATCGGGGCACCCCTTCCTCGCGCTCGTTCCTGCGGAGCTCTGCCCGCCTATGGCCCCGGAGCGCCGGACGCTAAACACGCAGGCGGCGGGGAAGCCGGGAGCGCGGCCCTGGGCTCCGCTAGGGTTTAGGCATGGCTAAAATCGTGTGCGACAGCGTGTCCGGTGGCTGACCCGCCGCTCGGGCGCACGAGCGCCCGCGGCGGAGACCCCGGCGAGGACGCGCCTCTCTCCGCGGCGTCCCGCCCGGCGCAGGCGCACGACCGTGCCGCACCCATCCACCCGCTGGACGACGTCCTGCCGGGCGAGGCGCGCGTCCTCGAGGCCGCGCAGGAGTCGCTCGCGCGCAGACGCCGAGGGGCCCGTGGGGTGTGGCCGTTCCTCGGGCCCGCGTTCGTCGCGTCGGTCGCGTACGTCGACCCCGGCAACTTCGCGACGAACATGGCCGGTGGCGCGCAGTTCGGCTACCTGCTGCTCTGGGTGATCCTCACCGCCAACCTGATGGGGATGGTGATCCAGTCGCTGAGCGCGAAGCTCGGGATCGCAACGGGGATGAACCTGCCCGAGGTCTGCCGCGAGCGCTTCCCGCGCAAGGCGAGCTTCCTCCTCTGGGTCCAGGCGGAGTTCATCGCGATGGCGACCGACCTCGCGGAGTTCATCGGTGCCGCGATCGGGCTCAACATCCTGTTCGGCATCCCGCTGTTCCCGGCGGCGCTGATCACGAGCGCGGCGGCCTTCGCGATCCTCGCCCTCCAGGCCCACGGCTTTCGCCGGTTGGAGGCCGTGATCGCGGTGTTCATCGGCGTGATCGTGGTCGCGTTCGCCGCCCAGGTGTTCCTCGCCAACCCCGATCCGGCCGAGGTCGCGGCGGGGTTCGTGCCCGGGTTCGAGGGCTCGGAGAGCGTGCTGCTCGCCGTGGGGATCCTCGGTGCGACCGTGATGCCTCACGTGATCTACCTGCACTCGGCGCTCACCCAGCACCGCGTCGTCGGGGCGACCGACGAGGAGAAGCAGCGCATCTTCCGCTTCGAGCTGGTGGACGTCATGATCGCGATGGGCATCGCGGGGATCGTCAACATGAGCATGCTCGTGATCGCCGCGGCGGTCTTCCACGGCAACGGACTGACGACGGTCGGGGACGACCTCGTCCAGGTCGCCGACGAGCTCAGCGTCCACCTCGGCGCGCACGCGAACGTGCTCTTCGGCGTGGCGCTGCTCGCCTCCGGACTGTCGTCGTCGAGCGTCGGCACGCTGGCCGGCCAGGTCGTCATGCAGGGCTTCATCCGGAGACGTATCCCGCTCTTCCTCCGGCGCGCGATCACGATGGCGCCCGCGATCGTGATCATCGCGGCGGGCGTGGACGCGTCGCGGGCACTCGTGCTCAGCCAGGTCGTGCTCTCGTTCGGCATCCCGTTCGCGCTGATCCCGCTGCTCTGGTTCTGCCGCGACCGCTCGCTGATGGGCGCGCTCGTCAACCGCCGCGCGACGACCGTGCTCACCGCGGTGATCGCGGCGCTGATCATCGGGCTGAACGTCTTCCTGCTCCAGCAGACGCTGGCGTAGTCGCGGTGGGCGGACAACGCTTGTGTTGATTCAACACAAGCGTCTGGGCCGGCGGCTCAACGTGCGACGAGCCGGCCGAGCCGGCGGCGCTCCTCGCGGCTCGTGAACCCGAGCAGCGCGAGCGCGACCGGGTAGAGGACGGAGAGCGCAACCGCCCCCGGCAGCCCCACGTCGACGAGCTTTCCTGCCGTCGCGAGGGCGATCGCGGCGAACGCGGCGGTCGCGACGCGGCGCCACTGGTACGGCACCGGGTAGACGCGCTGCGACCACCACGCCATGCCGAGGGCCATCGTCACGTAGGCGGCGACGGTCGCCAGCGCGGCGCCCATCATCCCGTAGGGCGGGATCAGCGTGAGGTTCAGCGCGACGTTGACCGCGGCGGCCGCCCCCGTCACCACCCAGTTGAACTGCGTGCGGCGGATGCGACCCACGCCGATCGCGATCACGATGTACGCGCCGAAGGCGACCGAGGCGAACGACAGCGGCCCGACGACGCGGGACGCCGACGCGAAGCGCGGGGCGGCGAGCAGGTCGACGAGCCACGGGGCGAGGAGCGTCAGCGCGAGCGCCACCCATGACGACACGACGGTCATGTACGTGAGCACGTACGCGTACGTCCGCTTCGCGTGCTCGTCCTCGCGAATCGAGTACGCGAACGCGGGCCACGCCATGCGGAACGCCGTGAGGAGCAGCACCATGGCCGAGGCGACCCGGACGCCGACGGAGTAGAGACCCGCCTCGGAGACGTCGGACAGCTTCACCAGGAAGAAACGGTCGCTGAAGTTCGTCACCCACAGGAACAGCGCGGTCGGCACCAGGGGGATGCCGAAGCGGTTCATCGCGCGGAGGAGGCCGCGGTCGAACTCGAGACCGAGCTGCTCGCGGCGGAAGCCGAGCAGGACGAGGTAGACGATCAGCGTGCCGCTGAAGTTGCCGACGATCACGCCGACCGCCCCCTTGTCCAGCCGGACCACGAGCAGCAGGGTCACGCCGATCGTGAGGAAGACGTTCGCGAGGCTCGCGCCGACGAACGCGAGCGAGCGTTCCTCGACCCGGAAGAGCGACGTGAGCTGCTCGTAGTTGACGGTGGCCCAGAGCGCGACCGCGGCGGCGCGCACGAGGTTCGCGGCCCCGGTCGTGCCGAACAGGAGGTCCGAGATCGGGTCGGCGAGCGCGAGCAGGAGCAGCAGCCCGAACGTGCCGCCCCCCATCGTGAACCAGAACGACGTGCGCAGCACCGTGCGGCGCGCCGCGTCGTCCTCCGCGTCGAAGTAGAAGCGGAAGAACGCGCTCGAGATCCCCGCCCGCAGCACGATCCCGAGCAACGTGGTGAGCGCGACGATCGTCTCGATCTTCCCGTAGTCCGCCGGTGTGAGGTAGTGCGTGTAGACCGGCAGCAGCAGCACGGCGACGATCCGGGAGACGAGGCCGCCGAGCCCGTAGACGAGCGAGTGGCGGCCGAGCCGGCCGAGCTGGCGGCCGAGGCGGAACTGCAGGCCCGGCTCGCTCATCCGAGGAGGCCCTCGTAGAGCTCGACGAGCGTGTCGGCGACGCGCTCGACGTCGTGCACGCGCTCGGCGTACGCCCGGGACGCCTCCCCGATGCGCCGCCACTCCGCGGGACCCGCTTCGACGAGCTGCGCGAGCCGCGCGCCGAGCGTGTCGGCGGTGACGCCCACGAGCGGCGGCGCGATGCCGTACGCCTCCTCCGTCTGCCGCCGCGCCTCGTCGTGGAGGAAGGTGAGCACGGGCTTGCCGAGCGCGAGGCACTCGATGGCGAGCAGCCCGTACCAGCCCGCGTTGAGCTGGTCGACGACGATGTCGGCGTCGCGGTACAGCGCGAGCGCCTCGTCGTGGCGGAGACCCTCGACGATCCGCAGCTCGACGTCGAGCCCCTCGCATGCCCGGAGCACGTGCTCGGTGCCCTTCCGCCGGCGCGAGGAGGGCGCGTGGACGACGACGGGCCGCCTGCGGTCGGCGGGCGGGACCGGTGCGATCGCCGCGAGGTCGACGCCCGGAGGGATCACCGTGGCCTCGGGAACCCACCGGAGCGCGTCGTAGCTCCCGACGATCTCGGCGCCCGCCTTCTTCCCGGACGCGAGCTGCTGGGGCGTCTTGCCGCGGATGTCCGAGCCGAGGTAGTGCATCACGGAGCGCTTGCGGAGTGCCCGGAGGATCGGGTACTGGAGCGACTGCGGCACGAGCGTGAGGCCGAAGACGAAGTGGAACACGTCCGTGCGCGGCGCCAGCTCGGCGAGCGCTCGCCACTGACCGGCCTGGCGGCGGAGGAAGCCCGTGCCGAGCTCGAGCGAGCGGTCAGCCTCGGGATGGAGGACGTAGCGGTTGAACACGACGAGCGAGGCATCGACTCCCCGTCGGCGGAGCGCCTGGACGTTCGTCCACGGCACCCCGGCAGTGTTGACGGGACAGTGGACGACGCGGAGCGGACGACGGCGGTGCACGAGGGGCGAGGATACGGCCCGTCAGGACGGGCGCGGTGTCGGAGACCCCCGCTCGTCGCGGGCGAGTCCCTGCCGAGTCCGTGCCGGTTCGTCCACGGGCGGGGGCTCAGTCCCACTCGACCTGGTCGAAGTACCGCAGCGCCTTGCGGCCGGGACGCACGCGCGCCCGGAGGGCGACGAGCTCGTCGTCCGAGATCTCGCCCAGCGCGCGCTTCACGCCGAGGTAGCGGAGGTTGAGGTCCTCCTGCGAGACGACCGTCGAGATGCGCGGGTTGACCTCGATCACGTGGTCGCCCACGAGCTGGATGTTGAAGAACCACTCGATCCCGAGCTCGGCGACGATCCGGTCGGCGACCTCCATCAGGCGGGGGTCGTCGAGCGTGACGAAGTACATCGCGAGACCGGCCCGCAGCGCCTCTCGCGTCTTCGGGTGGCCGAGCACGACTCGGCGGCCGTCGGCAAGCCCGTCGATCGTCCGCTCGTCCCCGGTCGCGAGCTCCATCACGAGCAGATCCGGGCCGCCCTCGTCCGGGAGCAGCTCGAGGGCCTCCTCGAGGCGCATGGCGACCGCTCCCGGCCGTTCGTAGAGCAGCTGGCGCGCACGGTCGACTTCGGGGTCGAGCACGCGGAAGCCGCGCGATCCCGAGGAGAAGACGGGCTTGAAGCACACGGGGCGGTCGGGATAGCCGAGCGCGAGCGCCGCCGCGCCGACCTGCTCGGCGCCGCGGACGCGCCGGAACGCGGGCGCGTGCACGCCGATCCGGTGCAGCAGGTCGTAGGTCTCCGCCTTGTCGTTCGAGCGGCGGATCGCGTCGGGTCGCGACACGAGCACCGGGACGTCGAACAGCTCGCGCTGCTCCGCGAGCGCCTGCAGGTCGTGAGACGACTGCGGAAGCACGACGTCGACGCCCTCGCGCTCGACGACGCCCAGCATCGCCTCGACGAAGGCCGTGTCCGCACCGGGCGGGACGACGTGGAACGCGTCGCAGAGATGACGCCCGACGGCGCGCTCGGAGCGGTCGGTCCCGACGAGGCGCACGTCGCGCTCGCCGTTCTCCCGCAGGGCCCGGAGGAGCGCCGCCGTGCCGGGCGCGCCCGAGGCGGAGACGAGCACGGTGACGGGCCGCAGGCTCAACGGAGGAATGCAAGCAGGTCGTCGCGCTGTCCCTCGAACCAGGCGCTGCGTGCGAGGATCTCGACGCCGCTGCCGGCGTCCCACATCTCCCGCCAGCCCGGCCTCCGCTCGACGCCGCCGAGCACCCGGTGCGCCTCGTAGCCGATCTCGTTCCGGTGGGCGACGACGTCGAGCAGGCGGGCGCGCCCGGCGTCGTCGAGGCCATACGCGTCGCAGAGGAGCCTCAGCCGTCCGCCGCGATCCCGGGTCGGCAGCCCCCAGGCCTCGGCCTGCTCGTCGGGGCGCAGCGGGGCCCAGAAGCTCGCCGCCGACGCGACGTCGTAGAGCCGGGGCGCGGGGGCGGCGAGATCCCAGTCGATCAGGGCGACGGGGCGACCTGCGCGAAAGACCACGTTCGGCCAGAAGAGGTCGTTGTGGCAGACGACCGAGCCGCGGGTCGTGTCGACAGGCAGGTCGGCGGGCCAGGCAACGCCATGCGGCAGGGCGAAGCCGGCCTGGGCGTCGTGCATGCGCCGTAGCAGGCGTCCGAGGTCCCGGACGACGTCGTCGCCCGCCGGCGCGGGTTTCAGCGCCGGCTCTCCCTCGACGAAGGAGAGGATCTCGCGGCCACGGTCGTCGACGCCCAGGAAGCGTGGCGCGCCGTCGAACCCGACCGCCTCGAAGTGGCGCAGCAGCGCGTGGACGGCGGGCGCACGATCGCTCGGGGGCCGGCGTACCGTGTCGCCCACGCGGACGACCACGTTCTCGCCGATGTTGACGTCGCCCCCGGCGAGCGGGACCTCGCTCACGACAGGTCGATCCTGTCCGCCGCCAGGTGCGCGAGCCTGTGGGCGCGCTGCGCGTCGAGCATGGCCCGCATCGTCTCGCCCATCGTCGCTCCGGGGTACACCCAGATCTCGGGATGGACGAGGAGCTGGAGCCACGGGAACCGTCCGGTGCGAAGCTCCTCGTGCGGGCACCCCGAGCGCCAGCGCTGGTTCGAGTCGGACCGGTACGTGGGAGGGTCGAAGTAGACCTCCGACATCACGTTGACCGCCCCGTCGATCGGGGCGGTCATGTACGCGGGATCGGGGTTGTGCCAGGCGACGACCGGGTCGAACCGGTCGTCGAGCCGCGCGGCCGGATAGACGGCGTGGAGGCCGACCTGGTGGCCGAGCTCCCGGAAACGCTCGATGGCGGCCTCGCCCTCGGTCGAGGCGAGGTTGTAGAAAACGGACCTGGTCATCAGGAGATAGGTGGTGGCGGCGCCCTCGTCCGCCTCGAGCTCCGCCATCTCGAGCGCCGCCTCGAGCGAGAGGTCGACGTCGTGCCGCAGGAGCAGGTCGCCGTGGCCGGGCGGGCGGTCGAAGCTCGCGAACCGGTAGCCGCCCGCGCGCGCCGCGCGCAGGATCTCGCGGTAGTGCTCGAGGGAGAACGTGCAGGTCACGTCGTCCTCACTCGACCTCGACCGTGACGAGGCCCGCAGCGTGGTCGGCGCGGTCGAGGGCCTCGACCGTCGTGTCCGCGATCGCGAGCACGTACCCGTGCCGGTCGCCCGCACGGCGGACCGGACCGACGACCGTCCCCGGCGTGAGGTACGTCTCCGCCTGGACGACTCCCGCCGCGGACAGCGTGGGTCCGAGCGCGCCTACCCGCGTCACGCGCCCGAGCGGGAGCTGTCCAGGGGCTGCGGTGAGAAAGCGGATCGCGAGCGGCTGCGAGTGGCGGGGCTCCACGAGCTCGTCCGGCGCCTCCTCGCCGAGCGCGAAGCGCAGCGCCAGGTCGACGATGTCGACCCCGACCGCGTGCCGGACGAGGTCGGCCATCTGGCCCCCCGGGACGCGCGCCGCCACCTCGAGCACCACGACGTCGCCGTCCGGCGTCGCGACGAGCTGTGCGAGCGCGACTCCGTCGCGTAGTCCCAGCGCTGCGACCGACCGCTCGGCGGTCCGCTCCGCGGCCGCCAACTGGTCCGAGTGGATCCGGGCGGGATGGACGTGGGCCCACGCGACCCCGAACCCGGGCCCCGGCGGCCGCAGCCGGTCGGACAGGGCCACGAGCCGTGGCTCGCCGCCACGGGCGACGACGATCGCGTTCATCTCGGTCCCCTCGACGTACGCCTCGAGCATCGCCTCGTGCCCGCGTGACTCCGCGAGGGCCGCGTGGAGGTTCGACTCCAGGTCACCGGCGTCGCCGATCCGGAAGAGGCCGCGCTGGCCCTCCGAGTCGACCGGCTTCAGCACGGCAGGGAGGCCGACGGTCTGGATCGCCGCCCGTCCCTCGGCGAGGCTCCGGACGGCCGCGAACGGCGGCTGAGGCAGTCCCTCCTCGGAGAGCGTGCGGCGCATTGCGAGCTTGTGCGTGATCCGGTGCGCGACCTCGGAGCCGATCGACGGCAGCCCCAGCCGCTCGGTCACGGCGGCGACGACCGGGACGGCGCCGTCGAGGACGACCGTGAGCACCCCGTCGCTGCGGTGCCGCCGGGCGAGCTCCTCGATTGCAGCCGCATCCCGGATGTCCGCGACCTCGGCGACGTCGGCGTGGGCGAGACCCGGGGCGGCGGGGTCGCTGTCGACCGCGACCACGCGATGCCCGCGCTGGCGCGCCTGGACGATCGCGGCGCGCTGGTGGCGCCCCGCGCCGACGAAGAGGACTCCGGACACGGCGCGATGCTAGACGACCGGTTCGGGCTCCCCGCCCGGGCGCGGCGCCGCGCGGTCGCCGGTCCGCGTTCGGTCCGGCGCGTCGTGCGACCGTGTCTGTCCGTCGCCCGTCCCCCGTCGCCCAGGCACGAAGTCGGCGCGATCCCGTCACCCACCTGTCTGCGTTCTCGCGTTAGGCTCGAGGCGTGGGGAGGAGGCCGGTGGCCCGAGCAGTGGCCGGCCGGGACCTGTCCCGATGAGGCGAGACGAGGGCGACGCGGACGTGCCCGCCCATGTGTCGGCGCACGCCGCGAGCTGTGGCCGCGCGCCGGTCGGGGCAGTCCCGCCGCGGCCCTCGACTACGATCCCCGGCGTGGCGCTGACCGGCAAGCGCATCGTGATCACGGGCGGAGCGGGCTTCATCGGAACGACGCTCGCGCGGCGGCTCGTCGACGACAACGAGGTCGTGGCGATCGACAACCTCCACCGCGACGCACTCTCCGGGACGGAGCTCGAGGCGCATCCGAACTTCACGTTCGCCGAGGGCGACGTCCTCGATCCGGACCGGCTGACGCAGCTCTTCGCCGGCTGTACCCATGTCGTCCACGCGGCCGGGATCGCCGGCGTGGACACGGTGCTGACGAGCCCCGTGCGAACGATGCGCGTGAACGTGATCGGGACGTACAACGCGCTCGAGGCCGCGATGCAGACGAGAGAGACGGTCGAGCGGATCATCGAGTTCTCGACCAGCGAGGTGTTCGGGCAGTACGCGTTCAACGTGCAGGAGGCGCACGTGACGACGATCGGCTCTGTCGGGGAGGCGCGCTGGACGTACGCGGTCTCGAAGCTGGCGGGCGAGCACATGGCCCACGCGTACCAGTCCGAGCTGGGGCTCCCGGCGGTCTCGGTGCGCCCGTTCAACATCTACGGGCCCGGCCAGATCGGGGGCGGCGCGATCCGCGCGTTCATCGAGGCTGCGCTCGGCGGGCACGATCTGGAGATCCACGGCGACGGCTCCCAGATCCGCGCCTGGTGCTACGTCGACGACATGGTCGAGGCGGTCCTGCTCGCCCTCGAGCACCCCGCGGCCGTCGGCGAGAGCTTCAACGTCGGCAACGCGCGCTCGGCCGTCACGATCTACGACCTCGCGACGCGGATCAAGCGGATCACCGGCTGCCCCGGCGAGGTCCGCTTCGTCCCGCTGCGCTATACCGACGTCGAGCTGCGCATCCCCAACGTCGAGAAGGCACGCGCGCTGCTCGGGTTCGAGGCCGAGGTGGAGCTCGACGACGGGCTCGAGCGCACGATCGCGTGGTATCGCGCGCGGCTCGGCGCGGCGGCGTGACCCGTTCGCGCACGCCCCGGACGCGGTTCCCGGGGCCCGGCCGGAGATCCGGCCATGGCTGACGAGGGTGCGCTCCGGCCAGTGGCGTCCGCGCCCGACCCCGCGGCGGATCCCATCCGGCTCGCTCGCCCCGACGTCGGCGAGGCGGAGCTGGCCGCCGTCGCGGAGGTGCTCGCAAGCGGACAGCTGACGATGGGGCCATGGGTGGAGGCGTTCGAGCGGGCGCTCGCGCGGGCCGTCGGCACCGCCGACGCGGTGGCGGTCTCGTCGGGGACGGCGGCACTGCACCTCGCGATGCTCGCGCTCGGGATCGGCGAGGGCGACGAGGTGATCGTGCCCGCCTACACGTTCCCGGCGACCGCGAACGCGGTCGAGCTGTGCGGGGGCCGGGCGGTGCTGGTCGACGTGGACCCCCAGACGTTCCTCGTCCGCCCCGAGCTGGTCGCCGAGGCGGTGACGCCGCGGACGAGGGCGATGCTCGCGGTGCACCTGTTCGGACGGCCTGTCGAGTGGGAGGAGCTCCAGACCGCGGTCCCGCAGGGCGTCGTGCTCGTGGAGGACGCCGCCGGCGCCCTCGGGGCCAGGTACCGGGGAACGCCGTGCGGCGCGCTCGGGCTAATGGCGTGCCTCTCGTTCCATCCCCGCAAGATCGTCACGACCGGCGAGGGAGGGGCGGTGACGACCGACGAGGCCGAGATAGCCGCGGCGATCCGGCGGCTGCGCCACCACGGCATCGCGGGCGGCGCGACCACGGACATTCCCGTCCCGGGGCTCAACTACCGCCTGGCCGACGTCCTCTGCGCGCTCGGCGTGCCGCAACTCGAGCGCCTCGAGGCGCTGCTCGCCGCCCGCGAGCGCGTCGCGGGCTGGTACGAGGAGCGGCTCGCGCACCTCGTGGGCATTCCGGCTGCAAGCGAAGGAGACCGCCACGGCTGGCAGGCCTATGTCGTCACGCTCGACCGCCGCGACGAGGCCCTCGCGGGGCTGCGCAAGGAGGGAATCGAGGCGCAGATCGGCACCTACGCGGTCAACACGCTCGCGGCCTACCGCGACCGGGGCTCGTTTCCGGGCGCGGATGCCGCGTTCGTCCATGCCCTCGCGCTCCCCTTCGCCGGGACGATGACGGAGGACGACGTCGACCGCGTCGCGAGCGTGCTCGCCCGCTACTCCGCCGCGTAGCGTCGACAGGGTGTCCGGCTTCGAGTCGGACACCATCTCCGGGTGCCTGCACGAGGAGGTCTGCGGGTGTCCGACTTGGAGTCGGACACCCCGACGAACTGCGCACAGTGAGTTTTGCGGGTGCCCGGACTGCGGTCGGACACGACCTGCGACGGACGGGTGTCCGACTTCAGTCGGACACCGACAAAACTGCGGGCAGTGAGCTTCGCGGGTGTCCGACTCGAAGTCGGACACCACTGAGACCGGGCTCCGGGCGCTCGGAGGGAGGCCAGCGCCGGCGAGACGATCAGCGTGTGGGCAGCTTCGTCACCCGGACGACGAACGAGAGCTGCGCGTCGCCGACCTTTTCGACGACGCGCCGGCATCCGACGGTCGGGAACGTGAGCCCGCTCGGCTGGAACCCCCGCGACCCGTGCCCGCGCTGCCGGCGGCGCCGAGCCTCGACGCACGTGCGTCGAGTCGCCGTCACGTGATACCGAGTCGTCCGGCGACCCCGCGCCCCAAGCCGACCTTCGCGCAGATCGCGCCGTCCGGATCGACATCGCCGTCGGGCGCCGGATGCCCGCCTCGAGCGCTCCGTTGGGCCAGTAGAAAGCGGCGCGGAGGCGGTTGTCTCCGTCGTTGCCCCCAGCACCGTGCACCCGGCTCCAGGCGCAGCGACAGGCCTGGGAACCGTGACGGGACACGCCGAACGTGACTCCGAGGTGTGGCCGGCCCATCCGCCGATCCCCACGTGCAGCACGTCGCCATAACCGGGGCGGGCGGTGCAAGTTACAAGTTGTAACTTGCCTGACCAGCGCGACCCGACAGCGGCCCGATATGTCGATCCGTCGGGAGCGAGCAGCCACCATGGCTGCAGCGCTCGGGAGGCTGCGGTTCCGCCGGCCGGTGGCCAGGCGGATCCTTCACACCTAGAGGCAGATGTCGTCGGGCCGTACCGGCACGCGCGTCAACGGCCGCCCGGTCGCGTCCCGGAGCGCGGAGAGGATGGCCGCCGTCGAGACCACGGTCGGGGGCTCGCCGACGCCCTTCACGCCGTAGGGCGCGTCCGGCTCGGCCTCCTCCACGAGCTCGATCTCGACGGGCGGCATGTCGAGGGCGGTGGGGATCAGGTAGTCCGTGAAGCTCGCGTTGAGGATCGCGCCGTCTCGGGTCACGAGCTCCTCCATCAGCGCGAGGCCGAGGCCCTGCGCGGTGCCACCCTCGATCTGGCCCTCCACCGCGAGCGGGTTCACCGCGTGGCCCACGTCCTGTGCGGTACCGATCCAGACCACGCGGCTCAGCCCGAGCTCGACGTCCACCTCGGCCACGACCCGCATCGCCGCGACCGCCAGCGCGACGTGCGCGCGCTTGCCGGTGATCTGGCCCGTCTCGGGGTCGAGGGGGGTGGTGCGCGGATGCCGGTAGACGCGCTCGACGTCGACCTCGCCGCCGCCACGCCGCTCCCGCTCCTCGAGCGCTGCACGGCAGGCGTCGCGCACAGCACCCGCGGCCATCCACGTCATCCGGGACGCGGACGCGCTCCCGGCGGAGCCGACCGACGCGGTCGCGGCCGGGGCGAGCGTCACGTCGTCCGTCCCGAGCTCGGTGCGCGCGACCTGCAGGATCACGCCGACGACGCCCTGCCCGACTTCCGCCGCGGCGGAGTGGACGACCGCGCCTCCGTCCGCACGGAGGACGACACGGGCGGCGCAGAAGTCGTCGAAGCCCTCGGAGTAGCAGATGTTCTTGAAGCCGAGCGCGAAGCCGACGCCGCGACGCACGCCTTCGCCGCGCGTCGTGTTGCCGGCGCCGCCCGGGAGACGCAGCGGATCGCGCGGCAGCGGCTCGGCGTCCGGGATCCGGAGCGCGGCGGCACGGCGGATCACCTCGCGGGTCGGCAGTGAGCCGGTCACGACCTGACCGGTCGGCAGCGTGTCGCCCGGCTCGAGCGCGTTGAGCAGCCGCAGCTCCACGGGGTCGATCCCGAGCTCCTCGGCGAGCCGGTCGACCTGCGCCTCCGCCGCGAAGCAGGTCTGCACCGCGCCGAACCCGCGCATCGCACCGCACGGCGGGTTGTTCGTGTACACGGCCGTCGCCTCGATCAGCGCGTTGTCGACGCGATACGGGCCGAGGGCGAACGAGGCGGCGTTCGACGCGACCGCGGTGGAGCTGGACGCGTACGCGCCGCCGTCGAGCAGGATCTCCATGCGGACGCACGTGATGCGTCCGTCGCGCGTCGCGCGATGCTCACACCGAATGCGCGCCGGATGGCGGTGCACGTGCCCGGTGAACGACTCCTCGCGGTCGTAGCTCATCTTCACGGGACGTCCTGTGTGGAGCGCGAGCAGCGCGCCGTGGATCTGCATCGAGAGGTCCTCGCGGCCGCCGAACGCGCCGCCGACGCCGGCGAGGTGGACCCGGACCCGCTCCGGCTCGAGATCCAGGCACGGCGCCACCTGGTCGCGATCGACGTGGATCCACTGGGTGGCGACGTGGATGTCGACGCCGCCCTCGCCGTCGGGCACCGCGAGCCCGGACTCGGGCCCGAGGAAGGCCTGGTCCTGGATGCCCACCTCGTACTCGCCGCGGACGACGACGTCGCCGGCGGCGTCCGGGTTCCCGTGGCGGATCACGAGATGGCGGACGACGTTCGGGCGCGGGTCGTCGAGATACCCGTGCCCGGCGGTCGGGCGATCGGGATGCAGAGGCTCCTGCTCCAGGGCGCGCTCCATGTCGACGACGGGCTCGAGCGGCTCGTACTCGACCTCGATCGCCTCGATCGCCCGCCGCGCCTGCTCGGGCTGGTCGGCGGCGACGACTGCGACCGGCTCGCCGACGTAGCGCACCCGGTCGATCGCGAGCACCGGCTGGTCGGGGAACTCGAGCCCGTAGGTCTTCCTGCCCGGGACGTCCGCGTGCGTGAGCACGGCGTGCACGCCGGGCAGCGTGAGCGCCCGCGTGAGGTCGACCGAGAGGATCCGCGCGTGCGCGTGCGGGCTGCGCACGGTGTCGCCCCACAGCATTCCCGGCGCCGAGAGGTCGCTCGAGTAGTCGAACTCGCCCCGCACCTTGGGCACCGCGTCGTCGCGGAGCAGCCGGTCGCCGACCTTCCCGACCGCGAGCCTCGTCCGTGGTGCGGTGACGCTCATCGGCCCTCCGCGGCGAGGCGCACCGCGTCGAAGATCTTCGCGTAGCCGGTGCAGCGGCAGAGGTTGCCCGACAGCGCCTCGCGGATCTCGTCGTCTCCCGGGTCGGGAGTGCGCGCGAGCAGATCGGTTACGGCGACCACGAGCCCCGGGGTGCAGAACCCGCACTGCACCGCCCCGGCGTCGACGAACGCCCGCTGCACGGGATGGAGCTCGTCTCCGCTCGCCAGCCCCTCGACGGTGACGATCTCGTGTCCGTCCGCCTGGGCCGCGAGCACGAGGCACGAGCAGACGAGCTCCCCGTCGAGCAGGACGGAGCACGAGCCGCATTCCCCCTGCTCGCAGGCGTTCTTCGACCCAGGGAGCTCGAGCGTGTCGCGGAGCATCGTGAGCAGGCTCTCCCCGCCCCAGAGGTCGGCCTCCCGCCGCTCGCCGTTGACGGTCAGCGCGATCTTCACGACCGGAGGCACCTCTCGAGGGCGCGCGAGGCGAGCACGCGGAGCGAATGGCGACGGTACGCGGCGGTCGCGCGGACGTCGTCGATCGGAGCGGCCGCGTCGGCGACGCGTTCGGGCAGCGCCGCAGCCTCAGCGAGCGGCACGGTCACCCGTCGCGCGGTGGTCGCGGCCGAGCCGAACGACGCCCGCACCTCGCCTGCGGCCGCGTCGACGATGACGGCGAGGGAGCAGATCGCGATCACCATCGCGTTCCGGGGCCCGACCTTCATGAAGGTCTGCGGCCCGCCGCTCGGCGCGAGCCGGACGGCGGTGACGAGCTCGTCCGGCTCGAGGGCGTTGCGCTTCACGCCGAGCAGGAACTCGTCGAGCGGCAGGGTGCGGACGCCGCGGACGCTCGCGACGTCCACCAGCGCACCCTCGGCGAGCAGCGGCGGCAGCGCGTCGCCGGCAGGCGAGGCGGTGCCGAGGTTGCCTCCGACGGTGCCACGGTTGCGGATCTGCGGCGAGCCGACGGTGCGGGCGGCCTCCGCGAGCGCGGGCACGAGCTCCGCGAGCTCCGGCCGCATCGCCTCGGTGTACGTCAGGCCGGCTCCGAGCCGGAGCTCGCCGTCCTCGCTCGACCAGCCGCGCAGCTCGTCGAGCTCGGCCAGGTTGACGAGCGCGGGCGGCCGGGAGCGGCCGAAGTTGAGCTCGACCATCACGTCCGTGCCACCCTGGACGAAGCGGGCCTCGGGCAGCGCCGCCTTCAGCTCCAGCGCCTCGTCGAGGGTGCGGGGCGTGTGGACGTCCACGGGCGAAGACAAGCACACGGCGGGCTCGATGTCCGCCCTGTTTCGTGTCGGCCTCGCGTCCGACACCTGAGCGGGGAGCTGGTATCCGACTCGAAGTCGGACACCGCGGGCGCGCCCGACTGCGGGGGTTGTGTGGGGAGCGGGTGTCCGACTTGAAGTCGGACACCCGCGCGGGACACCGACTTGACAGGCACAAGGTTTGTGAGCTATCACTTACTTCATGGCCTCCGGTGTGCGACAGTCGGCGGACGAACGGCGCCAGGCCGTGCTCGCGGCATCCCTGGTCGCGTTCGCGCGCGGTGGGCTCCACGGCACCTCGACCGAGGAGATCGCCGCCGCGGCCGGGATCTCGCAGCCGTACCTCTTCCGGCTCTTCGGGACGAAGAAGGCGCTGTTCGTCGCCACGGTGGAGCGGTGCATGGCCGACACGCTCGAGCTCTTCCGCGCGGCCGCTGGCGACCTCAGGGGCGAGGAGGCGCTCGCCGCCATGGGCGACGCGTACGTCGAGATGGTGACGGGCGACCGCACGCGGCTTCTCGCGCAGATGCAGGCCTACGCCGCCTGCGACGACCCCGACGTGCGCGAGGCGATGCGGTCGGGCTACGGGACGCTGCACCTTTTCGTCGAGACCGTCTCGGGCCTCGACACGGAGAGCGTCGCGCGGTGGTTCGCGAAGGGAATGCTGCTCAACGTGATCGCCGCCCTCGACCTCTGGGGCTCGCGCGACCCGTGGGCCAGGCGGCTGCTCGAGGGGACGATGGATCCCGAGCACGTGCTCTCCGTCGGCGAGAAGCGGCGCTGAGCCTCTTTGTTGGCCCCGTTATGTGAGTGACTGATCACGAATAAAGGAGGAACACGATGACACGCCGCACCTCGACCCTCTGGACGTTCGCGATCACGTCGCTCGCGCTGTTCATGGTCTCGCTCGACAACCTGGTCGTGACGACCGCGATCCCCGTGATCCGCACGGACCTCGGCGCGTCGCTCGAGCAGCTCGAATGGACCGTGAACGCCTATACGCTCACGTTCGCGGTCCTGCTGCTGACGGGCGCGGCGCTCGGTGACCGGTTCGGGCGCAGGCGGATGTTCGCGATCGGGCTCGCGATCTTCACGCTCGGCTCCGTCGCCGCAGCGCTCGCACCGAGCATCGAGGCGCTCAACATCGCGCGGGCCGTGCAGGGCGTCGGCGGCGCGATCGTGATGCCGCTCACGCTGACGCTGCTGAGCGCGGCCGTCCCGCCCGAGAAGCGCGGGCTCGCGCTCGGCGCGTGGGGAGGGATCGGCGGTCTCGCGATCGCGTTCGGCCCGCTCGTCGGCGGCGCGGTGGTCGAGGGCATCGCGTGGCAGTGGATCTTCTGGCTCAACGTGCCGATCGGCCTCGTGCTCGTCCCGCTCGCCCTGCGCCGGCTCGAGGAGAGCCGCGGCCCGTCGGCGCGGCTCGACCTGCCGGGCCTGGCGCTCGCGAGCGCGGGCCTGTTCGGGATCGTGTGGGGCCTCGTCCGTGGCAACGGCCAGGGCTGGTCGAGCCCCGAGATCGTCGGCTCGCTCGTCGTCGGGGCGGTCCTCGTCGCGTGCTTCGTCGTGTGGGAGCTCCGTGCCTCGGCGCCCATGCTGCCCATGCGGTTCTTCCGCGAGCGGTCGTTCGCGCTCGCGAACAGCGCCTCGTTCCTCATGTTCTTCGGGATGTTCGGCTCGATCTTCCTGCTCGCCCAGTTCTTCCAGACAATTCAGGGCTACGGGCCCTTCGGAGCGGGGCTCCGGATCCTCCCGTGGACGCTGGCCCCGATGTTCATCGCGCCCGTGGCCGGCGCCATGTCCGACCGAATCGACCCGCGGCTGATCCTGGGGAGCGGGCTCGCCCTCCAGTCCGTCGCGCTCGCCTGGATCGCCACCGTCTCCGATCCGACCGTCCCGTACTCGCAGCTGGTGCTCCCGTTCGTCCTGGCGGGGGTCGGCATGGCCCTCTTCTTCGCGCCCATGGCGAACGTCGTGCTCTCCGCCGTGCGGCCGATCGAAGAAGGTCAGGCATCCGGTGCCAACAACGCGATCCGGGAGCTCGGGGGTGTGTTCGGGGTGGCGGTGCTGGCCTCGATCTTCGCCCACGCCGGCGGCTACGAGACTGCGGCCACCTTCAGCCACGGGATGAACTCGGCTGTCTACGCCGGAGCCGTGGTGGTCGGCATCGGGAGCGTCGCAGCGTTCATGATCCCCCGCAGGCCGCGGACACGGGCGGTCGAGGTCGCGCCCGACACGCTCGCCGAGGCGGCATGAGAGACGGGTAGGCGCGGGTCTCGCCTGCGTTCGCTCGCGGGGTCGCTCCGCGAGTACGCTCCCGAACAGCCATGTCCCGGCCGGACACTCTGAGCGCGTCTGCGCCCGCCACGGACACGGCGTCGCGCCCGACGGTCTCCGTCGTCGTGACGCTCTTCGAGGAGGCGGCGACGCTCGAGGAGCTCCACCGGCGCCTGACGGGCGCGCTCGAGGCAGCCGGCCGGCCGTACGAGCTGCTCTACGTGGACGACGGCTCGACGGACGGGACGTTCGCGACGCTCGAGCGGCTCCACGCCGGCGACCCGCGCGTCCGGGCGGTGCGGCTGAAGCGGAACTCGGGCCAGCATCCGGCGATGCACGCGGGCCTCTCGCGCGCCCGCGGTGGAATCGTCGTCACGATGGACGGTGACCTCCAGAACCCGCCGGAGGACGTCCCCCGGCTCGTCGAGGCGGTCGAGGCGGGGTACGACGTCGCGAGCGGCCGCCGGGCCGCCCGGCACGACTCGTGGGGCCGGACGCTGCCCTCGCGCCTCATCAACGGGATGCTGCGCCGATTCACCGGCGTCGCGATCTCGGACTTCGGCTGTGCGTTCAACGCCTACCGGCGCGAGGCCGTCGAGCCCATGCTCGGCGCGATCGGCCGGCAGAAGTTCACGAAGGCGCTCGTGCTCTCCGGCGGCGCCTCGGTGGTGGAGGTGGACGTCGGGCACGCGCCGCGGCAGGGGGCCTCCCGCTACTCGCCCCTCCGCCTCACGCGCCTCGCGCTGCACGTCCTGGCGGGCTTCTGGCCGCAGCCGATCCAGACCGCGGGGATCGTCCTCGGCACGGTCTGCACCCTCGCCTCCGCCGCGCTCGGGATCTACGGGCTCGTCTACTGGCTCACGCACGGCGACTTCCCGGGCCCGCTGCTCCTCGGGGCACTCGTCGTCTGCGTCCTCGGGGTACAGGGCTTCATCCTCGCGCTCGTCGGGGAGTACCTGGGCAGAATCCAGCGGGTCGTGGAGCATCGACCCCTGTACGTGGTGGAGCGGGAGCTGTGACGGGTACGGGCGCTGTGACGGGTACGGGCGCCGACACACCCACCGCGCGACCCGTCGTGCCTCCGGAGGGCTTGTGTTGAATCAACACAAGCGTTGTCCGCCGGCTGCGGCTCGGGCCGTTCCCGTCCGCTCGAGGCGTGGAGTGGACGGCCGGCGCGCGGCCGGGGGAGAGGTGCCCGCGTGAGCCGGGTGCTCGTCACGGGGGGCGCGGGCTTCATCCCGTCGAACCTGATCCGGCACCTGCTCGACCACACCCGGCACGAGGTCGTCTCGCTCGACGCGCTCACCTACGCGGGCAACCTCGAGAACCTCGCCGACGTGCTGAGCCACCCCCGGCTGGAGTTCGTCCACGGCGACATTCGCGACGACGGTCTCGTGCGCGAGCTCGTCGGCGGCGTGGACGTGATCGTCAACGCCGCGGCGGAGTCGCACGTCGAGAAGTCGATCCGGGAGGGCGCCTCCGAGTTCGTGACGACGAACGTCGAGGGCACCCAGATCCTGCTCGACGCGATCCGCGAGCGCCCTGTGGAGCGGTTCCTGCTCGTCTCCTCCAGCGAGGTCTACGGCACCGCGGAGCGTGCGCCGATGGACGAGCGGCACCCGCTCGAGCCGCGCAGCCCCTACGCAGCGACGAAGGCGGGCGGAGACCGGCTGGCGTTCAGCTACCGGGTGACGTACGGGCTCCCGATCGTGATCGTCCGGCCGTTCAACAACTACGGCCCCCGGCAGCATCCGGAGAAGGTCCTGCCCCGCTTCGTCACGCAGGCGCTCAGCGGCGAGCCGCTCACGATCCACGGCGACGGGCACGCGACCCGGGACTGGCTCCACGTCGACGACACCGCCTCCGCGATCGAGGCGTTGATCGAGGCTCCGCTCGAGACGGTCGCCGGGGAGGTGGTCAACGTCGCCACCGGCCGCGACATCTCGGTGAGCGAGATCGCCCGTCTGGTGCTCGAGGCGGTGGGCGACCCCGGGGGCTCGGTCGTGCACGTCGACGAGCGTCCGGGACAGGTCGACCGGCACATCGGCTCGACCGCGAAGCTCGCGCGGCTGACCGGCTGGCGCGCGTCGATCGCCTTCGAGGACGGGCTCGAGCGGACGATCGACTGGTATCGCGAGAACGAGGCCTGGTGGCGGGGGATCCTCGGGCGCGTCCGCGTCTCCTCGTCCTAGGCGCCGGGCCCGCCCAGCTCGGCCTGCTGGAGGCCGCCCGGGCGCGCGGTGACCTGGAGGCGATCGCGGTCGACCGCGACCCGCGCGCGGCCGGCTTCCCGCTCGCGACCGAGCGGGCGGTGCTGTCGTCCGAGGACGAGGACGCGATCGACCGGCTCGCGCGCGCCCGCCGTGTCGACGGGATCGTCTCGCCCGGTGCCGACTGGCCGGTTGGGATCGCGGCGCGTGTCGCGCAGCGCATGGGGCTCCCGCACCCGATCGACGCCCGGACGGGAGCGCTCGCCACCTCGAAGGCGCGGCAGCGCGAGGCGTTCGCCGCCGCGGGCGTCCCCCATGCGGGCCTCCTCGACCAGGGCGATGCCGGCCTGCCGGTGCCGTGCGTCGTGAAGGCGCCCGACCGCCAGGGGCAGCGCGGGCTGACGCTCGTTCGCTCGCCCGGGGAGCTCGGGCGCGCGCTCGAGCTCGCGCGGGCCGAGTCGCGCTCCGGGGCGGTGCTCGTCGAGGAGCTCGTCGACGGGCCGGAGGTGACCGTGAACGCCGTCTCTGTCGCGGGGCGCTTCGTCCCGCTGACCGTCACCGACCGGCTCACGGCCGAGCCCCCCGCGTTCGGCGTCGCGCTCGCGCACGTCTGGCCGTCGCTCCACGACACGACCGGGCCGGTTGCCGCCGCAGGCGCCGCCGTCGCGGCGCTCGGCGTCCGCGAGGGCCCTTCCTACACCCAGCTCCGCCTCGGCCCCTACGGGCCGGTCGTGATGGAGGTCGCCGCGCGGCTCGGGGGCGGCCACGACGCGGAGCTCTGCGAGGCGGCGCTCGGCGTCGACCTGAACGGGCTCGCGATCGACGCTGCGCTGGGCCGACCGGGCACCCGGCTTCTGCAGGCGCCCGCGCCCGTCGCGGGCGGGGCGGCGATCGTGTTCCTCGTCCCGCCGCCGGGCATGCTGCGTGCGGTCGAGGGCGTCGATGCCGCGCGGGCGAGCGAGGGGGTGCGCTGGGTGCGGATCTACCGGCGGCCGGGCGACGTCCTCGCCCCGCTCCGGCGCGGCGCCGACCGGGCGGGCGCGGTGCTCGCGACAGGCCCGGGCCGCGAGGAGGCGCTGGAGCGGGCTCGCCGTGCGGCGGACGCCGTACGCTTCCGGGTCGATGCGGACGCGCCGTGACACCCGGCTGGGCTTCCAGCCGCCCGCGATCGGCGACGAGGAGGTCGCCGCCGTCACGGAGACCCTCCGCTCGGGCTGGCTGACCACGGGGCCGCGCGCGGCGTCGCTCGAGCAGCGTCTCGCCGCGTACCTCGAGGTGGAGCACGTGCTGGCGGTCAGCTCGGGCACGGCCGCCATGCACCTCGCTCTCGTCGCCCTCGGCGTGGGGCCGGGGGACGAGGTGATCACGTCGCCGATCACGTGGCCCGCCACCGCGAACGTGATCGAGCACGTGGGTGCGACCCCGGTCTTCTGCGACGTCCGCCCGGACGACCTCAACCTCGACGCGGCGCTCCTCCCCGCGCTCGTCACCGAGCGGACGAAGGCGATCCTCCCCGTGCACCTCGCCGGCCAGCCGTGCGACCTCGACGCGATCCACGCGCACGGCGTCGCGGTCGTCGAGGACGCGGCGCACGCGCTCGAGAGCCGCTACCGCGGGCGGAAGCTCGGCGGCCTCTCCGACGCGACGTGCTTCTCCCTCTACGCGACCAAGAACCTCACGGCCGGCGAGGGGGGCCTCATCGCGACCCCGCGCGCGGACGTCGCCGAGGCGATCGGCCGGATGCGGCTCACGCGCCGCGGCGACGGTGCGCGCTACGACCAGGTGACCGCGGGCTTCAAGGCGAACCTGTCGGACGTGCTCGCGGCGATCGCGCTCGTCCAGCTCGACAGGCTCGAGCTGCACGGCGCGCTCCGCGCGCGGCAGGCGGCGCTCTACGACGAGGGGCTCGTCGACCTGGACGGGGTCACGCCCCTCGCCCGCGACCCGCGCGACACGCACGCGAACCACCTCTACGTCGTCCGGATCGATCCCGGCCTCGCCGGCGCGAGCCGCGACGAGTACCAGCGCGCGCTCGCCGAGGAGCGGATCTCGACCAGCATCCACTTTCTCCCCGTGCACCGGCTCACCTGGTTCCGTGAGCGCTACCCCGCGCAGCCGCCGCTGCCGGTCGCCGAGCGGGCGGGCGAGGAGGTGCTCTCGCTGCCCCTGTCGCCGGCGCACTCCGACGAGGACATCCTCGATGCGATCGACGCCGTCCGTCGACTGCACGCCTCGTTCACCGCATGAAGAAGCGCTCGCTGCGGATCACGCTCACGCTGGTCTTCACGGGGCTGGCACTCACGTACCTCGTCTGGAAGATCGACCTCCACAAGACCCTCGACATCCTCGTCGACGCCGATCCGTGGTGGTTCGCTCTCTCGGTCGGGATCATGATCGGCACGGCGCTGCCGATGGCGCTGCGCTGGCAGTGGCTGATGGCGGCGCAGGACATGCCCGACCGCTTCTGGTGGCTCACGCGGGCGTACTTCGTGGCGTACACGGCGGGGCAGCTCCTTCCGACCTCGGTCGGCGGGGACGCCATGCGCGTCTACGAGACGTCGCGGCGGCACGGCGGCCGGACCGCCGACATCACGGCGATCATCCTCCTCGAGCGCGGGCTCGGCGGGGCCGGAACGGTCCTTCTCGGGGCGGTCGGGTTCCTGCTCGCGCTGGGAACCTACGACGTCGGCGCGTACCTGTGGCTCGAAGGCATGTTCGTCCTCGGCACCCTCGTGCTCATGTTCCTCTTCTTCGCGCGCTCGGCCCGGCCACTGCTCGCACGCACTCGGCCACTCCTGCGCCGGCTGCGCGTCGACAAGCCGATGCGGGCGTTCTACGACGGCGTGCACCATTTCCGCGGCCACATCCGGCTGCTCGTCTGGGTGTTCGTGTTCACCACCGCGATCCAGGCGGTGCGCGTGCTCTCGATCTGGGCAGCGAGCAAGGCCGTCGGCATCGAGCTCGGACCGCGGATCTACTACGTCATGGGACCCCTCTTCTTCCTCGTCCTGCTCGTGCCGTTCACGATCAACGGCTTCGCGGTGCGCGAGGCGTTCTTCGTCAGCTTCCTCGGCAGCGTCGGCGTTCCCGCCGACCAGGCGTTCGCCGCGGGCTTCCTCTTCTTCCTCGTGACCGCCACCCTCGCGCTGCCCGGGGCGGCGATCCTGCTCTGGGAGGGCCTCCGGGGCGGATCGCGACCACGGCTCGAGCATGGCTGACGCGCGCGCGCGCGTCGCGTGCGTCGTCGTCACGTACGACGCGGTGCCCTGGATCGAGCAGTGCCTCGCGAGCGTCGCGGACATTCCGCAGACCGTCGTGGTCGACAACGGCTCGACGGACGGGACGGTGGACGTCGTCCGCGCGCGGTTCCCCGCGGTGCGGCTGATCGAGAGCGAGAACCGGGGCCTCTGCGCCGGCTGGAACACCGCGCTCGCGGCAACCGACGCGGAGCACGTGCTCCTGCTGAACGCCGACGCCTGGCTGCTCGACGGCGCGCTCGAGGCGCTCGTCGCCGCGGCCGACCGGCATCCGCGGGCCGGCGTGATCGGCCCGCGCCTCGAGAACCCGGACGGGACGCTGCAGCGCTCCGTGCGCGGCTACCCGACCCTGTGGCGCCTGGCGACCGAGTACCTGTACCTGCGCAAGCTCGCGCCGCGCACGCGGGCCCTGAACGCGTTCTACGGCGCGGGGTTCGACCACGAGAGCGAGCGGGAGGTCGAGTGGGTGATGGGCGCGTGCTTCCTGCTGCGGCGCGCCGCGTACGCCGACACGGGACCGTTCGACGAGCGCTATTTCATGTTCAGCGAGGAGGTCGACTGGATGCGTCGCGCGGCCGCCCGGGAGTGGTCGGTCGTGTTCACGCCCGCCGCGCGGTGCGTCCACGTCGGCGGGGCCACCCACGGCGGGCGGCTGTTCCGCGAGAACGTCAGCGGGCACCTCCGCTACCTCTCGCTCCACGGGCGCCCGGGCGAGGCGGAGCGTGCCCGGCGCCTGCTCCGCGCCTCGCTGATCGTGCGGGGGCGCGTGCACCGCGGTGAGCGGGCGAGGCTCTATCGCGAGGTCGCCGCCTGGCTCGGCTCGGGCGACGTCGAGTCGCTCATCGCCTGATGCTCCTCCTCGTCCAGCTCGTCTTCGGCTTCGCGGTCGTGCTGGCGCCGGGCGCTCTCGTCGCCCGTGCGCTCGGCGTGCGGCGTGCGTCGGCGACGCTCGCCTGGTCGCTCGTCGTCGTCTTCGGCGCGCTCGCGGCGACGTTCCTGCTCTCCGCGTCGCTCGACCTGACGCTCGTGCTGGTGCTCGCCGCGGGCGTGGCGGCCGCACCCGCCGCCGTGCGACGAACGCGCCTCGACCGGCGGGATCGGCGGCCTGCGGAGGAGCGCAAGTTACAACTTGTAACTTGCGCCTTCGCCCGAGGGCGCCGTGCCGTGTCTGCCGCGGGAGCGGTGCTCGGGCTCCTGCTCTGGCACGTCGCGGGGAACGTCGGCGGCGACGGCTTCTTCCACCTGGCGCGCGTGCAGAAGCTCCTCGCCTTCGGCGACCTCTCCGTCGGGAGCATGAACGAGTTTCCCGACGGAGGGCTCCATCCCGGCTACGCGTTCCCCCTCTGGCACGGCTTCCTCGCGCTCGTCGCGAAGGTCTCCGGGGCAGACCCGGTCGACGTCGTGCTCCACGGGCCGACGGTCCTCGCCCCGCTCGCGGCGGTGCTCGGCTACGAGGCCGGCTGGGCCCTCTTCCGCCGGGTCGTGCCGGCCGTGACCGCCGCAGCCGCCAGCGTGGCGCTCGTCGCGATGGCTCCGTCGCACGGCGGCGCGTTCACGGCGCTCGCGCTCCCCGCGACCGCTGCGCGGCAGCTCCTGCTGCCGGCGGCGCTCGCGCTCGCGATCGAGGCGACGCGCAGGCCGACGCCCGCGCTGCTCGCGTCGACCGGCGCCGCGTCGCTCGCGCTGGCGGTGGTCCATCCCACGTATGCGCTGTTCCTCTGGATCCCGTTCGTCGGCTTCCTGCTCGTCCGCTTGCTGTGGAGGCGCCCGGACGTCCGTCCCGGGCTGCTCGCCCTCGCGGCGCTCGTCGCCCCGGCCGCCGCGTTCTTCGCCTGGCTCCTGCCCGTGGTCGGCGACACGGCCTCGGTCGCCCCGGACGCGGCCGAGCGGACGCGTGCCTTCGAGCAGTACGCCGGGCAGCTCGCCGGCGACGCGGACCGGTTCTCGGTCGTCCCGGAGCTCTTCGGACGGACCGGCGCGGTGGCGGTCGCCGCGCTTCTCCTGCTCCCGCTCGCCGGCCTCGCGGCCCGCCGCCGGTGGGCGGCCTACGTGGTCGGCGGCGCGCTCGCCGTGCTCGTCGTCTGCCTCGTCCCGTGGATCTTCACGCCGTTCTCCGACGCGGTCTCGCTCTCGCAGTCACGGCGCCTCGCCGGCTTCCTGCCGCTCGCCTTCGCGCTCGCGGGGGGCATCGGCGTGCTCGCACGGCTGATCGGGCGCCTCGTCGTGCCCGTCGCACTGGCCGCGGGGATCGCGTTCCAGCTCCTCTACCCGGGCGACTTCGGCTACATGCTCCGCGACGGCGGTCCAGCCTGGGCGACGTGGGTCGCGGTCGCAGGGGCCGTCGTCGCGCTCGTCGTCGGCTTCCGCGCCCGGCCGCCGCTCGAGCGGCCCGCGGCGCTCGCGTCCGCCCTCCTCCTCGCGCCGACGTACGTGCACGGGCTCGCGCACTGGACGCCGTCCGGGGCCAGGCGGCCGAATCCCCTCTCGCCTGGGCTGATCGAGGCGGTTCGCGGCGAGGTCCCGGCCGGCGCGGTCGTGTACGCCGATCCCGAGGCGAGCTATCGCCTCGGGGCGTTCTCGCCGGTGCGGATCTGCGTCGCGCCGCCCGGCCACGTCGCGGACACGGTCGACAACCACCCGCGGGCGCGGGTCGAGGAGTTCCGGCGCTTCGCGCGGACAGGCGACCTCGCGGTTCCGCGCGCCTGCGGCGCGACGTGGCTCGTCGTCGACCGCGACCGATTCCCGCAGCTCGCGTTCCCGCTGCGGGTCGTGCATCGGGACGAGCGCTGGGTCCTCTACCGGCTCGGCGGCTGAGGCGCGCGGGCCGACAGTACGATCGCGCGCGTGAAGTGCCTCCTCGTCAGCTTCTATTTTCCACCCGCGGGCGGCGGAGGCGTGCAGCGACCGCTCAAGCTCGCGCAGTACCTCCCGGCGATGGGCGTCGAGACCCACGTCCTCGCGCCGGACGACCCGCGCTGGATCCACCGCGACGACGAGCTCCGGATGCCCTCGCAGGCCTGGGTGCACCGCGCCCGCTACGTCGGGGTGTCGGGCGGCAAGCCGTCGGAGGTGCTCGCGGGGACGCAAGGCGTGGGCCGGCTCGCGACGAAGGCCCGTCTCCAGCTCCGGCGGCTGGTGGTGCCGGACGAGAACGCGACCTGGGCGCTGACCGCGATCCCCGCGGGGATCCGGATCGTCCGCGAGCACGGGATCGACGTCGTCGTCTCGACCTCGCCTCCCCCGTCGACCCATCTGATCGCGGCGGCGATCGCCCGCGCCACCGGGGCGCGCTGGGTCGCCGACCTGCGCGACTCGCTGGTCGCCCACGCGCATCGACGCTCCGACACGGTCGCGACGAAAACCAAGGCCTCCATGCACCGACGCGTCGCCCGCCTGGTCGCGTCGCGGGCCGACGCGATCACGTGCGTCTCGGACGCGATCTCGGAGGAGACCCGGGCGCTCGGCCCGAGCGGCCGGGTCGTGACGATCGCGAACGGCTGCGACTTCGACGACGTCGCCGGGCTCGAGCGGCACCCGTCGGACCGTTTCCGCATCACCCACACCGGGAGCTTCTTCGGTCGGCGCGACCCGCGCCCGTTCCTCCAGGCGCTGCACGACTCGGGGCTCGACGTCGTCGCCCGCTTCCTCGGCGACTTCCGCCCGGCCGATCGGGCATGGGCGGACGGGCTCGGCCTCGGAGACCGGCTCGAGCTCCTGCCCTACGCCGCCCGCGCGACCTCGCTCGCGCTCCAGCGCGACTCGGAGGCCCTCCTCCTCCTGATCCCCGAGGCGGGCGGTCGCGGCCGCGGGGTGCTCTCGGGCAAGGTGTTCGAGTACATGGCGGTCGGGCGCCCCATCCTCGCGGTCGTCCCGCCCGACGGCGCCGCCGCGGAGCTGATCCGACAGACCGGCGCCGGCGTCGTCGCCGCGCCGGACGACACCGAGGCGATCCGCCGTGCGCTCGAGGAGCTCCACGCTCGCTGGCGCGACGGGGGCCTCCCGGACGTCGTCCTCTCCGACGAATGGCGGCGGCGGCTCTCCCGGCGCACGCGGGTCGAGGAGATGGCGGCGGTGCTGGAGCACGTCGTCTCGCGTTGATCCGGTCGCGGCCGTACGATCCGCACGGGTGACGCCCGGGGAGTGGCTTTGCGGCCTGACGGAGTGGCCGGACGGGATCCGGCGGCTGTCGGTGCTCGCGTGCGTCGCGATCCTCGTCGCCGCGCTCGTCGTGCTCTATCCCGTTGCGCTCCGCGACGCCGGCCGGGAGGCGGACGCGAACGCCGCGCTCTCGTACGCCGACCGCGAGTTCGCCGGAGGGAACTCGGTCGTCGCAGATCAGGGCGGGCTCTACGAGGCACGCGGGCGCATCCCCCCGCACGGGACGTACACGGTCTCGGTCGGCGCTCCCGTCGACGGCTGGACCGACCTCACGGCGCCGTTCACGCCCTGGTTCGCACGCTACTTCCTCCTGCCCCGCCGGGAGGACGCGGATGCTCCCTGGGTCCTGTGCTACGCCTGCGATCCGGCCGCCCATCCCGGCTTCGCGACCGTCTGGAGCGGCAGCGACGGGATCTCCCTGCTCGAGCGTCGCCGATGACCGTGCGTGCGCTCACCGGGTTGGCCGCGCTGCAGGCGCTCTACCTCGTGGTCGGAGCGTGTCTCCTCTTCGCGCTGCGCGGATGGTCGCTCCGGCTGCTCGGCCTCGCGTACCTGCTCGGTGTGGCCGCGCTCGGCATCACCTGGACGATCCTGCTCGCGGCGGGCGTCCCGTTCGGGCCCGCGACGATCGTCGCAGCCGCCGTGGCCCTCGCGGGAGGAGGCGCGGCCGTCGGGCGCCGCCGCGGCTTCCGTCTCGCGGGGCCGCGACTCACGGTCGGCCGCGCCGCGCTCGGTGCCGCGCTCGGCGCCGCGGCCGCCGGGGTCTACCTGGAGGGGCTCTTCCGCGCGGCGCGGCTCCTCGGCCTGTTCTCGTTCGACGGCTGGGCGTTCTGGGTGACCCGAGGGAAGGCCGTCTACTACTTCCACGGGTTCGACGAGCAGGTGTTCCGCGCCGTGCCGCACCCCTCCTACCCGCCGGTCGTGCCGATCCTCGACGCGGCGGCATTCACCGCGATGGGCGGCGCCGACGTCGTCACGCTCCATGTGCAGTACTGGTTCTTCACGGCGGCGTTCGTCGCCGGCGCGGCCGGGCTGCTGTCCCGCCACGTGCCGCCCTGGGTGCTCTGGCCGTCGCTGCTGCTCGTGCTCGTGCTCCCGCGCATGCGGACGCACGTGCTGGCCGAGCAGGCGGACATCCTGCTCGACTACCTCGTCGTCCTCGCAGCGACGCTCGTCGCGCTCTGGCTCGTCGACCGGCAGCAGTGGCGGCTCGGCGCGGCCACGGTCCTGCTCTGCGGGGCGGTCCTGGTGAAACGTGAGGGCATGGTCTTCGCGGGCTGCGTGCTCGCCGCGGGGCTCGTCGCGAGCGCGCCCGTCCGACGACGCGCGTGGCCGCGCCTCGCGCTGTGCGGGCTTGCGGTCGTGGTCGTCGGGCTGCCGTGGCGGATCTGGTACCGCGCGCACGGCATCGAGGGCGAGCTCGGCACGGGGGGCCTCCGCGACGTGTTCTCGCGGCACACGCTGGATTCCCTCCGGCTTGCGCTCGACGTGCTCTGGGACAGCGGGCTCTGGTCGGTCGTGCCGGCGGTGGGGGTCGCCGCGGTCGTCCTCGCGGCGCTGTGGGGCAGCCGAGCGCACGCGGCTTTCGCCGGCGTCCTCGTGCTCCTGCTGACGCTCGCCGGGGCCTCGACCTCGGTCGTCTTCCCCGAGATCGGCGTCAGCGCCGACGAGGCGGTGAACCCGATCGTGCGGCTCACCGCGGGCACCGCGATCGCGCTCTCGTGCCTCACGCCGCTGCTACTGACCGGCGTGTGGAGCGGACGGGCCACGCGCGACCGCGCCGGTCCGTCACCGGTGGCGTAGGCGATCACGCGCTACCCTCGGTCGGTTGGACGACCTGTCCGCGCGCTGGCTTCGCAGGCCGGACGCGATCTCGCGCCTGGTGGTCGTGTTCTGCGTCGCCGCCCTGCTGGTCGCGCTGGCCGTGCGCTACCCGCAGTCGTTCGCCGACGCGAATCGCACCGCCCGCGCGAACGCCGCGCTGGACTACCTCGACCGGGAGCTGGGCGGGGGGAACTCCGTGCTGCCCGACCAGAGCATCGCCGTCGAGGCGCGCGGCCGGATTCCCCTCGGAGGGACGTTCACTGTCGCGGTCGGCGAGCCCAAGCCGGGGTGGCCGGCGCTCACGACGCAGGCGAGCGTGGACACGTACATGCGCTACTTCCTGCTTCCTCGTCGCCCGCGCGACGATGCGCCGTGGGTGATCTGCCTCGGGTGCGACCGCAGCGCCTATCCGGGGGCTGCAACGGTCTGGGAGGACGCGTCCCAGGGCCTGGCGCTTCTCAGGCGCGAGACGTGACGGCGCGCGCGATCGCCGGTCTTGCTGCGCTCAACCTCGCGTTCCTCGGCCCAGGGATGGCTGCGTTGTGGGCGATGCGGGGGTTCCGCTCGTGGTCGGAGGTCGTCCGCCTCGCGGGGCTCGCGTACCTGCTCGGCCTCGCCGGATTCGGGGTCGTCTGGACCGAGTTGCTGGTCGCGGGCATCCCGTTCGGAAGCGTTGCGATCGTTGTCTCGCTCGCGGGGATCGCGGCGGCGGGCCTGGTCGCGGGCCGTGCTCGGAGGATGGCGGTCCCTCGGGGATGGCCGAGCTCAGCTTCACCGGCGACGGTGCTCGTGACGGCGGCCGGCGTCGCGCTCGCGGCGCTACTCCTCGAGGCGTACTTCCGCTCGGCTCGGTTGCAGAGCCTCCAGGCGTACGACGGGTGGGCGTTCTGGGTGCCGAAGGGAAAGGCGATCTATCTGTTCGGGGGGCTCGACGAGCAGGTGTTCACCACGACTCCGGGCCCCTCCTATCCGCCGCTCGTGCCCATCCTCGACGCAGCCTCGTTCCACGCGATGGGCTCCGCCGACCCGATCACGCTCCACCTCCAGTACTGGTTCCTCGTCGTCGGCGCGGTCGCCGCGATCGCCGGGTGCCTCCATCGCCACGTCGCTCCGTGGCTGCTCTGGCCGCCTCTGGTCCTCGTGCTCTGCGTCCCGCGGTTCGGTCAGCGCCTGCTCGAGCCGCAGGCCGACATGCTCGTCGACGTGCTCTTCGTCGTCGGCGCCCTGCTGCTCGTCCTCTGGCTGCGCGACGGACGGGGCTGGCGGCTGGCGGCCGCCGCGGTCCTCCTGGGCGGCGCGGCGCTGACGAAGCGTGAGGGGGTGTTCTTCGCTGTGTGTGCCCTGGGCGTTGCGCTCGGAGTGGGAGGGAGACGCTGGACGTGGCGTCCGGTGGCCGTCGCGGCGGTCGTCGTCGCTGCGCTGGCGATCCCCTGGCGCCTCTGGTATCGGCACCTCGGGATCGCAGGTGAGGCCCAGGCCGGCACGGGCCTTCACGGCTCCATGGGCCGGGCGCTCGATTCGCTGCGACTCTCCGCGGATGTCCTGTTCGACGCCTCCCTCTGGTCGGTCGTCCCGCTCGTCGTGCTCGTGGCGCTCGGCGTGTCCTTCGCCGTCGGCGATCGCACGTTGGCGGTCTCTGCCGGTGCCCTCCTCGCCGTCCTCTTCCTCGGCGGTGCGTGGGTGACGTTGTCGATTCCTGGCCTGCCGGTCACCGAGAACGAGGCCCTGAACCCGATCGTCCGCTACACCGGCGCGATCGTCCTGCTCGGTGCGTGCCTGCTGCCGCTCCTGCTCGCATCGGCCTGGCGCGGCGAGCGCGGGGCCGCACCGTGAGTGCCGGGCGGACGCGGCTCGTCGCCGCGCTCGTGGTCGCGGCGCCGCTCGTCGCGTATCCGGCCGCGGTGCTCGCGGGCGGCGGCGCCCGGTTCCATTCGCGGGACGACTGTGTTCGGGTCGCGCCCGCCGGCTCGACCGAGGAGCTCGACCTCGTGTTCGGCCGGCGAGGCACCCCGGCCGCCGCAAACCTGCTCCTGAGAGCGGTGAAAGGCGTCGGTTATGTCGACGCGGAGGTCCGGCGCGACGGCTGCGGCCGCTGGGAGGTGCTCTACGACGGGATCGAGAGCTACGCGCAGGGGGCGAGCTCGGCGGCGGAGGCGCGGGGCGCGGGGCTCGACGCGCGGGTCGAGATCCAGCCGCCCGGCTGACGCCTACGATTCGACGCCGTGGCGACCCTCGCCCTCGACCGTCCACGCGTCGTCGCGCGACCAGCGCCCGCGGTCGAGGGGCTGTTCCTCGCGACCGTGTTCACCGTCACGTTCGCGAAGCTCCAGTG
>Ga0210120_1000049_pt1 | contig 31478 bp, 27 predicted proteins | sample Goodyear_PhragA__FD_184868 | JGI IMG/M metagenome (GOLD analysis project Ga0210120, IMG submission 184868) | Wetland microbial communities from San Francisco Bay, California, USA, that impact long-term carbon sequestration - Goodyear_PhragA_D2... | ecosystem: Environmental > Aquatic > Marine >... | reverse complement strand
GATACGGTGAACTTCGATCATATCAAACGTCATTATTACATGACGCATACAGCGATTAACCCCACCCGCATTGTTCCTATCGGTCCGCAGCTTGATCTCACGAAACCGCATGGACGCGAAAGCCTGAAGTAAGGTTTACGCTCGCGGAAAACGGCAAAATGCCTTTGCCAGCGCGTTAATTCTTCATAGAGTCGTGCGCTTCACCGCGAACCGATGAATTTTCTGGCCCTAACTATTCTCAACTCAGGCGTGCCACTCTCCATGGTATGCGCCGTCATTGGTCTCGGGGTCGCCTTCTATCTAATTGCCATAGTCGTTCGCTCGCCTGCGGGTAATCAGCGGATGCTGGAGATCTCCGGCGCCGTTCAAGAGGGCGCCAAGGCGTATCTGAATCGTCAGGTGATCACGATCAGCTCCATCGCAGTCATCATTTTTATTTTGCTCTTCATTTTCAAAGATCGGCCAACTGCGATTGGCTTTGTGATTGGCGCGTTCTGTTCGCTTTCGGCCGGCTATATTGGGATGCGAATCGCAGTGATCGCCAACGTTCGGACGACCCAGGCCGCAACAGTGTCGATTATGAAGGCGTTGCGAATGGCCTTCAACGGAGGCGCCGTTACCGGGCTGTTGGTGGTGGGGCTCGCTCTTTTGGCGGTATCGATTTTTTACACTGTGGTCGTGCGTATAGCCGACCAGCACACGGCGATCAACAGTCTGGTCGGTCTCGCCCTTGGGGCTAGTCTCATCAGCGTATTCGCGCGATTGGGCGGCGGAATCTACACGAAAGCGGCCGACGTTGGCGCGGATCTCGTGGGCAAGATTGAGAAGGGTCTCGAAGAAGACGATCCGCGCAACCCGGCCACCATCGCAGACAACGTCGGCGACAACGTGGGCGATTGCGCAGGTATGGCCGCCGACGTGTTCGAAACTTACGCGGTAAGCCTGATCGGTGCGATTCTGGTGGGGGCGCTCACTCTACCGGGCAATCCGGCAGCCGTGGTTTACCCCTTCGTCCTGGGTGGAATTTCCGTCCTCGGCGCAATCCTGGGCGTAGTGTTTGTAAACTTTGCCGGCGGAAAGCCAGCGAACGTACTGATGGGTGGCGTGATCACCAGTGCAATCGTTTCGGCCATCCTCTTTTGGCCAGCGACGCACTACCTGTTTCCTGCCGGCGTCACGATCGCTGGCGTGCTGCGCTCACCGACGCAACTGTACTGGGCCTCGGTGGTGGGGCTCATCATGACAGCCGTTGTGGTGGTGATTACCAATTACTACACGTCGATGCATTATCGACCCGTTCAAAAAATTGCACGCGCTTCAGAAACCGGTCACGCCACGAACATCATCGCCGGCCTGGCGGTTGGTCAACACGCCACCGCATTGCCGGTCGGTTTCATCGCAATCGCCATTTTGCTGAGTTTTCATTTTGCCGGTCTTTACGGAATCGCCATTGCCGTGATGGCGATGTTGTCAATGGCCGGAATCATTATCTCGCTCGATTCGTTCGGTCCGATCACGGATAACGCCGGCGGCGTGGCGGTCATGAGCGAGTTACCAAAGGAAGTGCGCAGCGTCACCGATCAACTCGACGCCGTGGGAAATACCATGAAAGCGGTGACCAAGGGTTACGCTATTGCTTCTGCCGGGTTAGCGGCGCTTGTTTTGTTTGGGTCGTACGTACAAGAGCTCAAGGGCCATGTGACGCGCAATGGCGAGCCGTTCGTGTTCACATTTTCGCTAACGGACCCAAAGGTGATCATTGGTTTGTTCCTCGGTGGATTGCTTCCTTTTATTTTCACCGCCTTCAGCATGGACGCGGTGGGCAAGGCCGCCGGTGCGGTCGTGCGCGAAGTGCGACGACAGATTCAGGTGCATCCCGGCATCATGACCGGCAAGGATACGCCCGAGTACGGCACGTGCGTCGACATCGTGACTAAAGCGGCGTTACGCGAGATGATTGTGCCCGCACTGCTGCCGTTGGTCTTTGTCGTCGGCGTGGCGGTGATTCCGCAATTGGGGCCGGTCGTGCTGGGTGGTTTGCTGGTAGGCACAATTGTCACAGGCCTCTTTGTTGCGATTGCAATGACATCTTCCGGCGGCGCGTGGGACAACGCCAAAAAGTTTATTGAGGAAGGGAACCTCGGCGGGAAGGGATCTTTCGCGCACGCAGCAGCAGTTACCGGCGATACGGTCGGCGATCCTTATAAAGATACCGCCGGGCCGGCGATCAATCCCATGATCAAGGTCGTCAATATTCTTGCGATCTTGATCATTCCCATTTTCTTTTAGCCAGGTCTGCGACGGGCTTTGCAATCAAAGGCTCTCGCCAGTTGATTAAATTTCCCTGCACGCTTTGACCGGCGCTCTCTTAGGATATTCTCTTAAAAATTCTTGGTGATATTGAAAATGCGTGGCAAAATCGGCGCTTCCAATGCCTAGCTCCTCGGCATCGTCATCGCCTGCACGAATCAGGTTTTGGGGGACACGTGGCTCGATAGCGGTGCCCGGCCCGGGGGCGCTGCGTTATGGCGGCAACACCACCTGTCTCGAAGTACGGGCTGACGGCGAAATTATTATACTCGATGCCGGCTCCGGCATCCGACCACTTGGTATCGCTCTTGAAAAAGAATTTCCAAACGAACCGACAAAACTCACGCTTTTGATCACCCACGCCCATTGGGACCACATCCAGGGCTTCCCATTCTTCAAGCCGGCATACCATCCAAAGAACCAAATTCGAATTTTCGGTTTTGACGGCGCCGGCGCCAGCTTCCGCCAGATCCTCGCCGAACCGATGAAAGCGCCATTTTTTCCCATCGCGATGCGTGAGCTCTCCGCGAAGGTGGAGATAAAAAAATTGAGCGAGATGAAGTTTTCGCTGGGCAGACTGGAGGTCCAGGCCGCGTTCGTCAATCACCCAGGGATCTGCGTTGGCTATCGTATTTTCACCAGCGCTGGTTCAATCGCTTTCCTGCCCGATCACGAACCTTACGAATTCTTCCTGCATTCGGCGCGAGCAAATAACCTGAGCGAGGAACAGGCTAAGAAAACCGCGGTGGAGGAGCGCGCCAAACTGGTCGAATTTCTTCGAGGCAGCGATGTCCTGATTCTCGACGCGCAGTACACGGACGAAGAATATGAATGTCATATCGGATGGGGTCATGGCTCAATCTCCAGCGTCGTTTCGCTCGCACTCGACGCAGAAGTGCAGACACTTTTGCTTTTTCACCACGACCCGAATCATGATGACCGGATGGTGGATGCAATGCTAAAATCGGCTCGAGAACTCGTGGCCAAGTCCGGAAGGCCTCTTGAAGTTGACGCTGCCCGGGAAGGAAGCGAAATCCTGCTCGAGGGAAAAATCGCAGCGGCGTAATTCGTTCAGAGCAGATGACTGCACTCGACTTGCAGCGAAGCGTATCGGTCTTTACTTTGCCCGCTCGTTGCCTCGTGGTGTAATGGTAGCACTAGAGACTCTGAATCTCTCTGTCTAGGTTCGAATCCTAGCGAGGCAGCCACATAAAATAGGAACACCTATTTCTGCAGTCGCAAAACGGGATACTGATTCGAAATACGCCCGGTTCAAAGATGGAGTTTTGCCCTTCGGACAAATTTTCCGAACAGATAGCAATGAAAACCGGTTAGATTCTACAACGCATCCGATCGAGATATCCAGAGATCAAAGGCAACCAGCGAAACAGGGCTTCCGACTACGCTGCATGGAAGATGCATCCGCCTTTACGACGCGGCCGGGAACGTGATAGAAAGTCGCAGGCCGGGCATTTCAGGGGCCATAACAATTGCAATAGAAAAATGACGAGCGACCACCGAAGCCTTATTGAATTTGGACATTACCGCGAAGGCCTTCAGCGTTTCGAGTACTTCATAGTCGGAATATCCCTGGCCCTTTGCGCGTACGCTGGCTACACGCTGCATCCCGAGAAGCTGACGCTCTTGTCGGCTTACACGATTGAAGTCGTCTCGCTCGCTCTGCTTATTTTTTCTGCAGGCGTCGGCTTAAAGCGTATTGAATCACTCGTTCAAATCAATCGCTTGAACGGTGAGCTACTCGACTCAATAGAAAGACGAGGAGCAGTCATAGTAGCAAAACCTAATTCCGAAGGGCTGTTTGTCCTGAAATATCCGGGAAGGATTCTAACCAGAGAAGAAGCAGCAAATTCGCTAAGCGTGTTAAATGAGAAAATAGAGGTTCTGCATCATATGATAGAGAAGGAAACAACCAGGGCCGGGAACCTGTACAAATGGCGCAATAGACTGCTCTTAATTGGCTTTTGCGGCTTAGTTTTGTCGAAGGTTCTCACGCCGTACCTCCATCCTTCCTAACGAGCTTTCGAGTCCCAGAGACGTAGTCAGCTTTTCATCGGCATGAAAGCGTGCACTCGGGCCGAAATCGGGGTCGGACTCAGCGACACTCAGCAAAACTTTCCCCGATCGATTATCGATGAGATCATACGTTTGATTCTCCGAGTCGGATTCCTCCGTGTAGCGAAAAGCAAATTTTCCGTCAGGCGAAGGTGCTTCGGTCGTTTTCTTTATCCCTCCTTCTGTTTCCTGTCCGCAAACCGGGTGCGAGCAAGTCATAAGAATCGATAACAGGATCGAAGTTCGTTGTAACTTCATCATGTTCGTTGGATGCAAAGAGAGAATTAGACGGAATGTTGCAGTCTATTTCTTGCTCTTGCGAGCTGGAAAACGCTTTCAAGCTTCGCATCACAGAAATCGTCATTGTTAAGTGGAAACTAGATAGTCTTTGCTTACCGGTCTCGTCGCTTCCGAAAAAAATCCTGTAAAATCGCGGCGCATTCATTTTGCAAAACGTCGGAGGTAAATTGACACCGGTGGTTGAGGCCGGGCATTTGCAAAAGGTTCACCACGCTCCCCGCGGCGCCCCCTAATGGATCTGCGCAGCCAAAAATCACACGCCGGATTCGCGTGTGGACGAGCGCGCCTGCGCACATGGCGCACGGCTCCTTTGTCACGTAAAGATCGCAGTCGGTCAGCCGCCAATCGCCCACAGCTGCCTCGGCCTGCGTTAACGCCAGCATTTCCGCGTGCGCCGTGGCGTCCTTGAGCAACTCGACCTGGTTATGCGCGCGCGCTATGATTTTCCCTTGCCGCACGACCACTACCCCTACGGGTACTTCTTCGGCTGCAGACGCTTTCTGCGCCTGCCGTAAAGCCTCGCGCATGAAATATTCGTCAGGCAGTGGCTCAATCATGGAGCATCACGTTACAATCGTTGCCTAAGTTTCATCGATACAGATGCCGTTGTAACCTTTGTTGACCATTCAACCAATTAACTGCAGTTGCCAGGCTGCGCTTGCCGAAAAATTATCCTCGCCATATTAGAAACTGCCCATGCACGACAACATCGAATCGCATCTCGTCGAAAAACGCGTTTTCAAACCGCGTCGGGACTTCAGCAGTAAGGCGCGGATCAAAAGTCTCTCCCAATATCGGCGACTGTATCGCGAGTCGATCCGGCAGCCGGCCAAATTCTGGGCTAGAGAAGCGAACGAACTGGTGTGGCGCAAAAAATGGCACCAGGTTCTCGAATGGAAACCGCCGTTCGCGAAATGGTTTATTGGCGGCAAACTAAATGTTTCGGAAAATTGTCTGGACCGGCATCTCGCAGGGTCGCGTCGCAATAAGGCGGCGATTATCTGGGAAGGCGAACCGGGCGACAAACGCACGCTTACTTATCAGCAGTTGCACCGCGAAGTCTGCCGTTTCGCGAACGTACTAAAACGGAACAACATAAAAAAGGGCGATCGCGTCATCATTTATCTTCCAAATATTCCGGAGGCTGCGATTGCGATGCTAGCCTGCGCTCGGATCGGTGCGGTGCATTCGCTGGTTTTCGGGGGATTCAGCTCAGACAGCATTCGTGACCGGATCAACGATAGCGGCGCGATCGCACTAATCACAGCAGATGGCGCATATCGACGCGGCGGCATTGTGCCGCTCAAGAAGAATGTCGATGACGCGCTCCGCGCCAGTACGTCTGTCCGGCGCGTGATCGTTTTTCGCCGCGCGGGAAACGACATTCACATGAAAGAAGACCGCGACGTCTGGTGGCATCGGGAACTGGAGTATGTCGATGCAAACTGCCCGGCCGTGCCGCTCGACAGCGAGCATCCGCTCTATCTTCTCTACACGAGCGGATCGACGGGAAAGCCGAAAGGAATTTTGCACACCACAGGCGGCTACCTGCTCTCCGTCTATTCGACCACAAAATACGTCTTCGATATCCGCGACGAGGACATTTACTGGTGCACAGCCGATGTGGGCTGGGTCACCGGTCACAGTTATATCGTCTATGGTCCGCTTGCTAATGGTGCAACGGTTGTGATGTACGAAGGCGCACCGAACTGGCCGGAACCCGATCGCTTCTGGAAAATCATCCAGGAGTATCGAATCACTATTCTTTATACCGCGCCAACGGCGATTCGCGCATTCATTCGCTGGGGCGACGAATGGGTTGCAAAACATGATCTCTCGTCGCTGCGACTACTGGGAACAGTGGGCGAACCAATCAATCCAGAAGCCTGGATGTGGTACCACAAAAATATCGGCGGTGGTCGCTGTCCGATAGTGGATACGTGGTGGCAAACCGAGACAGGCTCCATTTTAATCACACCGCTGCCAGGCGCGATTCCAACCAAACCGGGCAGCGCAACGCTTCCGTTTTTCGGCGTCGATCCCGCCGTCGTCGATGAGAAGGGACACGAAGTCGGTCCCAATATTGGGGGCAAGCTGATCATTCGCCGTCCGTGGCCGTCGATGTTGCGCACGATTTACGGCGACAAGACCCGTTACCGCCAGCAATACTGGAGCGAATTTAAAGGCAAATATCTCACCGGTGACGGTGCGCGCCGGGATGAAGATGGCTATTTTTGGATTGTTGGCCGTATCGATGACGTTCTCAACGTGGCCGGCCACAGACTCGGCACATCGGAAATAGAAAGCGCGCTGGTAAGTCACCCGCGAGTTGCGGAGGCGGCGGTCGTGGGAAGACCCGATGAATTAAAGGGCCAGGGGGTTGTCGCGTTTGTAACAGTAAAGAGCGGCGTTGAAGTCAATCGTGGGCTCAAACAGGAATTGCGCGATCACGTCAGCACGCACATCGGCGCAATTGCAAAGCCGGATGAAGTGCGCTTTGCCGAAGCGCTCCCAAAAACGCGAAGCGGTAAAATAATGCGCCGCCTCTTGAAGGAAATCGCGAGCGGCGCAAAGGTCACGGGCGATACGACCACGCTGGAAGACTTCAGCGTTTTGGCAAAACTGGCCGCGTCTGAAGAGTAGTTCGCCTTTCAACGCAAACGATACGACAGATGGCAAATGGCGCTGAAAAATCTTTTTCAAACCCTGCCTTCATATAGCCTTTCATTGTGAGCTTCATCCGCACTGGTCTTCGCGAAGTCGCCTTAAAGCTCAAGCGCCAGCGAACGCGCATGGCGCTCCGGCACGAGCGCCGGCTTCTACAAAAGAGCGAAATTGCCCTTGGACGCGAGGGAACGGCGCAAGCAGCAAATTTTCCCGAGCTGCGCAACGAGATCGTCGCACTCAAGAAACTGGAGCAGGAACAAAAAGAAGTCGCGCTGCGAATCGCGCAGATCGAAGAAGGGATCAAGAGAATCGAGGAAGAACGGCAGCAAATTGCGCGTGAGCAAGCGGAGACCCTTGCGAAACTCGAATCGGAAAGAAAACCGCTTGTTCAGCAACGCAATCACGCCAAGGCAAATGCTGAAGTGTGCGAACGAGAGCTAGCCAATGTGGAGCGTCGGCTACAGCAGAGCGAAGCAGCGGATCGCGATCTGTTGAAGCAGTTGTCCGACCTGCATGGTCTTAATCCCGCTCCTCCGGATCTCGAAAAGCTCTCGGAAGGTATCATGGCCAAACGGGCACGCCTTCCCGAGGAACGTGCGGAACTTGTCAAGGCGCGCCTGGGAAGCACCGAAGCGGTGCGAGCGGCGAAGGAGACCCTGACCAGCGCGGAGTCCGAACTTGCCGCCACGGAAAAAAGCTTGGCGCGTACGCGAAGCGAGTTCGAGGCCCGCGATCGGAAACTTGTCGAAAGTATTCGGACTCAGCAACAGGCGGTGCGCGATGCGCGAGCGCGTCATCAAACTGTCGAAGAGCGAAAAAATCCTGCATATCTGAGTATCGGGCGACATTTGTCAGTTCAGGGCGTTGCGCCCCCAAATGCGCCGCATTTGCTCGAAGAAGCACATCGACGCAGAGACGCGGTGGAGGTGCAATTACAACATCAGGCAGAGCTGGCAAAGCTTTCCAGTCAGATCGACAAACAGGAGCTGCGAAAATTTTATTTCAGCACGTTTTCAGTGCTGGTTCTGCTGGCGATCATCTTGCTCCTTTTTTTCCAATCCCCTCGCGGACGCGATTGGTTGCCGCAGGAAACCGATACCATCCTGTCGATCAACACGGACCAGTTTGAACGCGCAAATGTGGCAAAGCATTGGCGCGCGGAGCAGCCGAAGCTTTGGCCGGCGTTGATCGGCCCCGCCGCCTCTGTTCCTGGATTGAACCTGCCGCGGGACACGGCGCGGATCACCCGCGCGCTGACTACAAGCGAAGCCGGAGAGACTCGAGAATTTAACCTTATTCAAAGTCGCCGTGGTCTGGCCAAGGTTATCCGAACAGTCGCCAACGATAAGACGTTCGAAAGGCGTGCGGTAAGCGGGCTACCGGTATGGGAACGAAAAGGCGCCTCTTTCAATCCTACGATGGGCAAATCCAATTTTGCGCTTGCACGTGTCGGACCGGCAACGTTGGCCGTGGGCTCCCCGAAAGAAGTGGACGAACTGGTCCTGGTACGGTTGGGAATGAAACCCGACCTCAAAATCACCGGACAATTTTTTGACCGCTTCGAATCACTCGATCAAGAGAGCGCACTGCGACTCATTTCCCGCGACCCCGCGGATCTCTCCCGCGTTTTTCACCCCATCTTTTCACCTGAGATACTCGAAGCTTCACAGCTGATCGGACTTGCGGTAGACCTGCAAAATCCAGTAAAAGCCAGAATCCTGATCAAAGTGAATCCTCCGAAGAATGCAGCCGACATCGCGCAGAATTTGCGTGGGAACCCGCAACAATGGCTACGGTTTCCCGATTCGCAGCTGTTGTTCTATTCCCAGCCGCCGGAGATCCAGATACAAGGCGACTCCAGTCTTGAATTGCGTTTTGTCGTGCCGGAAGAGAGTGCCCGGCTTCTCATCCAGCGTCTGGCAGGAATGGATGAACCTAAAGCAGCTGTTGCAGTGTATTAGCCAGGCAATGCAAACTCACCAAAGCAAAGTGTGGATTTCTTTGGCTGTGACTTTGGTGTCCCTTCTGGTTTCAGCCAACGTAAATGCTGAGGATCGTCTCGTTGACATCCAATCGGTGAACCCCACGATTTTGGTAGAGTTGCGTTACGCGGGAAGCAATAACTTCGTGCGACACCCGCTTTATCCCGAAGGCATGCGGGCGCTCGCCCACCAGGAGGTCGCCACGGCCCTGACCACGGCGCAGACGATTTTGCGTCGTTATCGGTACGGATTGAAAATCTGGGATGCTTATCGGCCAGTGACCGTTCAGGCAAAACTCTGGCAGGCATCGCGCAATAATGATTATGTCGCCAATCCCCAAATAGGCGTTGGTTCGCTGCACAGCTGGGGTGTTGCTGTCGATGCCACTCTGGTGGATTCATGGAATCGCCCTGTAAGGATGCCAAGTGATTTCGACGATTTTACACCCGCCGCGATGTGGCGTTATACCGGCTCTTCTTTCGAAGTCCTCCGTCATCTTCGTTTGCTGCAGTATGCCATGCATCACGCCGGTTTTTGGGGAATGCGAACGGAATGGTGGCATTTCACGATCGCCGACTGGCGAAAATTTCTCCCAGAGAAGGCACAGCGTTCCGCGCACGTCTGCGGAACGGAATGGAATGGCAAGTTATGATCGAGGGTTTTATTCGTGCTTTGCGCCAGCCGGAATATGTTCATGTATTGCTCAATCCGCTGCCCGTTTACGGGCTGCTGATCAGTTGGATCGGTCTTATCGGCGCTCTGATTTCAAAAAGTCGGCGCGCACAGATTGTGACACTGATTCTGGTATTCATGGCCTCGATTTCCGCGTGGCCTACTTTTGAATTTGGCCAGCAGGGATACGATCGCGTTCTGGCCATGACTGATGACGATGGTCATGCCTGGCTAGATGAGCACATGGAACGCGCCGAAAAACTCATTTACATTTTTTACGCGCTCGCGGCTCTGAGCGTGGCCGCGATCATCGCGCCGCTGCGGTGGCCGAAGTCTTCTCTGCCGCTCACAGTCATCGTGGCCGTGTTTGGAGCTGCCACGCTCATGTGCGGCGGGTACATCGCGTACGCCGGCGGTAAAATCCGCCACCGCGAATTTCGAAACGAGCCCGCGCCTCCGATCCGGTCACAAGAAGAATACGAGCACTGAGCGGGTGAACGCTTGATGCGTTAAAATGAGCAGCGCACGCACTCGCCGCGCCGCCAAAGCCACGACGCGAGGCGCGCGAGTTATCGTTCAAACATGAAGTCCGAACTGGATAGCGCAGAACGCAATGTTGAAAAACAGAGCGTTGTCCTCAAGAAGCCGCTGGCCCTGCGTGATCTGGTCCTGACCCAAATTCTCTTCGTAGTCGGCTCGAGCTGGGTTGGCACCGCAGCGAAGCTAGGGCACGCGCATCTTTTCTTCTGGTTGCTCGCAATTTTACTTTTCTATATTCCGCAGGCCGCGGTCGTTATCTATCTCAGCAACCGCATGCCTTTCGAAGGCGGCATTTATCAATGGGCCAAGCTCGGCTTCAATGAGTTCACAGGGTTTATTGTCGCCTGGAATCTTTGGCTTCTGTCAATCACGGTCATTGCGCTGGCCGGAATGTTCACTACCACAAACATCTCCTATGCAATCGGTCCCAGTGCCGCCTGGATGCCGAACAGCAAGTTGTGCGTGTCGCTGATTAGCGGGGCCCTGGTCATCGGGCTTGGGTGGTCCTGTGTCCGGGGATTGTCGTTAGGCAAGTGGGTGCACAACGTCGGGGCGTTCGCGATGCTCGTGGTTTATACCGCTTTGATTCTGTTGCCGTTCCTCGGGCTGGCGCGTGGCGAATTGAGCTCGTATCACCCGTTACAGTTCGCGTTGCCGACCATGTCGATTTTTTATTGTTTCAATATTTTCACCAAGCTCGCGGTCGGGGCACTCAGTGGATTTGAATACGTAGCGATTTTGGCGGGCGAAACGCGCTCGCCTGCGCGCGACATTGGCCGCTCGGTGCTGATCGCCTCACCGGTAATTGCGTTGATGTTCATTCTTGGCACCAGCTCGGTTCTCGCATTTATCGGCGACAATCCGATCGATCTTATCGGTCCGGTGCCGCAAACGCTGCGACTCGGCCTGCGTGCGTTTCCGATCGCAGGCGCCATTGCGTCGATTGCAATTTTGTTAATGGCTGCACGCACAATTTCTTCCACCAGCGTGCATGTGACCGGCAGCTCCCGATTGCCGATGGTCGCAGGTTGGGACCAGTTACTCCCGAATTGGTTCTCGCGTCTGCATCCGCGTTACAAAACACCAGTCAACTCGATCATCTTCGTCGGGACCACGACGCTCCTGATCGGGATCACCAGTCAGATCGGCGCCGGGATCCAGGAAGCGTTTCAACTGGTCGATAATGCCGCGAACGTTTTCTACGGCATTGTTTACGTAGCGATGTTCGCGATCCCAATCTTTGGCGCGCGAGCGGTTCGTTCAGGCGCTTCGATCTGGCTTCGTATTGCGGCCATCTGCGGCGCTGCCGTCTCGTTATCCGCGATTTTCTTTACTGTCTATCCCATTATTGACGTGCCAAGCCCGTTGAGTTTCGCCGCTAAAATTATCGCGGTGACCGCAACCGCGAATGCGATTGGCGTCGTCATTTACGTGATCGGCAGGAGACGCCAGCGGAGCTAACCGCAATTCCCCACGACCCACTGCAAGTATTCCGGGACCCCGTTCACGACTGGAATGAAGATTATCTCGGGAACGTCGTAGGGATGAAGCGATCGAAGTTTGTCCTGGAATGCTGGTTGTCGATCTTCGCTAATTTTAAATAAGACGAGCGTTTCGTTTCCTGATTCCAGTTTTTCTTTCCAGCGATAAACCGATTCAATCCCCGGCAAAATGTTCGCGCAGGCCGCGAACCCTTCACTGACTAATTGATTCGAAATCCGGCGCGCGATTTCCGCGTCCGGAAATGTGCTTAGGGCGAGCAGAATTTTGTCAGTCATGCGTCACGGGTCAGTGCTTTCGTTCGTCAGCCCAAGTGGATCGGCTTGTCCTCAAGACGATGGCGATCGCCGGAGGCGCGAATATCAGGCGGCAAAGCCGCTTTTTCAACGCGTTGAGGACAACGCGTTCCACCTTTCACGCTCATTGTGCTCAGCTCGGCAGATCCAGCCGCCCCCCAGAACAACATCGCTATCGTAGATGACTGCGGCTTGTCCAGGAGTGACTGCTCGCTGCGCCTCATGCAGTCGCACGCGGGCACGGTCGGCCGTCAGCGGCGTAATTGTGGCAGGCGTGCCGGGGTGATTATAACGGATCTTCACTGTCGCTTCGATTTGTTTGCTGTAGCCGGGGGCGTCGACCCCGGCAGCGGGACCGCCGCAAGGGTAGCCGGGGTCATCGCCCCCGGCTACAGGGTGCCAGTTGACGCGATCGATCTCGAATTCATCCAGGGCCAAATCATCTTCGTTCCCGACAATTACGCGATTCGTCGCCGGATCGAGATCGACGACGTAACGCGGACCCGGCGAACCGCCGGGAAGTCCTTTGCGCTGACCGATCGTGAACAACTCGATCCCATCATGCTGACCAACAAAGTGACCGTCGACGTCGTAAATTTCGCCCCGATGAAATTCGTTTTCACCGAGATGCGAACGTAAAAATGCCTTGTAGTCATTGCCGGGAACAAAACAGATCTCCTGGCTATCGGTCTTGTCAGCGACCTTCAACCCTAACGAGTGCGCAATCTCCCTAATCTTCGGCTTGATCATTCCGCCCAAGGGCGTCAGCGCACGACGCAACTGCGGCTGACGCAGACTGAACAGAAAATATGACTGATCCTTTCGCGGATCGACACCTTTGCGCAGAATGCTGTAGCCGGGAGCGTCGAATCCGGCCGTTTCACTCGCGCGATTACCGCGAGGATCCGGAGCCGCGGCGCCATTGCCGCTACGGGATGAAGGCGTGCCGGCTGCATGCTCGATGATGGCATAGTGGCCCGTCGCAATGTACTCGCAGCCGAGTGCCATCGCTTTGCTCCAGAGATTGCCGAACTTGAGTTTCTCGTTGCACATCACGCACGGGTTCGGCGTCCTCCCGGCCTGATATTCGCTGGCAAAGTAATCAATCACGACGCGCTCAAACTGGTCCGCTTCATCGACCACGTAATGTGGAATGCCTAGTGCATGCGCCACACTGCGTGCGTCGGCCACGGCTTGTGGCCCGCAGCATTTGTCCTCCGCGCGTGAGATGCAATCCTGCGGCCATACCTTCATCGTCACACCGACCACATCATAGCCTTGCTCCCGCAGCAGGTATGCCGCGACACTGGAGTCCACGCCACCGCTCATTCCGAGCAAAACGCGTTGTTTGGTCTGCTTCATTGAAGCCAAGAATCTCAGTTAATCACTAAGCGAGTCAATCTTTCGGGAAAGCGCGCCAGAACAATAACGTTCGACTAAGGCTTTACGACCCGGCTCACAAATGGACTTCCCCGCAATGTAAATCGCCACGGCAAATGCGCAGAACGACTGATGCCGATGCGTTTGTCCGCTACAACACCGACAGTCGCCGTTGAATTGGACATGAAACAGTGGCGTCGCTCCGAGCAGAGATCCATCTCATGGTGACGACCTGTAATAGCGAGCGCCTGGGTGAGCTTTCCCGGTCCGGAGCAAAGTTGACGAAGATCATCAACCGCGCGGCGCTTCTTCATCAATTCGGTCCCCCGGTGTGGTTCAAGCGCACGAATCAAAACAAAGCCGTCTGCGCTGCCTTTTACCAATACGTTCAACATCCAGTGCACGCCGTAGTTAAAATAGACGTACGCCGCGCCCGCCTGGTTCCGTTCGATAAAGCTGCGTGCACTCGGCCGCGTGAATGTGTGTGCAGCTTCATCGTCGATCGCTGCATAGGCCTCTACCTCAACCACAATCCCGGAGCACTGGCCCCAAGCCAGTTCTGTGCCAATGAGCTCACGCGCACATGTCAGCGGATCACGCTTAAAAAACGAGGCGCGAATCATTTCGCTCACGATTATCCGGTCGCCATCGTTCTCCCGCCTATCCGTCGGCCTTGCGCGACGAGTTAAGCCGACGGCTTGTAGAAGACCGGAATCTTTACGTTGCATTCGACCGGTTTGCCATTGCGGAAGGCCGGAATGAATTTCGCATCGCTGAAATCGGATAACGCCGCGTCGCCAAAACCCAGCAGAGGCGGTTCTTCCGATAGAACCTGTATATTTTTCAGATTTCCCGTTGCATCGACATTCAGTGCGAGTTCCACCACACCGGTGACGGCAACCGCGCTTCCCGTGTCCGGGTAATGCAGACCAGTAAATTTTGAGTCCTGGCCGACAAACGGTTGTGGATCAATGAAATCGGTTTCCTTGTCTATGTCCTCCAATTGCTGATTAGCGAAAATGCGGAGCCGCGGTTTACCCTTCACTACTGCGAACTTCACTGTCCCGTAGAAAACGGCGATAACCGGCTTGTGATTGTAAATCGCCGGGATGAACTTTGCAGTAGCCAGACGTTTGAGTAATTCCTGCTCGAGCAGTTCTGATCCGCGCGTGCCACGATAGGCTCCACTGCGGGCAACGTGACCAGTTGGTGCAACAAGACAGGAAAACATTACCGCCGCCTCTTTCTGACCCTTCTTAATCAGATCGGCAGTATCGATGGTGTTAATAAGCGAATTGGAGGCAGTCCCGACCAACGCCGGCCGGAATTCCGGCAGATTCGGAGTCGGCGATGCCGACGGTGCGGCGGTCTTGGGTGTTTGCGATGTCGAAAACCCCGCGCCGAGTACCACAGCCAAAAAACAAAGTATCCCAAGCCGCATGGCGAGATAGGCAAGCGAAAGTCGCCCTTTTTGCAAGGGCAAACTGGCCCAGTTCAGGCGGCGAGATCCAGCAGCGCTGCCACGCCAATTCTGTGGACAACCTTGTGCCGCCTAAAATACTCGATCAACGCATCGCGCGTCTGCACGGGGTGCAAAACGTAATTTGCCTCCGGCCGATCAAGCAAAGCGCGTAGTCTCATGAAATGATGACCGGCGCTGCGCGCGTCGAAACTGTTAACAGCAATAGCGTATTTATTGCTGCGCTCCAGCAGGCAACCATTTGGAAACATCATCGCGGCAATCCGCCGGTCGGGACCGCGGCCTTCTATTTTCACTTCAATGCCCAGCAAACTCCGTGGCTCGCGGCTGGCATAGATTTCTTCCATCACCATTTTGATTTCGTCGGGTGACAGCGTGGCGGTAACTATGAAGTTTTCGTAGGGAAGAATGTCCCAAATATCGTTGACTGTTTTGCGACCCGCGAGGAGTTGCGCGGTGCTGTTAAATACGCCATGGATCACCCCGTCCACCGCGATCTTGCGTTCCCGCAAAGACTCCATGATCGCTGCGCCGATCAATCTCTCTACATCGCTCGGGTGACCGGGCCGGCTTCGGGCGCGTAGTGTCTCTGCCAGCTCACCGACCGGTTGTATAAGGGCGACCTCCGATTCCTCGAGCTGCGATTTTGCCCGGGAAATGACAACGGAATCGGGATCGAATCGCTTATCCATCAGTTCGCAGATCGCTTTACGCCCCAGCAATTGTTTCGAATTCCGATCGAACAATAGATCGACGCGACCGACGTGAATCCCGAAATGGTCCGCCTGCGTAAAAAGCACGTTGTTTGTTAGGCGACTTGGAATCGCCTGATGCGTATGACCCGCGATGAAGGTTGCGACTTCTGGAAATTCCGATGTTAACGCCATGACATTGTTGGCAAAATCATCTCCTCCAGTACGCGGCTTCAGTCCCATATGCCCTGTGAGCACAATTGCATGTGCCCCGTCGCTCTTTGCTTTCGCCATTGCTCGGCGCACCGGCTCAACCGGATGTGGAAAATCAATTCCGGCCATGAACTCGCGCGGAAGCCAGAACGACATCCCCGGCGTCGTGATGCCGATGACCGCAATTTTGATTCCCGCAATTTCTTTCAAAATGAACGGCTCTATTTTCGCCAGCGGATGTTTCGCGTCAGGATGTTGCCCCGCCGGCCTGCCCTCGAACGCAGTGTTGGCAGCCAGCACGGGCATTGCCGATTTTTGCAGCACCTGCTGAAACGGCTCGATTCCCCAATCGAACTCATGATTGCCAATGACCCATGCGTCATACTGAAGATGATTAAGCAAATCGATCATCAGCTCGCCTTTATTTCGCAGGCTGACGTCGGTGCCCTGATAAACGTCACCGACATCTATTAAAATCGAGTTCGGATTTTGCCGTCGCCACTGGCGGATCTGCGTAACGCATCGCGCCAGACCGCCGCGATCGGCAGTTCCGTCGTAGTCGGAGGTTGGCAAAATATGCCCATGCAAATCCGTGGTATGCAGGATTGAAATGCAAACCGTATCCGACTCAACGGCGGCAGCTGTGCCCGCGAGTGTGGGAAAAGCGCTGAGAAATCCAGCCTTGCCCGCGAGTTTTAAAAAATCTCGCCGTGTCCAAAATCGATCCGGACGCAACATCGCTGCAACCTCGCGTTGCAAAATACTAACCCTGTGCCGGCAATCATTTCAATGAAAATGCTGCGACTCAAGATGTTGACCGCCAAACGGTTTCAGTGACACTCCATTATGGTCAACGAAGATTCTATCGCCGATTTCAAAGCGAACCTGCGTGGACACGTGATTCAACCGGGCGACGCAGATTACGACGAAGCCCGGAAAGTATACAACGGGATGATCCATAAAAAGCCACGCCTGATCGCGCGCTGCGCCGACGTGGCGGATGTAATTCGCTCAGTAAACTTTGCGAGAGAAAACGATCTGCTCGTTTCGATCCGCGGCGGCGGCCACAACGCGGGAGGTTTGGGAATTTGTGATGATGGTCTGGTGATCGATCTCTCGCCGATCAAATACACCCGTGTAGACCCGGCGGCGCGCACGGTAACAGTCGGCGGCGGTTCTGTCTGGGGCGACGTCGATCACGCGACGCACGCATTTGGGATGGCCACGCCGAGCGGAGTCATTTCTACAACTGGTGTCGGCGGATTAACTCTCGGTGGCGGAGTCGGACATCTCACCCGAAAATGCGGACTGAGCATCGATAATTTGCTTTCAGCCGATGTCGTCCTGGCGAACGGCGACTTTGTAAAAGCGAACGCCGATGAGAATCCTGATCTTTTCTGGGCACTTCGCGGCGGCGGCGGCAACTTTGGCGTGGTCACTGCTTTCACCTTTAAGCTGAATCCGATCGACATGCTTTACGGTGGTCCAATGCTTTACGAACTGAGCGAAGCAGCGGATGTCATGAAATGGTATCGCGAGCTCATTCCTGCGGCTCCGGATGATTTGAATGGATTCTTCGCCTTTCTCACTGTGCCACCAGCGCCGCCGTTCCCCGAACATCTTCACATGAAAAAAATGTGCGGTGTGGTCTGGGCGTTCGCCGGACCGCAGGAAAAAGCAGAAGAAACATTCAAGCCCATCCGGGCTTTTAAAAAACCTGCGCTCGATTTTGTGGGACCGATTCCGCAGCCGGCGCTGCAGAGCATGTTCGACGCACTGTATCCACCGGGCCTGCAATGGTACTGGCGCGCCGATTTTGTAAACGAGATAAGCGACGACGCGATTGCGCAACATATCCGCTTTGGCCAGGCGCTTCCCACGATGCATTCCACGATGCATATGTATCCAATTGACGGCGCCGCAGCGCGCGTCGGTAAAAATGATACTGCCTGGAACTACCGCGATGCCAGGTGGGCGCAGGTAATCGTAGGCGTTGATCCCGACCCGGAAAACAATGAGAAAATCATATCGTGGACCAAGAGTTATTACGACGCGGTCCATCCGTATTCGGCGGGCGGCGCATACGTAAACTTCCTGATGGGAGACGAAGGCGGGGACCGCGTGAAGAAAACCTACGGCGACAATTACGAACGCCTGGTGTCAATCAAAAAGAAATACGATCCGGATAATTTCTTTCGGGTGAATCAAAATATCAAACCGAGCTAAGCGTCGCGGCGTGGAAATATACGCAGCAAGTAGTGTCGCGGATAGCGTCTCATTAACACACGGCTTCAGCCGGGTGACATAAGCAATTCAGAGCACCAGCCGTTTTAACGGCTTTTCTCCACACGCAAACCGTTGAAACGGTTTGTTCTTGTTAAGTCGGTTGCACCGGGCTGAAGCCCGGTGTTAATAAGAGAAGCTTCGAAATTTTGTGCGGATACTCCTCTAAAAATAGCTGATGACTGCTGACGAGCTAAGATCATTGCAAGCACCGCTCAAAGCGCAGTATCGCGACCATCCCGAGGCAGCATTGGTCACTCTGCGAGCCGAGGGCCGAGTCGGCGACAATATCACCTGCAAGATCGAAACGGGTAAAGCACGGGTCGAAGCAGGGCTACATCCCGCGACCGGCGGCGATGGACAAAGCGCCTGTTCAGCAGACATGTTGCTCGAAGCGCTGGTGGGTTGCGCTGGGGTGACCCTAAGCGCAGTCGCTACCGCTCTGGGCATTCAGCTGCGCCATGCAACGATTCGCGCAGAGGGAGATCTCGATTTTCGCGGTACTCTCGGTGTGTCAAAGGATGTGCCAGTTGGCTTCAAACAGATCCGATTAAACTTCGATCTAGATACTGACGCCAGCGAAGAGCAGCGCGCGACGTTGATTCGATTAACCGAACGCTACTGCGTCGTTTACCAAACGTTGAGTAATCCTGCCGAGATCAGTGTTTTGCATCGAGTTATATCTCGGTAAAATTTGAGCGTATGCCGCTATACATGGACATTCACAATCTTGACGAGGGCACGACTCCTGAAGATATCGCGAAAGCCCACGCGAAGGATATGGAAACGCAGCGAAAGTATGGCGTCGAGTACACAAAATACTGGGTCAACGAGACTGGGAGAAAAGTCTTTTGCCTCGCCCATGCGCCAAATGCGGAAGCGGCAGAGCGGGTCCATCGTGAAGCCCATGGGATGTTGCCCGACAAGATCATCGAGGTTCAGCCTGAGCTTGCTGAAGGTTTCTTAGGTGGCGTCGAGACAAACTCAGCGGGGGCAGTCATTTTTCCCGGTGGCGCAGCTGATGCGCGTGACCCAGGCATTCGAACGATCCTGTTCACCGACATTGTCAATTCAACAACATTGACACAATTGCTTGGTGACGAAGCAGCGCTGGTAATGCTCGGTGTCCACGACGCCATCGTGCGAGATGCGTTGTCAACTCTTGGCGGACGCGAGGTGAAGCACACCGGGGACGGTATCATGGCATCGTTCATCTCAGCGACAGGCGCCGTTCGATGCGCAATTCAGATCCAGCGCGAATTAGATAAACACGCGCAGGCGAATCCTGAACGCTCGCTCAAGATTCGAGTCGGCGCGGCAGCTGGGGAGCCTGTCGAGCAACGCAACGATTTGTTTGGATCCACAGTACAACTGGCCGCACGTCTTTGTGCTCACGCACAACCGGAACAAATCCTGGTATCAAATGCCATTCCTGACCTCTGCCTCGGTAAAGGGCTCTTGTTCGAAGACCTCGGCGAATTGACGCTCAAAGGTTTCGGTTCACCGGTCCGCGCTCATGTCGCCGCATGGAAGCAATAAATTTGAATGCGGATTGACTCGCGGGACGCGCCATCGGACCTGGCATTCTACTCGGCAGAATTCGCGCAGACCCTTGAAGAAGCCAGGCGTCGTCTAAGGAACCAGCCAACGAGCGAATGAGATACGCTGGGTTCTTCTTCCTTCTGGCAGCGAGTTTTCAAAGCCCATGCTGCGGCGACGTGACAAAGCTTACGGCGGAAGATCGTCGAGCATTGGAGAATGCGTCGCGCTTTCATGAGGTGCATTCCACTAACGATTTGCCAGCGGCAGTTGTTGCCCTTTGCGCCGGCGATAACAACACGATGGCGGACCCAGGCCAGAAGTGGAATGCCACCGATGCCATTATCGATCCTAGTCTACCGGGCAGGCGTCTCATTTGGGCAGCTGTAGGCGGCGAGTATGACGTCGTGCATTACGAGCGCGGCGGGATCGCGCACACGTTTCATATCCTGGTTGCCAAAGTCACGAAAGAGGGCGCGAAAGCAGAACCTGTTTGGCGTGCCCTGGGAGGTCCGTTCAAAGATTACGCGGCATTTCTTGCCGAGTTGCAACGTGGGAAACTGGATGATCGCATGGATTACGACCGTTGAACGGCGCGCCGAGCGGTCGCACCCTACCAAAACATTCGGGTTTTCGTTTTAACAGATAGCTTCAAATTATTTCTAAAGGCCCCATGCAACTCGAAGGCATTGATCACATAGCAATGGGCGTTCGCGACGTCGAGCAATCCGCAAAATGGTACACGGATGTTCTCAGTTTCGAACGGCTTCACGAAGGTATGTGGAACAGTGTTCCGACTTTTATCGGCAAAGGAAATACGGCGATTGCTTTATTCCCCGCAAGCCGGGAACCAACGCTCTCAAGTGATCGCGAGATCCGGATGCTCCATCTCGCTTTTCGCGCGGATCGAAAAAACTTTCTCGCTGCGCAGCGCGAATTGGAAAAGCGGGGAATTAAGTTTGAATTTCAAGATCACCAAATCGCGCACTCAGTTTATTTCCACGATCCCGATGGCCACCAGCTTGAGATCACGACTTACGAAGTGGATTAGCGACAGCGATCGTTGCCCGGAATGACCAGCCCAACAGAGCGAGCGCTGCAATTTACGCGGTGCGACCGCAGCAGTTCTTGAATTTTTTCCCACTGCCGCAGGGGCACGGTTCGTTACGGCCGACCTTTGGCATTGAACGGCGAATCGGCAAGTCGATTGATACCCCCCCTGCTCCGTCGCCGTCCCCGTCGCCACCAACTGCGGCCATCGCACCGACCGGCTGGCGCATGCGCGCATCGGCGCCCGCTGTCGGCGCCGTCGGTCCTTCTTCGCGGAGAAGGAACTGCGGCAATGTTGCGAGGAAATTCTCGAACGCCTGCAGATTCGATGTGCTGCGGAAGAGATTATTCAGGACTTCGTTCTTAATGTTCGCCATCAATTCGACGAACATATCGTAAGCCTCGGTTTTGTACTCAATGAGTGGATCTTTTTGTGCGTAACCGCGCAGATAAACGCCCTCACGCAATGCATCCATGGCGTACAGGTGCTCCTGCCAGAGGCGGTCGATCGCGTTCAGAATGATATAGCGTTCCAGGCTCTTGACGGCTGTCGGCTCTTCATGACTCGATTTGCGCTCGTAAGCCGTCTTGATTTTTTCCAGGAGAAACTGCGCATTTTCATCGACCGTACGGGTTTCGAACTCGGCTTTTTCCTTGGTTAAACCAAGCGGAAAGGTCGTGTTCACCCAGTGGATAAGACCGGTGTAATTCGGTTCATCGCCATCGAGATACTCTTTCACTTTCGCCGGGACCGCTTCATCGATCACTTCGTAAATGTGCGACCGGGGTTCTTCGGAATCGATGACTTCGTTGCGCCAGGTGTAAACGACCTCGCGCTGCATGTTCATCACATCATCGAAATCGAGCGTCCGTTTGCGGATAAGATAATTTCGCTGTTCGACCCGCTTTTGCGCCGTCTCTACCGACTTGTTCAGCCAGCGATGCTCAAGCTCCTGACCTTCTTCGAGGCCGAAGCGTTCCATGATTCTCGTCATCCGGTCGGCTGCGCCGAAATTGCGCATCAGATCGTCTTCAAAGCTGACGTAAAATCGCGACGCGCCCGGGTCGCCCTGACGCGCACAGCGCCCGCGTAACTGTCGATCGATCCGACGCGCCTCGTGACGCTCAGTGGCGACTACCATAAGGCCGCCCAGTTCTGTGACGCCTGGGCCCAGCTTAATATCGGTGCCGCGTCCAGCCATGTTGGTCGAAATCGTGACTGTGCCTGGTTGTCCGGCGCGCGCCACGATTTCCGCTTCTTGCATGTGGAATTTTGCGTTCAAGACGTTGTGCGGAATTTTTTCGCGCTTCAGCATTCGGCTCAGCAACTCAGAAGCTTCTACGCTCACGGTGCCCACCAGCACCGGTTGGGTCTTCGCGTGCGCTTCCTTAAGTTCCCTGATCACCGCGTTGTACTTTTCGCGACGCGTTTTGTAGATCCGATCGTTGTGATCGGTCCGGCGTACCGGACGATTGGTTGGAATCACGTTCACATCCAGCTTGTAGATATCGTGGAACTCCGCAGCTTCGGTTTCGGCTGTGCCTGTCATGCCTGCGAGTTTCTGATAAAGCCGGAAATAATTTTGAATGGTGATGGTCGCCAGCGTCTGCGTCTCGCGATCGATCTGGACGCCTTCCTTCGCTTCCACCGCCTGATGCAGCCCGTCGCTCCAACGGCGGCCGGGCATTTTGCGTCCGGTGAATTCATCGACAATGACGACCTTGTTATCCTCGATCACGTACTGAACGTCTTTCTCGAACAGGCAATAGGCGCGGAGTAACTGCGAGATGTTGTGGATCCGCTCCGCCTGCGTATCGCAATGTTCCTGGCGTTCCGCCTTCTTCCTGTCCTTCTCTTCAGGCGAGAGTGTCTCGTCCAAATCGATCTCAGTGAATTCGTTGATCAAATCCGGTAACACGAACGCATTCGGATCATCGGGATTAAGAAAAACACGCCCCTGCTCCGAAAGATCGGCTTCGTTCGATTTCTCGTCGATCGTGAAGAACAATTCCTCTTTCAGCTGAAACAGTTCCTCTTTGCGCGTGTCTTGAAAGAACGAAAGTTCGGCTTTATCGATGGCGCGGCGCTTGTCCGGGTCTTCCATCATGCGCAAAAGCTGTTTATTACGCGGCTGACCGAGTTTCACCTTGAACATCAGGCGACCGCCGGTTTCCACATCCCCCTGCTCAAATTTCTCGATCGCTTCACTGGCGAGCCGGTTGCAAAGCATGTTCTGCTTGCGCACCAGTTGCTCGATGAGCGGCTTCCATTTGTCGTATTGATGCGTGGAAATGGTGGCAGGCCCGCTGATGATGAGCGGCGTGCGCGCTTCGTCGATCAGAATGGAATCGACTTCGTCGACAATCGCATAGTGATAACCACGCTGAACTTGTTGTTCGCGCGTCGTGGCCATTCCGTTGTCGCGCAAATAATCGAAACCGAACTCACTGTTCGTCCCGTACGTAATGTCCATCGCGTATTGCTCGCGACGCACGTCGGGTTCCTGATCGTGCTCGATGCAGCCAACCGTTAGCCCGAGAAAATTGTAAAGGTGGCCCATCCATTCCGCGTCGCGTCGGGCCAGGTAATCGTTGACGGTCACCAGATGCGCGCCGCGCCCGGTGAGCGCGTTCAGGTAAAGCGGCAACGTCGCGACCAAGGTTTTCCCCTCGCCGGTTGCCATTTCTGCGATGCGGCCCTTATGCAAAACTATTCCGCCGAGCAGCTGCACATCGAAGTGCACCATGTCCCAGGTCATCGGCTGATCGCATACGGCGAAAGTATCTCTCTTTTCTTTAAGCCTGCGTGCCGCATTTTTCACCACAGCGAACGCTTCCGGCAAAATTTCATCCAGTTTTCCCCACTGCTCTTGCAGGTCCGGAAGTTTCGCGATCTCTTCCTTCCACGCCGTAGTTTTTGCCCGTAACTCATCATCGGACAGGCTCTTAAACTGCTCGTCCAACTCGTTGATTCGGCGCACAATCGGCATCAAACGCTTGAGTTCGCGCTGATTTTTCGAGCCTAAAATTTTCTTTAGAATCCAGGAAACCATCTGAGCTTACTAATATCGGTCAGATTCCCGCACTATCAATTGCCAGCGCCTATTGTGGGCAGTCTGTGCGAACAGAGGGCTCTCTGCTCAACGGAATCGAATCAGCCACAAAGCGGTCGTTTCGTCCTGAAGGAATCTACAGAAATTTGCGTGGCAAATCGACCGCTCTCCGCAAGAGGCGCAAGTAATGACTCCGCGCAATTTGGATGCCGCCGAACTGCTGCAAGTGCGGCGTAAGCCATTGCGTGTCGAGCAGGATGAATTTGCGACCTCGCAAATGTTCCACGAGCGCAACGAGCGCGATCTTGGACGCATTGGTTACGTGATGGAACATTGATTCGCCAAAAAATGCGCCGCCGACTGCGACCCCGTAAAGGCCGCCAGCGAGCGTGTTTTCCTTCCAAGCTTCTACCGAATGAGCGTGCCCGAGCTCATACAATCTCGTGTAGCTCTCGATGATCTCGTGATTGATCCAGGTGTCCCCGCGTTCCGCGCAGGCCCGAATTACAGCCGGGAACTCCTTGTCGATTGTAATTTCAAACTCCTTTTTGCGGACCAGACGCCGCAACGCATGCGGGACGTGAAAACCGTCGAGTGGCAGAATAGCGCGCGGTTCCGGTGAAAACCACTCGATCGAATTATCTTCCATGGCCATCGGGAAAACACCGAGTCGATAGCCTTGCAGCAAAAGATCGTGGTCGATCATGGTTTAGCGGTTGAAGCCTTAGAACCGGCTGTCTTTAGCCTGTCATGTTGAGCGAAGCGAAAAACATCTCTGATTGTTACTTGGTGCCGTTGAAAGCCCCCGATCAGAGATTCTTCGCTCCGGCTCAGAATGACAATCAGATTGCCTTTTAACCCTTCAACCTTCTTGCAATGAAAACAGCGCTTCATAAAATACGCGGATGAGGCCCATTTCGATTCTGCTTGCCGTGGCTTGGCTGGCGTTGAGCGGTTGTGCGGACCCACTTGAGCAACGCAGTACGCAGGAAGTTCAACAACAATTCGGGCGCGGCGTTACAGGACAGGGGACGCTCGGGCCACTGGAACGAGCTCCCGGCGATCCGGCCGCAGCTCATAGTGTGCCGCAAACGCATCCGTAGAGTGTGAAAACTTCAGAACGCCAAACGCACTCGAAAATTCTCATCCTCGATTTCGGATCACAATACACGCAGGTCATTGCGCGGCGGGTTCGTGAATGTCAGGTGTATTCGGAGATTGTTCGCTTCGACACGCCCGCCGCGGAAATCGCGGCACTAAAGCCCAAGGGGCTCATCCTTTCGGGCGGACCAGCCAGCGTTTACGATAAGGGCGCGCCTCAACTCGACCCGGAAATCTTTTCGTTAGGCCTTCCGGTGTTGGGAATCTGTTATGGGCTCATGTTGATGGCCCATCACCTCGGCGGCCAGGTCGTGTTCACAGGGCGCCGGGAATATGGCGCCGGCGTGTTGCAGATCCCGAATCGATCGGAACTCTTCGAAGGATTAGGCAACCATCTCGACGTTTGGAACAGCCACGGCGACGAGGTGACCGCGTTGCCGGAAGGCTTTCGCGTTGTCGGGACAACCGAAGGTTGCAACTTCGCTGCGGTGGAGGATCCGAAACGCAAAATTTACGGTCTCCAATTTCACCCCGAAGTCGCGCACACGCCGCGGGGCAAAGAGATCTTGCAAAATTTCGTCTATCACATCTGCCACTGTGCGATGGACTGGACCATGGGTTCATTCATTGAAGAAGCCTGCGCGCGCGTAAGGAAACAGGTCGGTGGTGAAAGAGTAGTGCTCGGTTTGAGCGGCGGCGTCGATTCTTCTGTGACAGCTGCGCTTCTCCACAAAGCGATAGGCAGGCAACTTACCTGCATTTTCGTGAATAACGGACTACTGCGCGCCCGCGAGGAGGAAATCGTGCAACGGGTGTTCGACGAAAATTTCCACATCAAACTCAAGTACGTTGACGCTTCGGAACGGTTTCTGTCGAGACTGCGCGGAGTCACTGATCCGGAGGAAAAACGCAAAATTATCGGGAACGAATTCATCCGCGTGTTCGAAGACACAGTCACTGAGTTAGCGGAATACGATCGAACGCCGAAAATCGGAAACGGGAAATTTAAGTTTTTGGCGCAAGGCACGCTATATCCTGATGTAATCGAGAGCGTATCGATTGAGGGCAATCCCGCACAAGTAATTAAGACCCATCACAATGTTGGCGGATTACCGGAGAAAATGCATTTCGAGTTGGTCGAGCCCGTACGGCAACTATTCAAAGACGAGGTACGCCAGGCCGGTCTGCAACTGGGCTTGCCGAAAGAGATCGTTTACCGCCAGCCTTTCCCGGGGCCGGGGCTTGCCGTTCGCATTCTGGGTGAGGTGACGCCCGAGCGATTGTCGATCCTGCGCGAAGCGGACACCATCGTACAAAGCGAAATGGAAGCCGCCGATTGGTACTATAAAGTCTGGCAGTCATTCGCCGTATTGCTCCCGGTGCAATCGGTGGGCGTGATGGGCGACCAGCGCACTTACGAAAACACCGTCGCGTTGCGCATCGTAGAAAGCCTGGACGGCATGACTGCCGACTGGGTGCGCATCCCCTATGAGCTGCTTGCCCGCATTTCCAACCGAATCTGCAACGAAGTAAAAGGCGTCAACCGCGTCGTGTTCGACATTTCCAGCAAACCTCCCAGTACCATCGAGTGGGAGTGATCTGATTGCTGATTTTCGATTTGCTCGCTTGCCCGAGACATCGATCCAAGTATTGTTTTACGCAATAACGATCAATCAATGACGCGTACTACTTTATCACCAAAATTCCAGATTGTTATTCCAAAGGACGTCCGAAAAGCGCTAAAACTTCGTCCTGGAAACCAATTCAACGTTGTTGAGCACGACGGCCGGATTGAACTGCTGCCCGTCCGTTCGGCAAAACAAATGCGCGGTTTTTTGCGCGGCATCGACACGTCAGTTCCACGTGAAAAGGACCGCGTCTGAATCTCGTCGATTCCTCAGCCTGGCTCGAGTACTTCGCTGACGGGCCAAACGCGACATTTTTCGCTCCGGCTATTGAAAAATCGGCCGACTTGATTGTGCCGACAATTGTACTGTTCGAAGTCTACAAACGCGTCTGTCAACAGCGGGACCGACATGCTGCGTTGCAGGCAGTGGCAACTCTACGCGCCGGACGAATTGTTGATCTGACCCTAACGTTGGCCATTGCCGCAGCGGCGATAAGTAATTCCGAAAGACTGCCCATGGCGGATAGCATCATTCTCGCGACAGCGCGCGTGGAACGTGCAGTAATCTGGACACAGGATGCAGATTTTAAACAGTTAACTGGCGTGAAGTTTCGGGCTAAGAAATAATCAATCCAGCTGCGCGATTTCGCGAATGAATTCAGAGAAGTCTTTCCCATTGCGCGCGGCATGATTGAGCGCTTCCAGACGCTTATCCATCGCAGCTTCGGGCAGGGCGACGCGATGTGAAGATGTGCCGTTTATAAAAACGATTTCGTCCCACTGAATGGAGGAAATCTGGTCGTTAAACCGCGCCACGGCGCGACCACGAAAAAATGCGCGTGTGGTTTCGGGCGGATTAAAGATCGCGCTCTTGATTTCCTCTTCGGTCGTCACCCGGCGCATCAAACCTTTCCGCAACAGCTCGTAATACAACCCGCGGTCCAGATCGAGATTGTGATATTCAAGGTCAATCGATTGCAGCCAGGAATCGTTCCAGGAGAGCTTTTCTTCCTGCTGCAATGCGTCCAACAAAAACTTTTTGGCCGCCCAATCCACGCGGTCGCGCGCTGACATCGGGTCGCGCTCAAGATCATCGAGGACGTTTTCCCACTCGCGCAATATCCATTGCTGTTCTTCGTTCGCGGCGCTTCCCAGTTTGCTGGCAGCGCGCAAATAAATTCGCTGTACATCAATGGCAGAAATTTTGCGGCCATCCTTCAGTTCGATGATCCAATCGCAAGTTTGATCGCGGCTGATGGATTTGTTCGCGTCCACCGGTTGGGCAATTTCCAGCTGTGGCGCCTCCCGACTCTCGATCAGATCCAGAACGAACGAAGTCGTCCCAATCTTCATCGCCGTCGCCCATTCGCTCATGTTCGAATCGCCCAGGATTACGTGAAACCGGCGGTAGCGGCTGGCGTCCACATGCGGTTCATCGCGCGTGTTCACCAGTGGGCGGCGATTCATCGTGTCGATACTCACCACCACACTGAAAAAGTCGGCGCGCTGCGAGATTTGATAAATCCCCGGATCGCCCTGGCTGCTTTCGCCTTCTACGCCCATCTTGCCAGCTCCGGCGAAAATCTGGCGAGTGATGAGAAATGGCAAAATCCCGGTGACGATCCGGTCCCACGGGATTTCCCGGCCCATCAAATAGTTATCATGGCACCCGTAGCTGTGACCCGCAAAATCGGTGTTGTTTTTGTAAAGCCGGACTTCATAGCCGGGCGGTAATTTCTGGTTTCTACGCCGCGCGCATTCCGCGAGAATCCGCTCACCGGCTTTGTCCTGCGCCACGATCTGTCGCAGTGCCGTACATTCAGGCGTGGAATATTCCGGATGCGCATGATCGTTGTAAAAGCGGGCGCCGTTTGAAAGCACAAGATCGCTTTTTATTTCCTCAAAACTGAGCGGGCGCCGCTTATCGATTTCGTAATAAGCCGATTCGTCAGTGTCCTGGAGTAACTCGCGTGCCCGAAATCCGCGGGCGTCCAAATGTGGATCTTCGAGGTCGTAATCCCACTTCATTAACGCACCATGATCGGTGTAACGGCGTACCAACTCGATGGATTCTGCTACGACGTCGACGGTCTCCGCACCGCACAGGGTGATGCCGTACTCCGTCTCCAGCCCAAAGACGCGTTTCATTGGATCCCAGTTATTTTCGAATCTTGCCCAATTTTCGAACGCGTAAGATCACAATTACATCCGGAGGACGCGACGACGCTTTCGCAGTTCAAATTACGCCAAATGCTGCGCGCGCACGGGTATCGGAGAGTGGCTTCACAGGCGAGATCTTGACGACATTTTCCGGATCGTAATCGATCAGCTTGAGCCAGTCTTCGGTAATGTCTGTGGCCGGGAAAATATCGTTCTCCGCGTACTCGGCATTGAACGCAAGTTGCAGGTCTGCTTCCCGAATTCCTTCATCCTGTTGCGTTCCAATGGCGCGTTTGATCGCCATTGCTTTCGCGCGCTCCACAATCGAGGCAATAATCGCGCCACTGATGAGGTCGCTGCGGTAAAGGGTTTCTTTGCGACCGCTGCGCAGTGTTACTTCTAGAAATTTGTTTTCATCGCGGCGCGCGAACTGCCAGTCGACAAATCGTTCAATCAACTTCTCAATCGAAGCGCCTATCCCATCGGCTTCCTTGGCCAGTACGCCGTCGTATGGCAGATCATCCGTCAAATAGATGCGGTAAATTTCGCGCGTCCCTTCTTTGTCCGGACGATTGACCTTAATTTTTCGATCAATCCGGCCCGGACGCAAAATTGCAGGATCTATCAGGTCCGCTCGATTGGAAGCGAGGATGATCACCACATCATTGAGCGAACTGATGCCGTCCATCTCAGAACAGAACATCGGCACGAGGGTGGAAAGAATGTTCGAGTGCCGCGATGCGCGTCGGGTACCGAGGATCGATTCGGCTTCGTCGATGAAAAGGAACGGCATGAAACCTTCCTTCCGTTTTTCGCGAGCGGTGGCAAAAATTTCACGCACCATTCGCTCCGATTCTCCCACCCACATGTTGAGGATCTCCGGGCCCTTTACGTGCATGAAGTACTCACGCATCTCCGTCCCGGTCGTTTCGCGGAGCTGGTTCGTCAGATTGTACGCAGTCGCTTTGCCGATGAGCGTCTTTCCGCAGCCCGGAGGCCCGTACAAAAGAAAGCCTTTCGGCGTCGCGTGCTGAAATTTTTTGAAAAGGTCCGGATGCAAAAGCGGCAGCTCGATCGCGTCCTTGATTGCCTGGAGCGCAGTCTCCTGGCCGCCGACTTTTTCCCAGGGCAAATCCGGAACCGAATCCAGATAATACTCGTCCGTTTTTTTGCTCGAGAGCATCTCGAGCGCCATGCGATAATTAGAATCAACGCGGACTTCGTCGCCCGATTTCAATGTGGAATGGACAAGTTCAGAAGAACGTTGCAGCACCATGGACTGCAACCCGTGCTCCGAGCCCACCCGCAAACGGTCCTTACCAATTACCTCCGTAATCTTGGTGACGGGACCGGCTGTCTCGAAACCGAGATCGCCTACAATCACAAAGGCTTCGTTGACGAGCACCCGCGTACCTTTTTTTAATTTCGAAAGCGGAATACGCGGGTCCGCGTTGCAGTAATAATCAGCGCCCCCCACCACGATATGCGCTGTCTCCTTCGAAATGGCGCCAAGAAACGTGCCGATCCGATTCGCGGGCGAAGTCACTTTTTTGACGACCTCCTCGAGCTTCTCAATCATTCGGCGCGCCTCGATCATTGTCTCCTGCTGGTCGAGAATGTGCGGCCGCATTCGCAAGAGCTCGTGCCGAACTGGATCGTCCGGCGGCAAAGAAGCGATCAGGTGATCGAATGAATCGAGGAGATTTTGCGGACCCAAGTCCCCTTCACCTCCCTGGAACCCCTCGCTGCGCTCGTCGCTCATTATGGTTTGGGTCAATCCGCCGAACCAAGTTTCATTATACTGTGATCAGGTGCGTTCGCAATGTTCACTCGCGTAACCTTTCGGACTTCGACGCTTCGCATCTCTTAAATGTTCAACCGAACTATTGGTCTGCTGTCGCAAAAAATCTTTCTGTGGCTTTTATTTCGCCGGAAAAAAGATCGCAACGAGTGGATATGCCCGACTGAAAAGTTGCGACTTAATACGCGCGCCACTACACTTTATTTCCCTTCCCGGGAGCCTTAGCTCAATTGGTTAGAGCGCCGCCCTGTCACGGCGGAGGTTGCGGGTTCGAGCCCCGTAGGCTCCGGTGTTCCTTTCAGAGAAGATACAGTCAGGCGTCGAGTCCACAAGAACCGACACCCTTCACTACGAAAGATTGCAGTGCTGTTGCTCAGCCTGCTTCTGTGTCGCCGAAATCGAGTACTATTGCCCGCCGGCGTTTGCGATCACAAAAGGTGACGCAGCCTGCGGGTTGAAGCCCTCGGGGTAAAACGGCTCACACCCGAAGCGAATGTCCAGGACTGCCGAATTAGTAGGCATGTTTGGAACAGTCCAATAGAAGAACGTACCATTCGGATCCATCGACGGCGTAATCGGAATAGTGAACGTGTTTCCGCCATCCAACGACAACCAAAGCTCGATCTCACAATATGACGGCCATTTGGTCCGGTTCGAAATCGATCTCTGCCATTCGACCCTGATTTTCTGTCCTGGATAGAGAATCTGCCCGGCTTTCGGGGAAATGAGCGTCGGTATAAAAGCGGGCGGTGGCGGAGG
>Ga0210120_1000046_pt1 | contig 31586 bp, 28 predicted proteins | sample Goodyear_PhragA__FD_184868 | JGI IMG/M metagenome (GOLD analysis project Ga0210120, IMG submission 184868) | Wetland microbial communities from San Francisco Bay, California, USA, that impact long-term carbon sequestration - Goodyear_PhragA_D2... | ecosystem: Environmental > Aquatic > Marine >... | reverse complement strand
AAACTCGGGCATGGACATCGAGCCCGATCTTGATCGTGGCGGGGCAGAGTTGTAGTTTAGTTCCGGCAACCTCGGGTGAGGCTGCCCCTTCGTCATGAACGATTGTATATTTCATAGAGCGGGTGAGAGTAACAACTCGCCCGCTCCCTTTACATGCCATCCAGTCGATGAAACCAACTCCGAACGCATTCGCGAGCGAGGTAGTCCCGTTTCGAAATACGCTCAGTGTGTTTGCCACCAACCCGTGCCGTCGCTTATCCCTTCTTTGTCAGATGCAAGCGTGTCAATCAACCAACTATGAATCATACGGACCAGTTTAAGCTGTTATTCTCAACGTTCACGATCCAGTTGCCCACGTTGCTTGTTTGCTTTGTGGCGGGCGTTGTTATTCTCGCGAAGTGGAAGGAGGGCTCCAGGGGCTCGCTATGGGCTCTTCTTGGCTTTGGCCTCGCTGCGGTGCTTTGTTTTGCTATTCCCGTCGGACAAACTGTTGCGCAGGAGTGGATGAGGCACAGCGGCCACACGGTGACGGAGAGTGTGTCTGTAATGGCCGGGATCTCGATCGTGTGGTCAGTGCTCCGCGCCGTCTCTTACATCTTACTCTTGATCGCGGTATTTGCAGGGCGCTCGACTTCCCCTCCAGCCACCGGGTCTCTTTGATTAACTCTGCACTACCATATGCCTGCCAAACCAATTCGTGAGGGCTTTCACTCCATCACTCCCTACCTGTTCGCGAAGGATGCTTCGCGTTTGATTGAGTTCATCTCCGCGGGCTTTAGCGGGGAGGTGATTTTCCTCAAAGCTCGTCCGGACGGTTCGGTCATGCATGCTGAAATGCGCATTGGAGACTCAATGCTCATGTTGGCGGAACCAACGGGAGAATTCGGACCGAATCCGACCTCAATCTACCTTTACGTGACCGACAGTGACTCGGTCTATCAGACGGCGCTTGATTGCGGCGGAGTCTCTGTGTTCCCGATCATGACCTTGCCTTCAGGTGAGCGTTATGGCGGAGTCAAGGATCCCTCCGGCAACGTTTGGTGGGTTGCGACGCACATCGAGGATGTCTCGCCGGAAGAAGAGGAGAGACGTTGGAAGAATTTCAAGATGCCATGAAGAGGCGTTGCCACGCCGTGGCCCGACCCAACGCCGCAGTTAACCGTGGCCGTCCGTTTGCCGCGCTTCATCCGATGAACACACTTGCTCACACACGCGCTGTGTGCTGAGCTTATATTTCGTTAGATGATAAGGGGTCGTTCCTTATCGCTATGAAGAGCATCATCTACGCAATCGCTGTTGGCGGAGCTGTCGGGACGCTCGCCATGATGGCATACGCTGCGCAGAGCTTCGCGTCCCTGTTCAGCGGCTTGACGCTTTGGGCGCTTGCTCCATTCGCCGGCTTCGCCGTCGCAGGCGCGGTTGCCCGGAACCGTGGCGTTGTGATTGCGGCGCTGGTGGCAGTTGCCGTTGCTGTCCTATTCGCAGGATTCGTCTACACCGACGCCGTCTTCATTCATCCCCACTCCACGAGCCCACTCGCCTTCATCCTGGTTCCGTTGTATCAGCTGACTGCTGCCCCCATTCTTTTAATCGCTGCGTTTGTTCTCCGTCGTGCGCCCTTCACCCGAACCATCTAGCCAATCCGTGGAGCTAACGCCGAAAGGATTGACTCTTTCACTCCCGTTCATTTGAAACTCGTTCGCTTCCCAGCTCCCTCGTCGCTACCAACGCGGCTTTACCTTCTCTGGAAGCAACCTCGGTCCGGCCGTTCAGTTTTCGGGTTGAGATCCCTCGGCACCTCGCGTGAGGATCGTTCAGTTCAGCGCCCGCCGATCGCATTGTTGACGGCGTGCGGAGTCGCTGAGGCGATCTGAACTCTTGCGGCCCGGAGTTAAGATCGGCAGCAAAATGGAAACTTTGCTTCGAGCGACCGGCTAGTTTATTTCTTCCGCGTTGGAAAGTTTCAACCGGTAGGAAACAAACTGAGTAACGATCTGATGGATGCGCAAACAACAAAGCAAGCTGTCGAACCGACGTCCGGTTCCAATCCGGATGGGCCCAACTGGGGTTATCATTTTGTCCCCAACCAACCAGGACGGTCCATCACTTCGGAGGAGGCGGTTCAGTTTCTCACCGCGCCGGGTCCGTGTGTGCCGGGTGAATTTCTCTGGTTGCATTTCTCACTTTCCAACGCCGCCTCTGAACCCTGGCTACGGAAGTATCTGACCCTGCCCGATAGCTTCTACGAATCGCTCCATAGCCAGGCAGACTCCACTCATTTGGAGCAAGACGCAGATGCACTGGTGGCGCGGATTCATGATGTGCTTTTTGATTTCACATTTAACGCACCGGTTGCGAGCACCAGTCTTTGCATAAAGCCACGCGTGCTGGTAAGCGCTCACGCCCGACCCTGGCGTTCGATTGAGAAACTCCGGGCAGCGGTGGAAGCGGGTCAGCTATTTCGGTCGCCGATTGAAGTCCTATCGCGCTTGTTGCGAGATCAGGCCAGTGTGTTGGTCGACATTATCCGAAAATCCACCAAGCGTGTGGATCCAATGGAGGAACGTTTGCTGGCCAAACGGATTTCCGTCAGCCGCAGCGAATTGGGCTCACTGCGGCGCATGCTGGTTCGACTCCAACGGCTTCTGGCTCCGGAACCAGCTGCATTCTTTCGCCTTCTTAGTCGGCCTCCTGATTGGATCTCAGAAGAAGAGCTTCAGAACCTGCACGAAGCGGCAGATAAGTTCTCCAAGGCCATCAGCGACGCAGGGTCCCTGGTTGAGCGCGTCAAACAGCTTCAGGAAGAATTGTCCGCCCTTGTCAATGAACAGACCGGTCGAACGCTGTTTGTTTTGACGGTAGTAACCGTGCTGGCCTTGCCGATCAACCTGGTAGCAGGGTTGTTTGGTATGAACGTAGGCGGTATTCCTCTCGCTCAACACCCGTACGGTTTCTTTTTGGTCCTGAGCCCCCTGTTGGGCCTAACCGCGCTTTTGGCGTATTTGGGATTGGTCAGGCACCGTGACTAGGGTCTCCGCACGCAAACCGCGCACCGTTAAGATGAGATACGAAAATGGCCAAGCACTCCGAAACCTGAGACCGCAAAGCGACATAGCCATAAGACTCGACGGCACGGCGGGTTTGTTCTAAAACTCATAGCATGAAAAGGTTGATCGTTCCGATTCTGTTGCTCACACCGTTGATTCTGTTTCGCGCTCAAGGGCAGCAAGCCGATGGCACACTTGCTAGCGTTCTTTCCAAGGAGGGACTTGCCGGCGCGAAGCTGGAACGACGGTACGGCAATCATCTTTTCGTTCCGGTTACCATAAACAACCGGCGCGGCGCGCTGCTGATTGATACCGGATCGCCCAATACGCTGATCGATCGCAACAGCGTGGATACGTTCGGTCTCACCGTGGAAAAAACCGACTCCAGCGTGGGCGGTTTATTTGGGCGCAGTTGGGAACGCTACGGCATGAGCAAAGTGAAGAACCTCGCCATGGGCAATTGCGTTGTCACAAACGTGCCGGTGGCAATCGCAGATTTGTCCGACATGAATCCAGAGCGCAGCTCTGCATCAACCGGATCGCACATCGCCGATTCCAAGGCGATGGCGCACATTAATGGCGTGCTTGGCGCGCGCGAGATGCTGAAGTTTGGGATGATTATCGATTGCACGCGGCAGATGCTTTATGTGAACCCAAAAGGATCGAGTTCCGGCGTGAGCCAGCGCGTTGCCAATTTTTTCGTTATCCGCCGCTTTACGCGAATCCCGATGCGGCTGAATGCGAATAGTCACTTTGACATTGAAGGTGCCCTGAACGGACATGCCACGCGATTCATCGTGGATACGGGCTCGGCGAATACGCTCATTGACACGCAGGTCGCGGTGAAATCTGGAACTGGCGTGACGGCTCTCTCGGGTTACGGTGCAGGCGCTGCGGGCGGCCTGGTGGAAGGTGTGAATCGCGCCCGCGTGAAGGACCTGGCACTCGGCGACTTCAAGCTGCAAAACGCCGAAGTGGTCGTGGCCCATGTATCCGGAGACATTCTGCTGTCGAAATCCGCCGCGGAATCGAATGCCGGCGTTCTGGGACAGGATTACCTTTCGACCAATTTCGCCGTGATCGACATGGGCGGCAAAGCGCTTTATCTGCGCCACCCGGATTCCCGTTAGCGTAAAGGATGTCGCTTCGGAAAACCTTAATCGGTATTGCCATCGGCTGGCTCGTATTTATTACGGTGCTGCACGCCGCGATTAATCTTAATCTTTTCGATTCAAAACGCACGACGGCAGCGGACCAAAACAAATTCCGGATCGGATTTCTGCCTGTGACGTGTCATCTCACCTGTCCAGTAACGGATTTCATCAACAAACAAATCACCGGTGCCAGCATTTTTCAGCCGCTGCGCTTTAACGGCTGGCCTGAATTGAAGGAAGCATATCTTTCCGGGTACACGCCGGCGACGTTCATCCTTGCGCCGATGGCCATTGCACTGCGCGAACAAGGCGTCCCGATCAAGATTGTTTATCTCGGACACCGCGACGGTTCGGCCGTAATGGTTCGCAAGGATTCGAACATCTTTCGCATGGAAGATCTGCGCGGGAAACGCATTGCGGTGCCGAACCGATTTTCCAACCAGCGTTTGCTGATCTTTCGCGCGCTCAAGCAGGTGCACATGACAATCAACGATATCGAATTGATCGAGATGCCGCCGCCCGATATGCCTGCCGCGCTTTACGCCCACGCGGTGGATGCGATTTCCAGCGGTGAACCTTTCATGGCGCAGACCGAGCTGGACGGATACGGGCGCGTTCTGTGGCTAACGAAAGATGTTTGGCCAAACTTCATCTCATGCGTGCTGGCCGTGCACGAGGACATGATCAAAAATCATCGCGAGATCGTTCAACGCCTGGTGGACGGTATCGCCAAAAGCGGCAAGTGGATCGACAAAAACATGGATCACCGGATGGAAGCCGCGCAGTTCGTTGCGAACCATTATTACAATCAGGACCCGCGCCTTTTGAGCTTTGTGCTGAGCAAACCGCCTGATCGCGTCAAGTACACCAACCTCCTGCTGCGCAAACCGGACTTTGAGGAAATCGAAGAACTCGGACGCGAAGCTGGCATTTTGAATGGCACCGCGCATTTCGAGGATTACGCCGATACGTCATTTGTGACTGACGAAAGCGCCGTTCAACCTTACGCCTGGGAACCGGCAAAAAAGCCATGAGCGGAGAATCGGCACCTCTGGGGAGCGCACGCGCTCTCCAATCACAACGAACACTCACCTGGTTTCAATATCCGGACTCACGGTTCTGGCGAACGATTCGCGCAGTCGGAATGCTCGCGCTCTTTTTCACTCTGTGGGGATTAGCCGTCCGCATTTCGCATAGCGAGCTGTTCCCGACACCGATGAATGTCGTTCGCGGGATCGCCGAATTATTCCAAAAAGGATTGCTCTTCAAATATATTGTGGCGTCGCTCTTCCGGGTCACATGGGGATTCACTCTTGCCGTTATCATTGGCGTTCCACTCGGACTGGTCCTCGGCTGGTACACCCGTCTATTTCAGGCATTCAATCCAATTCTCCAGATCCTGCGGCCCATCTCACCGATCGCATGGATTCCCATCGCGATTCTCTGGTTCGGCGTGAGTGATGCGGCGCCGATTTTTCTGATTTTCCTGGCCAGCGTTTTCCCGATCACGGTGTCTGCGATTGCGGCGGTGCAAAACATGCAGCCGGTTTATCTGCGTGCAGCGCGAAATTTTGGATTAAGCCGCAGCGAACTTTTCCGGCAGGTAATTTTTCGCGCCTGCCTTCCGCAAATCATCACTGGAATTCGCATCGCGCTGGGAGTGGCCTGGCTGGTCGTCGTGGCTGCGGAAATGATCGCGGTCAATAGCGGCCTCGGTTATCTCATCATTGACGCGCGCAACGCCGGCAAGCGCTACGACCTCGTCGTCGCAGGCATGGTGATGATCGGTCTCATCGGTCTCATTCTCGACCTGCTCGTCCGGCAACTGGAAAAATTTGATGAAGTGAAATGGGGATACGCGAAGCGATGAAAGCGCTTCGCAATGACGAAGCTCGAATGACGAATGCCGAATTGAATCCGAATGATCAAATTGCAGGGCGTCTGTGTCAGACGCCTTGCGCTTTCTTCGTCATTCCTTCGTCATTCTTCATTCGTCATTGGTCATTCACCTTATGAGCGCCGTCTCCGTTCACGATGTCAGCATGAGTTTTGCCGGGAAGAACGGCGACGCGATTCGCGTGCTCGAGGACGTGAGCGCGGAAGTTCAGCATGGAGAATTCGTTTGTATCGTCGGTCCGAGCGGTTGCGGAAAATCTACTCTGCTCAACATGGTTGCCGGGTTTCTCCGCTCCACTTCGGGAGAAGTGCTGGTTGAAGACGAGCCGGTTCGCGGGCCTGATCCGCGACGCATTTTCGTCTTTCAGGAGAATGGTGTCTTTCCGTGGTTGAACGTCAGGGAAAACGTCGGTTTCGGTATTCGCAGCCGTGTTCGGCGCGAGCGCGGCGCGAAACTTGACTGCATGAAGCAGTCAAGCCTTATCGCGCATTACGTTGAGATGGTGGGATTGACCGGCTTTGAGAACGCGTACCCGTACGAACTTTCCGGCGGGATGCGCCAGCGTGTTGAGATCGCACGGGCGCTGGCGGCTAATCCTGACATCATTTACATGGACGAACCATTCGGCGCACTCGATTTTCTCACCCGACTGAAAATGCGCGCGGATCTGACGCGAATTTGGCAAAGCGAAAAGAAAACTATTCTCTTTGTCACTCACGATATCGAAGAAGCGATTCAACTCGCCGATCGCGTACTGGTCATGAGCAATCGGCCGGCAACGATTCAGGAGATCGTGAACATCGATCTCCCGCGTCCGCGCGATCTCGACTCCACCGGCTACCTCGAAAAACGTGACCGCATTTTTCGTGTGATGGGCATGAGCCTCCGGGTCGGCGAGACAGCAGCCGCCTAACGACGCCTTCCCGCTTACAATCTATTCAGTTTCCGGTGACGAACGCCGTCACATCGAAGCTGGCAATTCTGAACGGACCTCCCGAGGTCTCCTGCACGGCAGCTATCAGGAAAACCTTGCCGTCATTTCTCGGCTGAAACCACTTCGGGTGCTGAACATTCCATTTGCTGCAATCACTAACCTGCATTGCGGGTCCGATACCATCGGCATTTTGAATAAAGATTGCGTAAGTCTGACCATTGATGTTGTCGCAAGCCCTGTTGGATTCGAAGGCAAACCATTTACCATCAGGCGACCACCAGCCGGCGCGTGCCTGGAATATTTGTTTAAACGCCGGCCCTCTCGGTGCGTGGCGGTCCAGCGGCGCGACCCTGGGCCGGGCTGTCGACGTGTCGGTAACCCAAACGTAGTTGAGGTCCTGATTATAGTAGTTGCTCTCCCGGTTAAACTGACCGGCGAACGCGACCAGGTTGGGGCTGGTTTGGTTCACACTCGGAAAGCCTGCCCAGACCCTGTCATTTGCCAGTGGAGACTGAATAGTTTGGCCGGTAGTCGCGTCGATCTTGGCAGTCACCTGCGCGCCGGTCACGTCCACGGCAAGAGACTGGCAGTCCGGGTACCACGACGGGTAGATCATGCCCATTGTGTTCGGGACCGGCGTGGGCGTGCAATTGGCAGTGCAACCAGTCGGAACAGTGTAAATGCCGTCACCGTTGCTGAATGCGACCGGTCCGCTGGTGAGTCCGCCTCCAGACCTGTTCCAGCACCAATCCGGACGCGTTGAGGGGATGTTGACGAATGGCTGCACGTCCATCGTCGCAAGATCTGCGGTGTACAGCTTGATATCGTTCGGCATCGCGGTGGGATTTCTCTCGAAAATCATCATCGTCCCTTCCGCATTCAGGACAGGGCGATAGTCGTTGACCTCCGAATTTTCAGGCAGCAAAAACGTCGGCTCAACGAACGAAGACTCGTTTGTGCGTTGATAAGAGGATGCTTGTCCAAAGCAGAGCGGTGTTGAAGCGAGCAGGAGAATCAGGGTTCGTCTTAAGCGTGTCATGGTCGTTGTCGGTTTGATGTAAATGGCACTGATAGGTTGCTTCATTCAGTGTTTTAGGCGAAGCCGCCAGTGGGATCTAAAAATGCAGGCACAGATAAATCGTTAACGATCTGTTCCCGTTCATCAACATCTCCCGGTTATGTCATTGTAATTTATCCTTTCCCTTTTTCGAGAGTTATGACTACGGAGACGACACTGAAGACCCCACAGCTCGTTCGTGCGCTCAAACTGCGGGATCTGATCCTGTTCAATCTGGTCGCCGTACTGGGGCTGAGGCATCTTGGCACAACGGCGAGATTCGGTCCCGGATCGTTACTAATGTGGCTGATCGCCGCGGTCTTTTTCTTCATCCCACAGGGATTGGCTGTGATCGAACTGTCATCACGGTTTCCGAAAGAGGGCGGCATCTATTTCTGGACGAAACGCGCGTTGGGCGAAGGCCACGGTTTTTTGTGCGGCTGGTGTTACTGGGTCAACAACGTCCTCTATTACCCGAACCTGCTGATTTCCGCGGCGGTCATCGCCACTTTTATCTTCGGGAAAAGCGGGAGCGGATTAAGTGATAATTGGGCCTATGTGCTGCCGATAACGCTCGGCTCGCTGTGGATCGCCACTCTGATAAACATCGTCGGTCTGGGCACGGGCAAATGGTTGCAAAACGCCGGCGGCGTCGGCACCTACATCCCCGGACTTATTCTGATCCTACTGGGCGTTTACGGCGTGATGACCAGTCCTCCGGCCAACGAACTCAGCGTGTCGACTCTGATGCCGGATCTGAACAACCTTCCGGCGTTAAACCTGCTGGCGTCGATCGCGTTTGCGTTCGCTGGACTCGAGTTGGCCTCGACAATGGCCGACGAAGTCGAAAATCCACGACGCAATCTCCCGCGCTCGATCTTTATCTCTGCGCCGTTGATTGCTGTCGTCTATATCGTCGGAACAGGCGCGGTGCTATGGCGGCTGCCAAACAAGGACGTGAACGTCGTCTCTGGATTTCTGCAGGCGATCAAGGCAGGCGCCGATCACCTTTCCCCGACGCTCGTATGGGTCGCTCCGCTTTGCGCGGCGCTGTACACCGTCGGTAACCTCGGTAGCGTAGGTGCCTGGCTGATCGGACCAGCGCGCGTGGCGTTCGTGATCGGGCTGGACCGTTATTTCCCGAAAGCCTTCGGAGCGGTGCATCCGCGCTGGCATACGCCGTACGTCGCGATCCTCGTTCAGGCAACTCTCGCGACCATATTTCTGTTGCTCTCGGTGCTCGGGAAAGGCACGAACGTCGAGGACGTCTATCTGATCCTCCTCGACACGCAGATTCTGATTTATTTCATCCCATACCTTTATTTGTTCATTGTCTTCTTAATCCATCGCCGACGGAACGAGAATTCGAGTGAGGCCGTTCTGGCGCCTGGCGGATCGATTGGCGGATGGCTTACTGGGATGAGCGGAATGATCCTCACCTTGTTTGCGATGATTATCGCGACGATTCCTCCACCGGATATGGGAGACACTCTGCTGTTTCGCTTAAAGGTCATTGGAGGCGCACTCGGATTCATTCTGTTTGGCGGATTGATCTACTGGCGCGCTCGCTGGAAAAGGGAAACAAATTAAAAAATCGAGCGTCAGATCGGCGTAAACCCAATCGCAAATCGGCAACTCCGACTTTAAGTCGCGAGTACGCGAAGGATTTCGGTGTCGAAAATTTGAAATTAACTAGCCGGCAGTCGGATTCGAACCGACGACCTGCTGATTACAAATCAGCTGCTCTAACCAGCTGAGCTATGCCGGCGAACGAAAGAAGAGCTACAAGGTTAAAACGGAATCGACAGAAAGCCATGGCAACTTTTGCGCTAAAGACCGTTTGCAAGCGCACAATTCAGTTGAGTATACCTAACGAAGTGATCGGGTGGCCTGAAGAGATTGGCCCCCGCAGCCTTGCCACGTGTTGCACAACTTTCGACGGCTGTGCTACGCTGAGCGCATGATGCGGCACAATTGGTCTACTGCAGCAGTCGTGGTCGCCTGTCTCGGCTCTCCCGCCGTTGCGATGTCTCAACCACCCGGCGATCCACAGCATCTGCACGTAGCTTTCGTGACGACCACAGGCGATGCCGAGCCGGGCGAGACGACTTTCTACACGGTCGGGCAGAAGCAATTCGGTGTGGGGCGGCTCGCGTCGATCGTCGATATTAACGGCGAGCAGGTGACGTTTGAAGTGCTCGTAAGCCTCCAGTACACCGACGGCAGCGGACCATTCACTGGGTTCTTGTCGCTCATCTGGCCGAACGGTGACGCCGTGGCCTGCCGTTATGAGGGGGTTCTGGTGCGCGACGAAGCCGGTGACTCGCGGTGGAATTCGATTCTGCTCGTGATCGACGGCAGCGGTTCCCTGACCGGCGCGACCGGTGTCGGCACGTTGTCGGGCTTCCGGAGCGCAGCGCTGGGCGGCTCCGTGGAGTACACCGTCGATCTCAACATCCACCGACAGAATGGCGGACAGGGCGGCGGCAGCCCCGAAAACGCTGACGGCGGTTCGTCCGGAATCGCGTTCGGCAACCCGGGCGATCTCGCGGTCGACGTTGTCCTGAGCGGAGATCCCGAAGACCAGCGTCTACGAAATGTCGGGTTCAACGACTCGTTCCGCTACGGGATCTTCCGGATCGCCGGCACCGACGCGAGTGGGCCGATACCTGTACAGGTCAGTGCGCTTGGGACGCTGGGCTACCGGATGGGCAGCGGACCGTTCGCGGGCTTCCTCGTGCTCGATTACGGCTACGATAACGTCCTGTACTGCCAGTACCAGGGACACACAACCCAGTTGTCCGTCGACTCGACGCGCATCCTCGGCCGGCTCGACGTGATCGCCGGCACCGGCATGTTCGACGGCGCGCAAGGAGAGGGAAAAGTTCGGGCGCGCCGCGGCGGGCCGGTGGGCTCGACACAGCTGACGTCGATCCGTTTGCGGCTGCGTTAACGGGCGCGCGCGTTGCGTCCTTTTGAACAATTCCAACAAGGCGAATGGATCCAGTTGCACTGACAACTCGCGCCAATGGTGATCGTGCTCGACGAGCGACTGCTCCCGTGAGTTCACTGAGTAAAGTGCATAGCCGATAGCAGTATATCCGGCGAAGCCCTACATAATAATTAGGCGGCGCCTGACTAGACATCTCCTTGCGGTTTCTCTAAACGTACGCTTTTGATCAAAAGTCCTTTTATGAGCATTCGGCTAAGATTCTGTGCGGCAGCGCGGTCCTTTGTGGTCCACTAGTTTTTAGAAGGAAGTTGTATGGCTCTCGAGCAATTGCAGCGCGCTCTTACCCAAGGCGAGCTCGACACGATAATGGCTCATAAGGATCGAGATGATGACAGCGTGTTCTACATCCATTCAAATTGTCATTCCCATTCGCCGACATGGACCAGATACGAAAGGGGCGGAGTTCTGAGAATCGAGTGTTCCGAATGTTCCAGGACCATTGCAATCGTAAAGGTCGCGGAAGCATGAAGCCGAAGCGGCAGACAGTGGCAGACGGCGTCGTTTAAACTCTCGCCACGGACGGCAAGTTTGCGTTTTTGAAGTTGGCGCGGTCTGGCCTACTCGCGGGCGCGCGAGTACGCGGAAAGCGGATCCGCGGTTTCCAGATTCTTGATAACCGTGCTGAGGTACACCGATTCGGGATAAAACGCTTTGTATTTGGTGATCTCTGCCCGATTCAAAACTTTGAACCCGTAACGTTCGAACATCTTTTCGCCGCGACGGCTCTCGAATGTAACAATCTGGCCGCACACCCGTTTTTCGCCGGAGCGATAGAGATAACTCAGATAGGCGCTCATCAGCGCGCGCGTAGTCGAAACTTTGCGCGCCTCCGGCAGCAGATTAATGTGAAAATGCGGGACCCGCCGCGCGGTGCCGAGCATCTCGCGCAACTGCTCTGGCTCCAAACCCATCCCACTGGTTGGACGCATTGGTGACAGAAAACCGCTTTAGCAAAAACAAAAGTAAACCCCGGTTGGCCTTCACGCGCCCCACCGCCAACTGACAGTTGTGGCCAACACTACCAAAACAATTGTTTGCAAAATTAAACTCTTGAACCCGTGGTCCGTCCTTAGGCAATCTGACCTAAGAGCGAGAAACGCCATGAAGCGGTTCAAAATTATTCGGTTCAGCGATCTATGCCACCGTGTATTCTGGCGACCTCCGCTTCCTGTCCCCGACACCCAAGAAAGGCAAATCAAAATGAAATCAAAATCCGGAAATCATGTACCTCCACTAGCACTTCTAATGGTCTCAAGTCTGCTGTTCATTTCATCTCAAATGGCACTTGGTGATCACAACATTCAAGAAGGGCGCCAGGCCGGCGTCCTTAGCACAATCCCTATCACCGATTCTGGTTGGTCAACTGAGACGGCCACTAGTGATTGCACGAGCGGACAGGGGGATGATACATGGGAACTCACGCTCACGCAGTCTCGCGGTGTCACGATTACTGTCGATGATTGCTGCTGCCCAGGGGACTATTACGAGGTTAGGGTCGATGGGCTTCTCATTGGGAGTACTCCGAACCTCGCTCCGCCTTGGGGGTGTGATTTTAGTGGCCCTAACAGCTCTGGGAGTTTCACAGTTCCGCTATGTGCCGGGACACACACGATCACAGTCCGCGACGCCGGGTTCGACGGCCATACTCTCGAGGAAATAGAAGCGCAGCAAATGTGCCCTGCAGGCTTTACAGTAACCGGAACCCTATCGAATCCGCTTTCCGTGGGCAATCCGGCTACCGGGACGCTGGGATCGACTCAGCAGCCGGTGAGCCCAGAAGCCGCGCAACTTCAGCAACAGGCTGACGCCATTGCGCCCTATGTCGTTACCGACAGTAAAAAAATGCAGAAATTATTAAGCGCAGACGCTCAGGCGGCCGGTGTGTCAGCCGCGGCTGTGGAATTCGGAAATAAGCTCGTGGCATTAAATAACAAGATAATGTTGGCCGCCAACTCTGATCAGGAGGCAGTTCTGACCGATACCGATTTCGCTTTTGCCCAACCCTTGTTTATTAAGTGGGCAGAGGAAGGCAATCCCTGTGGCGACCGTGACCATCCTTCGCCTTGTCCTCCACGAATTCAATCGGCCGAATTCTATTCCACTGAGCAGGAGGTGAAGGACCATTTGATATTTATCGGGTTCCATCAAACAGCGTGGTATGCCGGTGGAAGAGGTGGGCACAATTTTACAAAGGTTGTTGACCATCCGTGTGGCTTCGGCCCATTTCGAACTCAGGCGATAACCAACAAAATAGGCGAGTGTTGGTCGCTTACCACCCAAAGCCCAGAACCCAATCCGGAGCTTCTCTCATACGTGTGGCCTTACTTCGCGTGGGGAGGCTACGTACGTTGGTGGCACCTTGTGTTCTGTTGAGAGTTATAACTTCAGAAAACTCGCATGGCCATGAAAGAGAGATCGTGGCGTCGCATAGTTCTTCGCTTCATCAGCATATATTTGGGTATCGGATTCTTAATATCCTTTGCTCAGAATCTGTGGGGACTGGCCACAGGCGGCCTAACAGCGTTCGTTTGGACAGGTTCGCTAGGAGGCAATGCGATTCTGCTTTTTTGGTGGTTTATCTTTCCCGCGATAATTTGGCCGTACGACCTCTACTGGGGACTCTACTGGAAAGTATTTCGGTAGCTTGTTGCAAAACGCAGCACCACACTGTCGGTGCTAGTCCATTGAACGGTGAGCAGCTACGCTTCGCGAGTAGGAAAACATTCCCACGCGCGGGGAGAGGAAAAGGACTCCGCTTTATTCACGGTGGCATTTACGGCTGTAAGGTCTTTGTCGTTCGAGCTGATATTTAGCGCTATTCGCGAAAGCGCGAGTATGCGGAAAGCGGATCGGCGGTCTCCAAGTTCTTGATGACGGTGCTGAGGTACACCGATTCGGGATAAAACGCTTTGTATTTGGTGATCTCTGCACGATTCAAAACTTTGAACCCGTAACGTTCGAACATCTTTTCGCCGCGCCGGCTCTCGAAAGTAACGATCTGGCCACAGACACGTTTTTCGCCGGAGCGATAAAGGTAGCTCAGATACGCACTCATCAGCGCTCGCGTCGTCGAAACTTTTCGCGCCTCCGGCAGCAGATTGATATGAAAATGCGGTACACGTCGCGGCCGGGCGGGAACTTCGCGCCAGCCGTACATCAGCAACCACCGAATGAAACGGCGCGACCGTTGGTTGTACCGGAAATAACGGGTCAGCGCCCGGAAAAATAGCCAGACGTTTTGATAAAGCGCGTAGAGCTGATTTTGCAGCGGCTTCCGCGAGCCGAGCAGGTAGCCGGAGATTTCGCCGTCCACCTCCAGTAGAAAACAGGACTCCGGTTCGTGATCGGTGTAGTAAGTCGTGAGAAAATCGGCGAATAATTCACGGTCTTCGTAAACCGGATCGATCGGCTCACCGAGGAATCCCGTATCGCAGCAGAGTTTTCTTACCGTCTCGCGATCTGATCTGCGATAGCCACGGATGAGGAACGGCTTATGTTCGTCGTCTAGCATCAAAAACGGCGATAGTTTGAGCGAAGCTCGCAGTAAATGCAAAACAGTTCATCAAATATACGCGGCCAGTTGAAGAGGCTGCGCGCAACCCGGGCGGCCTTCCTGCCCAAGGTGGACAATTTCCTTTGGCTGCATTCTTCGATGGCGTCTGCCAGCGCGTCCGGATTGTTTTCCACCGCCCACGATTCCTGATCGTGACAAATACTGTTGTCCATGTAGCTACCGCGAATTCCGACAACAGGTGTTCCGCATGCCTGGGATTCCACCGCCGCAAGGCCAAATGTTTCCTGAACTCCGGGATGCACGAAAAGATCAGCCGCGCGATAAAACCCGGCGAGCTCGGAAGGATCGGCGCAGTATCCAATCCTTGAAAGATTCCCGTTTCGCAATTGCGTGTTGCGAAGCTGAACTCTATCAGGCCCATCACCGATGACGAGCAAATGAAATTGATCGGGCCGGCGTCGCTGTAAGATTCTGAACGCGCGAAGCAGAGTTACTGTGTTTTTTTCCTTCGCCAGCCGGCCGACGTAAAGAAGCAGGATTTGATCTGAATTAACGCCAAATGACTGTCGTATCGCTTCGGTGCCGGATCCGTCCGGGCGGAAGATTTCCGTGTTAACACCGAGACTAAGCACACGCACGTTGTGCACGCCCCAATCACGAAGCACGCAGGCCAGCCGCTCTGATGCGACCAGCGTGGCGGCGTGCTGATTATAGAGTTTGCGAACGTATGCGCGGGAAAGCTTCATCACACGGCGTGCTGCCGTTTTGCCAAGGAGCCTGGCGCTCTTCCGCACGTACGCTTCAGGAAAATGCGAATGATAAAAACCGACCACCGGCACGCCCAGCGCGCGCCCGACTTTCAGTGCCCTCCAGCCAAGCTGATAGGGATCGCCGGACTCGATCACGTCCGGCCGTTCCTGTTCCAAAATCTCTTCTACTGCACGGAGATTCAACAGAGCGCGGTATTGCGCGGTGCGCGACACAAGGGGCGAACGAATGGTGTAAACACGCGAGCACCCATCTGTTTTCAACTTTGTTTTCGCGCCGGGAACAACAAGGACATGTTCGTCGCGCGGCGCGTGCCTCTGAATGTAATCGATCTTTTCGTGGAGATAGCGCTTCACGCCCCCGCTTACCGGCGAATAAAACTGGGTGACATCGCAGATCTTCACTACGCGGCGATTGTAGGGCAACCGCGCCGGTTGCCAATTCCGGCCCCGGCAGTCGACGCGCCTGCCCTACAATTGTTTTTGACCGACTTGATCACCGCGATTCGAGTTCGCTGATATGTTTCTCTGCTTGCAATGCTGCGGCGCAACCCATTCCCGCAGCAGTAACGGCCTGCTTGTAGATGCGGTCGGCCACGTCGCCAGCGATAAAAACGCCGGGGTGTTTGCTCTCGACCAGATTTTTCGGGAGCAAATAACCCTCCGGGTCCATATCGAGTTTGCCTCGATAGGCCTTTGTATTGGGATCATGCCCGATCGCAACAAAGACACATGCCACTTCCAACTCACGCTCATCATTTGTCTTTACGTTGCGCAAACGCACGGCGCGCATCTCCCCTTTTTCATCCGGAATGTATTGTGTCACGATCGTGTCCCAGATCGGCTCGATCTTCTTGTTCGCGAACACCCGCTCCTGCATGATCTTGGACGCCCGCATTTTGTCGCGGCGATGAATCAGATAGACCTTTGAAGCGAACCGGGTGAGGAACAACGATTCCTCGGCGGCAGAATCGCCACCTCCTACAACGCAGACCGGCACGTTTTTGTAAAACGCTCCGTCGCAGGTCGCGCAGGATGTCAATCCGTGACCGACCAACTTCTGTTCGTTTTCGAGTCCCAGATAACGGGCGGAGGCGCCGCTGGCGATGATGAGAGCGCGCGTCTCCAGCCATTCATCGTCGGCTTTGATGCGGACATGTTTCCCACTGGCATCGAAATCGGTTACCTCTGCATAAGAGAAGCGGGCGCCGAATTTCTCTGCCTGTCGGTGCATGTTTAGTATCAACTCCGGGCCATCGATTCCATCCGGAAAGCCTGGATAATTTTCGACCAGGGTCGTGGTGGAAAGTTGCCCGCCGGGCTGCCTACCTTCCAAAACCAGCGGGCTAAGGTTTGCCCGGGCAGCGTAAATAGCAGCAGTCAGTCCTGCACAACCGCTCCCAACAATGATTACCTTCTCCATCAATAGAATTTAGCACATGGCGCAAGTGATACAGAGTCACGCTGTGACGCGCACATAGATCTTATGAAACCCGCTTACGCCTGAGAACGGACCGCGATCCTCCTCGAATTTCTGCACGTCGCCTTCGCCGTCGGTGGCGCGGACAACGACAGTGTAATCACCCGTCGCGACGGGCATCCACTTCGCCTTCCAGAGGGACCAGGCCAGATCGCCGCCGGCATAATAGATTTCCGCGTCTCTCCAGGTTTCTCCGTCATCGACACTCAGCTCGACGCGGGAAACACCGCGGTCGCCGCCGTAGGCGATTCCTTTCAGTTCGATGGGAGCGCTCAAGTTGCCTAACGAAACCGACGACCAGTACTCGGGCACATCGATCCGTGAACGGATCGGCACAATGAAATTGGGTCCCCATCCCTGTGTTTCGTAAAATCCTTTCGCCCTGGCGTCGGTTACTTCGATTCGGGTAAGCCACTTCACGTGCTTTTCGCCGAAGTAGCCCGGCACGATTGCGCGCAACGGGTAGCCGTGCCGATCTGGCAAGGGCACCCCGTTCATTTCGTAAGCAAGCAGCGTGGTCGGTTCCATCGCTTTTTCCAGGGGAATGGTGTCGGTGTAGTTATCGACGCCGTACAACTGCACCCGCGCCGCACCGGACAGGACGCCGGCCTGGTCGAGCAGATCGCCGAGCGGGACTCCTTTCCAGACCGCGTTGCTGATCAAGCCTGCGTCCAAACCGTTGCTGATACACATGAGCGTCGTTTCCTGCTCGGTGGCATCGAATCCCAGGAGATCCTGCAATCGCCATGCAGCGCGATTTTGTACCAGCCCGCCCACTTCAAGATGCCAGAGATCGACGTTCACCCTGGGATCCACCACGTTCTTGGTAACACAATAAAACAATTCGTTAGGCGTGATCGACTCGACAATCGGGCCTTTATATTGGGTGCCGTCATAACTGAACGTTGCGGCCCGATAAAGCTTACGCGTCAGCGCGACGCCGCCTCCCGCCACAACGGCTCCAATTGCTCCCAGTACAAATGCGCGTCGCCCTATGTCGGGGGTGAATTCTCTGCTGGGCACATCGCCCTGCGATGTCCGGACAGCCGGGCGGGCCGTTGCTACCATTAAAAACTGAAATCCACCGACCAGCGTTCGCTCAAATGCGAACACGCACAGGGCGAACCCAACGAGCGTGACCAGACGCGCCGCTTCGATTGGCAGCCCCATGTAGCTTGTGCCGAGGACCGGCCACAACGCGATCGCGAATGCAAGCATCGGGAGCACAATGAAGATGGATACCGTCCAGATCGCCGAAGCGCGCTCGGGATTGCGCCGCACCAACATCCCGAAGATCGCTCCGCCCACTGCGCCGACCAGGAGTTGGCCGGCCATTGTCGATCCAACTCCCAGTTGCTTCAGGTGATTGTAACCGCCGACGTTGCCCATCAGCGAAAGAAATGGACCGGGAGGTATAAAAACCGAAAGACGATCGCCAATGATTGTAAGCGGTGTTGCCACACCGAGCGCGGTGAGCAACAACATCATCACTGTCATCACAATAGCGGCCACGAATCCTGCGAGTAGCCCGGCGACGATTGCCTTTCCTCCACTCATTCGACGCGAGTATCAGTTGTAGAGGCGCTCGCCGCGGCGAGCGCCTGATGGTTTGTCGTTTGACACAAACGACGCTACAACAGATTCACTTTGCAGTGCCAAGAATTTTCCGCACACGTTCCACGACCCTCTCGGACGTGACCTGCTTCATGCAGGCGTGATCGAATGGACACTGGCTCAGCCGCCGGTAATTGCACGGCGAACAGGGCAGGTCCATGCGCACAACCGATTCCGGCCTCTGGTACGGCCCGATGTGAACGGGATTCGTCGGACCGAATACGCTAACCATCGGTTTGTTCAGCGATGCGGCGACGTGCATCGAGCCGGAGTCATTCGTTACCGCCACTTCCGCGCGCTGGATCAGCGCAGCCAAATCGCCCGGCGTAGTTTTGCCGCAAAGATTAGAGGTTCCCGGCGCAGCGGCTGCAATCTGACTACACCGCGCCTCATCGCGGTTCGTGCCTGCGAGAGCAACGGCGTAGCCTTCCCGCAGGAAATGCCGCGCGACGCCTGCAAATCCATCGATCGTCCAATGTTTCGTTTCCCAAATCGTCCCGGGAACAAGAACAATGAGCGGTTTGGACGCAGGCACGCCGTGTTCCTCGAGCAATCGCTCGACGTTGCGGATTGTTTCCGGCGACAGGTGTATCGCCAGTTCCGGCGGCTCATCGTCGAATCCAAGCAACGAACCTACCCAGAGATAACGATCAATCGCGTGAACATCGAGCGTAGGAATGGGAATTCGGTGCGTGTACGCGATCCACGAACCTTCCCGAGCGCCACGCCATCCGTGGCTCGGCACGTTCTTGAGGTCATGGTCGGCGGACATCGTGCGCGAGAATTTGATGGGCCGATCAAATCCAATGCGAACTCGCGCGCCACTGATGAGCGCGAACAAAGCCGAACGCAACTGGCCATGCATGTCGACTACCAGATCGTATTTCGCACCACGGATCTGTTTGAGCAGATCGAAAAATCCCAGCATCGCGCGCCCTCGTTGGCCGCGCTTCGAGAAATCGCGTCGCGCAAAGAGCACCACGTTCGATAGCGCTGGATGATGCCGCACGACCTCTGCGTTTTCGGGCGTGATAAGCCAGTCAATCCGCGCCTGCGGATAACGCGCCCGCAGCTTGACCAGCACCGGGATAGTGTGCACGACGTCGCCCAGCGCCGAAGGTTTGATCAGTAAAATGCGCGAGAACTCAGCGGTCTGCAGTGACTTCGCATCACGGTTACATATCTGTGCGCTTTCGATCTGGCTGTTCAATTCGCTAAAGATAATCAACGCCAGTATCGCTGCCGCTAAAAATTGCGGCGCGCTGGTGTCCTGGAGACGGCCCGCCCCCGGGCCGCTTTCCCCTGCGGAGCGACTCCCACGTTGGTTTCACACGCGACGAGGGCGTCGCGTCTCCATCTCGCTTCGTAAAGAAGAACCGTTCCGGCTTCGCTCTATGCCGCCTTCTTCTCGCCCGCGAAGGCGCTGCGGAGTTTTTTCATCCACGCTGAGAGCCGATGCCGGTTCTGCTCACGTCGCACCACCGCTTCGCTCGTGACCCAGTTGAATTGAATCACGCGCCGCGGTCCTGAGAACGGTTTATGGCCATGCCAGGAATTATTGCTGCGACGGAATGCCAGCAGGGTGCCTTCGGTCGGCGGCACTTCAAGAATCATGTCGTCGAGATTGTTGCCGGAACGAAGCAATCGAAGCTGGCCACCAGCAGACTCCCACCCCGCGTTCATGTAGATGAGAATCGTAATGATTTTCGTTTCAGAATCGGTGTGAATTTTCCCGTCCTTTTCGCTGCAACGGCCGCGAACGGTAATCATGTCCGGTCGATTTGTTAGGTCGACGCCGAATTTTTCTTCAAAGGCTTTGCGGAATTCGTCGCTGCGCATTTCCTCGACGAGTTTGGCAAAAACAGGGCCGTAGCTGACCTCACGCAGGGGAAAGCTGCCTGGCCGGTTTACCTCGGGATAATGGTCGTGTATTGCTGAGCGCGCGTCTGCCTTCACAAATTCCGGCACGATCAAAAATTCAAACGGCTCGCGCGTGAGCGGCGTGGCGCGGAATCTCTCCAAATCGAGCATCGAAACCATGGGCGAAGCTACACCAGGGCATGACGGCTTCCAAGCTGTCGCAACATCGAAGCCGGCTGGGCAGCGGTCATGCTCTGGGGCTCATAGCCACTCGCACCAGCGTGGTAACAATCCGGGTGCCGGCAACGAACGTTCCGCGCAATGTGCCCGAAACCTTTGATTCGCCGCCCGCACGACGGCGATGATCGACCGGGATTTCAAGGATCCGCAATCCCGCGCGCGCAGCCTTCATCTGCATCTCCAAATTCCAACCGTAAGTTTCTTCGCGCATCCGAAGTTTCTCCAAGGCGTCACGGCGGATAGCGCGAAACGGGCACATGTCAGTGTAACCAACACCGTAAAGCAGGCGGAGAATCCATCCCGCGATCCGCCCGGACAAAATCTGCTGGAAGTTCATGCTGCCAGGCTCACGTTTTCCTCGGGTACGCGAGCCGATCACAAAATCGTGCATTCCGCGCTCGATCGGATGAGTGAGCTGAGCCATGAATGCTGGAACATCACTGCCGTCGCCATCAAGAAACACCACGACCTCGCATTCGGGTACGAGCGCGCGAACGCCCGCCGCGCACGCACGGCCGTATCCGCGCGGTGCGGTCACGACACGCGCGCCCGCTTCATGCGCTCGGTCGGCTGTGGAATCGGTGCTGCCGTTATCGACTACAATCACTTCGTGCGGCACACCGGTTGAGAGACATTCGCGAACAACGCCGGAGATCGGCTCCTCCTCATTCAAGGCAGGGATAATGACGGAGATAAACATCGTAGCGCATGCGTCTCGCTTGCAATCAAGCATTTCGCAAGCCGGAGGCATGCGCTACTTCAACACGAGCCACGCGCACGTGAAATAGATCAGCAGCGCCACCACGTCCGCCAGCGCGAGTGTAACTGGTCCGGCGGCGATTTTGGGATCAAGCTTCAATCGATGCAGCAGCGAGGGAACGCTCAAGCCAATCAGACACGCGCTCATCAGCGAGACGGCGATGCTGCCGCCGATGACGAACGCGCCGGCGGCATCGCGTCGCCATGCCCAGACGATCATGCCGACGAGCGCGCCACAGGTAACCCCTAACAAAACCGCGGTCGCAATTTCACGGCGCAAGGCAATTTTGAACCAACTCCAAGTCACCGGCGCGGATCGTAAGGCCTGCGTGGTCACGCTCATGGATTGAGCGCTCACGCTTTCGTTTAAGCCGAGCACCATGATCATGAAAAATGCGATCACCAGGCTGTGCGCCAGCGTCACTTCGAACAAGCCGGCTAGAATTGCGCAGATCGTTCCGCCGGCCACCGTCACCAACAACCATGGAAATCGATAGCGAAAAACGTGCAGTGCTGACGCGTCGCGCACCTGGGCGAGATGAAACCCCAGCGCCTCAAAAAAATCCGGACCTACAGGCACAGCGGCGCGAAGCCGGTCCTCGCTCTCGCCCGCCTCCAGAACTTCCTCGGCAAAGAGATTGGCGTCGATGATGCCAACGACGCGGCGTTGTTCGTCGACAACCGGAAAAGCGAGAAACTTATAGAGCACAAAGAACTCGCACGCGTCCAGGACCGTTGCGGTGGTCGGAATCGCCACAACGCGCCGCACCATGATTTCGCTCAGCGGCGTCTCCAACGGTGCGGTCAAAAGCCGCCGGGTAGGCACCACGCCGACAAGCCGCTTCTCTTCGTCCACGGCATAAAAATAGATCACCCGCTCACCCACACCTTCGCGCCGGATTTGCTCCAGCGCTTCTGAGACTGTCATCGTCCCATCCAAAAGCGGAAAATCTTTGCGCGCATGCTTGGCAACCGGCGCATTGAAATCGGAGATGCTGCTGCCAATGTTCATCTGGCAACGCGATGAACAATGCCTTTGTTCTTCAATATTTCGTTCGCTTCACTGAAGTAGTCGCGGATGTCTGATTGAGTACGGATCCAGGCGATGTAACGGGCCATGCCGTCGGCGAGATCGACGTTTGGCTTATAGCCGGCGGACTGCGCCAGCGTGGTGTCGCTGGTAAGATGGCGCATTTCGCCAGGGCGAAAATCACCGTCGAGCTGGGGCGCGATATCGATTTTCAGGATCTCCCCGAGTTGCTCGGCGATTTCCCGGATCGGTGTCCCGCGTGCACTGCCGATATTTACGGGTAGCCCGTCGAGCTTGTCAGTTTCGGCGGCGAGCAGATTTGCGCGTGCAATGTCTTCCACGAACGAAAAATCCCGCGTTTGCTGCCCGTCTTCGTACAGGACCGGAGGCAATTTGTTCAGCAACCGGGTACAAAAAATCGCGATTACGCCGGTGTATGGATTGAAGATCGACTGGCGCGGGCCGTACGTACAGGAGTAACGCAGCGCGACCGTGGGAATGCCGACCTGTTTCCCCCAAAGCAACACGAGCCGCTCCTGATCAACTTTCGTCAGTCCGTAGACAGTCTCGCCTCCGACCGGAGCGCTCTCGGGAGTAGGAACACTTGTTGTGATGGCGCCGCAAATCGGGCAATGCACTTCCCAATCGCCGCTCCGTAATTGCTCGACAGGACGCACATTTGGAAACACCAATTCATGCTTCGGACATTCGCCTGCGCCTTCGCTATAAACGGCTTGCGAGCTGGCAACGATAATCTTTTTGATTGGCAAATTTTTCTCGCGAATGACCTCGAGCATCTGTGCCGTGCCCAGCGAATTTACGTGCACAAACTTCGCCATTTCCGGCATGTAACCGCCGTACGCGGCCTGGTGAAAAGCCATGTCGATGCCATCGAGCGCGGCCGTAACCATATCGCGATCACGCAGGTCGCCCTGGATGAACTCTGCTTTTGGATTAATCCATGCAGGTTTTCCGCGCCGGTGGGTTTGCGGCTCAAGATTGTCCAGAACGCGCACTGTCCAACCCTTATTTATGAGAAGGTCGACCACATGCGAACCTATCAGGCCCGCGCCGCCGGTAACTAACGCGCGTTTCAACATCTCTTGTTTGTAGCACATGCGTCCCGCTTGTGAGCGTCAATTTTCGCAAGCCGGAGGCATGCGCTACTCTGTGTCGCAGGCGAGCGCCTGCTCTAGAACTTCTTCCGCTCAACCAGGCTGGCGAGAAAGCTCCTCGTACTTGGCGCAATGCTGGTTCCTGGCGATTCACAAAGTAATTCTGCGCTCAGGCGGCGCAGGCTTTCGCCATCATCAATGTCGTATCCAGCCGGCAGAAGCTTTACCTCCAGTCCAATTGCCGTAGTGCGCTGGATTGTCTGCTCCAGCACGCGCTCCGTGCTCCAGTCGATTTCCTCGAATACCCTTCGGTGCGGTTTATTGAGTCCAATCAAGTAATAGCCACCATCATCGCTGGGACCCAAAACAATCCGCTCCCCCGGAGACGCCAAAAGTTTTACCGCTCTTTCAAAGTTCTTTGCAGGCACCGTCGGGCTATCTGAATCAATCAGACACACCGATTCAAACCCGCATTTAAACAAATCTTCGGTGGCAAAAAAGAGACGTTCGCCAAATCCATCACCACGCTGCGCAAGCAAACTGAAATCGGCTGGCAGAATGTCGGAATACGCCGATTCCGCACCGACTGGCGTGTAAACAGCGACGCCGCAAGCATTGTCATAGGCGGCCGCAGTTGAAATTGCGGCCGCTGTGTCGCGCAGAAAACACTTATTTAATTCCGCTGCTTCCTCCGGTGTTAATGGTGGAACGAGTCGTGTTTTTACCTGTCCAGCTTGGGGCGCTTTGGTCATTACTGCCAACGCGCAAAGACTGCATTGCTCCTTCACCGGAATCGTTGGATCGAGGACACGAAACCGTTTCATGCGTTACCGGGAAAGTTCTTCACACTGTAAGAAGATGATTTGAATATTTATTTAAGATATTTCTTCTTCTTAATTGCGTGAATAACATGCTCCTTCACGCCCGAGCGTTCCCAGCAAACTGCAGGCCGCAAAGAGTTGTTGATAACATCTGGAGCGCGAACCGACAAATGCACGCCGGATCTGGAAGACAACACTTATTGGAGGTTATTCAAACTTATTGGTGCGTTGCTCGTCGATGCTTTAACAAAGCAAAACGAACGCAATTTGCCCGCTGCCTCCTTCGGTGGTACGCTGACTACAAGAGGTGATACGGATCAACATCGACTGTCACAGTGACGTCTTCGGGGAATGGCAGCTTATCGAGAGTTTCGCGGACCAGGCGGCTTAGGCGCATGATAGCTTCGCCGCGGATCAGGATGTGAAAGCGAAACTGGCCTTGTAATTTTTCCAGCGGCGCGGGCGTCGCGTCGCCTAGGATGAATTCTTTCGGCAATGATTCGCTTAATCGGCGCTTTAATGTCTCGGCTGATAATTTTGCGCGGCCTTCATGCGCGGAGCGCACGGTGATTAAAATCGCGTGTTTGAACGGCGGGAAATCACAGCGTTCGCGAAATTCCAGTTCCTGTTGGAAGTAACCGGCGAAATCGTGGTGGCGCGCGAACTGGATCGATGGAGAAAACGGCGTGTAGGTTTGCACGAAGACTTCGCCGGGCGTTTCACCCCTGCCCGCCCGGCCGGCGACCTGAGTGAGAAGCTGGAATGTGCGTTCGCCTGCACGGAAATCCGGTATGTGCAGCGCGAGATCGGCATTGATGATGCCGACAAGCGTTACGTTGGGGAAATGCAGACCTTTGGCGATCATTTGGGTGCCGACCAAAATGTCGATCTTTCCGCTCCTGAAATTCCGCAAGGTTTCGCGGTACGCGTCCTTGCGCGTCATCGAATCGGCGTCCATGCGGTGCACCACTGCTTTCGGAAAGATCTGCGCAACGGTTGATTCCACTTTTTCCGTGCCGAACCCGTAATAGATCAGCGCATCCTGTCCGCACGCCGGACATTTCTTTGGCACTGCCGCGGTGTGCCCGCACAAGTGACAGCTCAAGCGGCCGGACATCGCCTTCGGAGAAGTCGATCCACCTTGCGGAAAATGCTGGTGAAAGGTAAGCGCGACGCTGCAATTCGGACAGTTGCGCGCCTCACCGCAATTGCTGCACAAGAGCGACGTGGAAAACCCGCGCCGATTCAAAAATAAAATTGTCTGTTCGCGTTTCTCCAGGCGATCGGCAATCGCTTGCGACAACTTTTCTGACAGGATGGCGGATTTTTTTTCTTTTCGTCGTTCCTGGCGCAGATCGACGACACGCATCAACGGCATCTGATTTTGGTCTACGCGCTGAGTGAGCGTTACCAGCTGATACTTTCCCGTCACCGCGTTGTGATAACTTTCCAACGATGGGGTGGCGCCGCCTAAAACGACCACGCATTTCTCCGTCTTCGCCCGCACGACTGCCACGTCACGCGCATGATACCGTGGCGCTTCCTCCTGTTTGTAGGTCGTCTCGTGTTCTTCATCGACCACGATCAGTCCGAGATTTTTTAGCGGCGCGAACACCGCGCTGCGCGCGCCGATCACGATGCGCGCACGGCCGGAATGAATCTTGTGCCATTCATCGTGGCGTTCGCCCTCGGATAAATGACTATGCAACACCGCGACGTCGTCCTGCGCCTCGGCGAAACGGCCTTTGAAACGTTCGACTGTTTGTGGCGTGAGCGAAATTTCGGGGACGAGCACTATTGCAGTGCGGCCGCGTTCAAGGGCGGCGCGGATCGCCTGCAAATAAATTTCCGTCTTGCCGGAGCCGGTGACGCCGTGGAGCAAAAGCGGACGCGCGCTTTCAGGCGCGTCGAGCGCCTGCATGATTTCACTCAGTGCCCGCGTCTGCTCCTCGTTCAAGATGAGGTTGGATGTTGCGATGAATTGTTCGTCCCCGTGCGGATCGCGCACCACAGCTTCCTCGCGCAATTCGGCGAGGCCGCGTTTCACCAGTGCGCGCAACGTCTGGTTATCGAGTGACGTTTCCCTCAAAAGATCCGCTGCGCGCACCGGCTTCTCCAGTTTCAAAATCGCTTCTAACAGTTCCGCCTGCCGCGGCGCGCGTTTTCGCAACTTTTCAATTTCTATTTCGGCTGTCCTGCTTCCGGGTTGGATGAACAATTGTTTCTTCCATCCCACTTCTGCGCGCCGGATCACTTGCGGTAGCATGCTGCGCATCACCGTTTCGATCGGGCAGCAATAGTAAGTGCCGATCCACCTCGCCAGTTCAAGCAGCGGCTCGCTCAGGATCGGCGCTTCGCCGATGACCGCTTCGATTGACCGGATCCCCTTCGCGTCACTTTCTTCGGGAATCGCAACAACCGTCGCCAGGGCTGATTTATCGCGGAACGGCACGCGCACGCGGGAACCGATTCCAACCCGCTCTGCCAAAGTTTCCGGCACGGAATAATCGAGCTCGCGATGAATGGCCCGATCGACAATGACGCGAACGTACCGCATCCCATGCTCATGATTCATGCTCGTGCTGGTGCTGGTAATTTCGTAATCGGTTATTGTAGCACGGGTTAATAATGCAATTCCTGTTCAAACTACTTCTCTGCGTGCTGCTGGCAGTGGCTGCAGCGTTTGCTTACCTGGTACTCAAATCGGGCGATCCACTTTATACAGGTTTCGAATGGATGAGCCCGGCGCGGTTTCATCAATACGACCGACTCATTCGAAGCGTCGCGTTAGAACAGCACGTTGACCCGATGCTGGTGAAAGCGGTCGTCTGGCGTGAGAGCCGGTTCGATCCAAGGAAACATGGCACGCACGGGGAACGCGGACTGATGCAGGTGAGCGAACGAGCTGCCAATGAATGGGCACGCGAAAATAAGGTTGCCGGGTTTAACCCGGATCAACTTTTTGAGCCAAAGATGAACCTGGAAGCGGGCACCTGGTACTTGCATCGTGCGCTCCAACATTGGGTTCATCAGTCTGATCCCATTCCTTTCGCTCTCGCAGAGTACAATGCCGGAGCCAGTCGCGCCCAGCGTTGGAGCGGTGGAAAAGGCGTCGCTGAAGTATCGGAGCGCGAATTCCTTCAAAACATCGATTTTCCCGCAACCCGAAGGTACGTCGAATCGATTATCGATCGCTATAAGTTCTACCAACGGCGTGGCCGGATGTGACCAATTCCGACGGGAGCGATATTCAGAACAGCGAGGTGCTCCGACTGCGGCAAGCGAATCGGCGACCATTACAGAGCTGCAACCGGGGAACTACACAGCCGTCGTGCGGGGTGTGAACAACATCACGGAATTGGTTTGGTTGAGGTGTACGATTTGAGTCAGTCGCGCGCATCTTCCGACTTGTGCGGAAAGAATGCCCGTTTAAGGTTGGCAGCTGCCATAACAAACGAATGGCGGGTTAAACGAATTCAGGGGGGGTTTTTTTATAAAAAAGTTGGCTGTTTTTTGTGTCGTGTTGGGAGTCGCCGGCCTTTCAGGCAGTGTCGGTTTGTCAGCTCAAAGAGGTGCCTGGCACGCATCTCGATTCGAACCGAGGGTGGCTACGCATAAGGCGAGCGCGGGATCGGAGGACTTGCGTCGGGTTCCAAACCCGGCTGTCCATGCGTTGGATACTAAAGCTATTTCGTCGCCGCCCACACGCAGCAGCTTTATGGCTACTTGGGACGACGTAAAAGGCGCCAGCGGCTACTTGCTGGATGTTTCCACGAACGATTCGTTCAGTAGCTACGTGGAGGGCTATCAAGGACTCGACGTCGGCAAAGTAGCGGGGCGACTGGTGACCGGGTTGAAACAAGGCACCACGTACTACTATCGCGTTCGAACTTATGGCGGCGCTAGTACGGAAAATTACTCTCCCGTGATGACTGCTACGACCGTGCCGACGGTAGGATTGGTGATTCATCCGACGTTCGACAGCACGATTACCGGTAATGCGAATTCAGCCGCAATCCAGGCGTCGATTAACCGGGCAATCTCAATTTATGAATCGCTATTCACGGATCCAATCACAATCGAGATTCTTTTCCGTTACGCAACGACGTTGCCTGACGGCACTCCCGCGTTCGGACTTGCGAACACTCTCACCGTTGCCTACAGCGTGGGTTGGAACCTGTGGATCAATGCTTTAAGAAGTGATGCGACGTCCAGCAATGACAATATTGCGGTTGCGAGTCTGCCGACCACTGCGTTGGTCACCGGCATTGTCGGAGCGAGCGCGAATGGCCGGGCTCTGGGGCTGCTCACTCCACCGGCGATGTTCCCAGACGGAACAGTCGGCACCGGTGGGCCCTATGATGGGATCGTCACACTTAATTCGGGGAGTATGCTTCAGTTCAATCGACCTACGGACGCCAACAGGTTTGACGCGCAACGTGCAGTTGAGCAAGAAATCGACAACCTCATGGGTCTTCTCTACAGCCCGACCGATTTCGCCCCAATTAATCTATTCAGTTGGTCATCGCCCGGGACCAGGAACGGCGGGGGGAATGGTCGGCGCTATCTTTCGCTCGACGGTGGCGTTACTGGTGTCATCGATTTCAATCAGGACCAAACCGGCTCTCTTTCCGGTTGGGTAAGTGAGCCGTGTCCTCAGGCGCATCCGTATGTGCAAAATGCGTTTCCTTGCGTGGGACAGTCTTCCGACATATCGGCAACATCGCCTGAAGGCATCGCTCTCGACATTCTCGGCTACAATTTAGCTCAGACAGGTCCACCAAGTCTTGGTAACGTCAGCACGCGCAGCTTTGTTCAAACCGGCGCGAACGTGATGATCGGCGGTTTTATTGTTCAAGGCAGTGGGCCAAAGCGGGTAATCATTCGTGCGATTGGTTCTGAGCTCACGCAGTATGGGGTACCCAATGCGTTAGCCAATCCGATATTGGAACTGCACAACGGGACCGGAGCAGTGATTGCTACCAATAATGACTGGCAGACGACGATCATCGGAGGAATTATCACTGGCAGTCAGGTCAGCGACATTCAGAACAGTGGTCGTGCTCCTACAGATGCAAGCGAGTCGGCGATCATCGCCAACCTGCAACCGGGGAATTACACCGCCATCCTGCGCGGCGTGAATAACACCACAGGAGTGGCATTAGTTGAAGTGTACGATTTGGCTCCCGGCGCCAACTCGAGTCTTGGTAACGTCAGTACCCGCAGCTTTGTTCAAACCGGCGCGAACGTGATGATTGGCGGTTTTATTGTTCAAGGCAGTGGACCAAAGCGGGTAATCATTCGTGCGCTTGGTCCTGAGCTCACGCCGTTTGGAGTGCCCAATGCGTTAGCTAATCCGAGATTGGAACTGCACAACGGGACTGGCGCATTGATTGGTTCCAATGATAATTGGCAGACGACGATCATCGGAGGAATTATCACTGGCAGTCAGGTCAGCGATATTCAGAACAGTGGTCATGCTCCCACGGATGCAAGCGAGTCGGCGATCATCGCCAACCTGCAACCGGGCAACTACACCGCCATCGTGAACGGTGTAAGCAACACCACTGGAGTCGCTCTGGTCGAAGTCTACGATTTGGATTAGCTGGACCCCGGCGCCGGCGCTGGCTACGCTTCTCGTTTCACATCCGAAGAGCCGGCTTGTATCGACGACAGCGTAATTCAGGCTAAGGGTTTTGGTGATGACCAAAGAGGAGATCGCGGGTGTTCTGGAGCAAATCGCGACATTGCTCGAGTTGAAGGGCGAAAATCCGTTCAAGATTCGCGCCTATACAAATGCAGCCCGGGCACTCGAAACATTCGGCGCGAATGTTTCGAATTTTCAAGACGACGAAGCCGTTGCCAAAATTCCAGGGATTGGAAAAAGCATCGCGCTGAAGATCAAGGAGCTGGCCGAAACGGGGTCGCTTAAATATCTCCAGGAACTGAGCGTCGAATTTCCGGCCGGAATTCTGGAACTGTTTTCGTTGTCCGGGCTTGGTGCCAAAAAGATCAAAGCATTGCACGACAAACTCGGTGTCAGCTCGATCGAGCAATTGCAAAAGGCATGCGAACAGGGCCGCGTTGCCGAATTGCCCGGGTTTGGCGAAACAACACAGCAAAAGATTTGTGAAGCCATCGCCACACGGGCATCGCACGCTGGTTCGTTTCAATTTGGCCAGGTCGCAGCCGAGGCAGAAGCGCTTCGGGCGGATCTCGCAGCGCAGGAGTCGGCTTTGCAAGTCGATGTGGCCGGGAGTTATCGACGGCGAAAAGAAATCGTGCACGATCTCGATTTACTCGTCGCGACAAACGAACCGGAATCGATTACAAAATTCTTCGTTTCCCATCCACTGGTCGAATCGGTTATCGCGCAAGGTCCGACAAAGTCCAGCGTGCGCTTGCGTTCCGGCGTTCAGTGCGATCTGCGAGTCGTCAGCAAAACCGAATATCCGTTTGCGCTTGCCTATTTCACCGGGAACAAGGAACACAACATCGAAATGCGCAGCCGCGCGCTAAAACGCGGCTGGACTCTTAACGAATACCGGCTTGCGCCACTGCCCGTCGATCCGGAGGCGAAGAAGAAAAGGCCGTCACAAGAAATCCCGAAGGTCGGCGACGAAGCCGATTTGTATCGCGCAGTCGATCTCGATTTCATCGCGCCTGAGCTGCGGGAAAATTGCGGTGAATTCGAAGCAGCCGAACAACCCAGAAAGGTTTCGGGGCTGCCGAAGCTCATCGAGAAAGAAAACTTGCGCGGCACATTTCACTGCCACACGGTGGCAAGCGACGGTCACAATTCACTCCAAGAAATGGCCGAAGCCGCGCAGGAACTCGGTCTCGATTATCTCGGCATCGCCGATCACAGCCGCAGTTCAGTCCAAGGCCACGGGATCCCCGCCGAAAAATTGCTGGCACAGGTCGCCGCAATTCGGGAGCTGAATAGGACATTTGACGGATTTCGACTGTTTGCCGGAGTTGAATGCGACATTCTGCGCGATGGATCGCTTGATTTTCCGGACGAAGTGCTGTCGCAGCTCGACTACGTCGTCGCCTCAGTTCATTCCGCTTTCAATCTCAGCGAATCGGAAATGACGCAGCGCGTAATCCGCGCGCTGGAAAATCCGTTCGTCACCATGCTGGCGCATGCCACCGGCCGATTGCTCCTGAAACGCGACCCGTACCAAATCAATATTCCGGCAGTTCTCGCCGCGGCCGCGCGCACCGGCACATGGATCGAGCTCAATGCTGCACCTAAACGGCTCGATCTCGACTGGCGCTGGT
>Ga0210120_1000045_pt1 | contig 31750 bp, 37 predicted proteins | sample Goodyear_PhragA__FD_184868 | JGI IMG/M metagenome (GOLD analysis project Ga0210120, IMG submission 184868) | Wetland microbial communities from San Francisco Bay, California, USA, that impact long-term carbon sequestration - Goodyear_PhragA_D2... | ecosystem: Environmental > Aquatic > Marine >... | reverse complement strand
TGGGTGACCTGCACGCCGAGCTGAACGCGCGCTCGAACCTGCTCGTCACGATCGTGAATCGCGGCGTCCCGCTCGACATCGAGGAGTCGCGGTCGATCATCTCCCGCGCCGTCGCCAGCGGCGACGCGCTCGAGGCGCATCGCTGCCTCGTGAACTCGCTGTGGACGGCGCAGGCGCACATGACCTGCGACGAGCTCGAGGCCGCCGTCGGGAGCCTGCGCAAGTTGGTCGCCGACGTGCCCGGCGTCGAGGGCCTCGACGTCTATTTCGAGCTCTCGTACGCCCATCTCGTTGACGTCCCGGCCGCCCGCTGGGAGCGGGTCGACGAGCTCCTCGTGCGCGAGAAGGAGTTCCGCGAGATGCGCCTGTCGGGCGCACGGCTCCTCTCGAACGAGCTCGTGGGGGGCATGGCGATGAGGCGAGGAGACCTCGCGGCCGCGGCCGCACCGCTCGCGGTGCACCGCGAGCTGGCGTCGGCCGCCGGGGAGCCGCAGCGCCTTCTGCCGATGGCGTGCGTCGTGATGCCGTACGCCGCGCTGACGGGTGATCACGCGACCGTCCGCGACGTCGCTGAGATCGTTCTCGGGGTGACCGATCGGGAATGGTCGCAGCTGACCACCACGCCGATCCCGAGCGCGCTGGCCCTCGCCGGCGAGACGCGCCTCCTCGAAAGGATCGCCGCCGCGTTCAGGGCGAAGAGCCTCGACGTCGACGCACCGCGCATCGCGATCGGCGCCAGGGTCGCCGAGGGACTGGTCTCACTCGCCCACGGGCGAGCGGACGAGGCGGTGGAGATGCTCCACGCAGCCGCGGACCACGAGCGGAGGCTCGGATGGCCCTACCGGGCCGCGTGCATCGACCTCGAGGTCGCCGCCGCGCTCGACGCCGCCGGGCGCGACGGCGAGGCACGCACCGCGCGCGCCCGGGCTGCGTCCGTCCTCGAGCCGCTTCGGTGCGTCCACGCGTTCTGAGCGGAGGCCACTCAGGCGGGTGCGACGAGCGCGGAGAGCAGCTCGAGGCACGAGCGGCCCTCGTGCGGGGCTCTGACGGCGGGGAGCGCCCCGTCCTCGCGGTAGCTCGAGTCGGGTCGCCAGCGGCGCGCCGCGGCGAGCGTCCCGCCCGCGAGCGTGAGCAGCCTGCCTTCCTCGACCTGCGACTTGAGGAACGTGGTCCGCAGCGCCCGCTCGACGATCTCGAGCGCGGAGCGCGTGGACGCGAAGAACACCTCGTGCCGGCCCCGGGCGACCCACAGCGGCCGGCCGACGCCGCGGGCGAGATGGAGCACTTCCGGCTCTCGCTCGTCGACCCACGCCGCGGCCATGGCGCCGACGAGCAGCTCGAGCGTCGCGGGCGAGGTGCCGAGCTCGTCGACGAGGGCGAAGATCGCCTCGGAGTCGACGGTCATCTCGGGCTCCTGTCGCGCGAGCGCGTGGCGCGCGAACAGCTCGTCGTCGTTCGCGATCACCCCGTTGTGGATTCCGACCACGCGACCGTGGCGAATCGGGTGGTTGTTGGCGACGATCGCCGGGTGGCCCTTGGTGTAGTCGCGCACGTGCACGAGGACGTCGGCGGTCGTAGGGGGGAGCGCGACACAATCGAGGATCGCGCTGGCGCCCGTCTGCTGCTTGTGGACGGACAGCGTGGCCTCGGCGCGGTACGCGTACCCGACCGCGTCCGCCCCTCGCTCGGCGATTCCCGCGAGCAGCGCCTGCGCGGCCAGCGTCCGGTTCACCCGTGAACCGGGGCCGAGGCTGTAGCCAGCGATGCCGCACACGTCGAGCCTGCCGTCCTCCGAAGCCGCCTATCCCTTTCGCCTCAGCGTACTGAGCCGCTGGTGAGCAAAGTGTTCGGATTGCGTCGGACGACTCCTCGTCCCCCAATGTCGACAAATGCCTCAAGCGGGGGACGCGTGCAGCCGATACGTCTCGCGTGGAGCAGAATGCGGCCGAACCGCTCTTCGACACCGTCGGCGAGACCCACGACGAGCCCGAGACCGGGGAGGCGATCCAGGACCCGTTGAAGCTCTACGTCCGGGCGATCGGCGACGGGAGGCTGCTGACCCCCGTCGAGGAGCGGGAGCTCGCCCGCCGCAAGGACGAGGGAGACGAGCTCGCGAAGCAGAAGCTGATCGAGTCGAACCTCCGGCTGGTCATGTCGATCACACGCAACTACACGCGTGCCGACGTCCCGCTGCTCGACCTGATCCAGGAGGGGAACCTCGGTCTGATCCGGGCCGTGGAGAAGTTCGACTGGACGATGGGCTACAAGCTCTCGACGTACGCGACCTGGTGGATCCGGCAGGCGGTGCAGCGCGCGCTCGCCGAGCAGAGCCGCACGATCCGGCTTCCCGTCCACATCGCCGACCAGGTGCGCCGCATCCAGCGGGCGCGCCGGGCGCTCGGACAGCAGCTGAACCGAGACCCCTCGATCGACGAGATCGCGACCGAGACCGAGCTCACGCCCCTGCGCGTCCAGGAGCTGCTCGACCTCGTGCAGGAGCACGTGAGCCTCGAGATGCCGGTCGGTGACGGCGAGAGCGTGATGAGCGACCTGATCGAGGACACGTTCGCGGTCGAGCCCGAGGCGGAGACGGCGCTCCGGCTGCGCTCGACCGAGCTCGCACGGGCCCTCGCGCAGCTCAAGCCGCGGCTCCAGCGGGTGCTCGTCCTCCGGTTCGGCCTCGACGGGTCGACCGCACGGACGCTCGAGCAGGTCGGCGTCGAGCTCGGCATCACGCGGGAGCGTGTGCGCCAGCTCGAGACCCGCGCGCTGCGCGAGCTGCGGAACGTCGCGCCGGCGCTCGAGCTCTACCTCCGCGCCTGACAGCGGCGCGGGCGCCCGCGCTCAGCCCTGCACGGACTGCATCTCGTGCGCCAGCGAGAGCCGGCGCAGCGAGTCGAGCTCGATCTGGCGCACGCGCTCGCGGGTCAACCCGAGCCTGCGGCCGATCTCCTCGAGCGTGCGAGGCTCGTTCCCGTCGATCCCGTACCGGAGCGTCACGACCTCGCGCTCTCGCGCCGGGAGGCCGCAGAGGGCGCGCCTGAGCGCCTGCTTGCGGAGACGGGTCTCGACGGTCTCCTCCGGGAGCGGGTCCGTGCCCGCGACGAAGTCGCCGAGCACGGCGTCCTCCGTGTCCCCGATGGGCGCGTCGAGGCTCGCCGACGTCCTCGCCGCCGCCCGCACCTCGACGACCTGCTGGGGCGTGAGGGACGCCTCGTCGGCGATCTCCTCGAGGCTCGGCTCGCGTCCGAGCTGCGTCCAGAGCGACCGCTCGGCGCGGTTGATCTTCTGCAACCGCTCCACGATGTGCACCGGCATCCGGATCGTGCGCGCCTTGTCCGCGAGCGCGCGCGCGACCGCCTGACGGATCCACCACGTCGCGTACGTCGAGAACTTGAAGCCACGGCGCCAGTCGAACTTCTCCACCGCCCGGATCAGCCCCAGAGTGCCTTCCTGGATCAGGTCGAGGAACGGCAAGCCCTGATTGCGGTAGTTCTTCGCGATCGAGACCACGAGCCGGAGGTTCGACTGGATCATCTCGGCCTTGGCGAGGGCGTCGCCGCGCTCGATCCGCTTCGCGAGCGTCACCTCCTGGGCGGCGGTGAGCAACCGGTGGCGGCTCGCCTCGCGGAGGAACAGCTGCAGCGCGTCCGTCGTGGACTCGAGAGGCGCCGCGACGACGGGCGTCACCGGCAGCGCCTCTGGAGGCGGCGAGGCGTCTGCCGCCTGTGTCTCGACGATCTCGATGCCGCGCTTCTCGAGCTCGCGCACGAGCGCCTCCTGCTCGAGCCCGTCGAGCTCGTGCGTCTCGACGATCTCGTGCACCTCGGGCGCGCGGATCGCTCCGGCGTGCTCGCAGGCCTCGATCAGGGAACGCAACTCGTCCTGGCCGAGCAGGGTCTCGATGTCTACCGTCGTCATGGGGGAGAGACGCGGTGCAGCTCTCGACGCGTGCTCGTACGAGGTTCCCACAGTTCGCGGCGCCCGGTCAACCCCTGGATTCGGGAATCGAGACCCTGGAAATCTCGTGCGCCCCGCTTAGGTTGTGTGAGGGACGGGGATGGGGCACGCAGGCAACATCGAACGACGGCGGCCGCCGGCGCGCTGTGACGGATGCGGGCGTACAGCCGAGGCTGCGGGGATGAACCGGCACGGCTGGGCGGTCAGCCCGCCCTCGGCGGAGGTGCCCGGACGCTACTGCCTGAGGTGCGCGTCGGCCCTCCGGATGCTCGAGTGGTTCGTCCGCTGCGTCGAGTGCGGGGAGATCGTCCAGAGCGAGTCCGTCGCCGAGCGACGCGGCTGGCGCTTCCGGGCAGACGCCCTCGGCCAGCTCCAGCCGCACTGTCCCGCGTGCTCGTCGCGCCTCGACGGTCGACGCTGACGAGGCACGGGCCTGGGTCGTCCGCCCGCGCCACGTTCAGCGCCATGAATCTCCATGCACGATAACGCGCGTTATGTCGAGTTGGGATGTTTCTCGCGGAGCGCGGTCTCCCGCCCCACGCACGGGGCTCAGAACGTCGCGCTGCGGGCGCCCGTCGCGATGAGGAGCAGGATCGCGACCGCGAGGGCCAGTCGGTAGACGACGAACACGTCGTAGGTGTGCCGGCGCACGTAGTCGAGCAGCCCGAGGATCGCCACGAGCCCGGTTCCGAACGACGCGAGCACGCCGACCACGAACGGGCCGGTCGTGCCGGACGGCAGGTCCGCGAGCACGACGTCGGTAAGTCCCTTGAGCAGCACCGCCCCGAGCGTGATCGGCAGCAAGAGCAGGAACGAGAAACGTGCCGAGGCGTCGCGGTCGAGACCGAGGAAGCGCGAGGCGGTGATCGTGATCCCCGAGCGCGACACTCCCGGCATCAGCGCGAGGCACTGTGCGAGCCCGACCCATAGCCCCTTGCGCACGGTCACCCGGTCGAGCCCGTCCGGCCCCGGACGCCGATCGGCCCACCCCAGCAACAGACCGAACGCAGCGAGCAGGATCGCCATCTGCCACGGGTCGCCGAGTCGATCCGCGATCACGCTCTCGAGCGCGACCCCGACGAGCGCTGCCGGGACGGTGGCCACCACGACCGCCCACGCCAGCCGCTCGGGCTGGGTCGAGATGCTCCGTCTGCGAATCGATCCCAGCCAGGCGCGGACAAGCTCGACCACGTCTCCCCAGAAGTACGCCCCGACCGCGACACAGGTCCCGAGGTGGAGTGACACGTCGAACGTCTGGTTGAACGCGTCGTGCTGCTCGAGGTACGTCCAGTCGAACAGCCACGGGACGAGGATCAGGTGCCCCGACGACGAGATCGGCAAGAGCTCCGTCGCCCCCTGGACGACCCCGAGGACCAGCGCCTGCCAGTTCGTGAGCTTGTCCGGATCGTCCCCCACTCCTCCCAGCGCCAGCACGAGCGCGAGGGCGAGCGCGGCGCCGGCGACGGTGAGGACGAGCGGTCGGCGCACCGGCGCATCCTACGCTCCCTGCCTCGCGCGGCCGCCGCCAACGGATTGTCCGCAAATTGCGGCAAAGGCTCTCCGGAGCGACTTGACCGCCCCCTCCCCGCCCCGTAGGTTTGCCGTGCACCGAGCACGGGACGCGAGTAGGTCGAAGCCCGTCACGCAGGCAGTACGCGCAAGCGGAAGGTCGACGTGGCAGGTGGACGAAAGCGTTACCGGCTCGGTGAATTTCTTTCTGGTCCGCCGAGCACGATTCCGCAGGAGCGGAATCGCGCCGCGGGTGATCCCCCGCCTCCGGCGGGGGCAGATCCCTGAAGGCGGCCGCCTTCGGCGCCGCAACCCCCGCGCCGCGACTTACGCAGGAGGGGAATCGCGCCGCGGGTCATTCACCCGCCTGCCACGGGGTGCAGATCCCTGAAGGCGGCCGGCTTCGGCGCCGCACCCCCGCGCCGCGACCACGCCGGATGGAGCCGCGCCGCACCCAGCGAGTCCGCGAAGCGGAATCGCTAGCATCGCGGCGATGCACCTGCGCATGCCGAGTGTCGACCGCGGCGTCCAGAGCTTCATCTGGGCCGTGGTGTTCTTCCTCTTCCTCTACTTCGGCATGGTGGCGATCGCGATCGCCAAGGGGACCGCGCTCGTGATCTCGCTCGTCGTCGGCTTCGTCGTCTTTCTCTTCATTCGGACGCGCGGCGACGACGACCCCCTCGACCGGCGCTGACACTGCTCGCGCCGGTCTATCGTCTCGCCACGCCGAGCGCTATGTGCGTTCGCTGCTCTCCAGGCTCTCGAGCAGCTTCTGCGTCAGCTCGGGGCCCAGCGCCTCCTCGAGCCTGACCTTCGCGGGCCGGCGCCGACTCGTCGGCTTGCCGAACGCGAGGCAGTCACGCAGGAGGTGCAGGCTGGACACGTGAGTGTCCGTTTGGGGGGTCTGTTCGACGGCTGCATCCATGCTTCCAATGATCGGACAGAAACACCCTCCTCGACCATCCCTCCCGGGAGTGAACGCGCGCCGCCGGGGACGCGTCGACCTCGCGTCAGTAGGCGATCAGCGCGTGGACGTCCGTGCCCGCGAGCCGCTCGCGGCCGTGCAGGAACGTCAGCTCGATCACGAACAGCGCGCCCACCACGCGACCGCCGAGCTGCTCGACGAGCTCGAGCTTCGCCCGCGCGGTTCCCCCGGTGGCGAGCACGTCGTCGAGCACCACGACGCGCGCGCCCTCGCCGAACGCGTCGGAGTGGATCTCGAGGGAGTCGTTGCCGTACTCCAGCTCGTACGTCGCCTGGATCCTCTCCCACGGAAGCTTGCCGGGCTTGCGGGCCGGGACGAAGCCGCATTCGAGCTCGTACGCGAGCGCGCCGCCGAAGATGAAGCCGCGCGCCTCGGCACCGAGGATCACGTCGGGACGCAGCGGCCTCGCCCACTCGGCGAGCTTCTCGATCGTGGAGTGGAATGCGGCTGCGTTCCCGATCAACGGCATCAGGTCCTTGAACACGATCCCCTCGTGCGGGAAGTCGGGGACGTCGCGCACGAGGGCCTTGAGCTCGTCGGTCGTCATCGCACCGATGCCTCCCGCAGGTCGCGCACGAGGAGGTGCTGCGCCAGCTCCGTCGCGACCCCGGCCAGGATCTCGAGATCCTCGAGCGCCGCCCGGCGCCGCTCGAGGTCCCGTGAGCGCAGCCCCGTGGCGACGAGCTGCTCGAGCAGGGCCGACTGGCGTCCGGCGGCGGTCCGGAAGGCCCGCAGATGACGGGCGTCGAGGCCATGGTGGGCGAGACGCCCGCAGGCGGCGGCGATCTCGACGTCGCTCTCGCGGTAGATCCGCTCCCCCGCCTCGATCCTCGGTGTGACGAGGTCGTACTCTTCGAGCCGACGGGCGAAGTCCGGCGTGATGCCCGTGCGTTCGCAGAGCTCGGAGAGGTCGATCTCCCCCATCGGCTGGCTGAGCGCGGGCGGCCTGCGCTTCGTGCGCGCCGCACCCTGCGAGTCGAGCGTCTGGCGGATCACGCGGAGGGGCAGGAACTCGTCCCGCTGCATGCGCAGGATCGTCTCGAGACGCTCGATGTCCCCGTCGGAGAAGAGCCGGTAGCCCCCGCGCGTCCGGCGCGGCCGCAGGAGGCCCTGGTCCTCGAGGTAGCGGATCTTCGAGATCGAGACGTCGGGGAACTGAGCGCGCAGCCGCTCGCAGACCGCGCCGATCGTGTGGAGGCGCGGCTGGGTCGCCGGCTCGCTGGCGGCCGTCGTCGTCATGGCACGAGAAAGGTCATCCGGTACTTGCCGATCTGCACCTCGTCGTCGGCCGAGAGCACCGCGGTCTCGATGCGGCTGCGGTTCACGAACGTGCCGTTGAGGCTGCCGAGATCGCGGATCACGTACCGGTCGTCCTCGTGGAGGATCTCCGCATGGCGGCGCGAGACGGTGACGTCGTCGAGAAACACGTGGCATTCGGGCGACCGGCCGATCAGCGTCCGCAGCCCGGCCGTCTCGAACGTCTCCCCCGCCCTGCCGCCTCCCGCACGGACGACCAGCGCCGGCAGGCGGGACGCGGGGGCGCCGGATGCGTCTTCCACGACCTCGTCGGGGTCGAGGCTGAGGGTCGTCTCGCCCTGGTCGTCCCGTCGCAGGTACGACCCACAGCGGGCGCAGTAGTTCGCTGCCTCCGGGTTCTGGAAGCCGCACTCGGGGCAGTAGACGTGGCTCATCGCGGGGTGCGGCCGAGAATCGGGCCGAGCTCGTCGGGTTCGACGTGGAGCCCTCTCCGCCGGCGCTCGCGCTCCGCCCGCAGGATGTCGATCCGGCCGTGCAGCATCCGCCGGCGCAGCGAGATGTCGTCCTCCTCCCGCTCGAGGTCGACGATCTGCTCGCGCAGCTCGTCGTCGGTGAGGGCAGAGAGGTCGCGAGGCGACGCGTCCTCGTGGGCCTCGGGCAGGTCGCCGGTCCCCCCGAAGATCGGCCGCTCGAACGTCGCCGGCGCGTGCATCTCGAGCGTGCCGGAGGCCGCCTGGGCACGCAGGCGCCCGACGCGCTCGTGACGCAGCGCGTCGATGCGCACGTGGAGCGCCCGGCGGCGCACGGAGATCGCGTCCGCCTCCTCTTCCGAGGCACGTAGCAGCCGGTCGAGTTCGTCGTCGTCGGTGGTGGTGAGATCGGGGAATACGTCCACGGTGTTCTGGGAGCACCTTTCGCTCGAAACGGAGTACCGATTGAAGCAGCCGTGCAGCCGAGGGGTCAACCTCAGCTTGAGGCTTGCTCCACAGTTCGCGCCGGGAGCTCGTCTCCCTCCACGATCGCGGCGACCCACGTCGAGACCTCCTCGGCGAGCTCCTCCGACAGCTCGAACGACGCGCCCTCCGCGTACACGTGGACGAACGGCTCGTCGGGGTCGGGCAGGATCTGCACCCACCCGCGCTCGTCGTACGCCCTCACCCCGTCGAGCAGGTCGAGGCGGCGCGAGGCGAGGTGCTCGTTGAGGAGCCGCATCACGAGCCCTTTCCTCCCCCACGGGCACGGCAGGGCCCGGTGGACGAGCGTCGAGCGCGGCAGGCTCGCGACGAGCGCCGAGAGCGGCTCGTCCTGTCCCGCGAGGAGCTCGAGCAGCTTGCAGAGCGCCGTGACGGCGTCGTAGCCCGGGACGACGTCCGGGTACACGAACCCGCCGGTCGAGGCGGCGGCGAGCACGACCCCCTCCCGGGTCGCGGCGCGCGTGAGGTCGCTCAGCGAGGCCGGGGTGCGTACCACCGTCAGGTCCGAGCCCTCGACGAGGTCGTCGACGAGGTCGGTGGCCGTGACCGGCACGGCGATCTCACCCGACTGACCCGAGAGCACGAGCAGTCGCACGACCAGCAGGAGACCGAGATCCGGCGGTACCGGCTCCCCGAGCTCGTCGACGAGCAGGAGCCGCTCGGCGGCCCGATCGAGGACGACCCCGAAGTCCGCGCCGACGCCGGTCACGATCCGCCGGGCGTCGAGCGGCTCGAGCTCGGCCGGTGCGTCCTCGGCGTAGAACCCGCGTGTGCCGATCGCCTCGACCCCCATGGGGCCGAGGACGAGCGGGAGGGTGAAGGTGGCCGCGGAATGGCCGTAGTCGATCGCGATCCGGAAGCGCCGGGCTCGGATGCGCTCGAGGTGGAGCACGTCGAGGATGTCCTGGGCGTAGCTCTCCCGCACCCGCGCCGGGTAGGCGGTCTCCCCCACTTCCGCGAAGGTCGCGCGGCGGAGCTCCTGGCGACCGAAGTGCTTCTCGACCTCCTTCCGCAGCCCATCGGTCATCTGGATGCCAGGCCATTCGAAGACGCGCACCTCGATCAGCTCGGGGTCGAGGTTCGAGCGGCCGACGTGCACGCCCGCCGCAAGGCCCTGCGTCTTCAGCACGTGGCGCGTGACCGCTGCCGGCGAGATCCTCAGGTCAGCGACATGGACCCCAGTCGACGTGAGGCCGGCGATGATCGCGCGCTGGATCATGCGGCACGCGTCCGCGGACGCCCGGCTCGCGACCACCCTGCTCCCGCGGCGCAGCGCGGTGCCGAGCGCGGATGCGAGACGGACTGCGGTCTCGGGCGTCAGGTCGACGTTGACGAGCCCCGTCGCACCGTCCCGGCCGAAGGCGCTCTTCACCGCACGCTTCTCCCAGATGATGCTCTCGTGGATCTGCGCGCCGGTCTCGATCTCCTTGAACGGGTAGATCCGGACGCCCGGGAAGATGCTCGCCTCCTCGCCGACCGTGACCTCGTCGCCGATCGCGACACCCTCGTGGACGCGCACGTGGTCGCGTATGTCGCACGAGCGCCCGAGGATCGCTCCTTCGACCACCGAGCTGCGACCGAGGTACGTCCCCGCGTCGACCACGGTCCTCGCGATGCGCGCGCCTTCTCGCACGATCACGCCCCGGGTGAGCACCGTGTAGGCGCCGATCGAGGCTCCGTCCGAGACACGGCTGTTGACCCCGACGAACGCAGGCCCGACGATCGGCTCGAGCTGGTCGATGTCGACGTCCTCGCTGACCCAGACGTTGCCTCGCAGCCGGAGGCCGGGCACCTCGAGCTGGACGGCGCCGTCGAGTGCGTCGAAGTTCGCCTGGCGGAACTGCTCGAGCGTGCCGACGTCCTGCCAGTACCCGTCGAGCACGTGCCCGTACATCGGCCGCCCCATGTCGAGCAGCAGCGGGAAGAGCTCCTTGGAGAAGTCGAACGGCCGGTCGTCGGGGACGTGTCGAAGCACCTCGGGCTCGAGCACGTAGATCCCCGTGTTGATCGTGTCGGAGAACACCTGGCCCCACGACGGCTTCTCGAGGAAGCGCTCGACGCGGCCGTCCTCGTCCGTGACGACGATCCCGAACTCGAGCGGGTTCTCGACGGACTTGAGCCCGATCGTGACCGCCGCGCCGTTCCGCCGGTGCGCGTCGATCAGGCCGGTGAGGTCGACGTCGCAGAGCGCGTCGCCGGAGATCACGAGAAACGTGTCCGTGAGGCGCTCCTTCGCGAGCGCGACCGAGCCCGCGGTCCCGAGCGGCTGCTCCTCGATCGAATAGTCCATCTCGAGCCCGAGGGACTCGCCGTCGCCGAAGTACGTCCGGATCGCCTGCGGCATGAATGCGAGCGTCACCACGACCTCGGTCAGTCCATGCCGCCGGAGGAGGTCGAGCGCATGCTCCATGCACGGCTTGCCGACGATCGGCACCATCGGCTTCGGCTGGTTCGAGGTGAGCGGACGCAGCCGCGTCCCCTCCCCACCGGCCATCACGACGGCCTTCACCGGCGCACCTCGCGCCGCGCCTTCATGAGGTACTGCCCTGCTGCGACGACCGCCAGCGTGAGGCTGACCCAGAAGAGGGCCAGCGGCCACCACGTGTCACGCTCCGTCACGAGCACGAGCGCCAGCGACGCGTACAGCCCCCATGTCGCCACCTTCCCGAGCAGCGAGACCTCGAAGTCGTATCCGCGCGGCACGACGAGCTTGTACCCGCCGACCAGCAGCACGTCACGCAGCAGGATCACGAGCGCGATCCAGGGGAGCCGGTCGTACGCCACGAGGAGCACGACGCAGACGTCGATCATCAGCCGGTCGGCGAGCGGGTCGGCGACCTTCCCGAAGGCCGACTCGACCCGCCAGCGTCTCGCGAGCCAGCCGTCGAGCTGGTCGGTGATCGCCGCGAGCGCGAAGACGACCCCGGCCGGCCAGCTTGGCCCGTCCTGGTCACGGACGAGCAGCACGACGAAGAGCGGGATCGCCGCGAAGCGGACGATCGTCAGCGCGTTCGGGAGCAGCCGCAGCGGCGCGGCGACCGAGTTCTCGTACGCCATGCCACTAGGTTAGTGTGGCCGGCCGTGACGCGACCGACCAGGCTCCCCGGGTTCGTGAACGCGCACAGCCATGCGTTTCAGCGCGCCCTCCGCGGACGGGCGGCCGGAGCCGACTTCTGGGCCTGGCGCGACGGGATGCTCGAGGAGGCGGCCAGGCAGACGGAGCCCACCGTCCGCGCGTTGTACGCACGCACCTACACGGAGATGCGCGCGGCCGGCTACACCGCCGTCGGCGAGTTCCACTACCTCGGTGCCGAGACCGCGCTCGCAGCAGCCGCCGCGGCGGAGGAGGCGGGCATCGCGTTCACGTACATCCACGTCGCGTACGCGCGCGGCGGGCTGCCCCGCATGCGGCAGGACACGGTCGCCGCGTATCTCGGCCAGCTAGAGCGGCTGCGCGACCAGGACGTCGCGGTCGCGGTTGCCCCCCACTCCGTGCGGGCGTGCCCACGCTCCTGGCTCGTGGAGCTCGGCAGGTACGCGCGCGCGGAGGGCCTACCACTTCACGTCCATGCGGACGAGCAGCCTCGCGAGGTCGAGGAGTGCCTGGCCGAGCACGGCCTCCGACCCATCGAGCTGCTCGCCGAGTGCGGGTGTCTCGGCGAGCGGACGACGGTCGTCCACGCCACCCACGCGAACGGCTCCGAGCTCGATCTCCTGCGCGACAGCGGTTCCACGATCTGCGTGTGTCCGACGACGGAGGCGGATCTCGGCGACGGCTTCCTGCCCGCCGTTCGCGTCCGCCACCGCGGCATCCCTCTCTGTATCGGCTCCGACTCGAACGTTCGGATCGATCCGTTCGAGGAGCTGCGCCAGCTCGAGGGCATCGCGCGGCGCCAGGACGGGCGCCGAGACGTGTTCTCAACGGACGAGCTGTGGGCGATCGGAGGCGCGAATGGGGCCGCGGCGCTCGGGCTCGAGACATGGGGCGAGATCGACGTCGACACCTCGCACGCCTCACTCGCGGGAGTCGCCCAGGAGCACCTCCGGGCGGCGCTTCTCTCCGGCTGCGGAGCCGACGTCGTCCTCGCGCCGACTTCCTGAGCCGGGGCGGTCCGCCGCTACGCTGGCGTGCGATGGACGCCACGGAGCAGACCTTCGACGACGTCGTGCTCGCGCGATCGCACGACGTGCCGGTCGTGGTCGACTTCTGGGCGGACTGGTGCGGCCCGTGCCATGCCCTGGCACCCGTGCTCGAGAGCGCGATCGAGGATCGGGCAGGCGCGGTCGAGCTCGTCAAGGTGGACGTCGATGCGCACACGGGACTCGCGCAGCAGTTCGGGGTGAGCGGGATTCCTGCGGTGAAGGCGTTCCGCGACGGCAGGCTCGTGAAGGAGTTCGTCGGCGCCCAGTCACCCACCTCGGTCTCGCTGTTCCTCGACGACCTGCTCGCGCCGCCGCGCGCGGACGCGCTCGTCGAGGAGCTGCGGGCCGGCGGCGAGCTTCCGCAGGTCGTCCAGGCGCTCGACGCAGGAGACGTCGAACGTGCGCTCGAGTTGCTGGTCGACGCAGTCCCGGCGGCGGCGCCCGACGAGCGTGACCGCCTCAGAGACGTGGCGGTCGCCCTGTTCGAGCGCCTCGGCCAGGACGACCCTCTCGTCGCCGCCTACCGCCGTCGCCTCGCGAGCGCGCTCTACTGACAGGCTGCCGCGTTCCGCGGCACGACAACCCGGCATTACAGGAGGCCCGCCCGGCGGCAGGCCTCCGTCGTTCACGTCGAGTTGCCCGTGGCGCCGCCACGGTGCCGTGTCCGCCTAGCTCGTCAGCGAGGCGCACTCCCCGATCGCGTTGCCCCCCACGATGTTCGGACCGCCGCCGCTGTCACCGACCTGAGCGGCAGGCGAGTTCCCCTCGCAGATCAGGTTGCCGGAGATCACGTTGTCGGCAACCTCGGTCGAGTCGAGGATGCCCTCGAACTCGTCCTCGCCCGTCTGGATCCCGGACGTCTTCGAGAAGATCACGTTGCCACCGACCGTGTTGCGGAGCAGACCGATCCACAGGCCGTGCCAGCCTTGAACGACGAGGTTCCCGTAGATGGTGCTGTCCTTGATCGGGAAGTTGCGCGTAAGGTCACCGCCGCCGTTCGAGACGACGTTCCCGTACACCGTCGCGCCGCCCAGGTAAAGGCTTCCCGGCTGATTGGCGACGATGTTCCCGCCAACCGTGTAGAACGTCCCCGGCCCGTATCCGAGACCGAAGACGCCGCCCTTCTCGACCTTCACATTGCCTTTCACGGCGGCCGATCCGACGAACGCCTCGAGGCACGCCCCGGGAGCGATCGTCAGGTTGCCGTTGACCGTCAGCGACTGTCCGAAGTCGACGAATCGCTTTCCGGTGATCGTGAGATTGCCGTTGACCACGCCCGAGATAGCCGTCTCGGGGCCATAGCACAGCCCGTACGGTTCGGCCGTTGCCGTCGCCGCAAACACACCGACCGCCGTCACGCTGCACAACCCGAGAAGAAGCCGCAGCTTCATCATCCTCCCCCTTCGTAGGTCGACTGCCAAGAGCGACAACATACGCGGTTGAGGGGGCCCAGTGTGCCGGATCCGATCGGCACCGGGATCTCGAGGGAGGTGACGGGCAACCCGCACGGTCGGCAGCGAATCCGCCCGAGCGGGGCTGTCGACCCGTTCTACCGGTTCCGCTTCGGGCCCGTAGCCCCGGCTTTCTGCGGCTCGCCCGCGTCGGGCAGGGACGAAGTGCCTCCCTTGCCCTGGCCGGTCGGCTTGTCGGCCAGACCCGGCGGTCCGGCATGGGTGTGACCGGCATCCCCGTAGCCGTGGCCCGGGAAGCAGACCCCGATCAGTCCGGGCGGCCCCACGTGCGAATGCTTCGCGTCGCCCCACCCCCACCCGGGGAAGCACGCGTACGACACGGTCACCGTCACCGTGAAGCTGCCCGTGTTGTCGAGGAGCAGATCGTCGTTGACCGCGAACTCCAGACTCCCCGTTCCGGTGAGCGCCGCCGGGCCGCTGCCGACCTGCATCCACGGCCCGTTCCCCACGCGGCCGACGAGCCCCCAGGCAGGCGCGCCGGGCAGGACGAAGCCCCCGTACGAGCTCTGTGTCGTATCGACTGCGGCGGAGCCGTCCGGTCCCGGGCAGTCGGCGCCGCCGGTCGGGCAGACGGCCCCGGTCGCCGTGACGGTCGCGGACATCCCGGCTGTGAGTACGAGACCGGTGTCCACTCCCGGAACCGTTCGCCCTCCGACCGTGTAGACGCCGGTCGGCGTACTCTGCGCCGCTGCGCCGCCCAGGGCGGGAAGATACAGCGCCGTGGCAGCAACCGCCAAGGCCACGATCTTCGAGCACCTCATGAAGTCCCCCCTCTGCTCTTCTCCGCCACGACCGGTTGCGCGACGTCCGCACACCGACCGTAGGGGCTTCACTGCCGGCGCGCCATCACCCGGTTGTGGGAGGCGCCCGGTGCGTCGGCGGCAGCGCTTCCGGCCCCTCGGTCGGCCATGGCCGCGAACTGCGACGCCCGTTGCGCTGCCGACGTCGCGCAGGCGCGTGCCGGTCGCCGGGAAGATCGGCGGCGTGCTAGGCCGACGCCTCCTCGGGTCGCTCGACGACGAGCGTGCAGATGAAGCGCGGCATGTCGTCGAGATCTTCGCGTCGCAAAATCCACTCGACGTCGCGGAGCACGTACGTCTCCCCGTCGACGATGAGCCTTCCGTCGATATGAGGCTCTCCGTCCGTCGCGTTGTCGCGCAGTTCGACTTGATCGCCGTCCGTGCCGCGAAAGACAAGCTGGAACCGAGTCATCATCCCTCTCTTCTGCCCGTCCAGACGCATGGGCCGGGGAGGGGTCAAGCGAGAGGAAGAGCCAGTTGTGCTTCCAGCCTAACGCCATCCGCTCTGCTTCGCCCATCTGTCTCGCCAGCCGAACATCCCGACCCCCGAGGCGTCCGCGAGGGCTCACGATGGCGGACGCGACCGGGCTGAACTTGGTCGTCTTGACGTTCGCTCGCGACGTCGTCTGCCACGAGAACACAAAGAGGCTCGTTTTGTGAGGCTGTCGTGTATCGGGGCGCCGAGATTCGAACTCGGGACCTCTAGTCCCCCAGACTAGCGCGCTAACCAGGCTGCGCCACGCCCCGCGATTCGGCCATCCTAGCGGGCGTCCCGGATCCGCCGTGAAGGCTTGTCCGACCCGGGCGCGCCCTCAACGCCAGCAGAAGGCCAACGACGAGTGTGAGACTTTCGCGACTTGCCCCGCGTGACCAGAACGCACGCCCTCGGTCGCGTCGTGGACCCGGATAGGGTCGAGGCGTGATCCCCTGGCTCATCCTCGCCGTGGTTGCGGTCCCGCTCGTCGTGATGGGGTTCGTGTCGATGCGTCGCCGCACCAGGGTCTACGAGCACCCTGCCGTCGAGGACGCCGCCGCTCGCGCGCGCACCGAGCGCGAGTTTGCCGAGGCCGAGGCGTACGAGGCGCAGTGGCGCGACGAGAACAAGGATCACGACCGCGAGCGGATGCCGTAGGCCCGCGGCTCGCTGGAGTCCGCCTGCGCGGGGCCTGGAAACCCGAGGCGGCTCCCCTCACTCGCTCCATCCCCGTAGACGTAGATCCATGTACCGGTGCACCTCGTGGCTGCGAGTGAATCAGCCTGTGAGGATGAACGACACTTCGGGAGAAGGGCTGCGATCAACGCGCGCGTTACCGAGGCTCCGCCGGGCCTCCATACTCGACGAGGCTGGAGTCGATCGACGTATGACGGACCTGGGCGGACTCTTGCGCGCGACTTGCATCTTGCTCCGCGGAGGCGCACGATGGTGTCACGGGGGCGCGGCCTCCGTGGGGCGTCCCGGATTGTCTCCCCTTTTCGATGCGCACCAATCGCCCGGGCGGTCGCGTCTCCTCCCACAGGCCGTGAGCGCGCCTCAATGCGTGCTCGGTCGACGCGAAGCTCCTCGAGTTGCACTCCGGTTGCACTGCTCGGCGCATGACCGAGCGCGTCCCGGGCGACCGGGGGACTACAGGGAATGTCGCCAAACAGGGACGCGCTCGACGAGCCTGCTGGGCTTCGGCTTCCCCCCAGCCCCGTCGAAGAGTCAGCAAGCTCGTCCAGCGCGCCCCCCTTGGGCCGCGGCACAACTATTCCACACTTGTGCCCCTTGTAACAAGTGCTCGGACATCTTTCGACGGCGCATTCACGGCGGCGACTCGCGAGCCGCTCTCGCAGACGCCGCCGCAGCAGCGCGAACTCGACTTCAGCGGCGTCGCGTCATCCCACGCGCTGTGCCGTGGCCGACACCCAACGCCTACGGCAGGAGGTCGTGCAGGTCGTACCAGGTCTCGCTGTCCGGCGGGTCGAAGTTGCCCTCGCCCGCGTCCGCTGCGAGGCGCTCGATGATCGGCATGATCCGCTCGTCCATGAAGGTCTGACCCGCCTCGCGGCTCTCCCAGACGTCGAAGATGCGGAAGACGCCCCTGTCGTGGTCGAAGCCTGCGGTGTGGAGGATCAGCCCTTTCACCGGACCGCGGCCGATCGCGGCGGCGACCGCGTCGTAGTTGGTGGTGCTCGTGTCGCCGTCGACGATCTTGAACTCCTGGACGAACGCGGTCGCCATGGTCGCTCCTCGGTCGGGGCCCGGATCGTACGAGATCCGGGGTCAGGCGAGGCGCTTGTACAGTCGCTCGACGAGCGCCGGCGTCTGCTCGAGCTTCTCCGTGATCACCCGCACGCGCACTTCGCGGAAGTAGTCGGGCTTCACGCCGAGCGCCTTGGCGACCCGCGCCAGGACGTCGTTCGAGGGCACGGGACGGTTTCCGTGGACGATGTGGTTCAGGTAGCCGGCCGAGAGGTTCGTCTTCTCGGCGAGCGCGCGATAGGTGATCCCCGTCTCGGTCATGAGACGTTCGATCGTCGGGCCGAGCGGTTCGCTCGAGTAGGTGCGCTTCCTCGCCGCCATCAGTCCTGGGCGGTCCAGTCAATCACAGACGACCGCTCGACGCGCGCGTCCTCCTCGTCCGTACGCCGCCGTGCGTCGACCGCCCCGTCCTCGAGGCTCTTTCGCCCGACCGTCACGCGGAGCGGCACGCCGAGCAGATCGGCGTCCGCGAACTTCTCTCCCGGACGGGCGTCCCGATCGTCGAGGAGGACGTCCCTCCCGGCTGCCGAGAGCTCGTCGGCGACCGACTCCGCGAGCGCCTCGACCTCATCCGAGGCGCCTGCCAGGGAAAGGACGTGCACGTCGTACGGCGCGATCGACTCCGGCCACGCGATGCCCCGCGCGTCATGCGACTGCTCGACCGCGGCGGCGAGCACGCGGCCGGGGCCGATGCCGTAGCAGCCCATCACGAGCGGGTGCTCGACCGACTGCTCGTCGAGGTAGGTCGCGTCGAGCGGCACCGAGTAGTACGAGCCGAGCTTGAAGATGTGGCCGACCTCGATCGCGCTCCGGAACACGAGCGCGCCGCCGCAGCGCGGGCACGTATCGCCCTCCTTCGGCACGCGGATGTCGGCGAGCTCGGCCTCGAAGTCACGGCCGTACTCGACGCCGCGGAGGTGAAAGCCGGTGCGGTTGGCCCCCGCGACGTACTGGCCGTCGCGCAGCGTCTCGTCGACCACGATCCGGCCGGAGAAGCCGACGGGGCCGAGCGAGCCGGGCTCGGCGCCGAACGCTTCGCGGATCTCGTCGCCCTGCGCGGGACGCATTTCACCACCGAGGACGCCGGCGAGCTTCGCCTCGTCTAGGCGGTCGTCGCCACGTACGAGCGCGAGCACGACCGCCCCGTCCGCCACCACCGGCATCGCCTTCGACGTCGCTGCGACGTCGATGCCGAGAAACTCGGCCAGCGCCTCACAGGTCTCGATGCCCGGAGTCTCGACCTCTGCCGGGCCGTCGAGGCGCTCCGGGAACTCGGGCGCGCGCGGGACCCCACGCGCAACCTCGAGGTCGGCCGCGTAGTCGCCGCGCTCGCACGTCACGAGCGTGTTCTCGCCCGAGTCCGCCGGGGCGAGGTAGTCGACGGACTCGCTGCCGCCCATCATCCCCGACTCGGCCTGGACGGCGACGAAGTCGAGGCCGCAGCGCTCGAACATCCGCTCGTACGCGCCCGCGTGCGCCCGGAAGGCGACGTCGAGCCCCTCCTCGTCGCGGTCGAACGAGTAGGCGTCCTTCATCACGAACTCGCGGACGCGCAGCAGACCCCCGCGTGGACGGGGCTCGTCGCGGTCCTTCGTCTGGAAGTGGTAGAGGATCTTCGGGAGGTCGCGGTACGAGCTCAGCTCGCGCGCGTGGAAGGTGATGGTCTCCTCGTGCGTCAGCGGCAGGACGAACTTGCGGCCCGCGCGGTCCTGCACGTGGAAGATCGCCGGAATGCGGATGCGCCCCGTTGCCTCCCACAGCTCCGCCGGGGTCAACACCGGCATCGACAGCTCCTGCCCGCCGATCCCGTCCATCTCCTCGCGGATCACCTGCACGACCTTCTCGTGGATCCGCCAGCCCGCGGGAAGATAGGTCCACAGGCCGGCCCCGACCTGGCGGATCAGACCGGCACGAACGAGCAGCCTGTGCGAGACCGCCTCGGCGTCGGCCGGGTCCTCGCGGAGCGTGGGCAGGAACAAAGAGGACTGGCGCTGCAGCATGCGCCAACCCTAGCCCGCGCTCAGTCGTTCAACCGCAGGAACCCCGTCAGCGTGGTCGTGCCGCCCCCGCCCGACGACTCGAGCACGAACGCGTCGAGCTGCTGGATCGCCTCACGGTCGCCGGCGGAGAGCGCGCCGCCGCCGAGGCTCTCGACGAGCGGGAGGAGGCCGTCGACGTCGACGTACAGGAAGCCGCCCGTGCGGTCGCCGCGCCCGACCGCGTCGGCGGCTCTCCGGTACGCCGCGCTCGAGTCGAGCTTGTCGCCGTCGGCGGCGAAGTCGCGGATTCCCGTGACGCCGGTCGTGACGATCACCGTGTTGCCGTCGAGACGCGCGTACCGAACGGTCGCGCCGTCCGCCTCGACGAGGTTCACGTCCCGGCCGTCCTCGGTCACCGTGCGGACCGTCGTTCCCGACTGCTGGGCGAGCGAATGGGCGAGCCGGTCGACCGTCTGCCAGACCTGGTCGGGGTCCGGCGGGGTCAACGCGAGCGTGACCTCCGGCGCCGTCCCGGCGGGGCGCACGTAGACGATCCCCTCCCCGGAGAACGCATCGAGGATCCCTCCGACGGAGACGCCCGTCGCCTTCTGCACCTGGTCGGCGATCCGACCGAGCGGGATGCGCCGCTCGACCTCGTCGACGAGCTTCTGCGTCCCGCCGAACGAGAGCGCGGCGACCGCGTCCTCCGGCACGCGCCCGACGAGCTTCGGCTCGTACTCGGTGCCGTTTCCGCCCGGGGTGCGGACGCCGACGGCGAGACGCACGCCGTCGTCCTGCGCCGCGACCGCGGCGGCCAGCCAGTCGACGCCGAGGTCGAGGTCCTGCGACGCCTGGCCGAGCTGCTGCCGGAGCTGCGGGGTCAGCCCGGCGACGTCGACCCAGGCGCGGACGAGCGCCTCCGCCGGCAGCGCGGCGAACCCGGCGGCGAGCCCGTCGTCGCCGCTGAGCGTCCCCCGCGCGAGCGACGCCTCGTACGCTGTCAGGTCGGACTGCTGCTCCGCGAGGGCGGTCCATCCTGCGACTCTCGCGCGGACGACAGGCTGGTCAGCTTTCGCGAGCAGCGCCGCAAGCTTTGCCTCGTCGTCCGGCTGCGTGAGGACGATCGTCTTCCGGTCGCCGGTGACCACGAGCACGACCTCGGGGCCGAGCGCGGGCGCGACGTCGGTCTGCCAGGTCAGGCCCTGGTCGTCGAGCGTGCTCGTCAGCTCGTCCGTCAGCCCTTCTCGCGCGCCCGGAAGCCTGTCGACGAGCGCCGTCGCGTTCTTCCACTGGTCGGAGGACTCGTCCATGGTGAGCGTCGCGAAGGCGAGCGCGTCGGCCGGCGCGAGCGACGCCGAGTCGGGGACCGTGCCGCCGCTCTCGGCCACGCCGCCACAGCCCGCCGCAACGAGGCTCGACGCCGCGGCGAGAGCTACGAACGCGGTGACCGTCCGCCGCATCACACGAACGGTATCGGCGCGCGCGGCTGTGGTCTTAGCCCCTGCGCGCCCAGGCTCGCGCATCGGCGAGGTCGTGGAAGCGCCCGCAGGAGATGCCCTGGAGCATTGCGTTCCCGAGCGCGGTCGCCTCCGTCGCGCCGGTGACGACGTGGACTCCCGCGTGGCGGGCGATCAGATCACGGACGAGCGGGTGGCGGCCCCGCCGCCGACGACCGCGACCTCGTGCACCGGGATCGCCTTTCGACCGAAAACGCCTCACAGCGGCGCAGGAGGCAGGAGACGTGCTCGGGGCGCATCGCGTGCTCCTCGAGGCATTCGAGACCGACGTCCGTCCGCTCCTGGTGCGCCACCGCGAGCGACACGGCCTCCCCGCGGATCCCGTGGCCGCGTTCCGTGAAGGCGGGTACGCCGAGCAGCGGGTTGTGGAGCGCGGGGTCGCCTCGGTCGAGAGCGCCTACGAACAGGGCTGAGCGGCTAGCCGCGGGCCGGCTGCCGAGCGCGTGGCACGAGCCGCTCGAGCTGCGTCACGTGCGCGGGCTCGAGCTCGTCGAGCGTGCGGGCGCCGAGCAGCTTCATCGTCCTCGTGATCTCCTCGGCGAGGATGGCGATCGCGCGGTCGACGCCCGCGCGCCCTCCCGCCATGAGGCCGTAGAGGTACGCACGACCGACGAGCGTGAACCGGGCGCCCAGCGCGACGGAGGCGACGACGTCGGCGCCGTTCATGATCCCGGTGTCGAGATGCACCTCCACGTCCCGGCCCACTTCGCGGACGACGTCCGGGAGAAGGTGGAACGGGACGGGTGCGCGGTCGAGCTGCCGGCCACCGTGATTCGAGAGCGTGATGCCGTCGACTCCGAGCGACGCGACTCGCCGTGCGTCGTCGAGGGTCTGGATGCCCTTGACGACGAGCTTGCCGGGCCAGCGCTCCCTGACCCAGCCCAGGTCCTCGTCGGTGACCGTCGGGTCGAACATCGTGTCGAGGAGCTCGGCGACGGTCCCGGGCCAGCGATCGAACGACGCGAACGCGATCGGCTCGGTCGTGACGAAGTCGAACCACCATCCCGGTCGGCGGATCGCATCGAGCACGGTGCTGGGCTTGAGCCTGGGCGGGATCGTCATCCCGTTCCGGCGGTCGCGCAGACGCGCGCCCGCGACCGGGACGTCGACCGTGACCAGGACCGTGTCGAACCCCGCGTCGGCCGCGCGCTGCACGAGCTGGAGCGAGCGGTCGCGGTCCTTCCACATGTAGAGCTGGAACCAGTTCCGGCCGGCCGAGTTCGCCGCTGCGACGTCCTCGATCGACGCCGTGCCGAGGGTGGAGAGCGTGAAGGGGATCCCGGCCGCGCCGGCGGACGCTGCGCCGGCCCGCTCGCCCTCGGCGCGCATGAGTCGCGTGAAGCCTGTCGGCGCGAGGCCGAAAGGGAGCGCCGAGGAGCCACCGAGGACCTGGACGCTCGTGTCGACCGCGGACACGTCGCGGAGCACCTGCGGATGGAACTCGATGTCCTGGAAGGCCTGGCGCGCCCGCGCGAGGGACATCTCTCCCTCGGCCGCCCCGTCGGCGTAGTCGAACGCGGCCCGCAGCGTCCGGTGCCTCGCGAGCCTGCGCAGATCCTCGATTGTCAACGCGGCCGCCAAGCGACGTTCGGTGACGTTCCGCCCCGGAAGGTCGAAGCCGAGCAGCGGCGTGAGCTCCCGGATCCGCGGCCGCCTTCGTCGAAGCCTCGACGTTCCCATCTCGTCCCCAGTCGTCAGGTTGTCCCCACCGCACCGAGGCACGCTAGCGTGCCGGCCATCCGATGCAACGCGTCTGCTTCCTGTTGCGGGTCAAGCCCGAGCACCGCGAGAAGTACCTCGCGCGGCACCAGGACGTGTGGCCGGAGATGCTCGCGGCGCTCCGCGAGACGGGCTGGCGGAACGACTCGCTCTTCATCGCGGACGACGGCCTGGTCGTCGGATACCTCGAGACCGACGACTTCGAGGCCTCGGTGCGAGGGATGGCCGCGACGGACGTCAATGCACGCTGGCAGGCGGAGATGACGGGCGGCCGCCCGCCCGACCAGGGCTTCGTCCTGCTCGGCGAGTACTTCCACCTCGATTGAGCCTGCCGCCCACGGCGGTGCGGGCGGGCTCAGTCGCGCGCCGAGACGCTCTCGAGCGGGATCAGGCTCGCCTCCGCCATCGCGAGCGCGGCGGGCTTCGCCAGCTTCAGCCGCTTCGGGCGATGCATGCCGGCCTGGATCCAGCGGTCGATCTCCTGGAAGAGCTCGTCGATCAGGGTCTCGGAGGAGACCTTCTTGAGCACGCGCCCGTGCGCGTAGACGAAGCCGACGTCCCGCCCGCCGGCGATCCCGAAGTCCGCGTCCCCGGCCTCTCCCGGGCCGTTGACCGCGCAGCCCATCACGGCGACCTCGAATGCCTGCGGATACGCCCGCAGCCGCTCCTCGACCACGACGGCGAGGCTCTCGACTCCGACGTTGTCGCGGCCGCAGGAGGGGCACGCGATCATCACGGGGCCGCGCTCGCGTAGCCCGAGCGCCTTCAGGATCTCCCACGCGACCTCGACCTCGCGCACCGGATCCGCGGTCAACGAGACCCGCATGGTGTCGCCGATCCCGTCCATCAGCAGCGAGCCCATCCCGACGGCGCTCTTGATCGCGCCCGCGAACGGCGTCCCCGCCTCGGTGACGCCGAGGTGGAGCGGATAGGGCACCCGGTCGGAGAGCATCCGGTACGCGCGGATCATCGTCGGCACGTGGGATGCCTTGACGGAGATCTTGAAGTCGCGATAGTCGAGACGCTCGAGGATCGCGACCTGCTCCAGGGCCTCGACCACGAGCGCCTCGGCGGTGTCCCGGCGCGCGAGCTCCTCGAGGTGCTTCGGGAGCGAGCCCGCGTTCGCGCCGATCCGCATCGGGATCCCCGCCTGCTTCGCGGCCCGGACGACCTGCTCCGTCTTGTCGGGGCCGCCGATGTTCCCGGGGTTGATCCGCACGGCCTGGACGCCCGCGTCGATCGCCTCGAGCGCGAGCGACGCGTTGAAGTGGATGTCCGCGATCACCGGAATCGGCGAGAGCCGGACGATCAGCGGCAGCGCCTGGGCGTCCTCGCGCTTCGGGACGGCCACGCGCACGATCTCGCACCCCGCGGAGGCGAGCGCCGCGATCTGCGCGGTCGTCGCCTCGACGTCGTGCGTCTTCGTGAGCGTCATCGACTGCACGACGACCGGCGCCCCGCCGCCGATCGCGATCCCCCCGACCCTGATCTGATGGGTGCTCGGCATCCGCGTTCAGGGTACCGGCGGTCAGGGCTGGTACTGCTGGTCCATCGCGCGCACGGCGTCGTTGGCGACGCGGATCCAGAAGCCGGCCTGCGGCTCGAACAATCGATGCGGCGTCTTCTTCCCGGCGAGGACCAGTGCCAGCTCCCGAACCGGAACCCGCGTCGGCTTCAGGCCGCGCGCGACCATCGTGATCCGCGTCCGCGGCGGAAGCCGGAACGTCAGCAGGCGATGCCCCTCGTCCCGCACGTAGTAGTCGTTGGGCACCGCGTCGCCCGGTGCGATCGCTCCGTCCTCCACCGCCGCCCGGGTGGCGGTGAGACCCGACAGGAACTCGGCGGGATCCACGCGCAGCTCCCAGTGCCCGCCGCGACGGATCACGGACTTCGCGTGGCCGTAGAAGACGCGCTCCCGGGGTGAGCCGAACGGCGGTGTGGGCAGGAACGGCGACCCCGCCTGCACGCGGCGTCCCGCGGAGGGTGCTGCCGGCACTCCGTCTGGCCGGACGAGCGCGCCGAGGAGCAGCAGGCCGAGGACGAAGGTGACACCGAGCTGCTTCACGAGCCCTCCTTGCGATCGCCGACGGACGGGCACGGCGATGATGCGCTTCCCGGCGGACTGCTGCAATCCCCGCACCGGAACCTGCACGATGGCGCCGTGCCGCAGGCTCCCTCCCCCACGCCGTGGCTGCTCGAGCCGCCGCCGGACGACTATCCCGACGATCTGTGGGCGGTCGGTGCGGATCTCGAGCCGGGGACGCTGCTCGCGGCGTACCGGCTCGGCCTCTTTCCGATGCCGGTGGGACCGCGCCTCGGCTGGTTCTCGCCCGCGCGCCGGGCGATCGTGCCGCTCGAGCCGTTCGCGCCCTCGCGCTCGCTGCGACGGGCCGCGCGCCGTTTCGAGATCCGCGTCGACACCTCGTTCGCCGAGGTCGTCGCGGGATGTGCCCGGCCGGGTGACCCCGCGAGCTGGATCGACGAGGCGGTCGCGAGCGCGTACGGAAAGCTCCACGAGCTGGGCTGGGCCCATTCGGTGGAGGCCTGGGACGGGGACGGGCTCGCGGGCGGCGTCTACGGCGTCGCCGCCGCCGGTCTCTTCGCCGCCGAGTCGATGTTCCACGCTCGCACGGACGCTTCGAAGGCGGCCTTTGTCGCGCTCGTCGAGCGCCTGCGCGCGGCGGGCGACGCCGGACGCCGCCTGCTGGACGTCCAGTGGCTCACGCCGCACCTCGCGCGCCTCGGCGCCGTGGAGATCGGCCGGGCCGACTACCGGGCCAGGCTCGCGTCGGCCCTCGAGCTGCCGCCGGCGTTCTCCTAGTGGCTCTCCTGACGCGTCCGGGTCAGGAGAGCCGCCCGATGTCGTTCGTGAGGCCGATCAGGAACAGCACGAGGACGAGGCCGATCCCGACCACCGAGACCCGCTCGTAGATCTCGCGACGCACCGAGCGGCCGCGAATTCCCTCGGCGACCGCGAACACGATGTGCCCCCCGTCGAGCGGCAGGAGCGGCAGCAGGTTGAGGAGCGCGATCGAGAGGGAGATCAGCCCTAGCACGAAGAGGAAGCTCTCCGTGCCCTGCTTCGCCGCGTCGGAGGAGCCCTGGACGATGCCCACCGGGCTCGAGATGTCCTTGCGGCCGTCGCCGGTCACGAGGCGGCCGAGCGATGCGCCGATCTCCCTGGTGACCCGGCCCGTCAGGCGGAAGGACTCGCCGAGCGCCTGGTACAACGGCAGTCCGTCGCCGGCGAGGACGAACCCGAGCCGGTACCGCCCGTCACTCTCCTTGGCGCCGGTCGGCGGAAGCACGACGAGCGTGCCGTTCCGCGCGACGACGAGGGTCAGGGGCTTCCCGCCGGAGCCGGCGATGAGCTTCGAGATGTCCGCGGGCTCGACGTGCTTGTCGTCGATCGAGACGATGACGTCTCCGTGGCGGAGCCCTGCCGAGGCGGCCGGTGACCCCTCCGACACCTGGTCGACGGACGTCGTCGCACGCCCCACGGACGTCATGTAGAGCCCGGTGAAGAGGACGAGCGCGAGGAGGATGTTCGCGACCGGGCCGGCGGCGATCGCCGCGACGCGCTTCCAGGTCGGCGCGCGCCAGTAGGCGTCGGGGCCGAGCGCGTCCTCGAGGTCGGCGAGCGTCTTCTCGAGCGCCCCCGCCGCCTGCGGCGTCAGCGTGCGCTCGGCGGCGAGACCACGCAGCACCGCCAGGGCGTCCCGGGCAGCGGGATGGTCGTCGGCCGCGAGCGCGTTCCGCAGCCTGCTCACCGCGCCGCCGAGCGAGGGCGCCTCCTGGAGCGCGCGGGAGGTGCCCGCGTCGACGTCCACGGGCGCGGGCCGGTGCATCCCGGGAATCTTCACGAACCCGCCGATCGGGATCGCCCCGATGCCGTACTCGATGCCGTTCCGCGTCGTCTTCAGGACGGCCGGAGGAAAGCCCACGTAGAAGCGGCGCGGGCGCATCTTGAGCGCCAGGGAGACGACGAAGTGGCCCAGCTCGTGCACGAACACGAGCAGGCCGAGACCGAGGATCGCGACGAGGATCGTCATGCCGGCTGCAGCATTCGTGCCGCGAGTCGCCTTGCCTCCCGGTCGGCGGCGACGAGCTCGTCGAGGTCACGGGCCGGGGAGCCGTCGACGCGGTCGAGGGTCTCTCCCACCACCTCCGGGATCTCGAGGAAGCCGAGGCGTCCCTCGAGGAACGCCGACACCGCGACCTCGTTCGCCGCGTTGTACGCGCACGGCGCCGTGCCGCCGCGTCGACCCGCCGCGCGGGCGAGCGCGAGCATCGGGAAGGCATCCTCGTCCGGCTCCTCGAACGACAGCGTGAGCCCCGCGAGCGCGAGCGGGCTCGCGGGCGTCGCGGCTCGCTCCGGATACGTCAGCGCGTACGAGATCGGAACCAGCATGTCGGGGAGGCCGACGTGCGCGAGGAGCGCACCGTCGCGGAACCGGACGAGCGCATGGACCACCGAGGTCGGGTGCACCACGACCTCGATCTTCTCGTACGGGAGCCCGAACAGCCAGTGGGTCTCGATCACCTCGAGCCCCTTGTTTGCCAGCGTGGCGGAGTCGACCGTGATCTTCGGCCCCATCGACCAGGTCGGGTGCCTGAGCGCGTCGTCGGCGGTCACGTCCGCCAGGGCGCTGCGTGACCACCCCCGGAACGGCCCTCCCGAGGCGGTCAGGACGACATCCGTGACGGTCTCCCGCACCCGTCCCTCGAGGCACTGGTGGAGCGCGGAGTGCTCGCTGTCGACCGGGACGAGGAGCCCTCCCCCCCGCGTGTGGGCGGCCAGGGCGAGCTCGCCGGCGGCGACGAGGCTCTCCTTGTTCGCGAGCGCGAGCGTGACGCCCGCCTCGAGCGCCCAGAGCGTCGCCTCGACGCCGGCGAAGCCGACGACCGCGTTCAGCACGATGTCCGGACGGCTCCGCTCGAGGAGCGCCACCGGGTCGCCGCCGACCTGGAGGTGCTCGACGTCGTGCGCCGCAGCCAGCCCGTCGAGCGGGGTCGAGCCCGACTGGAGCGCGCACAGGCGGAGATCCGGGTGGGCCGCGACGACCTCGATCGCCTGACGGCCGATCGAACCCGTCGCGCCGAGGAGGGCGACGCGTCTCACCACCGGAAGGATGCCTGACGCGATTCGGCCCCCGGCGTGACCGATGCGGGCGCTACGTCAGCGCCAGGATCGTGAAGTACGCGGCCGGGCCCGCCCAGAGGAGCGAGTCGACCCGGTCGAGGACTCCGCCGTGCCCCGCGAGCAGCCGGCCGGAGTCCTTCACCCCGAGATCCCGCTTCACCGCCGACTCGAACAGGTCGCCGAGCGTGGCCGCGACCGCGATCGCGAGCCCGACGAGGAGCGACTCGCCGGTCGAGACGACGTCCTGCTCGTACAGCGCGAAGAACGTGACGGCGACGCCCACCACCGTTCCGGCGACGAACCCCTCCCACGACTTCCCGGGCGAGATCGCGGGCGCCAGCCGGTGACGCCCGAGGAGGCGCCCGAAGAAGAACGCCGCGGTGTCGTCGGCGAACACGGTCAGCAGCACCGTGAACACGAGCAACCTGCCGTCGTCCGGGACGTCGCGCAGGAGCATCAGGTGCGCGAGCCCGCCGCCGACCCAGACGACGCCGAGCAGTGTCGTCGCGAAGGCTGTGACGGCGTTCTGGCGCACGCTCGAGACGAAGAACACGAGGAGCGCGGCCGGCAGCGTGGCGAGCATGCCGGCGAGGAGCCAGGGCAGCCCGCCGAGTTGCGCGCCGAGCAGCGCGAGCCCCAGCCCGGTGTATCCCGCAAGCACCATCGGGTGCAGGCCGCGGCCCATCCCGTAGAGCTCGTGGAGCGCAACGAGGCCGCCGACGAGCGCGAGCGCGAACAGCCACCACCCTCCCGCCCAGACGATCCCGAGCACGATCGGGAGCAGAACCGCCGCGACCAGGATCCGGGAGAGGAACGGGCTCATGCGCGCCCCGCGCGTGAGGCGAGGGACGCACGATCGCTCACGGGATGTCCCGCGTGCCGAACCTGCGGCTACGCGCCGCGTACTCGTCCACGGCTACGCGAAGGTCGTCGGCGCCGAAGTCCGGCCACAGCGTGTCGGTGAAGACGAGCTCCGAGTACGCCGCCTCCCAGAGCAGGAAGTTCGAGAGCCGGAGCTCGCCCGAGGTGCGGACGAGCAGGTCGACATCGCCGAGCTCGGGCGCGTAGAGCCGCGCCTCCAGCGCCGCATCGTCGACCTCTGCGGACGGGACGCCCTCCTCGACGAGCCGGCGCGCGGCCTGGACGAGCTCCGCCCGGCCGCCGTAGTCGAAGGCGATCCAGAGCTGGAGCGTGTCGAGGTGCGCGGTCCGGCTCTCGAGCGCCGCCATCTTCGCCTCCAGCCAGGGCTCGACCCGGTCGCGGCGACCGAGGAACCGCGTCCGGACGCCCTGCTCCGCGAGATCCGGCAGCTCGCGGTCGATCGTCTCGGAGAGGATCTCCATCAGGTCGGCCACCTCGTGGTCTGGGCGCGCCCAGTTCTCCGTCGAGAACGCGTACACGACGAGCGCGGAGATGCCCAGCTCGATCGCCGCCTCCACCGTCCGGCGCAGGGCGCGCGTCCCCTCACGGTGCCCGGCCTCCACCGGCAGGCCGCGGCTCTCCGCCCAGCGGCCGTTGCCGTCCATGATGATCGCCACTGTCCTCGGGACTGCGTCCCGAGAACCAGGAGAACCAGAGATCGCTCCTCCCTCGCCTAGGGTCTGGCCGCGAAGCGGTCAGACCTCCATGATCTCGGCTTCCTTGTGCTTCAGGAGCTCGTCGATCCGCTTGACGTGGTCGTCGGTCAGCTTCTGCACCTGCGTCTCCGCCCGCCGCTCCTCGTCGTCTCCGACGTCGCCGTTGCGAACCAGCTCCTCGAGGTGACGCATCACGTCGCGCCGCACGTTGCGGACCGCGACCTTGCCCTCCTCGGCGTACCGCCGGACGAGCTTGACGAGCTCCTTCCGCCGCTCCTCCGTGAGCGCCGGGATCGGCAGGCGGATCAGCTTGCCGTCGTTCGAGGGGGTCAGACCGAGATCGGACTCCATGATCGCCTTCTCGATCGACTTGATCTGGGTCGCGTCGTACGGCTGCACCGAGAGCAGCCTCGCCTCCGGGGCGCTGATCGTGGCCATGTTCGAGAGCGGCGTCGGGGTGCCGTAGTAGTCGATCGTGATCCGGTCGAGCAGCGCGGTCGACGCACGCCCGGTGCGCACGGAGTTGAACTCGGTGCGCGTGTGCTCGATCGACCCGTCCATACGCCGCACGCAGTCCGCCAGGAACTCCTCGATCGCAGCCACCGCGCCTCCTAGTCGTCGCTTTCCCCGCCCTGCGTCGTGACGAGCGTGCCGATCCGCTCGCCGCGCGCCGCCCGGGCGATGTTGCCGTCGGCGAGCTCGAACACGTGGATCGAGACGCCGTTGTCCATGCAGAGCGAGAGCGCGGTCGTGTCCATCACCCGCAGGCCGCGCTCGATCGCCTGGAGATGACTCACCTCCGGTAGAAACCGTGCGTCGGGATCGGTGTGCGGGTCGCCGTCGTAGACGCCGTTGACGCCGTGCTTCGCCATCAGGATCGACTCTGCCCCGATCTCGAGCGCCCGCAGGGCGGCGGCGGTGTCCGTCGTGAAGAACGGGTTCCCCGTCCCCGCGGCGAAGATCACCACGCGGCCCTTCTCGAGGTGGCGGATCGCGCGCCGGCGGATGTACGGCTCGGCGACCTCGGACACCGCGATGGCCGACTGGACGCGGGTCTGCGCGCCGAGCCGCTCGAGCGCGTCCTGGAGCGCGAGCGCGTTGAGCAGGGTGGCGAGCATGCCCGCGTAGTCGGCGGTCGCCCGGTCCATGCCCTCCGCCGCGGCCTTCAGGCCACGGTAGAAGTTGCCCCCGCCCACGACGATCGCGATCTCGGTGCCCGACTCCTGCACCGTGACGACCTCACGGGCGATCGACGAGACGGTCCGCGGGTCGACGCCGTACTCGCGGTCGCCCATCAGGCTCTCGCCCGAGAGCTTCAGCAGCACCCGGGCGAACGCGGGCTCGTCCGCGCCGGCGTCCGCGGCCGCCTCACGGGACGAGGTCGTGCTCATCCCAGCTGCAGCCGCTCGAACTCGAGGACCTCCGCCCCCTCGCCCGCGAGCGCCTCGCCGACCGTCATCGACGGGTCGTGGATCCACGGCTGGTCGGTCAGCACCCGTGCTGCGAAGAAGCGCTTCTGGAGCATGCCGTCCACGATCTTCTCACGTGCCTGCTCGGGCTTCGAGAGGACCTCGTCCGAGCCGGCGAAGATCTGCCGTTCCGCGGTCACGATCTCGTCCGGCACGTCCTCCCTGCCGATCCATTCGGGCGACGAGGCGGCGATGTGCATCGCGAGCCTGCGCCCCAGCTCCGGCGCGCCTCCGCGCACGTGCACGAGCACGCCGAGCTTGTTGCCCGGCGGGTGCACGTACGACGAGATGCGCCCGCCCTCGACGGCCTCGAATCGGGCCGCGCCGGCGATCGCGATGTTCTCGCCGAGCTTCGCGGTGAGCGCAAGCCGCTCGTCCTCGAGCCCAACCTCCGCACCGGCGCCGCCCTCCTCCACGCTCTCGAGCGACCGCTCGACGAACGCCAGGAAGTCGGCGTTTTTCGACACGGGCTCGGTCTCGCAGCCGACGGCGACGAGCGTCCCTCTCGACCCGTCCGCGGCGACGCGCTCGGCGACGCGCCCCTCCGTGGTCGCGCGGCCGGCGCGCTTGGCGGCGCTCGCCATGCCCTTCTCGCGCAGGAGACGGGTGGCGACGTCGAGGTCGCCGTTCGCGTCCTCGAGCGCCTGCTTGCAGTCCATCATCCCCGCGCCCGTGCGGTCGCGGAGCTCCTTCACGAGGCTCGCCGCGATCTGGCTCACTCCGAGCCACCCTTCTCGCCTTCGGCCGGCGCAGACCGCGCGCTGACGGGCTCGGGCGTCGCCGCGTCCGCGGCGGGCGCGTCCTCCGGCGTCGCGCCGGCCTCGGGCGCGTCGGCTGGCTCGGGCTCCGGCTCGGCGCTCCCGGCGCGGAGCTCCTCCTCCGTGACCTTCGACTTCGCGGCCGCGATGCCGTCCGCGATGGCGCGGATCACGAGCGAGCACGAGCGGATCGCATCGTCGTTGCCCGGCACGACGTAGGTCGCCTCGTCCGGGTCGCAGTTCGTG
>Ga0210120_1000043_pt1 | contig 31891 bp, 28 predicted proteins | sample Goodyear_PhragA__FD_184868 | JGI IMG/M metagenome (GOLD analysis project Ga0210120, IMG submission 184868) | Wetland microbial communities from San Francisco Bay, California, USA, that impact long-term carbon sequestration - Goodyear_PhragA_D2... | ecosystem: Environmental > Aquatic > Marine >... | reverse complement strand
CGGGATGCGACGCCTGAGCTGTATGAGTCCGTTGGACGGACAGCGAAAATCTCAGTGCTCGCGCACGCGATGATCTCAGGGAGTAGTAATTTGGCGACCAATTTGCTGCTGGACTTTATCGGTGTGAAGTACGCGCGAAAAGTTTTGTCGGAAGCAGGCGTAGACGGGGTGGAGCTGAGGCGCGGCGTTGAAGACCATTTGGCGCATGAACGAGGAGTAAACAACGAGGCCACCGCGGATGGGCTGCTAAAATTGATGTCTGCGATTCGCGGCGACTTTCTGACCGAAGAAAGTAAACGGTCGGTGATCCGTATTCTGCTTGAGCAACGATTCAATTCGATGATTCCTGCCGGTCTTCCAAAGCATGCCACGGTGGCGCATAAGACCGGCGAGATTTCGACAGCCTGCCATGATATAGGAATTGTGTATCTGCCCGAACGCGAACCATACATCGCGGCTATCTTAACTGAGTTTGATCCGGACAAGGACGGAAGGCGCGAAACGGTCGCGGCGATTTCCGAAACTATTTATCATTTCCTGCTTGGGAGGGAAATTCAGCTCAAGTGAAGACTGAGTTTTTGCGGCCGATTGACGGGTTCCATCTCTCTCAAGAGCATCGTGCACTGCTCCGTCCGGGCGAGGCAGAGACAGACCTTACAGGCAACGTTCACCGTCTGCCGCGCTTTTTCTATGAAATCACCAGCTGGCATCAAGCAAAAGAGATCCGGTCAGCGCCTCACTTCACGCTGGCTGAACTAACGCTGGTCGATTGTCGCGAGGCCAGGCCGCTTCTCAGTCAATTTCCTCATTACGTGCCGTGCGCCATCGTATTGCTCGCGACATTTCTGGAGAATTTGCGGCGCGAAGTTGATGCGCCGGTGTTCATCAGCGCAAATGGTGGCTATCGCTCGCCGTCGCACCACATTGGCGGCGCACAAAGCATTCATGCATGGAGCACCGCAGCAAACATTTACCGGATCGGAGACACGTTTCTTTCCGACGCCAAGGCGATTGAGAAATATCGCGCCATTGCGGCATCGCTTAGTCCTGCTGTTTTTGTTCGACCATTTGGTCGCGAACAAGGGCAAACCGACGACCACCTTCATGTCGATTTAGGTTACGTAAGTTTAACTCCACGCGAATGTAGCGAGGCGAGTTAATCGCCGGTAGAGCGATGAAGGACCACCAAACAGACCGCAACGCTAATCTTCTTCGCCATCATGAGCGTGGTGCGAGCCCGCCCCGGGCGGTGATCGGTATGGAGGCTGAATTTAACCTGATCCTGGACGGACACAGGCGGCGTCCGGAAAAAATATTTGGTGATCCCAGTCGGTTGGTGCGCCGCCGTATGATTCCGCGCACCGGCAAATCGTTTCAGTTGCCAGCAGGCGGTGCGATTTATTTTGATACCGGAGTGATCGAAGTAGCCACACCGATTATTGAGCTCGAGCCAGGTTGTTGCTACCGCGCGACGCGTTTGCTGTGGGAACAGATTCGATACGTGCGAGTGGAACTCGATCATTGGGCGCGGCGACACGAGTGTCAATGCCGGCTCCAGGGCTTTAGCGTACATTATAACTTTTCCTTTCCAGACGTGCGGCGATCAAAACTTCGCAACGCAACGAAGTTTGCGTATCTGCTGGCACATATTTTGCCGGTGCCGGTAATTTTGCTCGCAGCAAATAGACGGAGCAGCGCCGTCGGCGTCCGCCCGCGGGCAAACCGGATCGAAGTCACGGTGGATTTTACGCCGGACCCCGCGCTAATGCTGGCGACCTGCGCTTTCCTCGCGGGCGCAGTGGAAACCGTGATCCGATGGAAGGATTTTGGCCTGAGACAACTTGATCGCCATCAAGTTTGTCGCATGTCCCGATTTCGTCTGCTAAAACACTCGTCGAGGCGCGGCTGGCGTGTCACCAGTGATTCGTTAGGCCGAAATCCATTTGCATCTGATATCAACGACCCAGTTTGGAAATTGCGCGACGGCCGGGTGTTGAGCCTTCGCGCAATCGCAGGAGAAATTTTGCGACCGTTTCGCCGGCGTATTCGGCAGATCAGTGATTCGAATACGTTGGAGCATATTGCTGCTGTCTTCGCCGGCGATGCGCGTTCTCTCCTCGACTTCGAAAAGCGTCCAGATGCGTATGACGACGTTGGACAGCGGATCGATTGGGGCCGCCGCAGGATGCGACGCCGGTCGCGATCCAAATACGAAAAAGTTGTTCATCGCCTGATCGCGCATGAACCGTTACGTATCGGGCAGAAACGGTATCGGGTGGATCGAATGAACGGCTGGTATGAGATCGAATTTCGAGAAGTGGGAACCAAACGTCGCAAAATCTTCAATCTCGATGAGCTGGTGCGATTGTCGGCGGCGAAAAAGACAGCTGCGCGAGCACCACGCAAGCGCAAGCCTGCCAAAAAGCATCGCGCATCCAAGGAGTGACGGCTTCCGAGCCGTCAGGGTAATCTTCGACGGCTGGAAGCCGTCGTTCCTTGGTTACTCGATCTGCTTCGCCAGCTCGCTCTCATACAAAATGTATTCGCCGACTGGCAGGTGTGCTCTTTTGGGATTTCGGCGGATGTAGCGAACACAATTACGGAAATGTTTTTCGTCACGTACAAGCCGATCAAAATAACTGCGCTGCCACACAGTTCCGGAACGTCCAAGTAAGCGATTGACCGAGTGCGATGTGAAGCTCTTCCAGCTATGAAGCAACTTCTCCAGAGGATGCTCTGGATTCTGTACTAGAAGCGCGTGCACGTGATTGGGCATCACAACGGATGAGATGAGCGCCAAGCGTTTGCCGTCGAAATGGCGCAGTGTATCATCGACGGCTTTTGCGCAGTCGCTTTGACGTAGCACGCAAGATCCATGACCTGCATCGAGCCACCGCTCGATGGCGCCAGTAAAGCGCTTATGGTATTCCTGCTCAGTTTCAGGATCCCAAGGGTAGGGATGGAATCGTAGCCAGATTGCGCGTTCCTCCTCCCATTGTTTGCGCAAATTGGAAGGTATGGAATCAGCCAACCGGAAGGTGATGAAGTAGGTCGCTCCGTTCTGCTGCCAATGTGGCAGAAGATTTTCCGTAAAACCAATCTCCCCGTACGGATTAAAGAAACGCAATGAATTCACTGCGATCGTCAAGGAGTGACGGCTTCCCAGCCGTCATAGTTACCCCGACGGCGGGGAAGCCGTCGCTTCTTGAAGGATCTCTCGCACGTATTTCACAGGCGGGCTGCCGTAGGAAATCACCTGGTCGTTGTACTTTTTGAGATTGAACTGATTGCCGAGTTTCTTCTGTTCGGCTGCGCGGAGATCGAGATGCTCGGTAGCGCCGACAAAGTAAGTCGAGAGCTGCGCTGATGTGAGCCGGGCGCGTTTCCATTTCGCCACCGCTTCGCCCTCCTGCTGATAACCGTCTTTCATCATCAGATCCATCGCTTCCTTTTCGGTCATGTTCCCGGCGTGAATGCTTTGATCGAGTATGGCGTTGCAAATGAGGCGCAACCGCATTTTCAGCTGTTGCATTTTCACTTCGGGTCCGCCGTATCCTTGTTCTGCCATCATTTGCTCGCAATAAACGGCCCAGCCCTCAATGAATGGTCCACTCTGGAAGATTGCCCGAACCAGCGTTGGCGCGCGGAATTCGTTTGAGCGCGCGAGTTGAAGAAAATGACCCGGCATGGCCTCATGCACGGTCAAATCGCGAATCATATAATTGTTGTATTCGCGATAGAACGATTCCTTTCGCTCCTTTGACCAATCCTTCGGAGTCGGCGCGACGGCGAAAAACGTTTTGCCGTTTTTTTCCAGCGGTCCCGGCGCATCGCAATATGCGATGGCGACGCCGCGGTTGAATTCCGGCATTGCGATGACATCCAGCGGCACGTTCGGAATAGTAACCAAACTGTGTTGCCTAACGAAATCAGTCGTTTCGGTGACGACCTCTTTAGCGTAACCGATCACGGTGTCGTCATTCGGATGTTCCTCAGCCAGTTTGTTCAGGACGGCGGCTGTGACCTTATGTTTGTCCGCAATGGTCTTGTCGTCGGCTTTCGGAAAATATTTCTTGTACAAGGGCAACGCTGTCTCGTAGATAACGGTTTGCGTTTGCGCCAGATCGGCCTTTGCCCGTTTCATGATTTCTTCCATGGGCAAATCCGACGCCAGAGCGAAACGCAGTTTCTTTCGATACTTTTCCGCGCCAAGCCGGAAGTTGCCGTGGGAGCGGGGCAGGAGGTCCTTCTGGAGCCATTTCTTATAATCTTCCAACGCAGCTGCAGTTTTGTTCTGCAACGGCGCAATCTCTTTCTTCAATTGCGGCGCCTGATCGAGCAGAGGTGCGAGGTCTGTGCGCACAAGATTGATTGCCCCTTGCGTCTGTTCGATCGCCGTCTCTGTGTGAATGCGTGGCGGATGTTGAAGATTAGCTTTCGCCTGCGCAATGACTCCCGGGATTTTCTCCATTCTCGCACGCAAATTCGGGATCCGTTTTTCCGCCGGCGCGAAATCGCGGGCCACCAGCAGATAGAGGCTGTTGGCCAGGCTTTGCATGTAAACGAGCGGATTCCAATCCGGCTCTTTCAGTTCTTCATCCTGGAAGATTTGATAGTCGATATTCTCCTTGAGAATGCGAAAATCGACATTGTTCGCGCCGGTTAACTGCGACCCGTCGATAGCGTTTAGCTTGTCGCGGAATTCCTTTTGTGTCGCGAGGTCTTTCGCTTGCGCCTCAGAGGAATAATCGGTCAGTTCGCCGTCGAAACGGTGATCGCCCAGCTCGGTCGCCTGTTCGGGATTCGCGCGCAAATATTGCTCCACATAATCGTGCGCGATCTTTTGGAACGCTTCATCCTGCGAAGTCGCGGATGCATTAAGAACAGACAATGCGAACGCGGACGCAGCCGCAATAACGATTTTCATTCGAGTTCAGCTCGGTGTGCCACCGTGAAGAATCGGCTCCGTCGCGATTTCATCCGGCGTGAGCTGGGATTGCAGATAGGTGCGGTATTTGTAAAAGCAGGCAACGACGGTGAAAACGATCGCGGCTCCGAACATCAACCAGGTGAAAAAGGTAAAGTATTGGTAGGCGGTAACCTTGTGCCCGCTTGCGCTCAGGATCCATTTATTGACCAGGGCGACGAAAAGTTCCCCCGAGGCGACGGTGAGAAGCCATAAGGCCATGACCGAGCTCTTCATCGAATTCGGCGACTGCGTATAGGCAAATTCCAGTCCGGTGATAGAAACCATCGCTTCGCCAAGCGTAAGGATGGCATAAGCGAGAAGCTGCCAGTTTATGCTCGGTTTAAGTCCAGAATCGATCTGGCTCTGAATCCACACGATCACCACAAATGAGAGCGCGGTAATAAAAAGGCCGATGCCGATTTTGCGCAGGGGCGTGAGCGGAAAAACCTTGTCGATCGCCGGATAAATCGCGTAATTGACGATTGGGATAAAAATCAAAATGAGAATTGGATTTGCGGTCTGAACCTGTGCTGCGATCAAGTTCATGCCCATCCAATGCAGGTTCATTTTCTCTGCCTGCAGGGTCCATTCCGCGCCGTTGCTCATTCCCCAGAGTCCCCAGAAAAATAGAATGAAAAAGAAAACCATTGCGATTCGCAGGAGCGTGAGCAGTCCTTCTTTGCTAAACGTTTCTTTCAGATAACCGAGACCAGCCGGCGGCACGTGCACCATTTTGTTGCGGCCGCCCCAGAAGAACAAAGTCGCGATCAGCATAGCGATGCCGGGAATTCCAAATGCCCAGCCCGGGCCCCATTTCGGATTTGCCAGCAGCCACGGACAAAGAATCGAGGAAATAAACGAGCCGGCGTTAATTGAGAAATAGAACCAGCCGAACATTTTTGACAGCAAATGCTTGTTCGAATCACCGAACTGATCGCCGACGTTGGCGGACACGCACGGCTTAATTCCGCCGGCGCCAATGCAGATCAGGATTAAGCCGACCAGGAGCATTATCCGTTGGCCAATGGCGATTCCCCACGCCGTGGCCATACAGGCGAGTGTCAGATTGCCCAAACAGTAAACAATAGACAAAGAGAGGATCGTCCAATATTTGCCGAGAAAGCCGTCTGCAAGAATTGCACCGAGAACAGGCAAAAAATAAACCCCAAACACGAACAAGTGCGTGTACATGTAGGATTCATTGGCATTCATCGGCGCGAGCACGCCGGACTGGTTTAAGATGTAATGGGCCATGAAAACGGTCAGGACCGACTTCATGCCGTAGTAGGAAAAACGCTCAGCCGCTTCGTTCCCGATGATGTAAGGAACTCCTGGCGGCATCCCGCTCAGGTTCGGTGGCGACTTCATGTATGTGTGGCTAGCCATGTGGTCTCCTTTGCCTAACGAGCTTGGTGTGAGACTTCGGTGGGCTTTGCTGACTTGGAAGATTCCTCAGGGTGTTGCTCCCCGTCGTTCGACCAAACCTTCGCCGGATCGGGTTGTTCCCGTTGAACGTCCGGCATCTGACCGAGTGGATGCTTTTCGCACGCTGAAGAAAACAGGACAATGGCGAGCGAAACAGCGACGACGCCATGGCGAACGAAAGAAGGCATAATGCGCTGGCACAGTTATCAGTCTCCGCTGGTGTGCGCAAGGATGAAAGCGCGATGGCAGGCTGCAACCGCCGGTCGCGCTGCGTGGGCGATCACGATTACGGGCAGCGGTAAGAGGAGAGGAAGAGTTATGATTGAAACACGCCGTCGCGGGACTACTATCACACGGGGTGGGCCGCAAAGATAAACTCAGCGCTTGGAATGAAGTGTTCGCTCTCGTTCTTCTCTTTGCCGGCACGTTGCTCTTTTTTGCCCTGATTTCCTATACACCGAAGGATATACCCTCCTGGTTTTGGTTTAGCCACGTTTCGCCAGCAAATCATCCCGCACAAAATTTCATCGGCCCATTGGGAGCCATTGTAGCGGGCATTTGTTATCAGTTGATCGGCGTTTTTGCTTCGCTGTTGCTGGCAGCCGTTTTGCTAGGTTTCGGCGCCGCTAAATTGTTCTATCCGCGGTTGCGTGTAACCCTGCGAATTCCGTGGATCGTTCTTTTCCTGATCTCCGGAGCATGCCTGGATCAAGCCTGGCATATCAGCGATTTGCTGGGCAGGAAGATGCCTGTGGACATTCAAGGTCCGGGCGGCCTCATCGGTTACCGGTTGTCCGATGAACACCGCGGACTACTCCCGGCGGCTCTCGGCCCCGTCGGGTCAGTCCTTCTTATCGTCGGAGTTTATTTGACCACGCTGATTCTGGTTACGGGGTTGCGCCCGATTCATCTTGTTCGCGAGATGGTCAACCTTATGCGCCGAAGCGTGGCGAAGGTACGCGAATGGCGGGTTCGCCAGAGAATTCGGAAATCGGATCTCCAGCAAAAACAGAAGACCGAAAAACAGTGGCGCGCTGTGGAAGCACTGCAAAAGCAACTCAAAAAGAAAGGCGTTCCTGTTCCTGAAGCCGTAGGCGCAATGATTTCGCGGGAGGAACTGGCAAACCGGCCGGCGCCAAAAGTGGTTGATACGACGGTACCGTCGAATGAACCGGGCGTGACCCGGCGCAGACCCTCTCTGGCGGAACTGCGCGCAACCGAAGCAAAAGCGAAGGCCGCTCCCAGTCCGGCGAGCGCCACGTCGACGTGGGAAGATTATGTTCTGCCTGGGCTCGATCTACTCGATGAGCACAGTTTTGAAGCGCGCACGGCTACCGATCCTGCTGAGCTGCAAGAGGTCCAACAAATTCTGATTGAAACGTTAGCGCAATTTGGCATTGCCGTTGCTCCGGGCGACATCACCAAGGGTCCAACCATTACGCGTTATGAAGTGTATCCGGCCAAGGGCGTGCGTGTGGATAAAATTGTTAGTTTGGAGCGCGACCTCGCACGGGCAACCAGCGCCGAACGGATCAACATTCTTGCGCCTATCCCCGGGAAAGACACAGTGGGAATCGAGCTGGCTAATTCTCGCAAAGTGACGGTGAAACTGCGTGAGCTTTTGCAATCGTCCGACTGGGAAACGGCGAAAGAACACGCAAAAATTCCCCTCGCGCTCGGCAAGGACGTTTATGGCAAGACAATTATTGCGGACCTGGCGCAAATGCCGCATCTGCTGGTCGCCGGGACGACCGGTAGCGGAAAGAGCGTCTGCATCAATGCGCTGATTGCCAGCATGCTGTTTCGTTTTAGGCCGGAAGAACTGCGGTTTGTGATCATCGATCCGAAGATGGTCGAATTGCAGGCGTATCAATCGCTGCCGCACCTCGCCTTACCCATCGTCACCGATCCAAAAAAAGTGCTGCTCGCCTTACGGTCGGTGATCGAAACCATGGAAGGCCGCTACAAATTGTTTGCCCGCGTAGGCGTGCGGAACATCGTCGGATTCAATGCCCGACCAAAGAAGCCTGTGGCCGGGACCGGTGATCCCGGCCAAGACGGCGAGCCGGCATCATCGACGCCAGCTATAGAAGAGGAAATTCCCGACAGAATTCCATACGTCGTCGTAATCATCGACGAACTGGCTGACCTGATGCAAACGGCGCCTGCGGACGTGGAGATGGCGATCGCGCGAATCACGCAGATGGCGCGCGCGGCCGGCATTCATGTAATCGTTGCCACACAAACACCGCGAGCGGACGTGATCACGGGTGTGATTAAAGCGAATGTTCCCTCCCGCATTGCGTTTCAGGTCGCGAGCAAGATCGACAGCCGCGTCATTCTCGATGAAAACGGCGCCGAACGTTTGCTCGGCCAGGGCGACATGCTTTATCTCCCGCCGAGCGCGTCGCGTCTAATCCGTTCCCAGGGCGTACTGGTAACGGACGAAGAGATTCATCGGTTGGTGGAATTTGCTTCAGCGAAAAGCCCGCCCGCATTCGATCCGGCCATGCACGAAAAGCTCCAATCCGCGGCTGCGCCGGAAGAAGACGTAACAGCGGAAGACGAGGAGTTGGTGGAAAAGTGTATTGAGATCATTCGCCAGGAAAAACGCGCGTCGACCTCGCTGCTTCAACGCAGGTTACGCCTCGGTTACACACGCGCTGCACGCATCGTTGATATTCTGGAGCAGCGCGGTATTTTGGGTCCCGGAGAAGGCGCCAAACCACGCGAGATTCTCGTCGATCTCGATGCTGCTGTTTAGCTGGCTTTTCGCTCATGACAATAGAGGGCCTCGGTAAAAAATTTCAGGAAGCAAGACACGCGAGAAATCTCACGCTCGATGAAGCTGCGCGGATGACCAAGATCCGGCCGCAGCGGCTGGCTGAGATCGAATCCGATGACTTTTCGCAATTCCCAAGCCTGGCGTATGCGAAAGGTTTCCTGCTTATCTATGGGAAATTTTTGGATGTCGATGTCACGCCTTATCTCGATGCCTTTGAGGATCCTGAGAGCGTAACCGTAGACGGCTATTCGTATCTCCAGGAAAGCGAGCGCGCGAAACCGGTTTCTGCTCCGGCTGTTCGGCGTCGGCCAGCACCAAGCGCTGGGAACAACCGCGTTTCGCCGATGCCGCTCATTTTCGGAGTTCTGGTTTTGGTGGTCGGCTTTTTCGGTATGAAGTTTCTTCTTAATCTGCAGCGGCTCGCGCCCGGACGAGGGGTTTCCACAGCGCAGGTGTCGCCGACGGTAATGCCCGGTGCCACTGCTTCGGCCAAGGGTTCGCCAAGCGAAGTTGCTTCAGCTCCATCGGTTGCTCCCACGGTCGCGTCTGTTGCGACACTTGGACCGCCAGAGACGCGGAAAGCTTTGCCCGTTACTGCATCCGCTCCGAGCGAACCGGAAGTTCGTCGGGCTTTGCCTGTGAGTCGCGACGATGTGGCAAAACCACAAGAGACCGCGAATTCGTCTCCAGCAGAATCAGGTGAACAAAACCAGGTCGCCATTCGCCCACTCAAACGAACGTACGTACGGGTGACGGTAGGCGATGAGAGTAAACCGGCGTTCGAGCGATGGGTTTCCCCTGCTGATGGTCCGGTTGAGGTCCGCGGGAAACACGTCTCGATTCGGGTTCTCGATCGCGAAGCCGTTGCAATCACCAAAAATGGCCAGGCATTGCAGGAGAACGACCAGGACGTGACGGTCAACTAGCGCTGGTCATGCAATCGCCAGGTATTGAGGCAGCCGAATCGGCTGCCAGTGAAAAGTCGCCGGGGAGTCGCACTAAAGTCGGCATGATCAGCCTCGGTTGCGCAAAGAACCTTGTTGATGCGGAGATCATGCTTGGAAGCGTGCTGCAACGCGGCATGGACGTTACTGCGAGCGCCGAGGACGCCGATGTCCTCGTCGTTAACACCTGCGCTTTCATCGATTCGGCCAAGCAGGAATCGATCGAGGCGATTCTCGAGGCGCATCAGCAGCGTGGCTTGAACAGAAGACACGATCAAAAATTGATCGTCAGCGGTTGCATGTCGCAGCGGTTTGCAAAAGAACTGCGAAACGAGTTGCCAGAGGTGGACGCGTTCATTGGACTCGATCAGGTCGGAGACTTGGGCGTGATCATAGAGAATATTGTAGCGCGACCGTCTCGGTTGCGACCTGCTAGCGACGCAAGGGGGGCGCATGCACTACTTTTCGCAGATACGCGCCCGACGTACATTCCCGATTACTACACACCGCGTTTCAGGCTTACGCCGGCGCATCTTGCTTACGTAAAGATTGCTGAAGGCTGCAATCATCCATGCAGTTTTTGTGTGATTCCGCAAATGCGCGGAAAACATCGGAGTCGCACACCGGAATCCGTTCTGGCAGAAATTCGTGCGCTGGTCAGCGAAGGTGTGCGCGAGATCAACTTAATAAGCCAGGACACCACCTATTACGGAATGGATCTTTGGGAAGCCAAAGCGGGGCCGCGGCAGCCGGTGGATTCCAGTCGCGGACCGACGCTCGCAGCGCTGCTTCGAGAAATCCAAAGGATCGACGGTGAATTTTGGGTGCGTCTGCTTTACACGCATCCAGCGCATTGGAGCCATGAATTGATCGAGACTATCGCCGAGTGCGACAAGGTCGCGCAATACATCGATATCCCACTTCAGCACATTGACGAAGCGATGCTGGGCCGGATGCGTCGTGAAACGTCTCGCGCACACATCGAGGACTTGATTCATAAACTGCGGGCCGGAATTCCCGGTGTAACGCTTCGCACTACTTTCATCGTAGGCTTTCCCGGGGAAACCAACGCAGAATTCGAGACACTGCTTGATTTCATCCGGCGAACCCGGTTTGAACGACTCGGGATTTTCAAATACTCGCAGGAAGAGGGTTCGCGTGCGGCAAAAATGCCAGGGCAGATTCCTGCAAAGATCAAGAATTCACGGTACCGCGCGGCGATGTCCGTGCAGCAAACGATTGCCCATGATGTCGCTCGTGAGAAAATTGGCAGCGAATTAAAACTGATTGTGGATCAGCCGCATATCGCACGAAGCGAAGGCGACGCTCCAGATGTCGACGCGCGTGTGGTATTGTCCGAAGCTGCGCCAGTTGGCGAGTTCATTTGGCGGACCATTCAAGGGAGCCGCAGCTACGACCTGCTGGCCTAGCGCCAGGCGTGCCGCGAGATTCGCTAGTGACAACCCGACGATTTCTGATCAAGTTCTTTCAACGCTGATGGCCGACCCTAACCAACCAAAAAAAGAGACCGTTCGCATCGAGTTGCCTGTTCCACCTGCGACGAAACCGCTGCAGCCTGCCGCGAAGCCACGCGAGACCGTGCGCATTCAATTGCCGGTTCGGGAGGCCGGCAAACCGCCGGTTCCCTCATCCTCCCCGCCAGTCCCAGGCTCTCCCGCTGAGGATATTTCGTCCACCAACTTTTTCCCCTCGCCGAAGCCGCCCTCTGCGCCCGAACCTGTGTCGGCTCCTCTGCGTCCTCCTCCGGCGGCGCCTCCTCAAGGACCGAAAAAAGAGACAGTACGCATTCCGCTCATGCCGGAGCCGTTACGCTCCGCCCAGAAGAAAACTCAGCCGCTTATTGCGATACCCCAGGCCACTCCACAGAACCTGCCCATCGCCATGGCGGCTGCCGAGAAAAAACCAACATTCCTGTACTGGATGCTGCTCGGCGTTTCAGCATTAGTTTTAATTCTTCAGATTTGGACTTATTTTTCTTAACCATGGAAAATTCTGCCATCATCAATCTCAACGAATCCAATTTTGACCGCGAACTGACGCAGGACGACAAACCTATGATCGTCGATTTCTGGGCGGAATGGTGCGGTCCGTGCAAAATGATCGCACCGCTGCTGGACGAAATTGCCCATGAAAAAGCAGGTGCGATCAAGATTGCGAAAGTGAACGTAGACGAAAGCCAAAGTCTCTCGCTCAAGTACAATATTCGCGCGATCCCGGCGCTGCTTTTTTTCAAGAACGGCCAGCTACGAGATCAGGTGATTGGCGTCACGAGCAAAAAAGATTTGCTCGACCGGCTACAAGCGCTCGGGTAGGAAGACTTCCGCGGTTTCAAAATTCGTAGGCGCCGAAGGGACTCCTCGTGGCGCCGCGGGGCAACTCCAGTACGATTGCGACGAGAACGTGGCTCGCGTCCCAAGCTTCGTTGAGCCTTTACCGATTATTGAGGACCGTTTGAGGCGCAGGTTTGCTCAGTTCAAGTCCGCCACGGGACGGACTCGCTGCGGCGAGCCGGTCGCTCACTTTTTGGAGACCCATAGTAAGAACTTCGATCTGCTTCTGCTGTTTCGCTATTGTTGCCTGCTGTTGCCGTATTTCGCGATCCTGGGCCTCAAGTTTTAGACCTTGTTCCTGAACTCGATTGTGCTCTTTAAGGAACTCATTGAGCAACATTGCGTTCACCGCGTCATAGCGCACCGTGTAGATTTCCCCGTTCCTGTCGTGCACCACCAGGTTCGGATTCACCTTGGCCACTTGCTCGGCAATTAAACCAAATTGCGGCGTGGCAGTGTTGTCGCTGTTGTAATGGAAGCTCACCGGCTTGAGCGCCAGAATGGCTTCGCTGGCCTGGCCCATGGGTTTAATCTCTTTTTTGAATCGCTGCGATGAACTCATCGTGCCGAGCTGACCGGCAGAGTCTATCACGACTGGTATCGCGTCACCCGTTCCCGTTGTGACGCCACGAATATTGCCGATGAAGCAGCTGTTGCTCACATTTGCGCCGGCGACGGTCGCTCCGATACAGATAACGTTGCTGGCGGTCGTGACGCCGCTGCCCGCTGCAAACCCCAAGGCGGTGTTCCCGATACCGGTAGTGTTGTTAAACAGCGCGGCGTCGCCGCTGGCCGTATTGCTGTCGCCAGTGGTGTTGGAAAGGAGCGCATCGACACCGGTGGCAGTGTTACCATTGCCCCCGGTGTTGTAAAAGAGCGCAGCAACGCCGTTGGCCGTGTTGAAGCTGCCGGTGGTGTTGCTCTCCAGGGATTGCTCGCCGATGGCGCTGTTCGAGACGCCCGATTTATTGCTAAAGAGCGCCTCAACACCGTTCGCGGTGTTGCCCCCGCCGGTGGTATTGCTAAAGAGCGCGTTGACACCGCTGGCCGTGTTGAAGCTGCCAGCAGTGTTGCTTAAGAGCGCCGCCGCACCGACGGCAGTATTTTGATTTCCCTCTTCTGTACTTTGGTTTCCGCGGTTAAAAAGGAGGGTGCCAGCGCCGACACCCGTGTTGAATTGCCCCTCGGTGTCGCGTCTAAGCGAAAGGAAGCCAATGGCAGTATTGTAGGTGCCGGTGGTGAGGTGTAGAAGCGCATTGTCTCCCTCCGCTGTGTTGCCGCCGGGGTAGCCTCCTTCCGGCGCAGGAACAACCGCTAGCGCTCTGGGCAACAAGCCAATGCAGACGGCAACAATCAGAACGTGAATCAAATTTTGAACTTTCATGTTTGTTTTTCTTTCTTTTACGAAATGGATGTAACGCTGCAGAAGTAGGTCGGCTTTAAACACCGATCGAGCTCTTCGTCCCTCAACTCGGTATACCACTTAAAACAGAAATGCCTGGCCAAATTTTCAGCGAATTTAGTTCGCAGTCGTGGTGATCACTTCCAGGAGTTTCGCGTTGGCATTTGGCACATATAGAGTTGAGCCATCCGGTCCGAGCGTTACGTTGCGTGGGAAGGCATCATTTGCATTCGGGATAATTTGTTGCGCGGCGGGCGCTGCAGGGTTGCTAACGTCCAGGATCGCTACGCTGGCGGTACAAGGCGGCGAACCCGGCGGCGGATTTACGCACTCGATATTGTTATAAAACCGGTTGGAATTTGCCACAGCCAGCAGACTATCGTTGTTTCCAAATAACGCCATGCCTACAGGAGCTGTGCCGCCGCTATCCCCATATCCGACCAATGCGTCGTTTTGGGAATTTCCCGACACCAACTTCGAAACATCGAAAGCTAGAACCTGATACCCGGCTGTACCTCGTTCCACCGGCAATTCCTTGTTAAGACCACGCGCTGCCACCCAAATATACTGGCCGTCTGTCGTTTCGACTGCCCGAACCGGCGAACATCCGGAGGCAATAGTCGTTATGATCGCAGCCTGCCCCATCCCTCTTATTGCCTTGTCAACATCGATGACTGTTAGCAGGCCGTTATTTACCAGCCCTCCTTTTGATTCGTTATCACACCTTTTAAAATTTGTGAGGCAACCTGGGCAAAGGACCGTACCGTTCGGGGTGTTTGCTACGTCAGTCGGATCCCGATACGGCTCTGAGGTATCGGGATTGATACCGTCCGCAGACCCTTCGCACGTGACATAAAGATATCTGCCATCATGCGACATGGTGATCCCAGGGATAGTGCTGCCGCCAGGTATGTATATGGTCCTGTTTCCCCCGATTGGGAACGTTCTAGGGGTAAATCTACCAAGATTGTCTCGCTGAACCCTGATAATGCCGACTGTTCCACCCAGGCCCATGTTAAGCCCGTTGGGCATTACTCCGTATTCATTGGCAACAAATGCGTATTGTCCATCGGGTGTAACCGCGATATCAAACGTACCAGGGGGACAAAAAGTATTTCCGCAGTTCGGAATAGCGGGGTATTGCTGAACATTGACGACCCCGTCAACCGCACATGGCTCATTCAAACTAGCCAAACGAAAAAATTCAGCGCCGCGTGCTTCAACCGCGGCAGCCACGCTGACTTGAGGCGAGCCCGGAAAAAATTGCATCCCGTCAACTGATTGCACGGGCTGTTGAGGCCGAGGCGGCGGAAGGCTAAGAATCTGTTGGCCGCCACACGGGTTGGTGAAATCAGGCTTTCTGAACACCTGAACCCCGGTCGGGTTGCTTACCGAGACGAGTACATTAGCGTCATCATCCGTAACCAGCGCATCGTTGGGGGTTCCGAACGTCCGATAGTAATTTGTATCCACTGTCACCCTGGGGCGTCTTAAATTGGGTGAACCGCCGTATGAAACCCGTCCTGAAGCGCAAAGAAAAAAAGCCAAAGAGGCGCTCATTAGGGCGACCGCCAGCATCTTGCGCAGAAAGGGTTTCTTGGTCAGCCCGCGATTGCATGACAGTTTGATTTGACGGTGTCTCCGTGCGGAATTCGTTAGGATCAGAGTTTTCATTGTTTTTGCTGATTGTTTGTTGATCAATCACTTCTCACCTGCACTTGGAAAAATGCGCCCGGCGGGGGTCGAACCCACAACCTTTGGCTCCGGAGGCCAACGCTCTATCCAGTTGAGCTACGGGCGCGATGGGAATCAGAATTAGCCACAAATTTCGTAGATTTTCACAGACAATTTATATGTAACCTCATTGATTGCGTCGCCGTTCCCTGGTGCTGGCACGAATTCAAGTTGCAAAATCGATGCATTCGAATGAGAGTGTGCGCCCGCAGCCGCGCGCGCCGGCGACGAGTTTATGAACCAGACGATCGATACTATTGAGAAAGAGCAGCAGAAAGATGAGGTCACGCCGTTTTCGGTTGGCGATAGCGTACGCGTGCACACGCGGGTCGTAGAAGGCGACAAGGAACGGATCCAGATTTTCACCGGTGTCGTGATCGGCCGCAAGGGGCGCGGGCTGAATGAAACTTTTACCGTGCGCCGGATCTCGTACGGAGAAGGGGTGGAGCGGGTATTTCCGTTGCATTCGCCACGGATCGCAAAGCTGGAAGTGGAACAGCAAGGCCGGGCCCGTCGGGCGAAACTCCATTACCTTCGCACTCGCAAGGGCAAGGAAGCTACTGCAGTTCGAGAGTGATCGGCTGTCGTAGGGCGTCTGTGTCAGACGCCGTTTGATGGCGTTTCAAAGAAACGCCATCCAATTCTCATCACATCTCACTTGTCACTTGCGCAAATCTGCCAATGATTTGCACTGATGGGCCGTCGCTGCGGATTTCGTTACGAAAAAAAACTCCGCATCACAGGAGTCTCACGAATCGCGGGAATTGACGAAGCTGGCCGAGGCGCTTTGGCTGGACCGGTGGTTGCGGCTGCAGCAAGTCTTCCCGAGAAATTTCGACATCGTCGTCTGAACGATTCCAAACAGCTCGCTCGGGAATTACGCGAGGAAATCTATTGCGAACTTGTTTCGAACCCCGAAATCCGATGGGCGGTTGGAATTGTCGATTCCGTCGAGATCGACCGGATCAACATTCTGCGCGCGAGCCATCGGGCGATGCGTCTGGCAATCGAAGCGTTGCTCGAGCCACCCGACCACGTTTTAATCGATGGCCTCCCGGTGATTCCCTTTCCGCTTCCGCAGACGGCCATTATCGATGGCGATTGCATCAGTTTGAGCATCGCTGCCGCCAGCGTCATCGCCAAGGTCACACGCGACGGGATCATGCGTGACTTTTGCACGCAGTTCCCGCAGTATTGTTTCAGCCAGCACAAAGGTTACGGAACAGATCTGCATCTTTTGAAACTTCATGAATTTGGCCCTTGCCCGATCCATCGCCGATCTTTCGAGCCGGTGGCGCAACCGCTTCTTGCCTTGGAGGAAGTCGTCCAAATCCGATCATCTTCGACGCGGCGCGCACGGAGAGAAATTAGCCTGCCAGTACCTGAAGCGTAACGGCTACAAAATCCTCTTTCGCAATTTCCGCGGACGCACTGGTGGAGAAATCGACGTCGTCTGTCGCGACAACGATACGCTTGTTTTCGTCGAAGTGAAAACTCGACGCAGCGAAGATTTCGGCCGTCCATTCGAAGCGGTAGACCGAGATAAACGGAAACGAATCTCCCGCGGCGCCCTCGCGTGGCTGCGAATGCTCGACAATCCCGATATTCTTTTCCGCTTTGATGTCGCTGAAGTAATCGTGACGGATGACGCGAAACCGCGAGTGGACCTGATCAAAAACGCATTTCCGCTCTCGAAGCCGTACCTGTATTGATGCGAATGAGCAGATAAAAACCGCGCATTGGGCGCGATCGCGGTTTCGCTTGGGAAAACTGCCCTGTCAGTGCTGGACAATTGCGGCCCTGTTGGCAAAATCATAAATTCTAATTATGGCCGAGCCCATCCTGGTTGGACGATCGAACGAACCGATTTTTTTGCTGCCGAAGATGGCGAACCGTCACGGCTTGATAGCCGGTGCTACCGGGACTGGAAAGACGGTCACACTGCAAACGCTCGCAGAAAATTTCAGTGCACGAGGTGTGCCGGTTTTCATGGCGGATGTTAAAGGCGACCTCGCGGGACTCAGTCAACCTGGCGCAAATAATCCAAAGATCCTCGAGCGCGCTAAAGAACTTAAGATCGATGATTTCAAAGGCGAAGCCTGTCCGGTCGTTTTCTGGGACGTATTCGGGGAGCAGGGCCACCCGGTCCGCGCGACCGTTTCAGAAATGGGTCCGCTATTGCTCGGCCGATTGCTCGAACTCAACGACACGCAGGAAGGCGTGCTCAACATGGTGTTCAAGATCGCGGACGAAAATGGATTGCTCCTTCTTGATATGAAAGACCTGCGTTCGATGCTGCAGCACGTCGCTGACAACGCCGACCAATTTAAGACCCAGTACGGAAATGTTTCCGCCGCCAGCGCCGGGGCAATCCAACGTAGTCTCCTCGCGCTCGAATCACAGGGCGCGGACAAATTTTTCGGCGAACCCGCACTCAATCTGGAGGACCTGATCCAGACTCAAGGCGGTAAAGGTGTGGTCAATATCCTCGCGGCGGACAAACTGATGCAAAAATCGCCAAAAGTTTACGCGACGTTTCTCTTATGGATGCTCTCCGAGTTGTTCGAGAATCTGCCGGAAATAGGTGATCCCGAAAAACCAAAGCTCGTTTTCTTTTTCGACGAGGCGCACCTGCTTTTCGCTGACATCGCTCCGGCGGTCGAACAGAAGATCGAGCAAATGGTGCGGTTAATTCGCTCCAAAGGGATCGGCGTTTACTTCGTTAGTCAAAATCCTCTTGATATACCCGATGTCGTGCTCGGCCAACTCGGTAATCGCGCGCAGCATGCCCTGCGCGCATTTACACCGCGCGATCAGAAAGCCGTGAAAGCTGCCGCTGAAACCTTCCGGCAAAATCCAAAACTGAAGGTCGAAGCCGTTCTTACCCAGCTTGCGGTCGGCGAGGCTCTCGTATCGATGCTGGACGAAAACGGCAGCCCGCAAATTGTCGAGCGCGCGAAAATTGTACCCCCGCGAAGCCAGATCGGAGCGATCACCCCGGATCAGCGCAAAGAGATTATCGCCTCATCCATCATCGCTGGTCATTATGAAAAAGTCATCGACCGCGAATCTGCTTTTGAGATGCTGCAGGCACGAGCGGAGCAAAAAGTCGAGGCAGCAGGAGCCCCGCCGGTAGCCGCGAGCAATGCGACTCCCGGCGTGGAAAAGCCTTCGATATTAGCTGAAGCTTTGGGGACGGTCACGGGGGCCTTTAAACCAACGATCGGGCCGCGTGGCGCTGTTCATGATTCAGTTGCGACATCAATGGCGAAGAGCGCGATGCGCGCCGCAAGTAGCTCACTCGGTAGACAACTAGTTCGTGGAATTCTCGGAGGAATTCTCGGCGGCAGCGGACGCCGAAGATAAATTTTAGCCACGGCCCTGCGGGCCGTGTCCGCAGTCGCAGAGCGACGGGGCAAAAAGAAAGATCGCCGGATACGTTTGCGCATCCGGCGATTTGAAACGTTCTGAGTTTATGGCGTCGGCGCAGCTGCGGCTTCTTTCTTCTTGCCCTTGCCCGCCTTCACTTCCACTTCCGTGGCTGTCATCGTGTAAGTGATTTTTACTTTTTCGCCAACCTTCAGGTCGCCTGTGACCTTGGTATTCGCGTCACGCTTGATTTCCCAACGGTCTTTCCCCTTCTGGACTGCAATCATGGTGTCCGTCACTTCCAGGACTGGCCCCGTGACTTGGTAGGTCTTACCGTCCGCGGCGAAACCTAAACTGCTGAGCACCAGACTCGCTGCCGCCATTAAACTAAATGCTGTCTTCATTTTCATAGTGTCGATTAGACCGCCGAGGGGCGGTTCTATTCAAGCGTTTTTCTGGGGGTTTATTCATCGCTCAATGGACGCCGTCTTGCTTTACGCCGATACGCAGGATCAGGGGCCACGTGACCTTGCGTGCGTCTTCGGGAGTTCCCCAAACACTACGAAGCTTGTCGCGTATCTGATCCAACGGATCCGTGCTTTTGGCGGCCATAAACCGTTGAGTCGCTGACCACGTTCTCAGGTAACCGAACAAATGCTCGAGGTTCCAGAACGCAGTCATTTCAAACTCCGGCGGAATGATCTTGTGAAACGGGAATGGGAGATCGGCGAAATCCTCAACGAGCTTGCGCTCCGGCGGCCAGAAAGAGCCGACCACCTCGTAATAATATCGATTCACAACCTCGTCGATTGCTGGCTCGATGTGCAGTAAGTTGTAAGCTGAGGCAGCGAGGACACCGTCAATCGTAAGCACTCGGATCGCTTCCGCGTAAAAGCGATCCAGATCAAACCAGTGCAATGCCTGCGCAACCATGATCAGATCAATCGTTGCGGGCTTGATACCGCTGCTTTCTGCGGGCGCGACATAATATTCTACTCGTGCGTGTGGCGGCGCGTTTGCGATTTGGTTTTGACTCGCGTCGGTAGCGATGACGTGATCGAACAGCGATGCCAATCGCACTGCGGCTTGTCCGTTTCCTGTGGCAGAATCCCATGCACATTGACGACTCGGCGCGACGTTTCCCAGATAATCGAACATTCCCTGTGGGTAGCCTGGTCGAAACTTCGCGTAATCACCTGCTTGCCTCGAAAAATGGTCTTTGAACGTCATATCAAAGCGGCCGCCATCTTGTAGCCGCACGGCACCCGCGGAAATTCTGGGTCCGCACAGGCGTATCCACTCCCGTCAGGTCGAAGCGGAGTCGAGAAGCTACCGCTCGGTTCTGCAAATGATCCTAGCCTTTCGGTGGTTCCGGAATGGCACGAATTCCCACACGCGCCAGATATTCGTCAGCTTGCAATAAATCGTTGCCCGCCCTCTCAACAATCTTGAGCAAATTGTCCATCGACGAAACTTCTTCGAGCTGCTCAGTCAGAAACCACTGCAGGAAATTGATCGTGATATAATCGTTTTGCTTTTGCGCGAGCCCGACTAAACCGTTGATTTGATTGGTAACATGAACCTCCTGGTCGAGTGAGAGTTTCACTGCATCCCGGGCGGTCTTGAATTTCGACTTCGGGGCGTCTATTGCCGGAATCATTACGCGTCCTCCGGCATCCACAACATATTTAATGAAGCGCAGCGCATGCCCTTTCTCTTCCTCAGCCTGCCGGAAAAAATGATGCGAGAGTTGCGGCAGCGCCTCTGCTGCAAAATGGGCGGCGATGGCATAATACTGCAGCTCGGCGCTGAATTCGTATCCAATTTGTTCGTTAATCGCATCAATGACTTTTTGGCTCGTTAGCATGAATGCAAATTACCGCGAATTGGACCGATGCAAACAACGGAAGGCGTTCGCTTGATTCGATCCAGCAACGGAGACCGACGGAAATTCGAGTAGTGAAAACGAGCTGTAAAGCGTACTTTCGATCCTATGGATAAGGAACGGGTAGAAGCAGTGGACGAGCGGAGCCTTGTGAGCCGGAGAGCGTTCGTTCGTTTAACAGCGGCGACGGGTGCCACGCTTTTGGCAGGAAGAACAGCGACAATCTTCGCGGCTGCATCGCAGAACGACACCTCCACCTTCAGCATTGGCGGCGATTTGCCAGTCAATCGACTTGGATTTGGCGCAATGCGTCTTACGGGCGAGGGGATTTGGGGTTGGCCACCGGACCGGCAGAACGCTCTCAAAGTTCTGCAGCGTGCCGTCGAGCTTGGCGTGAACTTGATCGACACAGCGGACGCTTACGGACCAGAAACTGATGAATTGCTCATTGCCGAGGCGCTTTATCCTTATCCGAAAGGACTCGTTATTGCGACCAAGGGCGGTAATACCCGGCCAGGACCTAACCAGTGGGTTCCGGATGGACGGCCTGAATATCTCAAGCAGTGTGTCGATAAGAGCCTGAAGCGGCTCAAGCTGGAGCGCATCGATTTGTACCAACTGCATCGAATCGATCCCAAGGTACCGATGGAAGCATCGCTCGGTGCGCTCAAGGAAATGCAGAACGCCGGAAAAATTCGCTACATCGGGTTATCCGAAGTGTCGCCCGAGCAGGTTGAGCGCGCACGCAAGATTGTGCCGATCGTGACCGTGCAAAATCGCTACAACATGACCGATCGAAAATGGGAGAACACGCTCGATTACTGCGAGAAACAGAAAATCGGCTTTATGCCTTGGGCGCCCGTAGGTGGGAGCAGGGGAATGACCAATGCCGCCCTGAAAAAAGTGGCTAAAGATAACGGCGTGACCATTTATCAACTTGGCCTCGCTTGGTTGTTGCATCGATCGTCAATCATGCTGCCGATTCCAGGCACGTCATCACTCGCGCACCTGGAGGAGAACATGGCGGCCCGGAAAATTCAGCTTAGCCCGGACGATTGGAAGACTGTTGACGCGCTGACGAAACCGGCTTGAACGATGAGCGGCTGTTTGGTTTTGATGTGCGACGAATTTTCCCGGTCAGCCAGTTTCGAATGATTCATGGGCAGATATCGAACTCTGGAGCAAATGCAAAAAAAATGCCCGATGGAATGAACCATCGGGCATTTTACTCTGGCGACGTCCTACTCTCACACGGCCTATCGCCGTACTACCATCGGGGCTGCAGCGTTTCACTTCCGTGTTCGGAATGGGAACGGGTGGTGCCACTGCGCTATAGTCACCAGAAATTTATCCCGCCCTGGCGGGGCAAATTTCTGATGAATTGCAGATTTTAGATTGCCGATTGCAGATTTATTTCTCCGCAAGCATCCACATTAAACTTTTCAAAGAACCGGATCGCTAATCTTCGATTTAAAATTTGCAATTTTCAATTGCCGATCCGCTGACATCTACATACAGGAGTTCATTTCGGCTGAAAACAGCCGACGCTACAACTTGGCCGAGTTTTGAGATCTTTCATTTCCCATTACTGCTCCGAAACCTTCGGAGCAGCGTATTGGAAAAGTAAAAGATCAAGCCGAACGGGTAATTAGTACTCCTGAGCTGAACACATTACTGTGCTTGCACCCGGAGCCTATCAACGTGGTGGTCTACCACGACCCTTCAGGGAGATCTCATCTTGGGATAGGCTTGGCGCTTAGATGCTTTCAGCGCTTATCCTTTCCGAACATAGCTACCCAGCGCTGCCGTTGACACGACAACTGGAACACCAGCGGTTCGTCAGACCCGGTCCTCTCGTACTAAGGTCTGAACCCCTCAAATCTCCTGCGCCCACAGTGGATAAGGACCGAACTGTCTCGCGACGTTCTGAACCCAGCTCGCGTACCACTTTAACCGGCGAACAGCCGGACCCTTGGGACCTTCTCCAGCCCCAGGATGTGATGAGCCGACATCGAGGTGCCAAACCCTGCCGTCGATATGAGCTCTTGGGCAGGATCAGCCTGTTATCCCTAGCGTACCTTTTGTCCGTTGAGCGATGGCAATTCCACATTCAACCACCGGATCACTTGGACCTACTTTCGTATCTGCTCGACATGTGTGTCTCACAGTTAAGCTGGCTTATATCCATGTACTCGACACCTGATTGCCAACCAGGTTGAGCCAACCTTCGTACTCCTCCGTTACTCTTTGGGAGGATACCGCCCCAGTAAAACTAGCCGGCTGCCAGTGTTCCTTTCCCGGTCATGCGGGTAAAGGTTAGTTATTCCAGTACCGAAGGGTGGTGTTTCATTGACGACTCTGCGACCCCCAAAAGGGCCGCTTCACAGTCTTCCACTTACGCTAAGCATCGAAACCGAAACAACAGTAACAGCGTGTAGTAAAGGTGCATAGGGTCTTTCCGTCCTACTGCGGGTAGGCGGCATCTTCACCGCCATTACAACTTCGCTGAGCTCCTCGTTGAGACAGCGGTCAACTCGTTACACGATTCGTGCAGGTCGGAACTTACCCGACAAGGAATTTCGCTACCTTAGGACCGTTATAGTTACGGCCGACATTCACGGGGACTTCGGTTCAACGCCTCGCCCCGCCGAGGCGGGGCTAACGTCTTACCATAATCTTTCCGCATTGGTCACGTGTCACACCCTATACGTCGTCTTAACGACTTGGCAGAGTGCTGTGTTTTTGGTAAACAGTCGGTTGACCCATTTCACTGCGACCCCCTCCATTTTTGAGCTGGCGCTCAAAAAGGGAAATCCGAATTTCGAAACCCGAAATCCTAAACATTTTGTTTCGGACTTCGACATTTGTGCTTCGTCATTCCTCCTTTTTTGCGCAACGCAAAAAAGGAGGGGGCACCCCTTCTTCCGAAGTTACGGGGCTAGATTGCCGAGTTCCTTAACGAGGTTTCACTCACGCGCCTTGGCAAAATTTTGCCCACCCACCTGTGTCGGATTCCGGTACGGGCAACCGTGGAAACATTTAGTCGCTTTTCTTGACATAAGTTTTAACAGATCCGGTTCAGCCGAGGCCTCCCCGTCCTTGCCCTTGCGAGCAGACCGTCACTTTCAATCGGCGGCCTGTCTCTACTCATGTGTCACAACTAAACTTAACCACAGCCGGTGCAGGAATATTAAACCTGCTGTCCATCGTCTACGCCCTTCGGCCTCGACTTAGGTCCCGACTAACCCTGGGAGGACGAACCTTCCCCAGGAAACCTTGGGTTTACGGCGGACAGGAATTTAACCTGTCTTATCGCTACTCATGTCTGCATCCTCACTTCTTAACGCTCCACGTTCGGTTTCCCTTGCGCTTCGATGCATTAAGAACGCTCCCCTACCAATCCAAACTGGCGAACCAAAATGGATTCCAGAGCTTCGGTATACCGTTTATCGCCAATCATTATCGGCGCGAGATCGCTCGATGAGTCAGCTATTACGCACTGTTTAAATGATGGCTGCCTCTAAGCCAACATCCTCACTGTCTAAGCAACCTCACATCCTTTCCACTGAACGGTATTTGGGCACCTTAGCTGCTGGTCTGGCATGTTTGCCTCTCGCGCGTGAAGCTTATCCCTCACGCACTGACTCCCGTGTTACGCCCTGCGGTATTCGGAGTTTGATTGAGTTCGGTACCCTGGTATGGGCCCTAGTTCATCCAGTGCTCTACCTCCGCAGGTCAGCACACGAGGCTAGCCCTCAAGCTATTTCGGGGAGAACCAGCTATCACGGGGTTTGATTAGTCTTTCGCTCCTACCCACAAGTCATCCCAGAAGTTTTCAACCTTCACGGGTTCGGACCTTCAGTTGCGGTTAAGCAACTTTCATCCTGCTCATGGGTAGATCACCTCCGCTTCGGGTCTACTACCAGCGACTATGTTCGCCCATTTCGGACTCGCTTTCGCTTCGCCTCCATTCCAAAAGAACTTAGGCTTGCCACTGATAGTAACTCGCAGACTCATTAAGCAAAAGGCACGCCATCACCCAGCACTTTCTAATCCCGTGCTCCGCGCTATACGTTTCTTGAGAAGACCCCTCGCGGCTCCGTAATTGTTAAGCATTCGCTCGCGATCACGCGCGTCTTGCTCATTCAAATACGTTTCGTAGTAGACTAATTCCCATTTAGCATGCTTCGGCATCTTGCGATGGGCCTCGAAGCGTTGCTTCAGGTTGCTACTAAAGCCGTAGTATAACGCTCCAGTTTTCGGATTCTCTAATACATAAACGTAGAACACGTCAGCATTGAATCAGAAAGTGCTGGGCTTTGACACCTTGTAAGCACATCATTTCAGGTACTATTTCACTCCGCTCGCAGCGGTTCTTTTCACCTTTCCCTCGCGGTACTTGTTCACTATCGGTCGCCAATTAGTATTTAGGCTTACGCCGTGGTCGGCGCAGATTCATACGAAGTTTCACGTGCATCGTATTACTCAGGAAATCCCTAGGCGTGCTCCGGTTTTTGGTTACGGGCCTTTCACCCTCTATGGCGCAGCTTTCCAGAAGCTTCACCTAACCTTTGCACTACCACATCGGGCTCCTACAACCCCCGACTCATTCTTGCGCTCTGCCCATTGCATTCTCGATTACCACTCCTCGGAAGGGAGCGATTTGAACGCCCGCGGCGTTCCATCGAGGGACTGCAGTTCAAAGCACATGAATGAGTCGGGTTTAGCCTGTTCCGCTTTCGCTCGCCACTACTGACGGAATCTCTTTCGATTTCTGTTCCTCCGGTTACTGAGATGTTTCACTTCGCCGGGTTCGCGATGTTCCTGCTATGGATTCACAAGAACTCGAGCAGGTATTATCCCACTCAGGTTACCCCATTCGGAAATCTACGGGTCAAAGCGTGTTTGCCGCTTACCGTAGCTTATCGCAGCTTGCCACGTCCTTCATCGCCTATTGGCACCAAGGCATCCATGATGCGCTCATCGTAGCTTGATCAATCTGTTCCAGATCACGGCAAATGCCGGACCGGAAATTTATGATAACTGAAACTCTCTCTGCGGCGTTTCGTAGAAACGCCGTGTAGCCCCACGACTCAATGAGACGCGGCTACGGTTTCAGACTCAGCTCTTAAAGTTGTTTTTCTTACTACCCTGTATGTAGATGTCAAAGAACCAGCCCTAGCGTACATTCGAAATGACAAAAAAACTCAATCTTGATCGCTATCGCTCCGCCGTCACTAGCGCTTCGGCGGGCAAGCGGGACAAAATTGAGCCAATTTGCAGTCCCAAACGTACGTAGAACCACTCCCAAATAAAGGAGTCTCGCTTCTCGCGGGGCACACACCATAGCAAAAATCGAATGCGCGTCAACCCTACTTCGAAAAATTTTTATCTGGAATATCCAATTTCCAATACCCTAGTGTGCAATGAGTTATGCGCCCGGAGGCTGTTTACCGTTGATGTCCGCTTTCGCAGTTTTGCTGGCAGATTAATCCGCATATAATAGACAACTGTCGCTGCCTCCGATGGATTACGTGATTCGCCCGCTTATAAGCCAGGATGAACCCATTCTTTGGGAGATTTTGTATCATGGGTTGTCGTCTCCGGGAAAACATGAACCGGTTTCCCGCGAAATGGTGCGCCGCCCCGAAATCTCACGTTATGTCGAAGGGTGGGGTCGAATCGGCGATAGCGGATTTGTTGCGCATGATAAAACCGGCGCGTTGTTGGGCGCAGCCTGGCTGCGACAGCCGACCGAAACCTCTAATGCCTCGCCGGAGCTTGCATTGGCGGTGAAACCGGAGCATCGAAGGCACGGGATCGGCAGTGCTCTGCTGACCCAATTGGTTCGTGCCAATCCCGATCAGTCGTCAATTTCAATCAGTTTTGTTGCCGGCAAACCAGTATTGCGTCTTTACGAGCGATTCGGATTCAAAGTGGTCGAAACGCGATCAGACGCCGTTGTGATGCGCCGACAGGCGTAGTTCCATAGTTGGGAACTTTAAGGTCCAGCAACTCTCGCCAAATAACTGGCGCGCACGGGTCGCGCCTCAAGGCGCGAAAATCAAAAGCACAAATACAGCGAACAGCAGCAAATGAACGCACCCCTGCAAAACATTGGTTCTTCTGCTCGTGAACGTAACCACGCTTACAGCCAGTGTCAGGAGCAGCAACGGCAGGTTGCCGCCCTCCAGACCAAGAGCTACCTCGCGTTTTGTGACCAATCCGATCATCAGCACCGCCGGAATTGTTAACCCGATAGTGGCGAGCACTGAGCCGAATAAAATGTTTATGGATCGCTGCAGCTGGTTGTGCAAGCTGGCGCCGATTCCACCTAATCCCTCCGGAGAGAGCACCAGCGCAGCGATGACCGCGCCGCCAAATGCCTGGGGCATGTGAAATTCTTCGATGCTGTTGTCCAGGGGAACAGCGAACTTTTCCGCAAGGAAAATAACGGAGCCCAGGTACAAAAGGAGCATCAGCGCATGAAAACCAATTGATCTGACGTGAGATAATTGATGGGGCGGAGCCTTGGACGCGGCTTGTGTTGAATCGAGAAAGTAACCACGGTGCCGCAGCGTCTGGATGAGCAAAAAGATTGCGTAAAGCAACAACGACATGGTTGCCAGAAAAATTTCCTGTTCCGTAGAAAACGTTGGGCCGCTTGTCGAAGTAGTGAAATTCGGCAATACCATACCGAGGACGGCCAGCGCCATGATGACGTTGAGATATGCGTTTACTCCCTGAATGTTGTAATGCTGTTCGCGATATCTCAAACCGCCCACCAACAGCGATAGCCCCACAAGTCCGTTGAGCGCGATCATGATGACCGCAAAAACGGCGTCGCGGCCGAGCGTGGGATTGTTTCCGCCGTGCAACATTGCGGTGGAAATCATCACTACCTCAATGCTGATTGCAGAGAGCGTGAGGATTAAAGTTCCGTATGGCTCGCCTAGTCTAACCGCGAGACAATCGGCATGTCGCACTACACAGATTGCCGACCACAGAATCACGGCAAAAAGCCAGATAAAGATACCGACCAGCGGAAGGGCGCGCGTAGTCAGTTCGCTCAAATGGCTGCCCACCGCGAAAAAGATCCCTGTCGTCACTAACGCTATGAGCAGGGGATATTCAGGGAGGATTCCACTGCTGAGCGGCTCCTTTCTTGTCGCCTGAAATGTCTCCGTTTTTGCCGACATGCGCCGGAGCATATCGGCTGGACGCGAGCCATGCAATCAAGCTAATGCGTTGTTCCGAGTCAATAAATCGCTACGGTTTATCCGCCGGCAATCGCACCGATGATTAGGAATGGTTCTGCCCCATTCAGAATCTTGTCCGGCAGCGGCGCATCAGGCGCTTCATGAGATAAGTCTTCGCCGCAGACAAAGAAGCGAACCATTGGCCGGCGAGCTTGGGTCGCATGATCGCGTATTGTCCCTCGCAGCATCGGGTATTTGGCTTCGACAGCGTCCAGTACCGAGCGCTGGGTCACCGTTCCATTGAGTTCAAGTTCCACATCACCATCGAGGTGCGCGAGCGTACGCAAATGAGGCGGAAGAATGACGCGTATCATGGCAATGTTTGGACCTCTACTGAAAGCACCGCAGGCAGATCGCGTACGATTGGCTTCCACCGGTCGCCGGCATCCGCCGATGCGTAAACTTGACCGCCGGTAGTTCCGAAATAAACGCCACAGGGCTCGAGCGAATCGACCGACATGGCGTCACGCAAGACGTTTACATAGCAGTTACGCTGGGGCAGGCCTTTCGTCAGCGCTTCCCATTCATTGCCTCCTGTGGGGCTGCGATACACGCGCAATCTACCGCTGGGCGGATAATGTTCCGAATCGCTCTTGATAGGTACGACGTAGATCGTTTCCGGTTCATGCGCGTGGACATCTATCGGAAATCCGAAATCACTCGGCAAATTGCCGCTGATCTCCTTCCAAGACTCGCCGGCGTCGTCGCTTCGCATGACGTCCCAGTGTTTTTGCATAAACAACGTGTCCGGGCGCGAAGAATGCATGGCGATCCGATGCACGCAATGGCCGACCTCTGCGTTTGGATCTGGAATGTATTGCGAGTGCAATCCGCGATTGATCGGTTTCCAGGTTTTTCCTCCATCATCGCTGCGAAATGCACCGGCTGCCGAGATCGCGATGAATATTCGCTGTGGATTTTTCGGATTGAGGAGAATTGTGTGCAAGCACATCCCGCCGGCCCCAGGTTGCCATTTGGGGCCGGTGTCACTGCCGCGAAGTCCGGCCAACTCCTGCCACGTTTTGCCGCCGTCTTTTGATTCGAAAATTCCCGCGTCTTCCACGCCCGCGTAAACATGATCGGGATCGTTCAGAGACGGCTCCAGATGCCAGACGCGTTTGAATTCCCACGGATGTTGCGTGCCGTCGTACCACTGATGCGTGGTGATGGGTTTGCCTGTTTCGGGCGAAGTATCGTAAACGAATTTGTTACTTTCGCCTTGTGGCATGCCATCGGAACCTTGCAAATGCCCGGGAGTGCTTCCCGGTGTGCTCCACGTTTTCCCGCCATCGTCGGAGCGCTGGATGATTTGCCCAAACCAGCCACTTGTTTGTGACGCGTAGATGCGATCGGGATCAACCGCCGAGCCTTTGATGTGATAAATTTCCCAGCCCGCAAAATGCGGGCCACTGACCTTCCATCGTTTGCGCGCACCATCCGATGTGAGGATGAACGCGCCTTTCCTCGTGCCGACTAAAACGCGAACTTTGCTCATAATTTCCCGCACGAAACACACGAATGACGCGAATGGAAGAGAAACTTGTCCTTAAAGTTTTGTTTTACGGGCCAATCCAATCGAGGCGACGCATCAACCTCTCACTTACGATATGCTTCTTACAGCGTTTTGATGTCGATCGTTTTCATTTGGAGTATCGCTTGCGTCAGGCGCTTCGAATTCAATGGTCGGCACAGATCCCACGGGACGATCGGTTTTTCCGGCTGCCTCTTTCTTGTATTGAAAAATTCCTCCGGTCTTCGAGTTCTGGAACAGCGAGACGTAAAAGTTCATGGCTCCTCGGTCTGATCGTCGAACCACAAAATGGGCGTAATTTTCTGCTTCAAATTTACGTCGCTTTACTTCGGACTCTCAGCCAACAGAATTTGGCGTTTTGCAGAAACGCCCTAGAATCACCGAATGCTGATCGATACTCATGCACATCTGGATTTTCCCGATTTCGCAAGTGATCTTGAAGATGTGCTCCGTCGTGCCGAAGAGGCTGATGTAAAACGCATCATCACCATCGGGACATCCCTCGAAAGCAGTCGGCGCGCAATTGAGCTCGCGGAAAAATATCCATCTGTGTACGCGGCGATTGGCGTTCACCCGAGTTACGTGTTGGAAGCGGAGGACGATGTGATCACACCGTTGCGGGAGTTAGCGCAGAACTCGCGTGTCGTTGCGATTGGCGAGACCGGCTTGGATTACCACCGTTTGCCCAGTGAAAAGGTATCCAAGGAAGAGCAGGTACAGGTTATGACTGCTCTGCGGAGTGAGACCGATGAAGAAATCGAAGCGCAAATTCGCGACGGCGCGTACAAGTCGAAACAGGCGAGTTTATTCCAGCAGCAACTGGACCTGGCTGTCGAGCTTGGACTCAATGTCGTGATCCATCAACGCGACGCATGGCTGGATACACTCGAAATAATCCGTTCGTACACGGGCAAAGTGCGCGCAGTCTTTCACTGCTTCGGTGGATCGCTCGATGAGGCGAATGAAGTACTCGCTCTCGACCACCTCGTTTCGTTTACAGGCATTGTCACTTTTAAGAACGGCGCCGCCGTGCGACAGGTCGCCGCGGAGATTCCGCTCTGGAAAATCATGATCGAAACCGATTGTCCGTATCTCGCGCCTGAACCGTTTCGCGGGAAACGCTGTGAACCGGCGTACGCGCGTATCGTGGCGGAAGCGATCGGCGCAGCAGGAGGCGTTTCCGTTGAAGAAATTGCTGAAGCCAGTACCGAAACCGCCGAGCAATTTTTCAGGTTCAATCGCATATGAAAATCGGTCGTGGTAAGGCGCGAGAGCCGGGCGCGCCGAAAACGCTCTATAGAACGGATAGGTCGGCGATGCGTCCCTGCCAGTGGATCGCGATCCTCATTCCCATTATTCTTGGGTCTTGCGCAGCGCCTGACACGCAGCATCAGATCGTCATCAGCACGCGCGATCAAAAGCTGGCTCTTCTGGACCGCGGCACACTTTTGGCTACCTATCCGGTATCCACTTCGAAGTTCGGATTGGGCGATACTCAGGGAAGTCGGCGCACTCCATTGGGTCGGATGGAGGTCGCCAGCAAAATCGGCGATAACGCGCCTTCAGGAGCTGTATTCAAAGATCGACACCGAACTGGCGAAATCGTGGCGCCAAACTCTCCTGGTCGCGATCCCATCGTCACGCGCATTATTTGGCTGCGAGGACTCGAAGGGCAAAACGCTCATGCGTTCGGGCGGTGTATCTATATTCACGGGACACCGGAAGAACGACGGATCGGGAGGCCGGCGAGCTATGGATGCATCCGTATGCGCTCTGGCGATGTCATCCAATTATACAGCGTCGTAGGAATCGGCGCCGCAGTCACCATCGTCGACACGCCCCTTATCAGCGCGGTTCCGGGCCTTGTCTCAGGTCATTCAATGTCGCCGGCAAATACGGCGCCATTTGTAATGCGTTGAGCTGCTGGGCTACGAAATTCCATTAACACCGCGGCTTCAGCGCGGTGCCAATTCCACACAGCAACGACAGAACTGTTTTAACAGTTTGCCGCCTCCGGATAAGCCATTGAAACGGCTTCGGCTACACTCCCCTTCGCGTACGCCGGGCTAAAGCCGCGGCGTTAATAAAGCCTATGGCAATTGACCGAGGTGTTTTCGAGCCGTTTTATTCGCGAGTAAATCCATGTCCGCGTCTACCATGATGCGAACCAGCTCGTGGAATCGCACCTTCGGCTCCCAATCGAGAATTTTTTTTGCTTTAGATGCATCGCCCTGTAA
>Ga0210120_1000042_pt1 | contig 33057 bp, 28 predicted proteins | sample Goodyear_PhragA__FD_184868 | JGI IMG/M metagenome (GOLD analysis project Ga0210120, IMG submission 184868) | Wetland microbial communities from San Francisco Bay, California, USA, that impact long-term carbon sequestration - Goodyear_PhragA_D2... | ecosystem: Environmental > Aquatic > Marine >... | reverse complement strand
CTCGCTGCGCCGCCTCTACGCCAGCCTGCGTTTCGCCCTGGGCGACGATCCCGTGTACGTGGCGGCCCAGCTGGGTCACACCGAGCCGGGCTTCTCGATGAAGGTCTACGCTAGTGCTGTGCGTCGCCGCGAGCGGTTGATCGGCGTGGCGCTCCGCGAGTTCGATGCAGCGCTCGATTGGGCAGCACTGGGCAGCGGAGAGCCGGGTTTGGCCGATTCAGAGCCGGGCGCGGGCGACGGACAAACGCCGGAAACGGCTCAGCAGAGCCTTTTTACGGCATAGGCCCCGATAGCTCAGCTGGATAGAGCGACTCCCTCCTAAGGAGTAGGCCCCAGGTTCGAATCCTGGTCGGGGCGTTGCGGCATGGTCGACGTCAGTGGGCGAGCATCTGCTCCACGGCGGCCAGGAAGTCGCCGGCGCCTTCGACGTAGCGCTCCGCTTCCTCCTGACTCGGGGTCACGGCTTGGTAGTCGCCGCCCTCGCGGGCCACCTGAGCGTGCTGGGCGAGGGTGAAGAGGGCGGCGTCGAAGGCGTCGGTGGTTACGTACTTGATGCGGAACAGGTTCCAGGTGCCGCGATGGCTGCGGGCGTTCTCGTCGTCCTCCGAGAGCGTGGCGCGGGCTGCGTAGAGCATCGAGTAGTAGGCGACGCTGACAGCCACTCCGCGATGGCTGGAGGTGAGCGTCTCGCGAGCCGCGATGAGCCGGTCCCGCGCCTGCTCGATGAACTCCTCCGAGCGCGGGCTCACGGCGCGGTCCCTCTCGCAGCGCCGAGTTCGTCGAGGCGCCCGCCGTGGAGCACGATCTTGTCGCGGTCAACCTCCTGGATGAAGAAGGAGCGGATCTCGCGGCGCCCCCGCAGCCACTCCGTGTCGAACACGCGCAGCGAGTAGTAGACGGGGCTGTCGCCTTCCATGTCGGCGACCGCTTCGATCAGCGGCAGGACGTCCCAGGCCACCCGTCGGGCATCGCGGGCCCCGCTGACGATCGCCAGCAAATCGACATCCGATCGCCGGTCGGGATCCGTCTCATTCGGATCGGCCTCTCCGCGAGCGCGCGAGCCATAGAGCCACACGGCCAGCAGCTCCTCGCCGATCTCGCTCCGGAGAACCTCGACGATCCGCCAGGTCACACGCTGCTCGCGCTCGTTGAGCGCCGCGCCGTCCAATGAGTCGGCAAGCTGCATCACCGTGCGTCGAGGATAGTCGGGCTACTGCGCGGGAAAAGGGCTCGGACGTTCTCGACCTGGTCATGGCATAGAGCGCGAGTGGTCACTTTCGGACAGGATGGTGTGCTCAAGTGTCCAAGCGGCGGGACGACCGCCGGCGATGGCGCCCGCGGTGCGCCGTTCTCGGCTTCGGACCGAGCCGGACGTCCACCTTGCCGCGGGGCGGTCTCCTGCCCGCCCGCGGGGCCGTCGACCTGACGACGAGCCGGCGGCGGCGCCCGTGCCCGCGCTGCCGCCGCGGCCGCACCCTGCCGAGCCTGCAACCGGCGCGGTGCAGCGCCCGCTTCGCCCGCTTCAGCGTCTTTCCGGCCAGCTTCGGGACGACGCACAGGCGGGGGCGCGGTGCGTGGAGGCTTCCGCTCGGCGACGAGGCGGGGGCGGGGTTGCCGGCTTCCTTCGACGGCGCGGCAGTGGCCGAGGCGCCGGCTCCCCCTTCGCCGCCGCCGGGGCCGCTTGGCTCCGTTTCGCCGCCGCCGGGTTCCGTTTCGCCTCCACCCGATCCCGTTCCTTCTTCTCCCGGTTCTTCGTCGCCGGCTTCCGTTTCTTCTTCGCCCCCTTCCGCCGGCGGGCTTTCGAGGAAGTCCATCGCCGCGGAGACGTCGAGGCGCCCGCCGGAGCTCGTCTTCCCGGCCAGCGAGGGGACGGAGTCGACGCTCCCAAGCAGCGCCCGGCGCACTTCGGTCACGCTCGCGCCCGGCATCCGCGAGAAGAGCAGGCCGGCGGCGCCGGTCACCTGCGGCGCCGCCATCGAGGTTCCTTCGGCGAAGCGGTACCCGTCCGCTTCGCCCGGCTTGGCGATGCAGTGGATGGCGACGTCGTCCACCCAGGCGCCGTCGCCTGGGCCGGGGCTGGAGCCGGCCTTGTAGCTGAAGCGCAGCGCGACTTCGCCGCCTTCGCTCAGTTCGCCCAGCAGGTGGCGAACCCGGCGGCCGGCGACGTCGCCTTCGCCGAAGCCGAATTCGGCTTCGCCGTCGATCAGCAGTTCGATCCACAGCGACCCGCCGCTGACCCACCGCGTGTATTCGAGGTCGCAGCTTTCGTACCCCGGCGTCACGGTGACCGGGACGCTGGTCGAGGCCCGCGTCGAGCCGGGGGCCGGGGCGGCGCCGGGCGAGTCGGCGATCCCGTAGGAGGTGAGCGGCGGCTCGTTCGTGCGGGCGAAGCCGCCGTCGGCGCCGCTGTCGGTCCACTTCGAGGCGAAGTCGTCGGCCTCGAAATCGTCATGCACGATGTAGGCGTAGGGGGCGGTGCTGAGGATCTGCGTGCCGGGGGCACCGAGATCGACGGTGGCGGCACCCCAGTTCGAAAAGCCGGCCAGCGAGTCGGCCTGGTCGGTCGCGGCGACGCAGATCACGTTGTCGATTGCGCTCCTGCCTTCGGCGAGGGGGTCGTAAACGCACGGGTATTCGGGCGCGACGTCGTCATCGGCGCCTTCGTTGCCGGCGGCGATCGCGAAGAGCGTCTGGGGATTCGCCGCGATCGCGTCGGCGAGCGCTTCGCTTTCGTGGTCGCCCCCGAGCGAGAGGTTCGCCACCCGCGCCCCGTGAACGCCGGCGTAGTTCACCGCCTCGATGACGGCCGAGAACGGGCAGCTCTCTTCTTCGTCGGAGCCGTGGCGGGAGCAGGCCCGCAGGGGCATGATGCTGACCCCCTGGGCGACGCCGGCGACGCCGGTGCCGTTGTTCCCCTGCGCGCCGACGATCCCCGCGGTGTGGACCCCGTGGCCCCTGGTGAACGGATCGTCTTCGCTCGGGTCGCCGTCGGTGACGGGCGCCGTGGCGTCGAGGCCGACGAAGTCGGCGCCGTGGACGTCGTCGACGATCCCGTCGCCGTCGTCATCGATGCCGTTTTCGGGGACCTCCCCCGGGTTGGTCCAGACGACGTTCGCCAGGTCGGGGTGTTCGAAGCGGTAGCCCGAGTCGATGTCGGCGACGACCGTGCCCGGCGTGCCGACCGTCCGTTCCCAGGCGCCGAGCACGCCGATGTCGTCGCCGGCCACCGCGCCGGAGAAGAAGTCGACGCCCAGCCCGGTGTTCCGGAGCGCCCACTGCCGGCCGAAGAGCGGGTCGTCGGGGAGCGAGTCGAGGTGGTAGTAGCCGTCGCGTTCGGCGTGGAGCACGCCGGGCTCGGCTTCGAGCTCGCGCACCGCCCTCCCCGGCGACTGCCTCGGCTTGGCTTCGACCAGCTGGAAGCGCCTGCTGCCGAGGTCTTCGGCGTACTCGACCCCGGCCTTCGAGCGAGCCGAGCGCCGCTGCGCCGCGCTCGAGCCCCCGGCCCACTCGACGATCACACGGCTCGGCGAGAAACCGGGGGGCGGCGCGCCGTTGCCGCGGTTGACTGCCGCCGCGGAGGCGGCGGGCCCGAGCGCCGCTCCCGCGACGCCCACCAGGACGATGCAGAGCGCAGCGCGTGCTGTCCTCATCCCCTCCACATCTCATGCGTATCTTAGGGAACCGGGACGTTTGCGGGGAAAGGCTGGGCGGCGTCTCTGGGCGCCTCGCCGGGGCGCCGTCCCCGCGACCGAGGGGACTTGAGGTGGATGCGGGCGGGCGGCTTTCGCCCACCGGCCGGACCGGGCGGCGCCCGGTCGAGCGCCTGGGGAACCGCCGCGATGACCAGGACGAAAACGCCGGCGAGGAAGGCGATCGCGATCAGGTCGCGAGTCGTGTGCTCGCGGCGGCCGAGCCAGTCACGTAGTCCGGTAACCCGGGAGGAGGAGGAGCGCTCGGCTCTCGCGGGATCGGCGGCCTGGGACGGATCGCAGACGATCTCGGCCGGGCCGCCGCCGTTCGCCGTTGCCCGCACCAGCCCTTCGGCTTCGAGCAGGGCCAGCGCAACCGACGCTCGCAGGGGCGACAGCGAGAGCTCGATCGCGAGGTCGGCGACGGTGATCTCGAGGTCGGCCCGGAGATCGCGAAATCGCCGGGCGGCCAGCCGCGCCGCCGCGCTGAAGTCCTGCACCGCGTCGGCCGCGACCGGGACCCTCCGCAGCGCCGCCACGCTCAGCACGACGCGGCCGTCCGGGTTGACGCGCCCGAGCTTCGCCGGCAGGAGAGACGCGATGTCCACGCTGAGGCCGACGCCGGCGAGCCGGCGACTGACCTCGCGCGCGTCCGGCCAGCATCCGTCGGCGACGAAGGAGGTGGCGACCGCCTCGAGCAGCTGCCGGCGCTCCATCCGCCGCCGCAGGCCGAGCAGGCAGCCGCAGCGAAAGGCGAATGGCCTCACCGTTCACCTCCGATCCGTCGCGCCAAGGTCATCCACCGTCCTCCCCCGCGAGGGCGGTGAACTCCGCCGCCTCCGCCGCTGCCGCGATCGCGTTGCGGTTCAGCGTCACGCCGTCGTCGACGCTCGCGGCGCGGAACGACTCGACCTCGATCTTCGCCTCCTCGATCACCCGCGAGACCCGCCGGAAATCGCCCTCGCCGGCGTGCGGTGCGAGCGCCACCAGCATTGAGGTGCGGTCCCCGAGGCGGACGCCCCAGGCGATCGTCGCCGTCACGTCGCCGAGCGCGAGGACGGCGTCGAGGGCGGCCTGGCTCGGCGCCCGCAGCAGCAGCAGGTCCCGGTCGGGCGCGATCAGGCCCGGAAGCCCGCCCCCTCCCAGCGCCTCGACCAGCGCCGCCTCGCCGTCCGCCGCGAGCTCGAAGCGCGTGCCGGGTTCCGGCGGCTCGTGCTCGGCCTCCAGCAACCCTTCGGCGTGCATCTGCCGCAGCGTCTTCTGGATGTCGCCGCTGCGCCGCCTGACCGCCTTCGCCGTCTGGTAGAGCGTGCGCGGATGGCCGTTGAGAACGGTCGCGATCTCGAGTCGTAAGCCCTTGAGCGGCGCCTCCGCCATCGCGAAAGCATGCCAGACTCATGGTCGGCATACAACCCTCCACCAAGGCAACCTATTCGGCGGCGCGGACGGAACAATGCACGTATATGTGAGCGTCCTTCGTGCGCTTCTTCGCCAGGAGGGGGTCTCAATCCTTCAATGGTTGTATTCCAACCTGGACAACGGCACGATTGGCTACCATGAAGCCATCCATGAAGCGCCCGCGCGGCGGGCCCCGGAGGAGGACCGAATCGCGATCGAGCTGCCAAGAGTCGAGCTGGAGCACCTTCCGCAGGCGCCGCTGCAGGTTGCGATAGCCCAGGTCCGTTTCTCGGCTGTCTTCGCGATCGAGAACCGGGGCGAGCTTTCCGGCTTCCAGCAGCGCCTGGGAGATCGCTACCTGGCCCGGGAGCAATCGCCTCCCCGCTTCGGCGCCCTGGGCCGCGCGGCGACGCCCCACGTGCCGTCGCTCGAGCAGGAGACCGTATGGCAGTTCGAAGAGCCCGAGCGCGAATGGACGATCTCGCTCTCCAGCACCGGTCTGGCCCTCGAAGCGGCCCGCTACCTCGATTTCGACGATTTCGCCGGCGAGCTGGCGCGGATCGTCGAGGCGCTCGCCGAGGAGTTCGATCCTCAGCGGGAGGTGCGCCTCGGCGTCCGCTACGTCAACCGCATCGAGGATCGGCGGCTTTCCGGGAAGAACGGAGTCACCCACTTCATCAGCGAGCAGCTCGCGAGCCCGGTCGGCGGTGAGCTGGGCAGCGACCTGCTCGGCAGCCTCTCCGAGCTGCGCTTCCGCGAGAACGGAGGCACCCTGGCGATCCGGCACGGCCTGATCGAGCCGAGGCGGTACCTGCTCGACTTCGACCGCTTCGCGGAGAAGGAACGGCAGTTCGCGCCGGCGTCGATCGTCAAGCGGGTGAGGCGCTTTCACGCGCTGATCGAGCAGCTCTTCGTCTGGTCGCTCAGCCCCGGATACCTCGACGAGCTGAGGGGGAGAGCTGGGTGACCGCAGTCGCCGTGCCCGGAGTCACGGGGCGAATCGACCGGGTCGAGTGGTCGGCCCTGCGTCGCTACTGGTTCGACGACGATCCGACCGGCCACGAGTACGGGCTCGGCTGGGCATACGAGGCCTTCCTCGCGGCCTTCTGGGACCTGCCCGGCGTCGCCACCCCGCCCGCCGATCCCCCACCGGCTCCGCCCGCGGACGACATTCACGGGCGCGCGGCGGCACTCGCCGTCGAGGCCCCGCACGTCGCCAGGCCGGCCCCGCCCCGACCGCGCCTGAGCGGCAACCTGGCCGCCGACGTGCATGAGGTCTGCGGCCTCACCTGGGCGCAGATCGCCACGCTCTTCGCGATCAGCGAGCGGGCGGTTGCAAGCTGGCGGGTGCAGGGCGTGCCGCGCCACCGCCTTGCGACCATGGAGGCCCTGCGGGCGATCGGAGCGATCATGGTCGGCGGGCTCGACCCCCCCGGGGTCAGCCGCTGGCTCACCGCCGGGTCCCCATCCCGGCTCGATTCGATCGCGGCCGGTCGCCAGGCGGAGGTGCTCGCTGAAGCCCGTGCCTACCTGGACACGCCGGCCACCTGAGTCGGAGCCCGCAGAGGCCGGCCATCGCCCTTGACCTGGACATCCTGCGCGAGATCCCGGTGGAGCGGACGATCGAGACGCTCCTCTACCGCACCGTCTTCATCCCCGAGGACGACGATCCCAACCCCCTCTTCGTCCTTCCCACGACCGGTCGCTGGCCGACCGGGTGGACGCTGTACACGACCACCTCCGTGGTGATCGCCTGGGCCGAGTACTGCCGCAACCACCCTCGCGACGTAGCCGCCTCCGACCTGACCGGGGGCGTCGGCGTCGACGAAGCGTCCCTGGACCTCTTCGCGCGACTCGAGCTGGCCGGAGTGCTTGCGGCGCGATCGCTCTACTCGCTCACCTTCGGCTTCGACCGGCTCGCCGACCTGACCAGCCCATGGGCGGAGGAATGCCTGCGCCGGGCGGGCTTCGACCTCACCAGCTTCCACGCCGAGCCGAGCGCGGGGTACGGAGACTGCCCCGAGCTGGCATCGCTCACCGACACGCTCGGCTGGGAGGCGATGCGCGTCCCCTCCGCCGCCTGGCGGCGCGGCGACGGCTGGTGCGTTCCCGTGTTCCGGGCCGGACGAGCGCGCCTCCTCAGCGCCCACCGCCTGCTCGAGCGCGCCAGCCCGACCGTCGCAGTCGCAGTCGCCACGCGCTACGCGGCCGGCGAGCGGCCGGCCTGGCTCGGGCCGGCTGCGTGAGGCCGGCGGTGCCGAGCCGCTACCCCTTGCGCCGATGCACCCGGTGCCGCTTGTGCCGCATCTTGCGGCACTGCACCGCCCGCACCACCGGCCTGCCCTTGGCGCTCTTCCCGTTGTGGGCGGCGAAGGCGGCGACGGCGCGGTTGCCCCCGGGCTTCACGCAGAGGTTCTTGGAGTTGACGATCAGCCCCTTCTTGGCGCCCTGCATGTTGACCACGACCCGGCTCAGCGGGGCGTCGGGGACGCGGGTGAAGGTGGCGCGGATGCCGCCGTGCACCGAGTCGATCCGGGCGACCGCTTCGATGTCGACGACGCCGTGCAGGGCGGCGACGAAGTCGGGCAGGTTGTGGTTGGAGGAGCGCAGGAAGACCGGGCCTTCCAGGGGGCGGCCGAGCAACGGCGTCCAGGCCTTGACGTGGCCGTAGACCGCTCCCTTGGGGCAGCCGCGCCCGTCGCCGCCGCCCGCGGCGAACTGGACCCTGGTGCAGATCGTGCGGATGTGGGCCTGCTCGAGGAAGGCCGAATGCGGCAGGCGCAAGACGAGGCGCTGCAGGTTGGCGTCGCCCCTGTGGGGCAGGAAGACCCCGCGCAGGGCGGGGTGGCCGCCCCTGCGCGGGGTCGAGCCGCGCAGCAGCAGCCGCAGCCGCGGCTTGAAGCCGAGGCTGGCACAGGAGGCCGCCTGGAAGCGCTGGGACAGGGCGACCGGCTGGTCGTCGGCGGGGCTCAGCAGGTCGGCGTTCGATCCCCACAGCGTCGCCTGCACCTGCGAGGGGTCGCAGGAGGTGGGGTTGAGCGTGAACTGGGGGCGGTCGGTGCTGACGTGGATTTCACGCACCGAGAGCGGGATGCCGGCGAGGATGTGGGGGATCGGGTCCGAGCGCTCGCCGTCGACGTGTACTTCGCCCGTGCGGGGGTCAAGGCTGAGCGCCACCCTGGTGACGACGTCGCCGACGTCGAAGGGGCCGGCGACGGCGGGGACGATCGCGACCGCCGAGAGCGGAGCGCCGTTGTAGGGGCCGGCCAGGTAGAGGTTGCCGGGGACGTAGACGAGGGTCGAGCCGACTCCGGCGCCGGCGATGACCTGGCCGATCTTCGAGCTTTGGGGGCAGGAGGGCGATTCGCGCTCTTCGGTGCCGCTCTTTTCGCCAGCCAGGGAGATCGCCGCATCGGGGCATTTGGCGACCCGTGCGATCTTGGCACTCACCCCGGGTGGCAGGACGGCGCTGAACTTGGTCAGGTCCTGTTCTCCGTCGGCGCGGGTGAGGCGCATGAGGAAGGGGGAGTAGGTGCCGGCGGCGTTGTTTTCGGTGCCGGCGCTGAAGCCGGGGTGGAAGGGCGGCGTGCCCGAGGAGGGGCAGGGGCCGCCGCCGACTCCCGAGCCGATCTGGAAGGTCGAGACCGTGTGCACCGGGGTATCGGGGCGCGCCCAGGGGTAGAAGTCCGCGGTCGTCGCGTAGGCCCCGCAGGTCCTGGGGGTGATCAAGGGCGCTCTGGGTCCCTCTCTGAACTTGAAGTCGAAGCTTTCGAAGGGCAACTGGGGGAGCTCGTCGAAGGTGGCGGTGATCTGGCCGGTGTTCGGGTCGGGCGCGACCTTGCCCGGTATCTTCACCGCGATCCCGCGCTGCGGTTCGCGCAGCACGATGTAGAGGGCTATGAGACTGTGGGACGGGTTGTCGTAGGGCTTGGCGACGTAGACGTTGCCGGGCACCGTCTCTTCGAGCAGCGGGCTCTTGACCTCGACCGTGCCGATCTTCGCGGTAGCGGAGCAGCCGTAGCTGTCGACGGATGCGGCTGCGTATTCGGCCGGCCCGCAGACGCCCAGCCCTTCGGCCTGGGAGGGGTTGATCTGCATCCCCTCGGGCAGCTTGACGACGGCTTTACGCAAGTGCGACTGGGCGACGCCCTCTGGGTTGAGCAGGCCTTCGCTTGGGAACGCCAGGTGGATATTCAGGCCCGAAGCGCTGGCCGCGGAGTGCTGGGTCGCCTGAGCTGAGAAATCCGGTGAAAAAGGAACCCGGTCACATCCTTCGGGGCCCTGCCTCGCCCCCGGTGGTTCCGGCGCGTAAGGCGGGCGGTGCGAGAAGACGCTCGCGACCGAGAAGACCCCGGGCTGCTCCCACGAATCCGACCGCAACGTCCACTCTTGCCCTTCTCCCGACACGGTGCACTTCGTGCTGAGGGTGAGGAACGCGGCGTCGGGCGCATCGCTGTGGAAGGCACCTGCGCCGGATGGTTCGTTCCCCTGCATGGCCGGCAGGACCCCACAGCCTTCTTCGAGGTCGAAACCGAAGCCCGCATAGTTGCAACGCTGGAAGTCGTGGGATTCGTCGGCCGGCTCTCCCCAGAACACGACGTCCGCGGCGATGGTGCGAAGCGCCTCCGGGATGTCGTGCGTCCCGATCGTTATTCCGTAGTCGCCCTGACGGAGTTCGGCATCGAGGTAGAGCGGGACTCCGAGCACCTTGAAGCCGAAGCGCGCCGCCGAACCCGCCGGCGCCACCATGTTGAAGATCGGGTAGGTGCCAGCCCCGTGGCCTGTCGATTCGACGTACGAATCGGTGAAGTTGAAGCGAATGCGGATGGTTCCGACCTGAGCGCTGACCGGGCATTCCGAGGATTCGGAGAGGGCATTGCCATGGTCGAGTTCCGCCGCCGTGCAGGACGGGACCGTGGTCGGGTTTCCGACCACACCCGGGGGAAGGTCGCCGACAGAGGTCTTGAGATCTCCATCGGGGGTGGGCAATCCCTCTTCGTCGAGGTGGTGGTTCCATTCGATATGGGTGCCGATCTCATACGGATGCCCACCTGCCTGGGTGAAAGCAAGATCCCCGGTGGGATCGGCATCGATCCGCGCGTCGAAGGAGGCGATCCCGTAGCTGGCCGAGGCATACGAGGGAAGCGCTAGCAGCCAGACGACAGTGAGTGTTCCGAAGACGAATAGCTTGAGGCGCTTCATCGGCCCGCCCTCCTGTTTGAGCTCCGACAGCTCTTGCTTCGCCTGGCCAGGCGCTTGGCCAGCTTGCCGCGGTGCCGTGCAGCCGTGGCCAGGCGGTCGGCGACGCGGCGCAAGGCGCGGGCTCGCCGTGGCTCGCGGTGGGCGAGGCGCCGCGCGCGGCCCGTGAGGCGGTGGGCGCGATGGCGCAGGGCGCGGTTGCGATGGGCCATGGAGCGCAGGCGGCGGGCCAGAGGCGAGCAACTGCGCCGGAAGGCGAGGTTTCCTGCACCGTGGAAGGCCGACGAGGCCGGGGTTGCAAGCTGCGGAGCCAGGGGCGTGGGCTGGCAGGCATCGCCTTCGCATTCGCCGGGCGGCGGCTGGATCTGTGCGGCGATGCCGCCATCGACGCGCACATCGTAGAGGTCGTAGAGGTTATCGGTGTCGATCCGGACGAGCTGCTGCCGCGTGACGATGAAGACGTCGTTGCCGCTGGGACTGGCGGCGTCGAAGTAGGAGTCGCAGTTGCACTGGCCGCTCGATAGCAGCGAGAGCTTGCCGCTTTCCGTGTCGTACTCGTAAACGTCGATCTTGCCGTTTGTGTCCCGCGGCACGAGCGCGTCTCCGCTGTCGAAGAACACCCGTCGACCGTCACTGCTGAGCGGCTGTGACAGGTACTGGTCCAGACTCTCGCCGCTGAACAGTCTGGCGGTGATGGAACCATTGCCGACCGGCGCCGTCCCCGCGGGATCGCAGGACACGCAGACCAACTCGCCCGAATCAAGGCTGTAGAGAAACAGCTCGGCGCAGCGTTCTTGCTGTCCTATATTCAGTTCGATCTTATCGAGGGCGCATTGCGCGTTCGGAGCGTGCTGGCTGTCGTAGCCAAGTCCCTGTCCGTTCCAGGAGGTGAACAAGAGGTGCCGGCCATCTGGCGTCATCCGGGCGACGCTTCCCGCCAGAGCGGCGAGACCTTTGAAGCCACTCTCGCCCCAGTCTAGGAGGTAATTCTTGTAGGCCACGTAGCGGACTGTGTCGCCCCGGAGGACGTACAGCGCCTGATCGCCGCTGCTTTCGGGAGCTTCCTGCGCCCCGAGGAAGTAGACGATCTTCCCGTCCGTGCTCACGCCGATCACATGCGTGATGTCGAGCGCGTCGGGAGTCACCCAGTCGGGAGTGAGAAGCTTCAGGTGCTCGCCAGCGGGGGCGTCCATGTCATACCGGTAGAGATCTGCGCCACCGCCGTCATTGTCGTCGTCGGTCAGCATCTTGGTGGAGATGAAAAAGACGTGCCGGCCGTCGGGCGCGGCCCACTCGAACGTCGAGCCCCCGACCCAACCACCCGGCTTGCTGCGCTCGGAGGCGTCGATTTGGACGGTCCTCGTACCGTCTTCGCGCATATAGAGCTTCCCTTCGACCCCCGTCGCCCTGGCTGACGAGACAGGTTTGAGAGCACCCGCGGTGAAGAACACCCGCGACCCATCGGCGGACATGGCCCCGGCGAGCTGCGTGTACGTTCCGACGGTGCCGAACGTTCCGGCGCCCGCGCCGGCCACAGACTCGCCGGCCGGACACGGCGGCGAGCCGCAGGCATCATCGGGCAGGATCCCGGCCAGCCGCAGGCTTCCGTTCGACCACTCGTAGAGCTTGGGTCCGGTGCCGCTGGCGTCCCCGGTGAGGTTGTCGGTGCTCTCGAAGAGAAGATGCCCGAGGTCGGCGCTGGCGGCCGCCAGCCGGATGTGAGCCTTGTAACCCGTATCCACCCCTTCGGTCCTGTCGGGGAGCAACGGCGCTACCGCATCGCTCAGCAACCGCATGCTCGGGGCGCCAGAGCCGAGACTTCTACCGAGGAAGAGATTCGATACGCCTTCTACGTTTTCGGCGGTGACGCCCGGAAGCGGGGAGAGCCCGATGAAGACCCCCTTCGACAGGTCGGAGGAGAACCGCCCCACGTAGGCGCTCCGGTCAAAGATCGTCGGCATCGGCAGGGTCTCATGCTGGGGGGTGATCGGGTGGGTGATCCAGCCGTCGGAACCGCGGCGAGAGACGTATTCGGCGCCTTTGTCATTGAGTCCGGCGCTTCCCGCAAACGACGCAGGGGACAGGAACGAGACCGCGTTGCCGTCGCTTGCGCTGCGCGCGCGGCCCGGGTCTGCCGAGATGTGGCCCCCGTTCTTGTCGAGAGGTGAGACGAGCTCGAAGGCGCGGCAGTCAGGAAGCGTCGCCGAGTAGCCATTCCGGAGCGCTTCATTCCGACAACCGGCGCCGACCGTTTCTGTGGTGAAGTCGAGAACCCCGCTCACCGCTTTGCCCGTCCCGTTTTGCGCGACGAGGCGAAAGTAGTAGGTCCTGCCGGGCGAAAGTCCTTCCAGCTCGGCGTGCACATACCGGTAGGTGCCGCCACTCCCGGCTTTTGCGGCTTCCGATACCGGTATCGGCCGGCAGCCGCCCGCGGCGCAGTCGCCTTCTCCCCACTCGAAGTGGTAGGTCGTGGACGAGTTGCGCGGGTTGACCAGGCCGTTGATCTGTGCCGAGGACTCGAGCACGCCGGTGGCCGGCATCGCTTCCACGTCGGGGGGAGGGATCGGCGTCGTGAAGCTAGGATAGAGTGCTCCCGAAACGGCTTCGCCGCCCAGGTTTTCCGCCCGCAGGCGCACAGAGTAGGTCTTTCCCGGTTCCAGGTGTGCGAGGTCGTCGCTCACCGGCTGGAAACCTTCGCCGACAATCGGCCCGTGGTCTTCGAGCGCCTCCCACTGTAGTCCGTCGCTGGAGTATTCAAAGCGGTAGGTGGTCTGCTGAAGTTCGCCGGTACCCATCGGGTCGACGGTCCCTGTCAAATGCGCTGTGGTCGTCGTGTATTCGGTCACCAGGTCGATCGTCACCGCCGGCGGTTCCGCGGGCGGCCTGGCTGGGGTTTCGAAGGAGGTCGAGACTTCCGCGACTTCGTGGCTCGCCGTGTTTTCGGCCCGCAGCGTGACTTCGTATTCGGTTTCGGCTTCGAGTTCTTCGGCGTCGTCCGAGACTTCGTGGTCTTCGTTGTCGGCCGGCACTTCGCGAGGGCCTTCCAGGCCCGGGCATTCGGGGGTGCAGGAAAAGCGGTAGAGCGTCTGCTGGTATTCGCCGGTCCCTCCCGAATTGACCCTGCCCGTGAGGTGCGCGGACCTGAAAGTGACGGAGGAGGGCGGGTCGATCGCGACGCTCGGCGGATCGACGGTCACGCCGGGCCCGTAGATGCGGACCTGGTTGCGCAGATCCTGCACTCCCGTGTGGGAGTTCGATGCGTACACGTTGCCGAGCGTCGAGTCGACGGCAACTCCGTAGATTGTGCTTTCTCCGTCGTTGATCGTCGAGACGCGATTGCCTTCTTCATCGAACTCGACGACTCTCCTGTAAGTGTCGTTGGCTTCTGATTCCGTCAACTTTTTGTAGTTGCCGATGAAGAGGTCTTCGGTTGCCGAATCGACCGCGAAGGCCTGGCCGGAGGTGGGCAGAGCAGTGCCGTGGCCTTCGACGTCGGTGGAGCCCCCTCCGCCCGGGAAGAGCGAGAGCGGGTATTTCGTGGCGAGCGTCGCTCCGCCACTGGCCTGGCGCTCCACGTAGAGGTAGGCCGCGCCAGCGGCAAACCCTGAGAGGTTCACGCAACCGAGGGATTCGCCGGCGATCTGCGAGTCGAAATCGGCACTGGTGACCGGATCGGCCGAGGGCACGTACTTGTCTATGTGGTCTTGATACGCGACGTACACGTCCCCGGTCGCGCTGACGGTCACAGCGCAAACTTCGGTCGAGCCGCCGTGCGGGTTGGCGCCGGCGTCAAGCGTGCCGAGATGCGCGCCGCCAGGGGAGTAGACGTCGAGGCGGCCGGGGAGGTCAGGATCGCCGCCCAGCCCTTCACGAAAGGGGCTCGCCACGTAGAGGTCGCCGGCAGTGCCACCCGGAGCGCCGGGCGGGGCCACCGCCAGGCTTGGGATCTGGCCCACGCCGCTACCACCGGTCTCGAAAGTGAACCCGGTGAGCCGGTTGCTTCCGGCTCCTGGTCCTTCGGTGAACTCGTCGGGTTCACCGGCGGAGTTGAACCGGTACACGCGACCCTTGGTCGGTTCGGAATTGCGACGCTCCTGCACATAGATATCGTGTGAGCCCTGGTCCACGGCGACAGCTTCGTTCTCGAAGAAATGGGTTCCCGCGGTCCCGTCGGGACCGAAAGCGGAGATGAACGGGTGAACCACGCTGCTCGCCGAGGCCGGCGTGACGGAGACAACCGGGGGAACGATCACAGTGAGAGCCGCAAGGACGGGCGCGATGGATGCCCGCGCGGCATTGCCCGGGTGCCCGATCCGCCGCCGTCTCTTCGTGCCGTGTGGTTTTCTCATGCTCGAGTGCCTCCGGGTTTTCGGGCGCCCGGACGAGGCCTCCGCCCCGCCCGAGCCGTTCGATGACTTCTGTCTAGGGCGCGGTCACCGCCCAGGTGCCGAAGCCGATGCCTTCCGCTTCGGTCAGGAAGAAGAAGAGCACAGCTCCGCTGACGACACTCTTGGTCTGAGCAGAGATGTAGAACAGCTTTTCTTCGACCTGGGTGTAGACGCAGAGGTGCCCGGCCACCGCTTCCGGGTTGCTCACCGTACCTGGACAGTCCGTGGTTTCCCCTTCACCTGCTTCGAGATAGTGGACGTTGGCCACTGGTATCGCCGAGCTCAACGGTATGGGGAACGAAAGGGGGGTGACCTGAGAAACGGGCGCCGTGTTGCTGCCAACGCCCCAAGCCCCCGTCTCGGTCTCTTCGCTGGGCAGCGTGCCGCCCGCGGTCCAGGGAGAGCCTTCCGGTCCCTGGTCGCCCTGTGGTCCCTGGTCGCCCTGCGAGCCTTGTTCCCCCGGTGGCCCCGGGAGGCCCTGGACGCCCTGGGTTCCCTGGGCGCCGTCGGCGCCGTCGGCGCCGGTATCGCCCTTCGGGCCGACCGCGCCTGCGGGGCCGGCCGGACCGGCGGGGCCTTCGGGACCGGCGGGGCCGCGCTTGCCGCGCGGGCCGCGCCTGGCCTTGGACTTCTTCTTGTGGTGGGCCTTCTTGTGGTGCTTGCCGGAGGCGCCCGCCAGCAGGCTGCCGCCAGCGGCCGCGTAGGCGCCGCCGACGAGGGCCGCCACGAGGGCGACGATGGCCACGATCAGGCCGGCCTTGCCGAACGGTTCGCGAAGTCTCGAGAACATCTCTTCTCCTTGTCCCTGAGCCCCGCTGCCGGCCGCTTCCCTTTCAGCGCCCCTCGAAGCTCGATTTGAAATCCCTGTTTCCCTGCCCGCCGTCAGACAACGGACTTTTCAGAACTGTAAACAGTGACCTTTTTATTGTCAAGGACAATGTTTCTGAGAGAAAGCGCGCTGTTTCGACGCCGATTCGTGTAGGCCGAGATTCCGCATAGGAATGCGGCTTTCAGCGGGAACGCCGGGGGTATGCGGCGTTTATTCGAGGGCCGCCGGCGGGGCCGGGCTCAGCCGCGGTCAAGGCGGTCCGGGTGGATCTCGTCGATCGCGATTCGGGCCGCCGGCGCCCGCGCTCAGGCCTCGGTCCCCTCGTTGAGGATGTCCATGTACTCGCCGTAGACGTAGGTCTTGCCGCGGGCGCGGCCGGTTTCCTCGCGCAGGATGCCCGCCTCCTCCAGGCGTCCGATCGCGGCGTAGACGGGCGGCTCGGAGAGGCCGAGCGCCTCGGCGGCCTTCGGCGGCTTGACCACCACGCGCTTCACGGCGAGGTCGTGGACGCGCAGCGCGGTCGCCGCGCCGCGTCCGAAATCGTGGATGCGGGCACGGTCGCGCTCGATCATCTCGACCAGGCCGCGGGTCGTCTCGGCGGTCGATTCGGCGACGTCGACGACGCCGGAGAGGAAGAAGCGGAGCCAGTCCTCCCAGGCGCCATCAGTTCGAACCTGCTGGAGGTACTCGTAGTAGGCGCCCCGGTTTCGCTTCAGATAGAGGCTGAGATAGAGAAGCGGCCGCCTCAGGACGCCCTGGTCGACGAGCAGCAGGGTGATGAGCAGGCGCCCGACGCGACCGTTGCCGTCGAGGAACGGGTGGATCGTCTCGAACTGCACATGCGCCAACGCAGCCTTGATCAGGACGGGCGTCGGCGTGGGCACGTCGTGAAGAAAGCGCTCCAGGTCGGACATCGCCGGCCCGACCTCCTCCCACGGGGGAGGGACGAAGCGCGCGTCTCCGGGACCGGTTCCGCCCAGCCAGTTTTGGGAGCGCCGGAACTCGCCGGGAGATTTGTCGGCGCCGCGCCCCGAGCGAAGCAGACGCTCGTGGACCTGGCGCAGCAGCCTGTTGCACAGCGGCAGGTCGCCGGAGGCGATCGCGTTCACCCCATGGTTCAGCGCCGCGATGTAGTTCGCCGTCTCCTCGAGATCCTCCTCCGACACGCCGGGCGCCGCCTCGTTCTCGAAGAGCAGCAGATCCGAGAGCGAGGAGACGGTTCCCTCGATCTGCGAGGAAAGCACCGCCTCCTTGCGAATGAAGGCATAGAGGAACTGGCTCGGATTCGGCAGCAGCAACGTGATCCCGTCGAGCCGGCCGAGCGCCTGGTTGGCCCGGTCGAGCAGCCGGTGCAATTCGACGTCGAGCTCCAGGGGCGGATCGGGCGGCAGCGGCTGCGGCTGGAACGCCGCATAGCTCGCCTGTCCCTTCCCGATGCGCACGAAAGCCCCGGCCCGTTGTCGGGTCGCTGCGATCGTCATGGGCCCGGTTCCCGGCTTTGAACTCATCGGAGCCGAAGCTTACTAAGGTAAAAGGCGATATCGCTTACTAAGCCTTGCTCCTGGTAAGCGAAGGCTTAGTTCGGGCGGTCCGGGTAGATCTCGTCGATCGTGACGAGGGCCCGATAGGGGGCTTCGGCGGCGGCTTCGATCGCCTCGGCGCCGCCGGCCAGGCGGTCGACGACGGCGACGACGGCAACGGGCTCGAGGCCCTGCTCGCGGATCCGCTCTATCGCCTTCACGGTCGAGCCGCCGGTGGTGACGGTGTCCTCGACGACGAGCACCCTGTCGCCCTCCTGCACCGGGCCCTCGACCCAGCGTTGGAGGCCGTGCTGCTTGCGCTCGCCGCGGACGAAGAAGCCGACGAGGCCCTCTCCCGCGGGCATGGCGAGGGCGGCGCAGCTGGGCGGGATCGCCGCGGTGGCCGGGCCGCCGACGGCGGTCGCACCCGCCTCGACCGCCGCCGCCGCGATCAGCTCGCCCGCCGCGCGGAACCCCGCCGGCCGCAACAGCGCCCGCCGCGCGTCGACGTAGTACTGCGCCGTCGCCCCGCTGGCCAGCGTCACCTCGCCGATCACCAGCGAGTGCTCGCGCAGCTCGGCGAGCAGCGTGCGCTTGGCGGCCTCGAGGTCGGACATTGCGGGGAACTTATATCGGCAGGGGGGCGAGTTTTCGGTTCCCGGTCCTTGGTAGAGAGATGAAAAGCGAAGGCAACCACCCGAATCGGTGTACCGCATGCGCGGTACACTCGCCTCATGGTTTCGAAATACCCACGCGTGCAGGTGACCGTCGACCCCGCCCTGGCAGAGGCGATGGCCGCGGTTGACGCTCACCCGAAGAGCAAGTCGCGACTGATCCGCGACCTGGCGCTGCGCGGCGCCGAAGTCGTCGAGGAAGACCGGAAACGTCGCGAGGAAGCCAAGCAAACGCTGCTGAAGATATTGCGGGGAGAGATCGAACTCGATCTCGATGCCTCTCGGGAAGCCTGGGAAGAACGCGAGACCATGCCCTGCAAGCAGCCACCGCGATGACTGGCTCTTTCCTCGAATCGCGGGTGCCGCTGGTGATCGACACCTCCGCGTGGCACCGCCAGCGGGACCAGGCGGTCTACGAGATGTGGGAAGCGGCCGTCAAACGCGACCAGTTCGTCAGTTGCCCGGCAGCCGCGCTGGAGATTCTGTACTCCGCTCGCGACGAGTCGGAATTCGCGGTCATGGATCGGACGCTGTCGGCTCTCCTGCAAGCACCGATAACGGCTTCCGTGTGCGAAGCCGCGCTCGGCGCCGCGCGCGAGCTCAAAGGCAACCGACGCCTCCCGACCACCGACTACCTGATCGCGGCCGCGGCGGCCGAGCGCGGCTTCGGCGTCCTCCACGCCGACAGCCACTTCGACCTGCTGGCGACGGTGCTCGAGTTCGAGAGCGTGCGGTTGCCGGAGTAGGCCCCACACCCGCGAATCGACTGCTCAGAAGACATAGATGCTCTCGCCGTAGTGAATGCGGTGGTAGATCTCGGGTTGGTCGGCGATGAAGGTGCGGATGCAGCCGTGGCTGGCGGCGTAGTCGGGGACTTCGGCGTAGCCGTGGACCGCATAGCCGTTGTAGAAGTAGAAGGAGTAGTACATGCCCTCGGCGTTGTAGCCGGGCTGGGTCGTGTAGAAGCGGAAGTGGCCGGTGACCGTGGGGGTCGAGGGCTTGCCGGAGGAGATCGGGTAGATCGCGAACGGCTTGCGGCCCCTGGCGAAGACGAGGACCTGCTTGCCGAGCGGCGCCTCGAGGTGTTCGCCGGCGCCGGGGTGGCGCACGCGGTAGCCGCCCTTGCCGGCGAGCACGCGCTTGACCAGGCGCCTACCGGCGTGCGTGCTGCGGCTCATCCCGTTGACCTTGCGGTAGGCGAGCACGCCGCGCCCGGTCTTGCCGCCGAAGCAGCGGCCGCCGTTGACGACGTAGCCGAGCTTGCGCAGCGCCTTCTTGAAGGCGACGACCCCGGTGCCGCACTCCCCCTGGTGGAAGGCCTTGACCGGCCCGGGCCACTCGGTCCCCCCGTTCGACTTCTTCGCCTGCGCCGCCACCGGCAGCGCCAGCAGGGCGACGAGGACGAGGGCGAAGACGACGCGGCGATTCATCGGAGCGGGAATTCTTGCGGATGCCCCGGGCGGGTGACTGTCACTACCGAACCTACTGCCCGATCAGGGCGATCGAGTTGTTCAGCATGTGGAGCAAGATGCCGGGCACGATCGAGCCGGTCTTCTCGTAGAGAAGCGCCAGCACGAAGCCGAAGAAGATCAGCGGCGGCACGGCGCTGATGCCGGTGAGCGCGTGCAGGGCGCCGAAGATCAGGCCGCTGAGCAGCGCCGCGGCGATCCGCGGCATCCGCGTGCGCAGGCCGCCGAACAGCATGCCGCGGAAGCAGACCTCCTCGCTGACGGGGGCGGCGATCGCGATCAGCAGGATCTGCACGGGCAGGGCGCCGAACGATTCGGCGATGTCTTCCTGATGCGGCGAGCCGAAGATCGCGGCGTAGGCGGCGGCGAAGACGAGATAGGCGCCGACCGCCGCCAGCATCCACTTGAAGGCGCTCGGCCGGAAGCCGCGCACGCCGAGCCGGCGCAGCGCGACGCCGACCGAGGACTCGCCCCAGCGGGTCGCGATCGCGATCGGCACCAGCAGGAAGCCGAGCGCCGTCGCCAGCTGCACGACCGCGTTTGCGGCGTCGCTGAGCTTGCCGTTCGCCGGGTTGTCGATTATCACCGCCGGGACGCCCATGACGATCCCTGCGCCGAGCGCGATCAGCACGCCGCCGATCGCCATCTGCACGCCCCAGGTCGCGTAGGGGAAGCGCGGGCGGGGCGGCGAGGAGCCGAAGCGCTCCGCCGGTAGGTCGCTGGCCTCCATCGGGGGCGCAAGTCTCACAGGTCGCGCGGGCGGCCTGGGTCGCTGAGTAGCCTCCGGGGCGATGACGCAGCGCAACCGTCGGGGCCGGCGCCGCCGGGGAGGGGCCGGCGGCAAGATCCTCCTGGTCGGGCTCGGCGTCGCCGCGCTGCTCGCCGCGGCGACCGTCGGCGTCGTCTCCTGGGTGCTGAACGTCGCCGCCGACGCCCCCTCGCTGGCCGCCTGCCGGCCGGTCGACAAGGGCGGCAACTCGACCATCTACGCGGCGGACGGCAGCAAGCTCGGCGTGATCGAGTCCGAAGAAGCGCGCGCGCCGGTCTCGATCGACCGTATCCCGAAGAGCCTCCAGCACGCCACCGTGGCAATCGAGGACCAGCGCTTCTACGAGCACGGCGGCATCGACCCGGAGGGCATCGTGCGCGCCGCGCTGAAGAACCTGGAAGCCGGGAAGACGGTCGAGGGCGGCTCGACGATCGCCCAGCAGCTGGTGCGCAACCTCTGCATCTCCCACCCGCAGCGCACGCTGGAACGCAAGATCGTCGAGGCGAAGCTGGCGATCGAGTACGCCGAACGGCACCCCCGCCGGCAGATCCTCGGCTCCTACCTCAACACCGCCTCCTACGGGACGATCGGCGGGGCGACCGCGATCGGCGTCGGCGCGGCGGCGAAGGTCTACTTCTCGCGACCGGTCTGGAAGCTCGACCTGGCGCAGGCGGCGCTGCTCGCCGGCCTGCCGCAGGCGCCGACCGATTACAACCCGGTGCTCAACCCGCGCGGCGCGCGGGCGCGGCGCGACGCGGTGCTGGCGAAGATGGCCAAGCAGGGCTGGATAACGCCGGCCCAGGCGCGGCGCGCCCGCCGGCACGGCCTCGAGCTCGACCTCGGCCGCGGCTATTTCGACAAGCGCCAGCCCTACTTCTTCGACTACGTCGAGGGCAGGCTGCTCGAAGCCTACGGCGTCAACACGGTGCGCAAGGGCGGCCTGCGCGTCTACACGACGATCCGCCCGCGGCTGCAGCAGGTGGCGAGCGAAGCGCTGGCCTCGGCGCTCCCCTACTCCGAAGACCCGGCCTCGGCGCTGGTCTCGATCGACCCGCGCAGCGGCCACATAGAGACGATGGCGACGAGCACCGACTACGCGCACAGCAAGTTCAACCTCGCCGCGCAGGGCCGGCGCCAGCCCGGCTCGACCTTCAAGACCTTCGTGCTGACGACGGCGCTGAAGCAGGGGATCGACCCCTACTCGACCTACTACGTCTCCAAGCACCTCAACCTGAACCTGCCCAGGTGGGGGCACTGGGAAGTGAGCACCGCCGACCTCGGCTACCTCGGGCGGGTCAACCTGAAGCAGGCGACGGTGGCCTCCGACAACACCGTCTTCGCCCAGCTCGACCTCGACGTCGGCCCGGCGGCGGTGAAGGCGACGGCGAAGTCGATGGGGATCGAAAGCCCGCTCGACGGGATCCCGGCGGAGGGGATCGGCGGCCTGCGGGTCGGCGTCTCGCCGCTGGAGATGGCCGACGCCTACGCGACCCTCGCCGCCGGCGGCATCCACCGCGACCCGATCGCCGTGCGCAAGGTCGTCTTCCCGGACGGCAAGGTCGGGCGGCCCGAACGGCCGCAACCGCGCCGCGTCGTCTCGGCCCCCGTCGCCTACCAGGTCTGGCGCCTGCTGCACGACAACATCGTCGAAGGCACCGGCACCGCCGCCTACACCGGCTGCCCCGGCCAGGGCGGCAAGACCGGCACGACCGACAACTTCACCGACGCCTGGTTCGCCGGCTTCCAGCCCAACCTGGCGACCGTCGTCTGGGTCGGCTACCCGCAGTCGAACGCGATCGAAATGACCGGCGTCCACGGCCAGACCGTCTACGGCGGCACCTTCCCGGCCGAGATCTGGCACTCGCTCTACAGCGGGGCGGAAGTTCCATGCGAGGAATTCAGCGAACCCGCGCAGAAGATCAGCTGGGCGCCGTTCTTCGGCCGCTACACGGCGAGCGCGCCGGCCCGCGGCGGCTCCGGCTTCAAGGCGAAAGGCAGCCGCAAGGCGGAAAAGGAATACGAACGCCTGGGCAGGGAAGCGACCGGCGGCTACGACCCCAACGCCTACGCGCCGGGCGTCGGCCAGGAACCGACCCACGTGCCGCCGTACAAGCCGCCGCCGGCGCCGAGCGCCACCCATCCGAGTTCGCCCACCGAAGGCGGCGGCGCGGACGAAGAGGGCGGGGAATGACGGTCGAGCGCGGCATCCTCGACGGTGACTGAACGCCGCGCTCGGCGCCCGGTCTGGGCCGCGATAGTCGTCCTGGTCGCCGCTTTCGCCGCCGCCCCCGTCCTGCTCTCCCACGACGCCTACAGCTACCTCGACTACGCCCGGCTGGGCGTTCTGCACGGGCTGAACCCCTACGTCCACCGGCCGGCGGAGGCGCCGCTCGACCCGGTCTACTCCCAGGTCACCTGGACCGGCGTCGTCAGCGCCTACGGCCCGCTCTTCACCCTCGCGACCTGCCTGCTCGCCTGGCTGCCGATCTGGTGGGCCGTCGCCGCGCTGAAGGCGACCGCGGCCCTCTCCGTCCTCGCGATTGCCGCCCTGGTCGCCCGCGTCGCCCCCGCCCGCGGCGTCTCGCCGCTCGGCGCCGCCGCCTTCGTCGCCCTCAACCCGCTCGTCCTGATCCACGTCGTCGGCGGCGCCCACAACGACGGCGTCGCGATGCTCGTCGCCACGCTCGGCGTCGCCGCGACGCTGTCGTGCCGCGAGGCGGGCGCCGGCGCCGCCTTCGTCGCCGCCTTCGCGATCAAGGCCCCGGCGGCGATCGCCGCCCCGTTCGCCCTGGTCTCCTCCGCTCGATTGCTGCATTGTCCCCAGCGGAGTGGGGAAAATGCAGCAATCGGCAGGGCGAGCGCCCCGGCGACCCGCTTGCTCGCCGGCGCCCTCGCTGCCGCGCTTGCGATCGGTGTCGCCGCCTACCTCGCCTTCGGCTGGCACTGGCTGCGCGCGATCGAGCTGCTCGGCCGCCACGAGCACAAGTCGACCCACCTCAGCGTCCCCACCACCTTCGCCCGCCTTACCGGCCTCGACCCCACCGCGGTCCGCGCCGCCGCCCTCGCCCTCTTCGCCGCCGCCTTCCTCTACCTCCTGCTCAGAACCTGGCGAGGCATGGACTGGCTGCGCGCCGCAGGGTGGGCCGGCTTCCTCCTCTTACTGGCCACCGCCTGGCTCCTCCCCTGGTACCTGATCTGGTGCCTCCCCCTGGTTGCCCTGTCCCGCGACAGACCCCTCCAGCTTCTGACCCTAGCCCTGACCGCCTATCAATTGCCGGCCCGCATGCCGCTGTAGGTCAAATGGGTCCTTTATCCGGCAAATGGGGCATTTCGGCGAAATACGACCTATTTGCCGTCTGAAATAGGCCCTATCATCGTCAAATGACCCATTTAGCTGACCGATGACCCATTTCTCACGATGAAGACCTTTCAAGACCTCGACCACCACCTGGGGATGGTCCCATCGCAGACTGTCACCGCTCTCGGCGAGGTTTCCGCGGGGCGTGGGCGAGAGGAGGCGTTTCGCCTCCAGCGACCCCAGATCCTCGACACGCTGACCGAGGTAGCGCGCATCCAGAGCACCGGATCCTCGAATGCAATCGAGGCGATCACCGCGCCATCGCAGAGAATCGCGGAACTGGTCGAGGAAAAGACGGCCCCCAGGAATCGCTCGGAGAAAGAAATCGCCGGCTACCGGAATGTCCTCGACACGATTCACGCCAACGCGCTCGAGATTCCGTTCAAGCGATCCATCGTCGAACAGTTCCATCGCGATCTCTACGCGCTGACGAAAATTCCGGGCGGCCGGTTCAAGCGCTCCCAGAACGAGGTTGCGCGCTTCGACAGCGCCGGCAAGAAGGTCGCCGTGGTCTTCGAGGGCACGACTCCCTTCGAGACGCCGATGGCGATGGACGAGCTGCACGAGCGCTTCGACCAGGCGGTGAAGGACAGGCAGCATCCGCGGTTGCTGCTCGCCGGCGCCTACGTCTTCGACTTCCTGATGATCCATCCCTTCGACGACGGCAACGGACGGATGTCGCGCCTGCTGACTCTCTTGCTGCTCTACCAGGCCGGACACGAGGTCGGACGCTTCATCAGCCTCGAGCGGCTGATCGAGAAAAGCAAGGAGACCTACTACGAAAGCCTCGAGCGCTCGACCGAGGGGTGGGGCTCTGGAGAGCACGACATCTGGCCCTGGCTCGACTACTTCCTCGGCATTCTCACCTGGGCCTACAACGAATTCGAAGAACGCGCCGGACATCTGGGCGAGGCCAGTTCGAAAGGCGACCGCATTCGGCAGTTCCTGCGGGCCCGCATATCCAACGCATTCGAGTTCGCGGATCTCGAACGGGCACTTCCGGACATCAGCGCGACTCAGATCCGTCGCGAGCTGCGCAAGCTGCGCGACACCGGCGCGGTGGAGTCGCCGGGCCCCGGGCGCAAGGTCTGGCGGCGCCTGCGGGACGACTTCTGAGCGGCCGGGCCCGGGCCCCCAACGCTCGGCGCCCTACAGGATCTCCGGCGTGTGTATCGGCGTCTCGCTGCGGTCCGGCGGCCCCGCCGCCTGCTCCTCGGGCGACGGATGAATGACCCCCGTCGGCACCGACCAGCCCTGGCGCCGCCCGATCGCCGTCACCAGCCCCACGTAGACCAGCTCGACCACGGTCATCACCCCGCGCAGGGCGATCGCGATCAGCGAGCCGAGCGCGAAGCTGTTGCCCGGCACCGCCGTCTTGACCGCCCAGGCGAAGGCGGCGTCGCGGACGCCGAGGCCCGCCGGCGCCACGAGGGTCACGAGCGCGGCGACGAAGCCGATCGCCTGCGCCGAGCCGACCGTCAGCGCTTCGCTGAACGGGATCGTCGTCACCGAGCGCGCGACGCAGTAGACGCCGACCGAGACGACGCCCCAGACCAGGGTGTAGAAGACGATCAGCGCGAGCACCCCGCGCAGCGGGATCACGCCCGGCAGCGGCTCGCGGCCGAAGGCGCGCAGCACGCGCTCCGACAGCGGGCCGAAGACGCGCGGGTGGAGGATCGCGATTGCCGCCGGGATCACCAGCAGCACCGCCCAGCGCAGCGGCTGGCCCTGCAGGTCGGGGTGGCTGATGATGAAGTAGGAGGCGAAGGCGACGCCCGAGGTCGCCGAGATCGCCTGCTCGTAGACGATGCTGGCGATCGTCAGCCGGCGCGGCACCCCCGCCCGCTCGGAGAGCAGCACCCGGCCGAGCACGTAGAGCACGCTGCCCGGCACGTAGCGGGCAAGCAGCGGTTGGCCCCAGGCGACCTGCGCCCGGCCGACGCCGATCGGGTGGCGCAGGAAGCGCAGGATCAGGTCCCAGCCGAGCGCGCTCATCACGTAGAAGAGGGGCAGCGCCGCGAAGCCCGCGATCAGCCAGCCGAGGTGGAAGTGGACGCCCTTGTCCTTGATCTCCGACCACTGGTCGACGACCGTGAGGACGAGGAAGCCGAAGATGACGATCGCGATGCCGAGCTGGATCGCCAGGCGGACGCGCTTGCTGCGCGGCGGCCGCGTGCCGAAGCGGGCGCCGGCCTCGCCGATCCTGTGCAGTAGCGGTTGCTCCTCTGCCACGTCGGTCGCACCTTAGAGACATCCGGGGCTGCCACCGGCTACCGCAGCGGCGAGAATGAGCACGTGGGCGAGTTCGAGCTACTGGCACGAGTACGTGAACGGCTGCCGCGGGCGGGCACGCGCGTCGCGCTCGGCAGCGGCGACGACGCCGCGGTCACCGTGCCGGGAGGCGCGACCGCGACCTCCGTCGACGCGCTGATCGACGGGGTCCACTTCCGCCGCGAATGGGCGAGCCTCGCGCAGGTCGGCCACAAGGCCCTCGCCGTCGCCCTCTCCGACCTCGCGGCGATGGGCGCCGGGCCGGGCGAGGCCTACGTCGTCCTCGGCGTCCCGGAGGGCCTCGACGAGGACGGCTGCCTCGAGCTGCTCGACGGGATGGCGCCGCTCGCGGCGCGCACCGGCACGACCCTGGCCGGCGGCGACGTCACCCGCTCCCCCGTCCTCTCGCTGGCGATGACCGTCGTCGGCCACGCGCCGTCCCCGGACGACCTCGTCACCCGCGCCGGCGCCCGCCCCGGCGACGCCCTCGTCGTCACCGGCGAGCTCGGCGGCGCCGCGGCGGGCCTGCTGCTGCTGGGACAGGGCCCCGATTGGTCACTTAATGACAGTGGGCTGTACTCAAATGACCAAGCGGCGCTTCGAGCCAGGCAGCTCGAGCCCTCGCCCCGGCTCGAGGAGGGGAGGGCGCTGGCAAAGGCCGGCGCCACGGCGATGATCGACCTCAGCGACGGGCTCGGGGGGGACGCCGGGCACGTCGCCAAGGCCGGCGGGGTCGCCCTGCGCGTCGACGCCGCGGCGCTGCCGCTCCAGGACGGGGTCGCGGAGGCGGCCGCGGTCGCCGCGCGCGACCCGCTCGAGCTCGCGGCGGCGGGCGGCGAAGACTACGAGCTGCTCGCGGCGCTGCCCGCGGAGCGGCTCGACGCGGCGACCGCGGCCGTCGAGGCGACGGGAACGCGGCTGACTCGCATCGGCGAGGTCCTCGCCGGAGAGGGGGTCGAGATCAGGCTGCCCGGGGGCGGGACTCTGCGGGCGACGGGATTCGATCAGCTGGGCTGAGCGGCGCCCCGACGAGCAGCGCCCGGACGCTGCGGCGGCGCAGCATCGCCTGCGCGACCAGCTCCGGCTGCGGCCGGTAGCTGCCGTTCTCGACGAGGCTCTTCAGCTGCTGTTGCTGCATCGCACTGCTCCTATCGACCCTGTCCGACGGAACCTTAGTTCTTGGTACTCGCACATACGTCCAAGCTCCGTCGCGACGTCTCCCAACATGTTCGCAACGTGCGCGGATTACCCTTTAGGGCATGCCGGCAAACGGGTCTACGCGGATATTGCTCGTCGACGACGAGCAGTCGGTACAGACCCTGCTCAGCTACCCGCTGCGCAAGGACGGCTACCACGTCACCTCGGCGCTCGACGGGCGCGAAGCGCTGGAGCGCTTCGCCGAGGCCCGCTTCGACCTCGTCGTCCTCGACCTGATGCTGCCGAAGCTCGACGGCGTCGAAGTCTGCCGCCAGCTGCGCCGCACCAGCCAGGTGCCGATCATCATGTTGACCGCGAAGGGCTCGGAGACCGACAAGGTCGCCGGGCTGGAGGTCGGCGCCGACGACTACATCACCAAGCCGTTCTCGATGCGCGAGTTCCGCAGCCGCGTCAAGGCCGCCCTGCGCCGCTCGCGGATGGCGGTGGAGGCGCCGGACGAAGAGCCGATCGAGCAGGGCGAGCTGCGGATCGACCCCGGGCGGCGGCTGGTCACCCTGCGCGGCGAGGAGATAGCGGTCACCTACGTCGAGTTCGAGATCCTCAGCGCGCTCGCCCACTCGCCCGGCAAGGTGATGAGCCGCGAGACGCTGCTCGAGTACGTCTGGGGCGACTCCGACTACCGCGACCCGCGCACCGTCGACGTCCACATCCGCCACCTGCGGGAGAAGATCGAGGCCGACGCCAAGCAGCCCGAGTACCTGTTCACCGTGCGCGGCGTCGGCTACCGCTTCCGCGAATGAAGCGCCTGCGCCTCACCCCGCTCGGCAACCGGATCACTACCACGGCCCTGTCGATCGGCGTCGGCACCTCGCTGGTCATCTACATCTGGGTGGTCGCGATCGAAGGCGACACGGGAGCGCGCGGCTCGATCCTCCTCGGCGGCCTGATCGCCAGCCTGATCGCCCTCGCCCTCGGCTTCTACTCGGCCAAGCTGGTCACCCGGCGGGTCAACCGCATCGAGGACGCCGCGCGGGCCGTCGCCGACGGCGACTTCGCCGTGCGCATCCCGGTCGACTCCAGCGGCCAGCTGGGCCAGCTCGCCCGCACCTTCAACGAGATGCAGCGGCGGCTCGCCGAGCTCGACAGCGCCCGCAAGCAGTTCATCGCCAACGCCTCGCACGAGCTGCGCACGCCGATCTTCAGTCTCGGCGGCTTCGTCGAGCTGCTCGAAGAAGAGGACCCGAGCCCGGAGGAGCGCGAGGAATTCGTGCGCACGATGCGCCGGCAGATCGAGCGGCTGACCAAGCTGACCGCCGACCTGCTCAACCTCTCGCAGCTCGACGCCGGCGGGATCGAGATGACGCTGGGGAGCGTCGACCTGAGCGCCCTGGCGCGCGAGGTGGCGCGCGAGTTCGGCGCCCGCGCGGAGCTGCACGCCTCGCGGCTCGAGCTGCGCACGCCCGACCGCCCGGTGATCGCGACCGCCGACCCCGAGCGGGTGCGGCAGGTGGTCCGTATCCTGCTCGACAACGCCCTCACCCACACGCCGGAGGGGACCGGCATCACCGTGACCGTCTACTCGATCGACCAGCGCGCCGAGCTGACCGTCTCCGACGACGGCGCCGGGATCCCGCAGCGGGTGCAGAAGCGGATCTTCGAGCGCTTCTTCACCGCCGACTCGGCCGGCGGCTCGGGGCTCGGCCTGGCGATCGCGCGCGAGCTGGCGCAGCGCATGGACGGACGCATCGCGATCTCCTCCAGCCGCCGCTTCACCGCCTTCACCCTCGACCTGCCGCAGGCGCCTCGCGGCGCCCCGGTGCCGCGGCCGGCGGGGCGCGCCAAAGCGCCGGCCTGAGCCGGTCGCTTTACTGAAGCGATGCAACGCAAGGCCGCCGCCCTGACGATCGCCCTGCTCGCGCTCGCTCTGCTCGCCGGCTGCGGCGGCGCTGAAAGCGGCGACCCATCCTCGGCGGACGGCGGCGGGGCGGCGACCAAGACGACGACGCAGGTCGTCGTGCAGACGGCCGACGAGGGCTTCGACGCGGCCAGGATCTACCGCGAGGCCTCGCCCGGCGTGGTCACGATCCGCTCGATCTTCGAAGCGGGCGCGGCCGAAGGCTCCGGCTTCGTGCTCGACGGCAGCGGCCGGATCGTCACCAACGCCCACGTCGTCACCGACGGCGAAGGGGCGGATCGCAAGGAGGCCAAGGCGGTCTACGTCGAGTTCCCCAACCGCAACGTCGTTCCGGCGCGGATCGTCGGCTACGACCCGTTCGCCGACGTCGCCCTGCTCGCGGTCAAGCCCGACGGCTTCGAGCTGCACCCGCTGAAGCTCGGCGACGACCGCGAGCTGGTCGTCGGCCAGCCCGTCGCGGCGATCGGCAGCCCGTTCGGCGAGCAGCAGTCGCTCTCGGTCGGCGTCGTCTCGGCGACCGACCGCTCGGTCCAGTCGCTGACCAAGTTCCAGATCGAGGGCGCGATCCAGACCGACGCCTCGATCAACCCGGGCAACTCGGGCGGGCCGCTGCTCGACGCCGGCGCCCGCGTGGTCGGGATCAACCAGCAGATCGAGACCAACTCCGGCGCCAACGACGGCGTCGGCTTCGCCGTGCCGGTCTCGGCGATCAGGCGCTCGGTCGCCCAGCTGAAGCGCGGCGGCAAGGTCGAGTACGCCTACATCGGCGTCTCCACTCAGGCCCTCTATCCGCAGCTGGCGGAAAAGCTCGGCCTCGACACCGGCCACGGCGCCCTGCTGGCCGAAGTCGTGCCGGGCGGGCCGGCCGACGAAGCGGGTCTCAAGGGCGGCGACGAAAAGCTCCGCTTCCAGGGCATTCCCTACGAAGCCGGCGGCGACACGATCCTCGCGGTCGACGGCCGGCAGGTGGTCCGGCCCGACGACCTGGCGCGCTACATCTCGGCCCACCGGCCGGGGGACACGGTGACGGTCGAGGTGCTGCGCAAGGACGGGCAACGCGAAAAGGTCAAGGTGAGCTTGAGCAAGCGCCCGCTCGGCGAACCCGGCGGATAGCCCGGCTGGCCGCGTCCGGCCGCCGTTGTCTGTAGAAAACGCCGATGCTTCAAGAAGTCGCCCTCGGCCAGAAGTCGCTCTCCGACTACACCCACATCGCGGGCAAGGAGCTGACCGAGCGGATCCGCGAGCAGGCCAGGCCGCTCGAGGGACAGCGCGTGCTCCACGTCAGCGCGACCGCCTTCGGCGGCGGCGTCTCGGAGATCCTCTACACGCTGGTGCCGCTGATGCGCGACGTCGGCGTCGACGCCCACTGGCACGTGATCTTCGGCAAGGAAGAGTTCTTCAACGCGACCAAGCTGCTGCACAACTCGCTGCAGGGCGCGGAGGAGACGCTGAGCGACGAGCAGTGGGCGGTCTTCGACGAGATCAACGCCGCCAACGCGCGCGATTTGCACGACGGCTGGGACACGGTGATCGTCCACGACCCGCAGCCGATCGGCCTGCGCCGCGGCGCATCGCAGAAGAGCCGCAACTGGGTCTGGCGCTGCCACATCGACCTCTCGGAGCCCAACCCGGCGCCGATCGCACGCCTGCAGCCGCTGATCGAGGAGTACGACGCGACCGTCTGGCACATGCCCGCCTACGTGCCGAACGGGATCGGCGGCAACGACGGGATCAACATCATCCCGCCGGCGATCGACCCGCTGTCGCCGAAGAACATGGCCTTCTCGCCCGACGACGCCGCCTTCGTCTGCCACCAGTTCGGGATCGACGTCGACCGGCCGCTGATCACCCAGGTCTCGCGCTTCGACCCCTGGAAGGACCCGATCGGCGTGATCGACGCCTACCGCCAGGTGACCGCGGAGATGCCCGACGTCCAGCTCGCCCTGGTCGGCTCGATGGCGACCGACGACCCCGAGGGCTGGGACTTCTTCCAGCAGACGGTCGAATACGCCGACGGCGACGACGACGTCAAGATCCTCAACAACCTCAACAACGTCGGCGCGATCGAGGTCAACGCGTTCCAGTCGCAGTCCGACGTCTGCCTGCAGAAGTCGATCCGCGAGGGCTTTGGCCTGACCGTGACCGAGGCGCTGTGGAAGGGGCGGCCGACGGTGGCCGGCAACGTCGGCGGCATTCCGCTGCAGATCGAGGACGGGGTGAGCGGCTTCCTCGTCGACTCGCCGGAAGGATGCGCGCAGCGCTGCCTGGAGATCCTCCGCGACCCCGGCCTCGGCAAGCAGCTCGGCCGGCACGGCAAGGAACACGCGCGCCGCGAGTTCCTGACGCCGCGGCTGCTCAGGGATTGGCTCGAGCTGATCGGAAAATTGGAATAGCTCGCGGGCGGCCGGGGTAGGCTGGTTGCCCGATGTCCGACTCCGATCCGCTGATCATCGTCTCCAATCGCGGCCCGGCGCAGTTCGAGCGCGACGAGGCCGGCGAGCGCAGCGTGCGGCGCGGCGGCGGCGGGCTGGTGACGGCGCTCTCCGGGCTGGTGTCGCATCGCGAGGCGCTCTGGATCGCCTCGGCGATGACCGACGAGGACGTGGCCGTGTCCGAGGAGCGCGGCGGCCCGGTCGAGCTGGAGATCGACGGGATCGAGTACCGCGTGCTGCTGGTCGGCAGCGACCCGACCGCCTACGACGGCTTCTACAACGTGATCGCCAACCCGATCCTCTGGTTCATCCAGCACTACCTGTGGGACCTCTCCAACGCGCCCGACATCCGCCAGGAGGAGCTCGACGCCTGGGACTACGGCTACCAGGCGGTCAACCGCGACATCGCCGGCGCCGTGCTCGGCCAGATCGAGGGGCGCGAGCGGCCGCTGGTGATGCTGCACGACTACCACCTCTACACGGCGCCGGGGATGATCCGCGCTGCGCGCCCGGACGCCTTCCTGCACCACTTCGTCCACATCCCCTGGTCGCAGCCCGACAGCTGGCGCGTCCTCCCGGGGCGGATTCGCGAGGTGCTCTTCCGCGGCATGCTCGCCAACGACATCATCGGCTTCCACACGCACACGCACTGCATCAACTTCATCCGCTGCTGCGACGAACTGCTCGAGGTCGAGGTCGACTACGACCAGCTGCTGGTCCGCCACGACGGCGGCGAGACCCGCGCCCGCGCCTACCCGCTCTCGATCGACGCCGAGCGGCTGCGGCGGGTCGCCGGGACGCCGGAGGTGGCGCAGTACGAGCGCGAGGTGCTGGAGCGCCGGCGCGAGCACCTGATCATCCGCGTCGACCGCGCCGACCTGTCGAAGAACGTGCTGCGCGGCTTCACCGCCTTCGACGTCTTCCTCGCCCAGCATCCGGAGTTCCTCGAAAAGGTCACCTTCATCGCCCACCTGCAGCCCTCGCGCCAGGACGTTCCCGAGTACGCCGAGTACCTGGAGAAAATCGAAGCTCTGGTGGCGGTGGTCAACCACCGGCACGGCACGACCGACTGGATGCCGATCGACCTGAAGATCTACGAGAACTTCCCCGAGGCGGTCGCCCGCTACAAGCAGTTCGACCTGCTGATGGTCAACTCGATCTTCGACGGGATGAACCTGGTCGCCAAGGAGGCGCCGGCGGTCAACACCCGCGACGGCGTGCTGATGCTCTCCGAGAACACCGGCTCGCACGAGGAGCTCGCCGACTGCGTGCTGTCGGTCAACCCGTTCGACATCCAGGAGCAGGCCGACGCGATCCACCGGGCGCTGACGATGAGCGCCGAGGAGCGCAGGCTGCGCGCCACGCACCTCAAGGAGATCATCTACTCGCGGAATCCGGGGGACTGGGTGGACGAGCAGCTGAAGGACATCGACGAGTTGCGCGAGGCCGGAGCGGGGGCGGCCGCCGGGGGTCGTTCGGGAGCTGCCTAACTTCGCTCGCTGCGCTCGCTCGTGAATTTGGTGCCCGCTTCGCGGGCCCAGGGTAGCCCGCCGGGGCGCCGCTTCGCGAGGCACTCCCGAACGACCCCCGGCGGCCTTCACAGCTCCAAGGGGGGGCGAAACTCGGGGGGCTGTGCCCTTGGAAGCTTGTGAAGCTCAGAGTCCAGTGGAAGCTCGTCGCCAGAGGAGCCGGCGTCGTGGTGGTGGCGCTTGTTGCTTGGAAGCTTGGTCCCACCCTGCTGCGGCCGCCGGCTCCGGAGCCTCTGCCGCCGGATGTGGGGCTGCCACGGCCGAGGGAGCTTTCACCGACGAAGGCGCTGCCGCGGGAGCCGGAGCGCCACAGACCGAAGCGACATCGGGCTCACAAGAAGCTTCCGAACCCTGGGCCGAAGCGTCATCGCACGCCAAAGACGACATCTACGCCTGCACCCACTTCCACGTCACCTTCACCGCCCCCACCGCCGCTCGAACCCCCGCCCGCTGCGCCGG
>Ga0210120_1000041_pt1 | contig 33230 bp, 31 predicted proteins | sample Goodyear_PhragA__FD_184868 | JGI IMG/M metagenome (GOLD analysis project Ga0210120, IMG submission 184868) | Wetland microbial communities from San Francisco Bay, California, USA, that impact long-term carbon sequestration - Goodyear_PhragA_D2... | ecosystem: Environmental > Aquatic > Marine >... | reverse complement strand
GGGTGATCCCCGCAGGGACCGGCCGGCAAACCGCCGCCCTGCGCGGCCCCGAAGGTCACCGACGGTTCCGGGTGCCGACGACGCCCGGCGCGGCCTCACGACACGGCAATCCTCAGGGAGAGGCCGACCCGCCGGTCCGGGGCGTTGACGTCAATGCGGGTCTTGCGCGGTCAGGACTTCGCGTAGTCCTCCGCCGCCTGTGTCTCGAACTCGAACGCGACCACAGGTTCGTCTCCGACCACCCATGCGTCGTGGCCGGGCTCGATCACGTACGCGTCTCCCGGGCCGATGTCACCCTCGGTGCCGTCGTCGTGCGCGATGTGCATTCGCCCGGAGTGGATCATCCCGACGTGTCGCACCTGGCAGCTGTCGGTGCCGACAACCGGCTTGATGCACTCCGACCATTTCCAACCGGGCTCGGCGGTGAGGCGCGCAGCGGAGTTGCCTCCTATCCGAACCACGTCGACACGGGTCTTGTCCGGACTACGTGTCTCGTCCGGTGCGTCGAAACTTCGGCGTTCCAACCCAGCCATGAAACCTCCTGCCGCTCGGGGTGATCACGGACAACGGCGGGCCCGAGTGCGACATGGGTCGCCTTCACAACACGTGCTTCCTTCTGAGAGAAAGCGCCGCGCCCCGCCGATGTCGATCATGTCACCGACGAGTCCGCGTGAACAGGCGTGGCGCCGAGCATGCCATGACAGAGCGTCCCGGGGATGCAACCCAGTCGTTAGCCCGAGGGCTCGTAAGAGGTGGTTTGTGGTTCCCCGTGGTCGACACGGGCCGTTGCGGTCGTCGGTGAGTCCCTAGAAGCCGCCGCTGAGAGCCTCTCCCGGTGGAGAGCAACGGCTCTTCCACTCGCAACATCGCGGCGGCCACGCCGCACGAAGCCGGTGAGCTACGCACGCCGCGTCGGGCTAGAGGACACTGTGGCAGGCAGCGGTTCCTCCGCTCGGAGCCGGGTTTGGTATCAAACGCGCGATCGTCAGGCGGCTGGAAACCGTCCGGCTACCCCCCGTCTCGTGAGGGTCGAGGGAGGGGACTCTCGCCTCGGATCGGGAGCCAGTAGAAGGCGTTGAACGCGGCGATCACGGCCAAGCCCAGGACGGGTAGCAGGGCGCCAAGCAACGCGCCAGTCGCGAGCCAGCCCAGGGCGAGCTGAAAGCGCCTGCCGATGGCCCTCGCGCCGGCGGAGTCTAGGGCTTCTCTGAGCAGCCCCTTCCGGGACGCGTACTGCCAGACGGCGTTGAAGGTCAGCGCCGTTACCCAGAACGCGATCCCGTAGAAGACGACCGCGGTCCGCTCGCCCTGGCCGCTGCGGAACGCCCCGGCAAGCACGGAGGTGGCGAACGGTAGGAACGCCACAGCCATCAGCAGCAGGGTGTTGAGGAGCAGGACGACCCGGTCGGCTGCACGGATGTGGTCGAACATGACGTGGTGGTTCGCCCATACCTGTCCGACGAAGAGAAATGTCACTGCGTAGGCGAGATAGGAGGGCCAGAGCACGAGAAGGCCATGCAGCAGGTTCCCGTAGTCCGCTGGTGCCTTGATCGCCAGAACGAGCAAGGTGATGCTGATCGCGAAGACCGCATCGCTGAACGCCACCAAGCGCGCGGGATCCCGTTGCACCGCGGGTGAATCGGCCCCCGCCTTGCCTCCGGGCGCTCGCGCCATCGCGAGCCAACGCGTCCAACCGGTCACCGAGCGGTCCCCTCGCGCATCGCGGCGAACGACGCTGGTCGGCCACCGAATCGAAAAGCCATTTCGACACGGTGCCACCCTGAGCGGACGTCGACGAAAAGGCGTCGTGAAACCGAACCTTGATGTGTCCACCAAGAGACATTCCCGCACACTCGCGCAGTCGGGGGTCATCTCGCGGGCTCGCACAGGCGCTGACGTCCGTGCCCCTACCCATCCGCCGGTCGTCCCAGCGCGCGGCCCCGCCGCGAGCGTACGAGCGTGATCACGAACCCGATTGCACCGAAAACCATCAGCCATACCCCGAATGTCCAGCCCAGCGCGAAAAAGATCAAGGCGCCAAGCAGGATGACCCCGACCTCACCCGCCAGCTCAGCCCACGCCTGCGCCCGTTTCGACGGCCGCTGCAGCTCGCTCATCACGGAAGGACTTTATCGCGCAAAGTGACCGCTTTCGATCGCGCGAGCCGACCCCGAGAATCCGGCACCCCCTCCCCGTCAGCGTCGCTCCGTACCACTGACGGCCACTTGCATGGCCAGCGGGTTATGGCTGGATTGCCGTCCGACCACAAGCTTCAGCAGAGGTCCCCTGCGTCGAGCCGGCGGGAAGCTCAAGAGACGTTTCCGCACTCCCGGGCAACCCACCTTGACCGGTCGCGTCGTCACACCCGGCGTGCTTTCGGGGCTCGAATGTATGAGACACTCCGATGCTCTCCTGCGCCCACGAGACGGAATGAGGTATCGACCATGTACGCAGTCATCCGTGCATACAACGGGAACTTCGACCTCGCCGACACGCTCGCCGAGCACGAGGAAGAGATTCGGAAGCTCATCGGCGGCATCAACGGGTTCAGGGCCTACTACCTCCTCAAGCTGGCCGAGGGGACGTCCACGATCAGCGTCTTCGACGATCAGGAAGGCGCGGAAGAGTCAAGTCGCGCTGCCGCCGCGTGGCTGGCCGAAAATCTGCCAGACCTGAGCGTCGCGGCGCCGTACGTCACGGCTGGCGAGGCGCTCGTAGCCTTCTAGTCGCCGAACACTCGACCACTCAGGGCGTTTCGCTCGGGCGTCGTTCGTGAACGCTGGCCCATGCGGGCTTCCGGCCCAGCGCCGCTCGTCGCAAGAAGGCCCGCAACCAGGCGGGCCTTCGAGTAGCGGGGGCAGGATTTGAACCTGCGACCTCCGGGTTATGAGCCCGGCGAGCTACCTGACTGCTCCACCCCGCGTCGCGGGCACTATCGTAGCACCGGCCGTGGTCTTCTGGATCGCACTCGCCCTGCTCCTCGTCGGCGTCGTCGGCGGGCTCGTCTACGTGGTCCTGCGTGGGCTCTCGCTCTGGCGGCAGCTGAAGCGGACGACGGGGGTGGTCGGCGAGGAGACGGCGCGGATCGAGGACGCGACCGCGCAAATCCAGGTGCACCTCGACCGGGCCAGCGCGTCGGGAGCGACGCTCGGCGACGCGGCCGCCAGGCTGGCGGCCTCGCGCGCGACGCTCGACGTGCAGGTCCAGGCGCTGCGGGAGGCTCGCTATACGATGCGGCGCGTGCTCTGGTTCGTCCCCGGAATCTGAGCCCTCCGGGCGCGTCGAACCCAGGTCTGGACTCGTCCTCGGCGCACGTCCAGGCTAACGTCGAAGGGAATGCGTGTCGCCGCCGTCGACCTCGGCACGAACACAACTCGCCTGCTCGTCGCCGACGTCGAGGACGGTCGGGTCGTGGAGGTCGTGCGGCGCGAGGCGATCACACGGCTGGGCGAATCGGTCGACCGGCGCCGGATCATCCTCCCCACCGCCGTCGCGCGCGTGCGCAACACGCTCGTCGACTACCGACGCGAAGCGGAGTCGCTCGGGGCCGAGCGCGTGCTCGCGGTCGGGACGAGCGCGGTGCGCGACGCCGACAACGGCGAGGCGTTCCTCGGCGAGGTCGAGTGGAGCTACGGCTTCACAACACGGTTGCTCACCGGCGAGGAGGAGGCGGAGCTTGCGCTCGCCGGGGTCGGGAGCGACGGCCCGCTCGCGCCCCGGACGCTCGTGGTCGACGTCGGGGGAGGCTCGACCGAGCTCGTCGCGGTCGGGGAGTCGGGCGTCGAGGCGGTCAGCACGGACGCCGGCAGCGTCCGCCTGACCGAGCGCTTTCTCCCGTCCGACCCACCTCACGGCGAGGAGCTCGCAGTCTGCGAGGCGCACGTCCGGTCTCTGCTTCCGCGACTCGCCGTGAGCAGCGCGATCGGCATCGCCGGCACGATCACGACGGCGGCGAAGATCGAGCGAGGCGGCGCGCTCACGGTGCACGGCGACCGCCTCACATGGGAGTCGATCGGCACGATGCTCGACAGGCTCACCGCGCTCCCGCTCGCGGAGCGCGAGCGCGTGCTTGGCCTCGCCTCGGCACGCGCGCCCGTGATCGTCGCCGGGCTCATCGTGATCCACGAGATCCTCGGGTTCTATGGGCTGGCCGAGCTGACGGTGAGCGAGCGCGACCTCCTCGACGGAGCCGCGCTCGCGGCGGCGGAGCTCCCAGCCCCCGACGAGACAGGGGTCCACCCGGGCGCGTTCACCTGCTGCTGACCGATGCAGCGCCGGTGGGCTGCAGCGACGAGAACAACCGCGCCCGCTCCCCGCACGACCTCTGCGCGCCCCCGCACTGACACGCCGCAGATCTCGGTGCCGGGCCACGGGTCCTTCACGACCAGGGTCGTCCACGGGTCGCCAGGTTCGCGACCTTCCGGCTGCGGAGGAGGTCGCAGCGCGATCGTCTCGCCGACGAGCGCGTCCCACAGGCACGGCGTGGACGACCCCGCCGAGCTCGCTACCCGTCGGGCTCGGTCTCCGGTGGGCCTTCGTCCTCGGCGAGGCGACGCTGGAGGACGGCCCGCGAGAGCACTCCCACCAGCCGCCCCTCGTCGATCACCGGAACGCGCTCGGCGTCGTGCTCCTCGATGAACCGATATCCCTCGTCGAGCGGCGTGTCGGCGTCGATCGTGTAGTAGGGCGGCTCGGCGACCTCCCCGAGCCTTGTGGTGGACGGGTCCCGGCCCTCCGCCACGACTCGCGCCACGAGTGTCTTGCGGGTGACCACGCCGACGAGCCTCCCGGACCCGTCCACGACGTACACCGCGCGCACCTCGGGCGGGGTGAGCACCTCCCCGGCCAGGCGGGCGGTCTCCGAGATCGTGAGGGAGCGGGGCTCCGCGATCATCGCGTCCCGGACGCGAATCGTCGGGTCGTCGGACACCAGCGCCACCTACGGGTAGAGGCCGCGGGCCTCGAGCGCCGACGCGACGTCGCGGATCCCACCGACGAGGGCGGCCGTTCGCATCGGGATCTCTCGCTCGTGAGAGATCTCCCACACGCGGTCGAAGGCGTCGTTCAGCTTCTCCGCGAGCTTGGCCCTGATCTCGTCACGGCCCCAGAACAGCCGTCCGAGGTCCTGCACCCACTCGAAGTACGAGACGGTGACGCCGCCGGCGTTCGTGAGGATGTCGGGCAGGACGGGTATCCCGCGCTCGCGGAGGATCTCGTCGCCGTCGAGCGAGGTCGGCCCGTTCGCCCCCTCGGCGACGAGACGGCACCTGAGGCGAGCGGCGTTGTCCGCATGGATCTGGTCCTCCCTGGCGGCCAGCACGAGGATGTCGCAGTCGAGCCCGAGCAGCACCTCGTTGGTGATCGACGACCCGGACGCCCAGCCCTCGAGGGAGCCGTGCTCCGTCGCGAACGCGCTCATCGTCGGGACGTCGAGGCCGTCGGGCTCGTACACGCCGCCCGAGACGTCCGAGACAGCCACGACCGTCGCCCCCCGGTCGACCAGCTCCTGCGCGGCGATCCGGCCGACGTTGCCGAAGCCCTGCACCACGCAGCGCTGCTCGGACAGCCTCCAGCCGAGGCGCTCGCAGGCTCGCGCGATCACCATCACGACGCCCGCGCCGGTCGCCTCGTGGCGGAAGACGCTGCCGCCGATCGCGATCGGCTTGCCGGTGACGATCTCGGGCACGGCGTGCCCGCGCTGCATCGAGTAGGTGTCCATCATCCAGGCCATCGTCTGCTCGTTCGTGGCCATGTCGGGGGCGGGGATGTCCTCCTGCGGGCCGATGAACGGCAGGAGCTCCGACGTGAACCGGCGCGTGAGCCGCTCCAGCTCCGCGCTCGACATAGCGCGTGGCTCGCAGCGCACGCCGCCCTTCGCGCCGCCGTACGGCAGCCGCAGCAACGCGCACTTCCACGTCATCCAGACCGCGAGCGCCGCGCACTCGCCGAGCGTCACCTCCGAGTCGAACCGGACCCCTCCCTTCGTCGGGCCGAGGACGCTCGAGTGCTGCACGCGGTAGCCGGGGAGCACGATGCGGCGTCCGTCGTCGAGCCTGATCGGGCACGAGACGATGATCGAGCGCTCGGGATGCCGCAGCCGCTCCGCCACCGCGTCGTCGACGCCCGCGTGCGGGACCGCCTGGTCGAACTGGGCGATCGCCGTTCGGAAGAGCGGCGTGTCGTACTCGAGGTGCTCGTACGACGGCGCGTGCTCGGTGCTCGCCATGGCCGGCTGAGTGTAGCGCCGGCCCGCTGGGCTCAAGAGACGTGGGTCGATGCCACTCCCGTTCGCGGCCACGGGCCGGCTTCGCCAACCGTGAGGCCCGGGCCGCCGGCGCTGACGAAGGGGGTTCGTGGGGGGGAAACATGGGCATGCCACCACGGTCATGCCCTGGCGCTTTCCCGGGGCGGCGCTGAGCGTTCCGGGCCGGAGGGGATAGTGCAAGACGCACAGCCCCGGAGAGACCGGTGCGCTCAGCGGCGCCAGGCGGGCGGAGCCGGGCTCTGCCCGGCGGGAGCCCGCCGGCCGGGAGTGCCCTGGCGCTTTCCCGGGGCGGCGCTGAGCGTTCCGGGCCGGAGGGGATAGTGCAAGACGCACAGCCCCGGAGAGACCGGTGCGCTCAGCGGCGCCAGGCGGGCGGAGCCGGGCTCTGCCCGGCGGGAGCCCGCCGGCCGGGAGTGCCAGGTGCCGGGGGAGGGAGTCGAACCCCCACGTCCCGAGGGACAGCCGGGTTTAAGCCGGCCGCGTCTACCGTTTCGCCACCCCGGCTGGGCGGTGGAGCTTAGTTGCGGCCGGGTAAGAGCGTGTTCGCCGGGAAGCGCTCGGGACCCCTGAACTGGAACTCGTCGAAGAACGCGGCGAACGCGTCCTGGCCGAACGCCGAGCACTTCGCGAGGTGCGCGGTGCCGTTGGTGGGGTCGCTCGCGCTCTCGGTCGTCCAGGCGCCGAGGGCGATCCGGTTCCCGAGCGACGGGAGCGGCGCGAGGATCGTGCCGCGCGTGTGGTCGTCGTAGAAGGAGCGGAGCTGCGCGACCGTGGAGTCGGGGACACGGGGGCCGTAGAGGATGTAGATCCCTCCGTGCTCGAGGTTGTGCACCAGCTGGGCGAGGTTGAGGGGCTGCGTGTACGCGCCCCAGATCGCCGGGATCTCGTAGTGGGGGCCGGAGGTGGGCGGGTTCGTGTTCCACAGCGGCGAGGTCCCGGTCGGGGTCGTGACCGAGTGGACGCCGCGCAGCGCGGGCTTCGTCGTCAGCGTGCAGCCCGCCGCCTGAAGGGCGGACGCCGCATCGGCGTTGCTGCTGCCCCCGAACGCGACGGCGATGCCGATGCCGACGGCCACGAGCACCGCGAGCCCGGCGGCGGCGAGGCCGACGAGGAGTCGCTTGTCCCCCGCCCCCTTGCCCGGGGCGGGAGGTTTGGCTCTTCCGTGCGGACGCGGCTTCGGAGGCACGACGAGGGAACGATAGCGGCGCCCGGAGCTCCGTTTTGGCCGCGCCGCGGCTCCGTCCGCCGCGAGCGCTACGGTCCGTCGCCCTCGTGACGATCCTGACGCTGCTCATCGGTCTCGCCGCCGGCATCGCGCTCGGCGCCGTCGGCGCGCTGTTCGCGCTCCGCGAGCGGCTCGCCGGCGCGGCCGCAGCCGCCACACGGCTGACCGCCCTCGACGCGGACGCCCGTGCCCTCGAGCGCCGCGCGATCGAGGCCGAGGCGCAGCTCGCCGCCGAGCGAGGGACGCTCGACGATCGCGTCGCGAGCGCCGTGAAGACCGCGTCGGCCGCCGCGATGAAGGAGAGCTCGGGAGCGTTCCTCGATCTCGCACAGACGAAGCTCGACGCGTACGTCGCGCCGCTCAGGGAGTCGCTCGGCAAGGTCGAGACGCAGGTGAGCGCGCTCGAGAGCGCGAGGAAGGAGGCATACGGTTCGCTCACGGAGGCGGTGCGCAACCTCCGCGAGGAGCAGCACCGCCTGCACGGCGAGACGAGCAACCTCGTCACCGCTCTCCGCACCCCGCACGTGCGGGGTCGGTGGGGGGAGATCCAGCTCCGCCGGGTCGTCGAGATGGCGGGGATGGTGCAGCACTGCGACTTCGTCGAGCAGCCGACGACGACCGACGGCGAGGGGCGCATCCTGCGCCCGGACGTGATCGTGCGACTTCCCGGCGGCAAGCGGATCATCGTCGACTCGAAGGCGCCGCTCGCGGCCTATCTCGAGGCGTTCGCGACGGACGCGACCGACGAGCAGCGGCAGGCGCGCTTCGTCGATCACGCCCGCCAGGTGCGCGAGCACATCCTCAAGCTCGGGCAGAAGGGCTACTGGCGCCAGGTCGACTCGACGCCGGAGTTCGTCGTGATGTTCCTCCCCGACGAGTCGTTCCTCCGCGTCGCGCTGGAGCACGACCCGTCCCTCATCGAGCTCGCGGTCGACAACAACGTCATCCCGGCCTCGCCGACGAACCTGATCGGCCTGCTGCGGGCCGTCCACTACGGGTGGCAGCAGGAGACGATCGCCGAGGGCGCGCGACAGATCTCCGACCTGGGGCGCGAGCTCTACAAGCGCCTCTCGACCATGGGTGCGCACGTGTCGAAGCTCGGACGGTCGCTCGACACCGCGGTCCGCTCGTTCAACGAGACGGTGGGCTCGCTCGAGCGACAGGTGCTGCCGCAGGCGCGGCGCTTCGAGCAGCACGGCATCACGGGGATCTCCGCGCCCGAGCTCACGCCCATCGAGCGCCAGACGCGCGCCCTGTCCTCGCCGGAGCTGGTGGTCGACGAGCCGGCGGAGATCCTTCCCGGCGAGGCGCACGCGGCGTGAGCCCGGAACATCGCCGCCCGGGTGATCGTTTCCCTCTATAAAGGGTAATCGTCGATAGAGGAGCGCTCGAAGACCGTGGAAGACGTTCGCAACGTGATCGTGATCGGCGGCGGCCCCGCCGGATACACCGCAGCGCTGTACGCGGCGCGCGCGAACCTGGAGCCGCTCGTGATCGAGGGCTTCAACTGGGGCGGGCAGCTGATGATCACTTCCGACGTGGAGAACTATCCCGGCTATGCGGACGGTGTCCTCGGCCCCGCGATGATGCAGGACTTCCGGCGCCAGGCGGAGCGGTTCGGCACGACCTTCCTGACGGACGACGTGACGCGCGTCGACTTCTCGGAGCGGCCGTTCAGGGTCTGGGTGGGAGAAGACGAGCACCGGGCCGATGCGGTGATCGTCGCGACGGGCGCGACCGCGCGCCAGCTCGGGCTCGAGTCGGAGCGCAGTCTGCAGGGGCGCGGCGTCTCCTACTGCGCGACGTGCGATGCGGCGTTCTTCCGCGACAAGACGGTCGTCGTCGTCGGCGGCGGCGACTCGGCGATGGAGGAGGCCGGCTTCATCGCGCGCTTCGCGAGCAAGGTGGTGGTCGTCCACCGCCGCGAGGAGTTCCGGGCCTCTCCGATCATGGTCGACCGGGCACGCGCGAACGAGAAGATCGAGTTCCGGCTCGACAAGTCGGTGGTGGAGGTGCTCGGAGAGGGGTCGGTCATGGGCGTCCGCCTCCGCGACACCGTCACCGGCGAGGAGAGCATCCTGCCGACCGACGGGCTGTTCGTCGCGATCGGCCACGATCCGAATACCGGCCTCTTCGTCGACCAGCTCGACCACGACCCGGAGACCGGCTACCTGATCACGCGCGGCAAGTCGACCGAGACGAACGTCCCCGGCGTGTTCGCGGCGGGTGACGTGCAGGATCACGTGTACCGCCAGGCAGTCACCGCCGCGGGCTCCGGCTGCGCCGCCGCGCTCGACGCCGAGCGCTGGCTCAGCGAGCAGCGTCACGCGTCGGTCACCGCCGGCGTCGCGATCTCGTAGAGAGTCGCACCGGCCGACACGCGAAGTAGCCTCGTTCCGTCGTGGCGGTGAACTGGACCGACCTCGTCGACCCGACGCGGGACGAGATCCTGCAGGCGACGGGGGATCTGAGCATTCCACCCGCGGTCGTCCGCCGGATCTCCGAGCGGCCGCGCGAGGGCCGTCAGTCGCTCCCGCTGCTCGAGGGGCACGGCGGATGCGTGTTCTCGGTGCTCGTCTACCCCGTCCCGGCCGCCGGGGAGGATCGCGCCCGCTACGTCCCACTGGACGTGGTGGCCACACCGGCCGCGATCGTGACGATCCGGTGGACCGACGTGTCCGGCGCGGTGGCGCCGGTCGACGGGGTGGCCGCACGCGCGAACGCGAACGCGTCGGCCGGGGTCGTGTTCCACGCTGCGGTCGACGACGCGACGGACGCGTTTCTCGAGCTCGTCGACGACATGTACGAGACGATCGACGATCTCGAGGGCGAGATCGAGCACCTGTCCGGCGCCGACGTGCGCTCGCGGATCGCGCTGATCCGGGACGAGCTGCTGCGCGCCCGGCGCGTCGCGAGCATGACCCGGACGATCGCCAGGCGGATCCTCGACGGACGCGTCGACGTCGGGCCTTCGGAGCTCTTCCCGGCGGACGTGGAGAACAAGTTCGTCGACACGTACGAGACCCTCGTCCGGGTGACGGAGGAGCTCGACGTCGCCCGTGACCTGCTCGGCGGCGTGCGCGACTACTACCAGGCCAAGATCGCGGAGCAGCAGAACGAGGTGGCGAAGATGCTGACGGTGATCGCGTCGCTCGTGCTCGTGCCGAGCCTGATCGTCGGCTTCTACGGCCAGAACTTCGCCGGCCACTTCGGGGACTGGTACTGGACCTTCGGCGTCTCGCTCGGCCTGATCGTCGCGAGCACCGTCGTGCAGCTCGCGCTCTTTCGCCGCCGCCGCTGGCTCTAGCGTCCCGGCAGGCTCCGGTCGCCGCCCCGGCGGCCTGCTCCAGTGCGCGCCGGCGCGCCGGAGCAGGCGAGGGCCCCGAGGCGTGACGACTCACGGTGACCTCCACGTCAGGGGGTACACGGCCGCCCAGTGCTCGGCGTGGCGGCCGAGCTGCGCGGTCCAGCGGTCGGCGAGCGCCTGGAGAACCTCCTTCTCGGCCGCCCGCCCGCCGTCGCGCGGCGGCGGGTCGATCGGCGGCTCGACCTCCACGCGCCACCGCCTCGGGGCGAGCGGCAGCACCGTGAAGGGCACGATCGGCGTCCCGCAGAGGCGCGCCAGCGCGACGACGCCGGCGGGAAGCTCCGCGACCGCATCGAGCAGCCGCACCGGGTACGTGCGCATGGTGTCCTTCGCGTAGTCGCCCAGCACGAGCACCGCCTCGCCGGCTTCGAGCAGACGCGCGGCGCGCGCTGCCGGCTCGGAGTCGTAGAGGAGGCCGAGGCCCGACCGGGCGCGGACTCCGTCGACGGCCCAGGCGATCCAGTCGTCCGTCACGATCGCCGTCGTCCGCACGGGGACGAGTGCCCGTGGCAGCGCGGTCGCGACCTCCCACCCGCCGATGTGGGCGGAGACGAGGAGCACGCCGTTGCCCCGCTCGAGCGCGGCGAGAAGGTGCTTCCTGCCGTCGACCCGGGTCGTGCGGACGAGCTCGTCCGGCTTGCCGAGGGCCCAGAGGAGATCCGCCGAGCGGCGCGCCTCGTTCACGACCTCGCGCCGCACGAGCGACCTCACGGCGGGCTCGCCCGGTGCGAGGCCGAGCGTGTGGCAGAGATTCTCGGCGAGCCGACGGCGCTTGCGCGGGCGGAGCGCCCACTCGCCGGTTCCTCCGGCCCGCGCGAGACCGTGCGCCAGGCCCGCTGGGAGCCGCGATCCGACTGCGGCGGCGCCGACGACGGCTGCGCGGAGGACGCGGGCGGCGAAGGGACCCTGACCGAACGGCGCGGACGGACGGGGCCGGCCGTCGGGAGCGAGGCGAAGCGCCTCGATCCGTCCAGGTCGGCGTCGCGGCGTCACCGACGCGGCGTCAGGGACGTCAGCGCGAGCGACACGTCCTCCTCGTAGTGGACGTCGCCGATCAGGGAGCCGGTTGTCGTCCGGCTCACCATCGAGGCCCTGATCGGCAGCCCCGTGTCCCGAGCAAGCCAGAAGTCGAACGTCGCCGACCCTCTCGTGCCGCCGCCGAACGCGGTTCGCGTCCTCACGTGGACGCACGCCACGGTCTTTCCGCCCACGCCGAGGCGGTCGCGCCCGACGACGCGGCCGCGACCTCTCTCCGTCGCGGAGCCCGTCGTGCACGAGACGCCGAACCGCGTCCCCGGCCGGTCGCCTGCCGGCCGAAAGGACGTGTCGCGGCACGAGTACGTGGTCTGGTCGGCGATGCCGAAAAACGTGTGGCGCTCGTCGCGGGCCAGCTTCGTCCACCCGGCCGCACGCGTGCAGATCGTCCACGTGGTGAAGCGCCCCCTGAGCACGTCCCAGCGCAGGCGGACCCCGCAGGGGTCCGCGGTCACGGTGATCGTCGACCGCGCCGGATAGCGGTGGGTGACCCCGCCGAGCGCGTCGGTCCGCTCGAAGCCGTCGGTGTCGTAGACGTAGACGCCGACAGGAATCGGGGACGATTCGCTGCGTCCGGCAGCCTCCTGCTCCCGGAACGCGGCGATCGCGTCGCCGACGCTCGCCGGCTCCGCGACGTCCCGCAACAGGAAATACCACCCGCCGAGCGCCGCCAGCGCCGCTACCGCGACCACGGCCAGCACACCCGCCGCGAGCCACCTGCGCGACATGGTCCGGGAGGCTATCGCGGTGCCCGCGCAGCGGGCGCTCGAGGGCCGGCCCGCCGACTCCGCCGCTACCCTCGGTGCGGGTGAGCGCGCCGGCCCACAGCCCCACCCCGACGGACGAGTCGGTCGCAGTGGCGGGACGGTCGCTTGCCGTCCTCGATCGCGCGCTTCCGTTTCTCGGTCCCGTCGTCGCAGGCGTCCTCGGCGTCGTCGCGCTCGGCCGGCGCTCTCTGACGATCGACGAGGGCGCGATCCTCGCCGCCACGCAGGGGTCGTTCTCCGACGTCGTGCAGCGCGCGCTCTCGGACGAGCCCGCGAAGGCGGGCTACCTCGCGCTCCTGCAACCCGTCGCCTCGCTCGGCGACTCCGAGGTGTGGCTCCGGCTCCCGTCGGCGCTCGCGGGAGTCGTCGCGGCCGTCGCGGCCTACCGGCTCGGCCGCCGCCTCGCGGGACGCCACGCAGGCGCGGCGGCATCGCTGATCGTCGCCTCCTCGGCGGGCGTCGTGCCACTCTCGCGCAGCGCCGGCCCGCTGGCGCTCGCGCTCGCCGCGATGCTGCTCTCGAGCGCGCTGTTCGCGCGCGCGGTCGAGCGCGGCAACGCCTTCTGGTGGGCGGCGTACGCCGTCAGCGCCGCGCTCCTCCCACTGACGCACCCGATCGCCGCGAGCGCGCTCGCTGCGCAGATCGTGGCGCTCTGGGTCGCGCGAAAGGAGGTGGACCTCCGCCTCGCGGTCCCCGCGGTCGGCATCGCGGCTCTCGAATGCGGGTTCTTCCTGACCGCGGCGGTGCTCGACCGGGCCGACGCGCCCGACGCGGCCGGACCGCTCGAGCTCGCGGACGTCGGGGAGGGCACAGGTCGTGCGCTCGGCTGGAGCCCGCTGGTCGCGGCGCTCGCCGTCTGGGGCGTGGTCGCGCTGTACCGTCGGACGGAGCCGGGACGAGGCCGCTGGAAGGCGACCCTCGTCGCGGGCCTGGCCGTGATGCCGTTCCTCGCGGTGCTCGGGGCGGGCGTCGCGCTGCCCGTCTTTCCACGCGTCGCCCTGACCGTCGCGGCCGGCGGCGTTGCGCTCGGTGCCGGGGTCGGTCTGTTCGCCATCGCCGCCCGGGGTGTCCGGCTGGTCGCGGGCCTCGCCGTCGCCGTGGTCGCGGTCGCCGCCCTCGGTGCGGCAGCCGCTCGCGACCAGTCCCAGGACTGGCGCGCCGCCGCGGGGATCGTGCGCCGCAGCGTGACGCCGAAGGACACGGTCGTCGTGCTCCCCGCTCGTGCCCGTCCTGTGTTCGCCCACTACGCGCCGGACCTCCGCCTGAGCCGCGTCGGGCGCGGCCAGGCCGTGCTCGTCGTGGTCGCGGGCGATCCCGCGGAGGCGGCGGCGTCGGGACGACGGGTCGCCTCTCCCCCCCGCTACGCGCTCCTCTCCGAGGAGCACGCCGGCGACGAGCTCGTCGTGCAGCGCTGGATCAGGCCCTGAGAACCCCGCCGGCTAGGGAGCCGGAGATCGCGCGGCGTCGACCCGGGACGACGGGCAGAGGTCGTTCACAGCGCATGCCTCGCACACCGGGCGCCGGGCGATGCAGACGCGCCGTCCGTGCCAGATCAGGAGGTGCGGGAACCGCGCCCAGTCGCTCCGCGGGACGACCCGCTGGAGGTCACGCTCGATCTTCACGGGATCGTCCTGCCGGGTGAGGCCGAGGCGCTGAGAGAGGCGGCGGACGTGCGTGTCGACGACGACGCCCTGCGCATGGCCGAGCTCCGCCGCGACGACGTTCGCGGTCTTGCGGGCGACGCCGGGCAGGCGCAGGAGGTCGTCGAGCCGGGTCGGCACCCGGCCCTCGTAGTCGTCCAGCAGCACGCGCATCGCCCCCCTGATCGCCTTCGCCTTCTGACGGTAGAAGCCGGTCGCGTAGATGTCCCGCTCGAGCTCCGAGATCGGGGTGGCCAGGTAGTCCTCCGGGGAGCGGTACTTGCTGAACAGGTGCTCCGTGACGCGATTCACGTTCACGTCGGTCGTCTGCGCCGAGAGCATCACGGAGACGAGGAGCTCGACGTCCGTGCGGAAGCGGAGCGCGATCGCGGCGTCCTCGTGCTCCGCGGCGAGACGGTCGACGATCGGCCCGATCCGCTCCCTGCGGCGGCCGAGGCCGCGGCGGCGTGCCTCGCGGACGTAGCTACGCGTCACGCCGGCGCTCGAACGACTCGGTCGCCTCCTCGGCGCCGACCTCGCCGCGCAGGGCATCTACGAACCAGCGGTCGAAGAGCGGGAAGCCGGGCTCGGCGAGCGTCGCGAGCGCCGCTTCGGCGTCGTACGGCGTCGACACCAACTGCACCGTCCCATCCAGCAGCGCCCACCGTGCGTCGGCCGACCCCTCGTAGGGCATCCCGACGCTCCCGGCGTTGACGAGCCGGAGGCCCGCCGCGGCGCGGTCGTACTGGACGTGGGTGTGGCCGCACACGACGACGTCGGCAGCGACGTCGCCGAGCTCGCGCGCGACGTCCTCCTCCGGCGTGATCCGCGTCAGGATCGGCATGTCGGACGAGGGCGTCGCATGACAGAAGAGCACGCGCCCCAGCGCCGCCACGTCGAGGTCGAGCGTCAGCGGCCACCCTGCGACGTGCGAGACCCGTTCGGCGCCCAGCCTGTCGTGGCTCCAGCGGGCGGCGGCGCCGAGCTCCCCGTCCTGTGGCAGCTCGACTGCCTCGCGGTCGCAGTTGCCCGTGATGAAGTGGACCCGCGCGCCGAGCGACTCGAGGACGTCGAGGCACTCGGCGGGATACGGCCCGAGGACGAGATCCCCGCCGCAGACGACGGCGTCGGCGGCGAGGCAGCGGGGATCCGCAAGCACGGCCTCGAGCGCGGGCAGGTTGCCGTGCACGTCGTAGAGCGCCGCGACCTTCACGGCCGGAAACGCTACCCCGCTGCCGTCAGCTCGGGGAGCTCGACGCCGTCGGGCTCACCGCCGAGACGGGGGCCTGCGCAGACACGGTCGAGCGCCGGGCAGCCCGCGCATGCGAACGGGCTCGGGGTCGGCCGGAAGTCGTTCTCGCGGACGCGGGCGATCACCGCCCGGAGCTCGGTCTCGAGCGCCGAGACGTCCGCGACCGTAAACGTCGCGGACACCGGGGCGTGCGGCGCCTCGAGGAAGTGATAGACGACCTCGACCTCGCGGACGCCGGCCCGCAGGCAGGCGAGCGCATAGACACCACGCTGGCCCCGGTACTCGTGCTCGACGATCTCCGCCGGCGCGCGGCCACCGAGCGCGTTGGTCTTGTAGTCGAGCACCAGCGCGCGCTCACCCGAGCGCCAGAGGACGTCGAGCCGGCCGTTGAGCAGCACGCCGTCGAGCAGGAACGCGAACGGACGCTCGACCCGGACGCCCTCGAGCGCCGCGATCCGCGCGGCGAGCGCGGAGTCGCAGTAGGCGGCCACGAGGTCGCGCACGTGCCCCAGCTCTCCGTCGTGGATCGTCGGGTACCAGCTGCGCACGTGAGCGTCGAGCTCGTCCGGCGGCGCGGGTCGCGCGAGGTCGACGCGCTCCAGCAGCCGGTGCACCGCATCGCCGAGCTCGGTCGCGTGGAGGCCCCCGTCCCCCGTCTCCGGCGACGTCCAGGCCACGGGCCTCATCCCGACCACGCGCTCTGCGTAGTAGCGGTACGAGCAGCGCTCGAACAGCGAGATCGCGCTGAACGACAGGCGACGGACGTCGTGGAGCGGCGGCTCGGGCAGAACCGTCAGCTCGCGGAGCCGGAGAGCGGGCTGGAGGAGGCTCTCCCCGGCGTCGTCGAACAGCGCGAGCTGGCCGGCCTCGGGCACCTCGACGTCGGGCTTCGACGCGGGGCCGGGAACAGGCTGGGGCTGCCCGTGATCGAGCCGCAGGAGCACCGTCGCCCCGCCGCGACGCACCTCGTACGGCGACTCGAGCCCGCGCTGCCTGACCTCGTCCGAGAGGCCCAGCCGCGCCAGCACCCACGAGATCGGGGTCTCGTCGGAGGTGTCGCCGGCAGGCCCGATCGAGCCAGAGACGATCAGCCGCTCCATCGCACGGGTCATCGCCACGTAGTAGAGGCGGAGACGCTCGGCCCGCTCCGCACGCTCTCGCTCGCCCTTCACGTCGCGGTACGAGGCCGTGCCGACCCTGCTCCCGGTCGCCGGGTGCGCGACCTTGAAGCCGAACCGCCCGTCGGAGAGCGCGAGGATGTCGGAGACCGGCGGCCGGCTGCGCCCGGCGTCGGCGACCACGACGACCTTGAACTCGAGCCCCTTCGCGGCGTGGATCGTGAGCAGCCGGACCGCGTCGCCGCCCTCCTCCTCCGAGACCGCGTCCGACTCCTTCGCCCCGAGCGCCTCCTGCCCCTCGACGAAGCGCACGAACCCCTCGAGGTCGGCTCCCCGCAGCTCCTCGTACGAACGGGCCAGCCGTGCCAGCTTGCGGAGGTTCGCGTACCGCCGCCGCCCGTCGGGCCGGGCCAGGATCGCGAGGTCGTAGTCGTGCTCGGCCAGGATGCGCTCGCAGAGCAGCTCGAGCGGCGCCCGGGCGGCGAGCTCGAGCAGCCTGTCGTAGCGCTGGCGGAAGGCGAGCAGCAGGCGCCGATCGTCGTCGGAGAGGTCGGCGGGCACGGAGCGCTCGATGCCGCGGAAGATGGGCTGTCGCACCGCGTCGGCGCGGATCAGCACGAGGGCGTCGTTCGAGATTCCGACGAAGGGCGACGCGAGCACGGTGAGCAGCGCCTCGTCGTCGTACCGGTTGTGCAGGAGCCTCAGGTACGCGAGCAGGTCGACGACCTGCTGCTGCCCGAAATAGCTGCGGCCCGCGGCCCTGAAGGTCGGCAGGTCGAGGGCGCGGAGCTCCTCCTCGAACCATTCCGCGTCGGTGCCGGCCGCGAACAGCAGCACGATCTCGCCGGGGCGCGCGACGCCCGCGTCGACGAGCTCGCGCACCCGACGCGCGACGTGTCTCGCCTCGGAGCGCCGCCAGTGCACCGCCGCCTCCGCCGCGGCGGCCTTGTCGGTGACGAGCAGCTCGAACGCGCCTCCGAGCCCGTGCTCGCCGGCGCCTTCGGCCGGCTCGAGCCGCTGGAACTCGTCGCCGAACTCCGAGCCGAACAGCTCGTTCACGGCGGCGAGCACCTCGGGGCGCGAGCGGTGGTTGCGCGTCAGCGGCAGAACGGTCTCGGCCGCCGCGCGTCGCTCCCTGAACACGGCCACGTCGGCGTGGCGGAAGCCGTAGATGGACTGGTACTCGTCCCCGACCACGAAGAGGTCGCCGCCCGTGCCCTCCGAGAGGAGGTCGAGCAGCTCGGTCTGCAGCCGGTTCGTGTCCTGGAACTCGTCGACCATGATCGACCGGAAGCGCTCTCGCGTGCGAGCGCGCAGCTCCGCGTGGTCGCGGAGGAGGTCGCGTGCGCGGAGCTGGAGGTCCTCGAAGTCGAGCGCCGCCTCCCGCTCCTTCGCCTCCGAGTACGCGTCCGCGAAGTCGCTCAGAAGCTCCTGGAGCAGCTCCCGATCGCGCGCCGCGAGCTCCTCGAGCGCGGCCGCCACGACCGCGTCGCGGGCCTCGACGAACGTCGCCGCCCGCGGCCCGCGCGCCTTCAGGTCGGACAGCGCGAGGAGCCTCTCCGGCAGGGTCGAGACTCCGAGCAGGTCGAGCGCCGCCTGGGCCGCCCCGCGCTGGAGCTCGGTCGCCCGGAGGTCGTCGACGAGGCACGTCGCCGCCTCGCGAAGCTCCTCCGCACGCTCGTCGAGCCCGGCGCGCGCCGCCGGCTCGAGCACGAGCGCCCGTCCCGCCGAGCGAAGCGTCGCGTACACGCCGACGAGCATCTGCCGCAGCCCGGTCGCACCGTACGTCGCGAGCAGGCGCCAGCGGTCGGGCTCGTCTGCCGCGCAGAACCGCTCGAGCGCGGTCGTGAACGCCTCGGCCTGCACGACCGTCGCCTGGGGCTCGTCCAGGACGCGGAAGGACGGGTCGACCCCTGCCGCGAGCGGATGCGCGCCGAGGAGCCGCCGACAGAAGCCGTGGATCGTCGAGACCCAGGCGCCGTCGAGCTCGAGCGCGAGATCCGGCCGACGCAGCTCGAGCAGCCGTCCGCGGATCCGTGCCCGCAGCTCGCCCGCGGCGCGCTCCGTGTACGTGATCACGAGCAGCGACTGCACGTCGAGCCCCTCGTCGACCACCGCGCGCACGAACCGCTCCACGAGCACGGCCGTCTTGCCGGTGCCTGCCCCCGCCGCGACGAAGACGTTCCCGCGTGCCTCGATCGCGGCTCGCTGCTGGGCGTTGGGAGCAGGTCTCACGGGCGCGCCTTCCTGCAGATCCGCCACAGGTCGCACCAGTGCGGACAGTCGCCGCCCTGCGGATCGTGGCGGACGTCGCCCGCGCGGATGCGCTCGACCAGCCCGACCGCCGTGCCGCGAGCTCCCTCCACCGCCTCGTCGAACTCGGAGGGCTCGAGGTAGTCGCGCGCGCTGAAGCCCGGGACGCCGTCGGCGCCCGAGCGCAGCATGCCGCGGGGGCGGCGCCCTCCGCCGACCGGGACGTAGACCCCTCCTACGGGCTCGATCCCGAGCTGGTCTCGGAGCACGAGCATGTAGAGCGGGAGCTGGAGGAGGTCGCGCTCGCGGATCTCCGAGGCGGACGACGCGGCGCCCGACTTGTAGTCCACGACGATCCCTCTCGCGCCCATGGGGTCCCCGTCGACCCGGTCGATCTTCCCGCTCACGACGACCCCGGGCTCGAGCTCGTACGAGCGGAACGACACCTCGAGGTGACGCGGCACGAACGGCGATCCGGTGGCCGCCTCGTCGCGCACGAGCTGCTCGAGGTCGCGTTGGAGCCCCTGCTCGAGCTCGCGCCGGTCGAGGTCGCCCGCGTCGATCCTCAGCCCCGTCTCGACGGCCTGCGTCACGCAGTCGTGCATCAACACGACCGCCGCCTCGACGTTTCCCTCGTCCACCCGGTCGGCACCCGGGATCGCGCTCGGCAGCTGCTGGTAGAAGCGCTGCAAGGCGGCATGGAGGATCGAGCCGCGCATCATGCGGTCGATCTCCTTGTCGATCGTGGCGGGGCGCAGGTACCGCTCCACGAACCAGGCGGCGGAGCACGACGCCATCCGCTCGAGCTCCGAGACCGAGTATGCCTCCCTGCTGCCGACGAGCCGGAGCGCTCGCTCGTGCGTGAGCGCCGTCGGCCGTTCGAACGCCCTGCGCGCCCGCCGCAGCCGACGCTCCCAGCCGTTCTCACGGGCGAGGGCGACGGCCTCCGCCGGCGCACCGACGGAGAGCCTGGCGAGCGAGCGCAGCCGCTCCCGCTCGGTCGGCGCAGCCTCGAGCTCCCGGGTGAGTGCCGAGAGCGGTCGCCGGGTCGTGTGGCGTCGGACGTCGTCCGGGTCGAAGACCTCGCGCACCGCCTCCCAGAACGGGCTCGGCTCGCGCGGCGTTCCCTCGTCCCCGGCCGCCTGCCGGACGAGCACGAGCCCACGCGTCGGTCGCGTGCAGGCGGTCGCGAACAGATACCGGTCCCGGCTCGCCCGGTCGGGGCGGACGAGCCGGCCGCCGTGCCGCTCGTCGAGCCTGCTGCGCTCCTCGTCGTCGAGGAAGGGCTCCACCCGCGTACGGCGCGGGAGCGTCCCCTGCTCCAGTCCGAGCACGAAGACGGTGTCGTGGCGCCGGGTGCGCGCGCGCAGGAGGTCGAGGACGGCGACCCGGCCCTGTGCCCCCGGCCGGTCGCCCTGCACGGTCGCGCGCTCGAGGCTGGAGAGCACGTCGAGGCGGCCGACCGGCATTGCCGTCCCGAGCGCCTCGAGCTCGTCCAGCGTCCGCGCCGCGCCGTCGTGGGCACGAAGGTCGTCCTCGACGTCCGGCCCGGTCGCCGGCGACAGCGTCCCGTGGGCGTTCCGGACCATCGCGTCCGTCAGCGACCTGACGGTCTCGACCGGCGGTGCGTCGGCCAGCACGAGTTCGAGCAGCGCTGGCATCCGGCCGCCGCGCAGCTCGCTCGTGACCTCGATCGTCCGGTCGCCACGGAGGATCCCCCGCCCGCGCAGCTTGCCCTCGACCCAGTCGACGTCGCGGCGCGTGAGCCCGGAGTACGGCGAGCGCAGGTGCGCGTACAGCTGCGGCCGCTCCCCTCCGAGCCAGGCGAAGCGCAGCAGCGAGAGCAGGGAGGCGCCGAGCGGGGTCGCGCGCAGCGCTCTGCGGCCATCGAAGGCGAGCGGGACGCCGACCGCGGCGAACGCGCTCTCGAGGGGCACTCGGATCGCGTCGACCGACGGGCAGACGAGCGCGATCTCCTCGGGCGCGGTGCCGGCGCGGACGAGCGCCAGGATCTCCTCGGCGACGAGCTCGAGCGTGCCCCGGGTGCCCGCGCCCTCCAGGAAGCGGACGGAGCCGTCGAGCGGCGCCCGGGTCGGCGTCTCGGCGAAGAGCTCGCGCTCGAGGTGTGCCAGCGGTGGAGGCAGGTACTCCGAGCTCCGCGTGCGCAGCTCGCGCACCGAGCCGGTAGCCAGCGCCGCGAGATCGCCGGCGGTGCGCGAGAGCGACGCGTACACGGCGCGCCCGGGCTCGTACGGCAGCGAGACGTGCACCTCGGCCCGGCCGGCCAGCGCCTCGAGCAGACGCCACTCGGCCGCCGTCAGGTCCTCGAAGCCGTGCGCGAGGACGGGGCGGCCGTTCCAGGCGCCAATCTCGCCCGTCAGCCGCCGGATCGCGTGACGGCGCAGCGCGCCGCGGTCCCAGGCGTGGAGGCGCTCGAGCTCCTCGCGGTAGCGGCGCATGAGCGGCCCGAGCGGCTCGCCCAGCGCGTCCGGCTCGAGCAGGGCGCCGTCGAGCTCGGCGAGCGTGTGCGCGAGAGCGTCCGCGAAGCCCGGGTGACGGCCTCCCGGCGCGTCGCCCTCGCCGACCACCCGTCGCAGGAGCAGATGCCGCTCCGTATCGCCGAGAAGCCGTCTCCGGTCACCGTTCGCTCCGGCGGCGAGCTCCTCGAAGAGGGTGTCGAACGTCCCGACCGTGCCCGACAGCAGTCCCTCGCAGCGGCCGACGAGCTCGCGCTCGGCCCGGTCGACCTCGGCGCGATTCGGGACGATCAGCCAGGGGTCGCGGTCGATCGCCTCGACGAACCGGTCGAGCAGGAGCGCGACCTTCCCGGCGTGCGCCGGTCCGACGACGAGGGAGAGACCCACCGGTGCATGGTAAAGCGGGCTCCGGCCTTCGGCCGGAGCCCGCTAGGTACTGCTGATCGCTCTTTGCGACCTACCATGCGCACCCGGAGCCCGGTAACACTCTGGCGGGACCTAGGCTCCGGCGAAGCCGGAGCCTAGGCGAGCGACTTCGGCTTGCGGCCGCGGCGTGCGACCGCAGCGCCGGGCATGCCGCCGGCGCAGGAGTCACAGAGATCCGCGGCCTTCGCGCCGCGCCGTGCGTCGTTGAAGGTCACGCGGAGCACGGCTCCCTTGCCTTCCTCGACTTCCTTGCCGCACGAGTCGCAAACGAGCACTGTCTTTCGTGCCACGATTTTTCCTCCAGTAGTGGAAATGGCTACGCGATTTCCACTAGGTCTTGGATGACGTCGGACTTCGGAATGATACGCAAAATCTTCCTTCGAATTCTAGTGCGGCTGCGAAAGCGGCCGCGTTATTACACTCCGCGAGATGGACGCACACACGATCGTGGTGTTGGGGGGCGACCAGACCGGACAGGAGCTTCTCGAGGCGGCGCTCAGGGTCCTTCAGGCGGACGTGGTCGGGGTCGAGCTTTCGTTCCCGGAATTCGATCTGTCGCTCGCGAACCGCCGTGCGACGAACAACGCGGTCGTGCACGACGCCGCCCGAGCGGTCGCCGAGCGCGGGCTCGGGCTGAAGGCCGCCACCATCACGCCCGAGGGGGCCGACGACGTGGGCTCGCCGAACCGGATCCTGCGCGAGGACATCGGGGGCAAGGTGATCGTCCGCACCGGACGGCGCATTCCCGGCGTGGTTCCGGTGGGCGGGGTCCATGCGCCGATCTCGGTCGTCCGGATGGCGGTCGGCGACGCCTACGGCGCGACGGAGTGGCGCGAGGGCTCCGGCGACGAGGAGGTCGCGTTCCGCACCGAGCGCATCGAGCGACGCATCTGCCGCGCAGTCGCGGAGTTCTCGTTCCGGCAGGCGGAGCGGACCGGCGCCAAGGTCTTCGGCGGGCCGAAGTACACGGTGAGCCCCGTCTACGAGGGCATGCTCAAGGAGGAGATGGACGCCGCGGCGGGACGGCATCCCGACGTGCCGTACGAGCCACAGCTGATCGATGCGACGTTCGCGCTCCTGATCTCCTCGAGCGGCGCCCCGATGGTCATTCCCGCCCTCAACCGCGACGGCGACATCCTCTCCGACCTCGTGCTCCCGCTGTTCGGCTCGATCGCGGGGTCGGAGTCTCTCCTCGTCGCGTTCGGCGACGAGGGGATCGACCTCCCCACCGCGGTGATGGCGGAGGCCGCGCACGGCACCGCCCCCGCGCTCGAGGGCAAGGACGTCGCGAACCCGATGGCCATGATCCTCGCCGCTGCCGCGCTGCTCGTGCAGACGGACGAGGAGCGGTGCCAGGAGGCGGGCCGCGCGATCCGCGAGGCGACGCTCGAGGCGGTCGCCGAGGGCATCCGCACCGCCGACCTCGGCGGTCACCACGGTACGACGGCGTTCACCGACGAGGTCATCCGGCGGACCCGCACCAAGCTCGACGTCTGGGCGTCGCTCTAGCGGCGCATCCACCTCGTTCCGGGTGTCGGCTGCGCTCGGTGTCCGACTTGGAGTCGAACACCCTGTCTCAGGCTGCGACGGCGGCTTCCCCGGGAAGGATCTCCCCGGCGTCGAGCGCCTCGAGGAACGCGTCGGCGATGCCGGGGTCGAACTGGGTGCCGGCGCAGCGGACGATCTCGTGCGCGGCCTCGTCCGTCGAGAGCGACCGTCGGTAGGGACGCCGAGAGGTCATCGCGTCGAAGGCGTCCGCGACCGCGAGCACGCGGCCCTCGAGCGGGATCGCGGCGCCGGCACGCCGGGTCGGATACCCGGCCCCGTCCCACCGCTCGTGGTGGAAGAGGACGTAGGGCAGCGCGGGCGAGAGAGACGGGACGCCGGCGATCAGCCACGTGCCTTCGACCGGATGCGCACGGATCTCCGCGAGCTCGCGCTCGTCGAGCAGGCCCGGCTTGCCGAGCACCTCCGGCCGCACGTTCACCTTCCCGACGTCGTGGAGCGCCGCGCCGAGGCGGAGCCCCTCGAGCCTGTGGTCGGCCCAGCCCAGCCGCAGCGCGACGGCCTCGGCGTTCGAGGAGACCCTTGCGGCGTGTGACGCGAGCGCGGGGTCGCACACGTCCATCGCGGTGGCAAAGGCGGAGAGGCGGACCACGGGATGTCTCGTTCCCGCCGCACGGCCGGAACCCTTCCCGTATTTTTCGCCGATGCGCGTGCGTGTGCCCCGGGAGTCCGGGCCCGGAGAACACCGGGTCGCATTGACGCCGGAGACCGTGTCGAAGCTCCGGTCGGCGGGATTCGAGATCGCGGTCGAGCGGGGCGCCGGAGTGGTCGCCGGGTTTCCGGACGACGCGTACGCCGATGCAGGAGCCGGCCTCGCCGAGCGCGGGGAGTCGCTCGAGGACGTCGACGGCGTCCTGCGGGTCGGCCGCCCGCCCGAGGAGGACGTCCGGGCGATGCGGGCGGGCCTGGTGCTGGTCGGTTTTCTACAGCCGTTGACCGACGACGAGGGACTCGCCCTCTTGCGGGAACGAGGGGTGGTCGCGTTCGCAATGGAGTCGATCCCGCGGATCACGCGCGCGCAGTCGATGGACGCGCTCTCGTCGCAGGCGACGGTGGCCGGCTACAAGGGCGTGCTGCTCGCCGCCGACCGCAGCCCGAAGCTGTTCCCGATGATGATGACCGCCGCGGGCACGATCGCGCCGGCCCGCGTGCTCGTGCTGGGCGCAGGGGTCGCGGGCCTCCAGGCAATCGCGACCTCACGTCGGCTGGGCGCCGTGGTCTCGGCCTTCGACGTGCGGCCGGCGGTGGCCGAGCAGGTCGAGTCGCTCGGCGCGACGTTCCTCGATCTCGGGATCAGCGGCGAGGAGACCGAGGGCGGGTACGCGCGCGAGCTCACCGCCGAGCAGCAGGAGGCACAGCAGCGCGCTCTCGAGGCGCGGATCCCCGACTTCGACGTCGTGATCACGACCGCCGCGGTCCCGGGACGGCCTGCGCCGCGGCTGATTCCCGCCGGCGCGGTCGAGTCGATGCGGCCGGGCTCCGTGATCGTCGACCTCGCCGCCGACACGGGTGGCAACTGCGAGCTCACCTCTCCGGGCCACGAGATCGCCCACGCCGGCGTGACGATCGTCGGCCTGACGAACGTCCCCTCGCTCATGCCCCAGGACGCGAGCCGCCTGTACGCGCGCAACGTGGTCGCCTTGCTCGAGCACCTCGCGCCCGACGGGGAGCTGAACCTCGACTTCTCCGACGAGATCACTGCCGGCGCGTGCGTGGCCGGACAACCCACGGAGGCGGCCGCGTGACGAACACGAGCCTCGTCGTCGAGCTGACGATCCTCGTGCTCGCGATCTTCCTGGGCTTCGAGGTGATCTCGAAGGTGCCGACGATGCTGCACACGCCGCTCATGTCCGGCACGAACTTCATCCACGGGATCGTGATCGTGGGCGCGATCATCGTGCTCGGGTACGCGGACGACGGCGTGACCAAGACGATCGGATTCGTGGCGATGGTGCTCGCCACGGCGAACGTGGTCGGCGGCTGGTTCGTCACCGACCGCATGCTGGAGATGTTCAAGCGTCGGCCGACCGACCGGGAGCGCAAGCGGTGATCTCCGATCCCGACGTCGTCGGGCTCCTCTACCTCGTCGCGATCGTCTGCTTCATCGTCGCGCTGCGGTTCCTCTCCTCCCCGAAGCACGCCCGCCGGGGCAACTGGATCGGCGGGATCGGGATGCTGGTCGCGATCGGGACCACGCTCGCGCTCGACGGGATCGGCAACTGGGGCCTGATCATCGGCGGCGCCGCGATCGGCGCCGTGGTCGGGCTGGTCGGGGCACGGACCGTGAAGATGACCGCGATGCCCCAGATGGTGGCCCTGTTCAACGGGGTCGGCGGCGGCGCGGCGGCTCTCGTCGCGTTCTCCGAGTTCCACGTCGCGGGCGGCGACGTCTCGGGCGACGAGATCGTCTCGATCGTGCTCTCGAGCCTGATCGGCTCGGTCTCGTTCGCGGGGTCGATGGTCGCGTTCGCGAAGCTGCAGGAGCTGGTGTCGGGCAGGCCGATCGTGTTCAGAGGCCAGAACGTGGTCGACTCCGCGATCCTCCTCGGCGCGGTCGCCCTCGGCATCGCGCTCGTGGCGGGGCTGGAGGAGCAGTGGGCGCTGGTGGCACTGATCGGCTTCGCGCTCCTCTTCGGCGTCATGTTCGTCCTGCCGATCGGCGGCGCGGACATGCCCGTCGTGATCTCGCTGCTGAACGCGTTCACCGGGCTCGCCGCGTCCGCGACCGGCTTCGTACTGGACTCGACGGTGCTCATCGTGGCAGGGATGCTCGTCGGCGCCTCGGGCACGCTGCTCACGCTGAAGATGGCGACGGCGATGAACCGCTCGGTCGCCAACGTCCTGTTCGGCGCGTTCGGGCAGGTGCAGGCAGTCGCTCCGGGCGAGCGGGCCGACGACGGCCGCACCGTGCGGGCGACCACCCCGGAGGACGTGGCCGTGCAGCTCTCCTTCGCCCGCAAGGTCGTGGTCGTGCCGGGCTACGGGATGGCGGTGGCCCAGGCGCAGCACGACGTCCGTCAGCTCGCCGAGGTGCTCGAGGAGCGTGGCGTCGACGTGGCGTACGCGATCCACCCGGTGGCTGGCCGGATGCCCGGGCACATGAACGTTCTGCTGGCGGAGGCGAACGTGCCGTACGACCAGCTCAAGGAGATGGACGAGATCAATCCCGAGTTCGCGCAGACCGACGTCGCGCTCGTGATCGGGGCGAACGACGTGACGAACCCCGCGGCGCGCAGCGATCCGTCCAGTCCGATCTACGGGATGCCGATCCTCGACGTCGACAAGGCGGCGAGCGTGATCGTCATGAAGCGGAGCATGAATCCCGGCTTCGCGGGGATCGACAACGAGCTGTACCTCGACCCGCGCACGACGATGCTGTTCGGCGACGCGAAGGACTCCGTCGTGAAGCTGATCGGCGCCGTCAAGGCCCAGTGACCCGCACCGTGCCGGTGTTCTCCGGCGCGGCGGTGCGCGACGCCGTCTCGCCGCTCGAGGCCCACGCCGCCGTCCGGGACGCGTTCGTCCGCCACGCGCGGGGCGAGTGGACGATGCAGCCGAAGCTCTACGTGACGAACTACCCCGCCGGCGACTTCCGGGCGATGCCTGCGCTCGGCGGCGGCCACGCGCTCCTCAAATGGGTTACGTCCTTCCCCGGCAACCCCGGGCGGGGGCTCCCGACCGTCGCGGGCCTGGTCGTGCTCTCGAACGCCGAGACGGGAGAGCTCGAGGCGCTGCTCGACGCCGCCGCCGTCACGGCGCTGCGGACTGCGGCGGCGGGCGTGATCGCCGCCGAGACGCTCGGCCGACCCGGCGTCGGCGCAGCGGTCGTCGGCTGCGGCGTCAACGGCGCAGAGACCGCACGCCTGCTCCGGGCGCGGGGAACCGACACGATCGTCTGGGACGTCGATCCCGCCCGGCTCGCGTCGATCGCGGCGGAGCTCGGCGTCCGGGCCGCGGCGAGCCTCCACGAGGCGCTCGCCGCGGACGTCGTGATCACGGTGACGCCGGGCGGCGCGATCCTCTTCGCCGACGGGTCGCTGCAGCCCGGGCAGCACGTCTCGCTGATGGGCGCCGACGGCCCGGGAAAGGCCGAGATCGCCGTCGGCGAGCTCGCGCGCGCGCGCGTCTTCTGCGACGACTGGGATCAGGCGAGCCACGGGGGCGAGCTGACCGCAGCAGTCGGGGCGGGCGCGCTCGGGCCGGACGACGTGACCCAGCTCGGCGCGGTGCTGGCGGGCGACGCGCCGGGGCGGTCGGACGAGCACGAGATCACGCTCTTCGACTCCACCGGCCTCGCGATCCAGGACCTCGCGATCGCGGGCGCGGCGCTCGTCCACGCGGACGAGGTCGACCTCCAACGGCTCGCGCTCTAGCGGCGGCGGCCCCGCCGGCCGCCGAGTTTCTTACGACCACGTAAAGACGGGCGGACGGCGGCCGATGCGTTGCTAGCGTGAGGCTCTTCCGACCCACACCCGAGAGGAAGGAGGTGTGAGCATGTCGCTCACACTCACCGAGAACGCGGTGGAGGCCGTGAAGGAGATCGTGGCTTCGGCTCCGGGCGATCAGGATTCGAGCGGTATGAGGATCGTCGCCAGCGAGACCGCGGAGGGGCGAGCGTCGTTCGAGCTCAGCATCGCCTCGGTCCCCGGCGAGGACGACGAGGTGATCGAGGAGCAGGGCGCGCGGGTCTTTCTGGAGAGCGGCGCCTCGGACCTGCTGGACGACAAGTCGCTCGACGCACGCGTCGGCAGCGACCGCCAGATCGCGTTCCTGATCGGCGACCAGTAGCGCACGCGAGCCCCGGCCGGCCGAGCGGGGTCATTTGATCCCGCTCCGGCCGGCGGGGACGGTGCCGCCCCTGGCGGGCGCTCGCGAACCGTGCCACGCGAGACGGGGTCCCGCGCGGTACGGCCGACCGAACGCCGTTGCCGCAGTTGCCGCGGCGCCGCCGGGCCCGGTCTGTCACCCGAGCAGCCGGGCGGGCCCGAAGAGGTCGAGCAATGGATCACGGTCGCCGGCGATCGCGCGGGCGACGAGGCGCCCGCACGCGAAACCGAGCACGTTGCCGTGCCCCGAGTACCCGCCGGCGACCCACGTCCCGGGCCGACCCGGCACGCGGCCGACGACCGGCATGAAGTCGAGCACGAGCCCGAAGATCCCGGCCCAGCGGTAGTCGACCCGCAGTTCACGACCGACCAGCTCGTTCACGAACCGCTCGAGGGACCCCTGCACCTCGTCGGTCAACTCCTCGTCGGCGGTGAACTCGCCCTCGAGCGCCACGTCGCGGAAGCCCCCGGCGACGAGTCTCCCGTCCTCCGGCTGATGCCAGTAGTCGAACCCGTGCCGGCCGTAGTGCGGTGTCTCGAACAGGCGCTCCGTGAGCGGCTCCGTTGCGATCACCTGTCCGCGGGTCGGGACGATCAGTCCCTCGAGCTCGCCGAGCAGCCCGCTCGGATAGCCGTCCGTCGCGACCACGACCGTGTCCGCCCCAAGCTGCGCCGGATCCGACACCCGCTGCCCCTCGACGAACTCCGCGCCGGCGGAGGCGGCCAGCCCGGCGAGCCGTCGCACCCAGCGGGCCGGCTGCAGGGCGCCGTCGGTGGGGTGGCGGATGGCAGCGGTGAAGCGGCCCTCGAGTGCCCCGGATGGCGCATCGATCCACTCCGCCTCGAGACCGTCGGCCCAGAGCCCCTCCACCTCGTCCCGCAGCTCCTCACGCTCCTCTTCGTCCGCCGCGAGCCGCAGGCTGCCGACGCGGCGGAACGCGTCGCCCGCCAGCCCGGCGATCGCGTCGAGCTCTGCTTCCGTCCAGCGCCACAGCTCCAGGGCCCGTTCTCGACCGAAGGAGGCCACCACCTCGTCGTACGGGGCCGCGGTGCCCCGGAGCGCGAAGCCGCCGTTTCGGCCGCTCGCGCCCTCCGCCACCCGCCGCTCGTCGACGACGCGCACGCGCAGACCGCTCTCCACCAGCGCGAGCGCACACGCGCACCCCGTCACGCCGGCGCCGACGACGCCGACATCGACGGGCTCCGTCCCGGCCCCGCGCGGCAAAGGGGAAGTGGGCTCATCGAGCCAGTAGGACAGCGTCACCGCGCGATCGTACTGCGCACCACCCCCTCCTCCACCGCGACCGCGCCGGCAAGCTCGAGCAGGGCGAGCGCGGCCGCCAGATCGCCGGCGGCGAGGCCGGTCGCGCGCGCCAGCTCGTCCGCGGTGCCGGCTCCGGCTCCCGCGGCGAGCGCGGCCAGCACGGCGGCCGACCCTGGGTCGTCCGGGACGTCCCCACCCGGCGCTCGGGGGTCGAGCCCCAACGCCTCGAGGACGTCGCCCACGCACGTGGCCGGCGTTGCGCCCTGACGGAGCAATGCATTGGCTCCCGCGCTCAGCGTGCTGGTGATCTCGCCCGGAACCGCGAGCACGTCGCGCCCGTCCTCCAGCGCGAAGTCCGCGCTGATCAGCGCACCTGACCGCTCTCGCGCCTCGACGACCACCGTGGCCGCCGCGAGGCCGGCGATGATCCGGTTGCGTGCCGGAAAGCGCCACGGGGCGGGCTCGACGCCGGGCTCGTACTCGGAGACGACGAGGCCGCCCGCTGCGACGATCGCCCGCGCGAGCTCCGCGTGGGCGGCCGGATAGTCGCGATCGATGCCGCAGCCGAGCACCGCAATCGTCGCCCCGCGTGCGGCGAGCGCGCCGCGGTGCGCCTCGCCGTCGATGCCCCGCGCGAGTCCGCTGACGACGACCGCGCCCGCCGCCGCCGCGCCCGACGCGAGCAGGCGGGCGACCGAGCGACCGTAGCCGGAGCAGGCACGCGCCCCCACGATCGCAACCGACGTCTCGCCTAGCAGAGCGGGATCCACGTCTCCGCGGATCCAGAGCGACGCGGGTGGGTCCGGGATCTGGCCCAGCAAGGCCGGGTATCCTCGCTCACCCCGCCGGATGCGCCCGATCGTCACGAGCGCGAGAGCTCCGCGGGCGAGCGGTAGGAGAGCGCCTCGGCCACGTGCTCCGGAAGCACCTCCGCAGACCCGGCGAGCGCCGCGATCGTGCGCGCGACCCGTGCGACCCGTGCGCGTCCGCGGCCGGAGAGCGGCAGCCTGTCGACCGCGCGATCGAGGAGCTCCGAGGCCGAGGGCCGGCGGCGTGGAGTCTCGTGGTCGAGGCGCGAGGCCGCCTCCCGCACCCGCTCCCGCACGGTCGCCGACTGCTCCGCGGACGACGACGCGAGCTCCTCCGCGCGTGGCCGCGGCATCGCCACCACGAGGTCGAAGCGGTCGAGGAGAGCCCGCGAGACCCGGTCGCGGTACGCCGAGACCCGCGCAGGCGTGCACGTGCACTCGATCCGCGAGTCGCCGCGCCCACCGCACGGGCAGAGGTTCATCGTGGCAACGAGCCGGAAGCGGGCGGGGAAGAGCGCCCGCCCCCCGACGCGTGCGACCGAGACGACGCCGTCCTCCAGCGGCTGGCGCAAGGCCTCGAGCACCGACCGCGGGAACTCGGGCAGCTCGTCCAAAAGCAGGACGCCGCGATGGGCCAGGCTGACCTCACCGGGTCTCGGCACGACACCGCCACCGACGACGGCTGCCGCCGAGGCGCCGTGGTGCGGCGCCCGGAACGGCGGCTCCGCGACGAGACCCGAACCCGGCGGGAGCGTCCCGGCGATCGAGTGGATCCTCGTCACCTCGAGAGCCCCCTCTGGGCTCAGCGCGGGCAGGATCGACGGAAGCCGCCGGGCGAGCATCGTCTTGCCGGTTCCGGGCGGGCCGGCGAGCAGCAGGTTGTGCGCCCCTGCGGCCGCGAGCTCGAGCGCCCGCCGCCCCCGCTCCTGGCCCCGGACGTCCCCGAGGTCCGGCAGCTGTGCGCCGGCGCGGCGGCTCTCGCCAGCAGCCGCCGGCTCGATCGCGTCGTGCCCGAGCAGGTAGCCGACCGCCTCGGCGAGGTGGCGAACGCCGATCGCCTCGACCCCGGCGAGGGCCGCCTCGCCGGCCGACTCCGCCGGGCAGAGCACGCGCTCGATCCCCGCACGGGCCGCCCCCTCGGCCGCGGCGAGCATCCCGGCGACCGGACGGACCCTGCCGTCGAGACCGAGCTGGCCGATGCACGCGTGCTGCGCGAGACGGACGGCCGGGACCTGCTCGGAGGCGGCGAGCAGCGTGAGCGCGATCGCGAGATCGAATCCCGTGCCTTCCTTGCGCAGGGCGGCGGGCGCGAGGTTGACGGTGATCACGCGTTCGGGCCATTTGAGCAGCGCCGAGTGCACGCCGCTGCGGACGCGATGCTTCGCTTCCTGGCACGCCCGGTCGGCCAGCCCGACGATCGAGAACGAGGGCTGCTGCCCGGAGCGCAGGTGGGCCTCGACCTCGACGCGGCGTGGCTCGAGGCCGACGAGCGCGAACGTGACCGCGCGGCCGAGCACTCCTCGACCGTACGGCCGAAGCCGTCACGGGAGCGAGCCCGCTTCGTGCCGAAAGCGTGACGGGCGCCGGCGGCGCGCTGGCTACAGCTCGCCCGGTGGCGCGAAGCGGTAGAACACCCGGCCGACCTGCGCGAGCAGACCCGGCACGAAGTCCTCGAGCGCGCGTGCGTGCTCGATCCCGCCGACGCCGATCGGCTCGTAGCCGGCATCACGGATCAGGCGCTCGGTCACCTCGCGCGCGCCGTCCTCTGCCGCGTACAGGCAGCCCGGGGGGACGCGCTCTCCGGCGATCCGGTCGTAGAGCGCCGCGAAGTTCGCGTTGAACGCCTTCGCCACCGGCCCGTGCGTGTGCGCCTTGACCTCGTGCGCCAGCGACTCGTACTGCTCGCCGCGGCCCGTGAACGCGTTCGTCGCGTCCACCGCGACCTTGCCCTCGAGGCCCGTCACCTGCGAGAGCGCCTCGGAGATCGAGCCCGACGGCACCGCGACGAGAACGACGTCGGCGGCCCCGGCATCCCCGCCGTCGCGGCCGATCGTCGTCACCGTGTGGCCCGCTTGCTCCCAGAGGCGGGCGAGCCCGCCTCCGATGTTGCCGCGTCCTATCGTGGTGATCTGCATACGTCTGCCAACGAACGGGCCGGCCCCATATTCCGAGCTCGCGGCATGCGTGGGACGGGCGCGCCGCCGTGACGCTCGGCGCCGGCGGCGCGCCCGCTCGACCGACGGAGTCAGCCGGTGTAGCAGAGGACGTACAGGGTGAACGTGCTCGCGTTGCCGCTGTCGTTGCCGCCCGTGCCCCGGTAGCCGGTGACGCTGCCGTTCGTGATCAGCGGCGTCAGGCGCTGCGTCCAGAGCTCGCGGTCGGCCGCGTCGTCGCTCCAGCCGCTGCCGGCCGAGATCGCCTTCTCGCCCGGGTTGCAGTTGACGGACACGGTCTCGGTGTCGTAGGCGCCGTTCTGCGCCACGCCGCCTGGCACGGCGACGCTCCCCTGGCGGACCGTGATCGGGCCGATCGTGCCCGCGGGCCCGGCGGCCCCGGCGGGGCCGGCCGGTCCGGCCGGGCCCTGAGGCCCTGCGGGAAGCGTTCCCGCGATGAAGTCCGCCGCGGTGAGCGAGTGGTTCCGCACCTTGTTGCCGGTCACCGCGTTGGCGCGCAGCTTCGCGTTCGTCACGGCGCCGTTGCGCAGCTCCGAGGTGGAGACCGCGTTCGGCTTGATCTGCGGCGCGCCGACGGTGTTGCGACCGAGTGCGTTGACTGCCGCGACGCTCGACCCGCTCAGCGCGACGAGGAGCGCGAGGCAGGCGACGACCAGCGCGGGCGAGGGTCTGTGCCGAATGAGCCGGTGCATGTGACCTCCTGGGTCGGGGACGGTTCCGTGCGGCGTCAAGCCGCCCTGCACACGAGCACCGACTCGAAGTACTC